>LKMJ01001521.1_pt1 | contig 20580 bp, 16 predicted proteins | sample 643391 | NCBI WGS metagenome assembly LKMJ01 (sample SAMN04112250, study PRJNA286221) | soda lake metagenome | biome: soda lake; feature: Kulunda Steppe; material: water; isolation source: sample PL-Br10 brine of Picturesque Lake | place: Russia: Kulunda steppe | collected 2010-07 | reverse complement strand
TCGGCGCCCCCGGGGGCAATCGCCCTTGGGCCCTTATTGCATGACGAACCGGGTGAAGTACACGCCGGCCGCCGGCTCGTCCACACCGTACTCGCGGAGCGTGGCGTTGACGCGATCCAGCGCCTCCTCGCGCAGCGCCTCGCGTGCATCCGGCTCGGCGAGCTCGGTGGAGGACTGATCGGCGAGGAAGAGCATCAGCGCATCGCGGATCGCGGCCTGGTGGGTCTCGATCCCATCGGCTGCGGCCTCGCTGGTGGTGGCGATCTCGACCTCGGCCTCGAGGTACTGCGCCGGCCCGTCGTCATCGAGGTTGACGGTCAGCGCCTGCTCGAGTTCGGTGTAGCGGGCCTCGGCCAGGTCCTGCTCGGCCGGCGCCGACTCCGGTTCTGTGCGGTGCTCCGGGGTCATGCCGGGTGGGGTGAAGACCCCGGTGGCCATGGCCAGCACCAGGCCCAGGGTGGCGAGCATCAGGACGGCCAGGCCGCCGAGTAGCGCGATCAGACCTTTCGGCATCTCGACCTCCTTCGCGGGTCAGCCAGCCCCGGAGTGGTCGTGCCGGGGTGGCAGGGCAGGTGGCTTATCGGGCGCGGCCGCCGCGGCGTTGTTGCTTCTGCTCCTCTTCGGTAGCGGCGCGTTCGGCGCTGGCCGCGGCGTAATCCTTCAGTCGTTCCTGGCGCTCGCGGCGCCGACGCAGGGTGGTCTCGTTGCGCTCGATGAGCTGGAAGATCCGGGTCATCGAGCCGTAGACCACGTAGACCGGATGGTCGCGGCTGCGTTGCGGCTCCTCGGGGCCGGGCCCGGGAATCCACAGCACGCCGCGGGCGTTGGTGGCGTCGGCGATCCGCGCGCAGCGCTGCAGCGCCGGGGTGAAGCCGAGGTTGGCGTGTTCCGGTGGCAGTACGTAGAGCGCGTAGCGGGCTTCGTCGGTCTCCACCAGGATGTTGACCATGCCGGCCGGGGTCTCGACATCGAAGCGGTAGCGATAATCGGGTGCGTTGTCGCCGATCCATGTGCGCAGCTCATCGGAGACGCGTGCCGGGTTGAGCCCCCGGGCGGCGTCGCTGTTGCGGCGGGCGAGGGCGGCCCGGCGTTCGCGCTCGCGCTGCAGCTCGGGCAGGGCGGTGCGCACGGCCACCGCCGCAGCCACCGCCGCAGCGCCGAGGATCAGGGGCCAGGCGTAGCTGAGCAGGGTGTGGGCCTCAGCGACCACGGGCAGTCCGGGCTGATCGATGAAGGTGGGCAGCAGGGCGAGGGCGGAGATCACCAGCGCCAGGTTCAGCCAGCGCCGCGCCGCCCGCCAGCGCCGGACCGCCGCCGGGTTGTCGCGGGTGCGATGGATGCGGTTGGTGGTAACCTCGCGCAGGGCGAGCAATGTCACCAGGACCGTAATGGCGAGCAGTGTCATGGATCCCCTGTGCGCGGGCGGCATCGACGATCGGTGGTCGCCCATGGTAGCCGACTGCGGCCGGCCCGCCGAGCGCGTGGGTGCGCATTGCGGGCAACGCGTCCACCGTTGTTATACTGACGCGGCGAAGGGCGTCAGGGCCAGGGCCCGTTACGACGCGCAGAGTCTGCGAAAGTGGCGGAATTGGTAGACGCGCCGGGTTTAGGTCCCGGTGGGGTTTGTAGCCCCGTGAGAGTTCGAGTCTCTCCTTTCGCACCAGGCAGTCCGCAGGCCGCGCCGCCCGAGTGCGGGCGGCAGGCGCGAAACCGCAATCACCAAACGTTTGGATCCCAAGGACTTCCCGATGCAAGTTTCCGTGGAGACGACCGAAGGCCTGGGCCGGCGCATGACGGTCCAGGTCCCCGCCGAGCGCGTGGAGCAAGAAGTAGAACGCCGGCTGAAGGATCTCAGTGGCCGCGTCAAGATGGACGGCTTCCGGCCCGGCAAGGTGCCGGTGAAGGTCGTTCGCAAGCAGTACGGTGCCCAGGTGCGCAGCGAGGTACTGAGTGAGGTGGTCCAGCAGACCTACTCCGAGGCCCTCGAGCAGGAGTCGCTGCGCCCGGCGGGCAACCCGCACATCGAGCCCAAGCGCACCGGCGAAGGGGAGGACCTGGAGTATCAGGCCACCTTCGACGTGCTGCCGGAGATCGAGGTCCAGGGCCTCGACCAGATCCAGGTCGAGCGGCCCCAGGTGGAGATCACCGATGCCGATCTGGACAACGTCCTTGAGCGGCTGCGCAAGCAGCACGCCGACTACCAGGAGACGGACCGGGCCGCGCAGGACGAGGACCGGGTGGTCATCGACTTCCACGGCACCATCGACGGCGAGGACTTCACCGGGAACGCGGCCGAGGATGCACCGCTGATCCTTGGCGCCGGGCAGTTGCCCGAGGCCTTCGAGCAGGGTCTGCAGGGCGCCCGGGCCGGTCAGGAGCTCACCGTGGAGCACAAGTTCCCCGATGAACTGGCCGAGCCGAGCATCGCGGGCAAGACCGCGGTGTTCCAGGTCACCGTCAAGCGCGTGGAGGAGCCGCAGCTGCCCGAGCTGGACGACGATTTCGCCGCCCGCCTTGGCATCCAGGAAGGTGGCGTCGAGGCGCTGCGCGAGGCGGTGCGCGGCAACCTCGAGCGCGAGCGCGACCAGGCCGTTCGTCAGCGCCTCAAGCGCCAGGTGCTGGAGGCGCTGGCCGATCAGAACGAGCTGGAGCTGCCCAAGAGCCTGGTCGATGCCGAGATCCAGGCGCTGCGCCAGCAGTCCGGCGCCACCGCCGAGGGCGAGCTGCCGGAGTCCGAGCGCTCGGCCTATGAGGAGGTGGCCGGCCGCCGCGTCAAGCTGGGCCTGCTCGTTAATGAACTGGTGCGCAGCCAGGGGATCCAGCTCGATCGCGAGCGCATGATGACCCAGTTGCGCGAGATGGCGGCCAGCTCCGGTCAGGACCCCAGCGAGGCCCTGCAGCAGATCGCCCAGGACCGGCAGATGATGCAGGGGCTGGAGGCCTCGGTGATCGAGGAGCAGGTGGTGGACTGGCTCCTGGAGCAGGTGCAGACCGAGGACAAGACGCTGAGCTTCGACGAGCTCATGAACAGTGAGGACGGCGACCAGGCCTCGGCCTGAGTCGCGGCCCCCAGGAGGCCAACGGCATGAGCGATACGCAGCAAACCGCCCCCGACGTGTTCAACACCGGCCTGGTGCCGATGGTCGTCGAGCAGTCGGCGCGCGGCGAGCGGGCTTACGACATCTTCTCGCGTCTGCTCAAGGAGCGCGTGATCTTTCTCGTCGGCCCGGTGGAGGACTACCAGGCCAACCTGCTGGTGGCGCAGCTGCTCTTTCTCGAATCCGAGAACCCGGACAAGGACGTGCACCTGTACATCAACTCACCGGGCGGTTCGGTCACGGCCGGGCTGGCGATCTACGACACCATGCAGTTCATCAAGCCCGACGTGGCTACCCTCTGCGTGGGCCAGGCGGCTAGCATGGGCGCACTGCTGTTGGCCGCCGGGGCCGCCGGCAAGCGGTACGCACTGCCCAACTCGCGGATGATGATCCACCAGCCGCTGGGCGGATTCCAGGGGCAGGCAACGGATATCGATATCCACGCCCGCGAGATCCTGAACATGCGCGATCGGCTCAATACCATCCTCGCCCACCACACCGGGCAGGACATCGAGACGATCCGCCAGGACACGGATCGGGACAACTTCATGACCGCTGATGCGGCCGCGGAGTACGGCCTGATCGACCGCGTCCTGACCAGCCGCGGCGCCTCCGAGTGAGGCCCCGCGGGCTGGTTGCGTACCCGCTGAAAAGGGTGCATCGTTGATAAAGAATGATTCCAGTGCGCAAACCGAGGCCGTGGCATGACTGATCGAACTCAGAACAAGGGCGATGACGGCGGCAAGCTGCTCTACTGCTCCTTCTGCGGCAAGAGCCAGCATGAGGTCCGCAAGCTCATCGCCGGGCCATCGGTGTTCATCTGCGACGAGTGCGTCGAGCTCTGCAACGACATCATCCGCGAGGAGCTCCAGGAGGGCGCGGCCTCCGAAGGGGGCGGGCTGCCCCGGCCCCACGAGATCAATCGTGAGCTCGACCAGTACGTGATCGGCCAGGAGCACGCCAAGAAGGTGCTCTCGGTGGCCGTGTACAACCACTACAAGCGCCTCGAGAGCCGTTCCAGTCAGGACGATGTGGAGCTGACCAAGAGCAACATCCTGCTCATCGGCCCCACCGGTTCGGGCAAGACCCTGCTCGCCGAGACCCTGGCGCGGCTGCTCAACGTGCCGTTCACCATCGCCGATGCCACGACGCTGACCGAGGCCGGCTACGTCGGTGAGGACGTCGAGAACATCATCCAGAAGCTGCTCCAGAAGTGCGACTACGACGTCGAGAAGGCGCAGCACGGCATCGTCTACATCGACGAGATCGACAAGGTATCGCGCAAGGCGGACAACCCGTCGATCACCCGGGACGTCTCCGGCGAGGGCGTGCAGCAGGCGCTGCTCAAGCTCATCGAGGGCACCACCGCTTCGGTGCCGCCCCAGGGTGGGCGCAAGCACCCGCAGCAGGAGTTCGTCCAGGTTGATACCAGCAACATGCTGTTCATCTGCGGTGGTGCCTTTGCCGGGCTCGACAAGGTCATCCAGGAGCGCTCCGAGCGCGGCGGGATCGGCTTCTCCGCCGAGATCAAGAGCGAGCGGGAGCGCGCGAGCGTGGGTGAGACCCTGCAGACGGTGGAGCCCAGCGACCTGGTCCGTTACGGGCTGATCCCGGAGTTCGTCGGCCGTCTGCCGGTGATCGCAACGCTCAACGAGCTCGACCAGCAGGCGCTGGTGCAGATCCTGCGCGAGCCGAAGAACGCGCTGGTCAAGCAGTACCAGAAGCTCTTCGAGATGGAGGGTGTCGAGCTCGATCTGCGCGATGATGCCCTGCGTGCCGTGGCCGACAAGGCCATGGAGCGCAAGACCGGGGCCCGTGGGCTGCGCACCATCATCGAGCAGGTCCTGCTGGAGACCATGTACGATCTGCCGTCCATGGAGAACGTCAGCAAGGTGGTGGTCGATGAGTCGGTGATCGCCGGAGACAGTGATCCGTACATCGTCTACGCCGGTGCCGAGCAGCACCCCAAGGCGGCCTCCGAGGATTAGGGTGGCGTCGATCCCGGCGCACCTTGAAACCCGCCCGAATCACCCCCATTCCGAACCCAGAGCCGGGACGCGCGCGGTGAGCACCGCGCGTGTCCCGCCGTCCGCATGCCAATGAGGTTCGCACCCCATGGATGAGCCAACCGCTCACAACCCCGAGTCCCCGCAGACCATCGCTCAGGCGCCGGTGCTGCCGCTGCGCGACGTGGTGGTCTATCCGCACATGGTGATCCCGCTGTTCGTCGGGCGGGAGCGCTCTATCCACGCCCTCGAGGCGGCGATGGAGCAGGATAAGCGCATCTTCCTGATCGCCCAGCGCAGCGCCGAGGTGGACGACCCGGGCGTCGACGAGCTCTACGGCTACGGCACCGTCGCCTCGATCCTGCAGATGCTCAAGCTCCCCGACGGTACCGTGAAGGTGCTGGTGGAGGGCAGTGAGCGCGCACGGCTGATCGAGCTGCTCGACAGCAACGAGTACCTCTCGGCCCGCCTGGTCACCGTGCCGGAGGCCCAGCCCAGCGACGAGGACCGCGAGCTCGAGGTGGTGGCGCGTTCCGCGACCAACGTCTTCGAGCAGTACGTCAAGCTCAACAAGAAGATCCCGCCCGAGATCCTCTCCTCGCTGTCGGGCATTGAGGAGCCGGGGAGGCTGGCGGACACCATCGCCGCGCACATGGCGCTGAAGGTCGAGGAGAAGCAGAAGGTCCTCGAGATGGAGGACCCGCGTGAGCGCCTCGAGCACCTGATGGGGCTGATCGAGGGGGAGATCGATATCCTCCAGATCGAGAAGCGCATCCGTGGGCGCGTCAAGCAGCAGATGGAGAAGTCCCAGCGGGAGTATTACCTCAATGAGCAGATGAAGGCCATCCAGAAGGAGCTGGGTGAGCTCGAGGACGTGCCCAACGAGGTCGAGGATCTCGAGAACAAGATCGAGCAGGCTGGGATGCCCCAGCAGGCCCTGGACAAGGCGAAGCAGGAGCTGAACAAGCTCAAGATGATGTCGCCGATGTCCGCCGAGGCCACGGTGGTGCGCAACTACCTCGACTGGCTGGTGAGCCTGCCCTGGAAAGACAAGACGCGGGTCCGCCACGACCTCAAGCACGCCGCCAAGGTGCTTGACCAGGACCACTACGGGCTGGACAAGGTCAAGGAGCGCATCCTCGAGTACCTGGCCGTGCAGCGCCGGGTGCGCAAGCTCAAGGGGCCCATCCTTTGCCTAGTCGGGCCGCCGGGTGTGGGCAAGACCTCCTTGGGCCAGTCCATCGCACGGGCGACCAACCGCCGGTTCACCCGCATGTCGCTTGGCGGGGTGCGCGACGAGGCCGAGATCCGCGGCCACCGGCGCACCTATATCGGTTCGCTGCCCGGCAAGATCGTCCAGAACCTAAGCAAGGCCGGCAAGCGGAACCCGCTGTTCCTCCTCGACGAGGTGGACAAGATGGCCATGGACTTCCGGGGCGACCCCTCGTCGGCCCTGCTCGAGGTCCTCGACCCGGAGCAGAACAGCAGCTTCAGCGATCACTACCTCGAGGTGGATTTCGACCTCTCGGACGTGATGTTCGTCTGCACGGCGAACACCATGAACATCCCGGCGCCGCTTCTGGACCGCATGGAGGTCATTCGGCTGCCGGGCTATACCGAGGAGGAGAAGCTCGCCATCGCGCAGAACTACCTGCTGCCCAAACAGATGAAGGCCAACGGGCTGAAGAAGGGCGAGCTGGACGTCAAGGAGAGCGCCATCCGTGACGTCATCCGCTACTACACCCGCGAGGCCGGTGTCCGGAACCTGGAGCGGGAGCTGGCCACGGTCTGTCGCAAGGTGGTCAAGGACCTGGTCGAGGGCGAGTCGAAGGGGCGCAAGCGCGGCAGTAGCGTCCAGGTGACCCGCCGGAACATCGACAAGTACCTCGGCGTGCGCCGTTACCGTTTCGGCGTGGCCGAGACCGAGGACCGGATCGGCCAGTCGACCGGGTTGGCGTGGACCGAAGTCGGCGGGGAACTGCTGACCATCGAGGTGGCCGTCGTCCCGGGCAAGGGTCGGGCAACGCAGACCGGCCAGCTTGGTGAGGTCATGAAGGAGTCCATCGACGCGGCCACCACGGTGGTCCGCAGTCGGGCCCGCAACCTCGGCCTCGATCCGGATTTCTACGCCCGCAACGACTACCACATCCATGTGCCGGAGGGGGCGATCCCCAAGGACGGGCCCTCGGCGGGTACCGGCATGTGTGTGGCCCTGGTCTCGGCGCTGACCGGCATCCCGGTGCGCGCCGGAGTCGGCATGACCGGCGAGATCACCCTCCGCGGCGAGGTCCTGCCCATCGGCGGGCTCAAGGAGAAGCTCCTGGCCGCCCTGCGCGGCGGGATCGATACGGTCCTGATCCCCGCGGAGAACGAGAAGGACCTGGCCGACGTGCCCAAGGACGTCAAATCGAAGCTCGACATCCGGCCGGTGCGCTGGATCGATGAGGTCCTTGAGGTGGCGCTTACCCACCAGCCGGAGCCTCTCCCGGCGCCGGAAGGTGAGGACGAGGCGGGAACCGCTAAGCCTGTGGCCGTTGGCGGAGACAAGGGCGACGCCAAGCGCCCCCACTGAGGCGTCCTCGTCCATTTGACAGTCCGGAAAAGGCGCTGCTATAACGCCAGCAACCTGCCAGCCCGGGCCCTGGGGCCCGGGCTGGCGGCATCGAAGCAACCGGCACAGTTGGCCATCGGCAACGCTGTGGAAGCGCGCCACGCCGTGGTAGGGTTGGACTCCGGAGGGCTGCCGGGGATCCCGGCGGTTCCGCCCCCAAGGGGCAGCCACGCGAGCATCGAGTAAAAAAACCGAAAAGGGGACACGGGGATGAACAAGAGTGAGCTCATCGAGGCGGTAGCCGACTCCGCGGATCTTTCCAAGGCCGCCGCCGCGCGTGCCGTCGACGCCATGGTGGATTCCGTCACCGACGCCCTGCGCGAAGGGGATCAGGTCACCCTGGTCGGTTTCGGTACCTTCACGGTCCGCGAGCGTGCCGCGCGCACCGGTCGCAACCCGCGCACCGGCGAGAGCATCGACATCCCGGCGTCCAAGGTTCCGGGCTTCAAGCCTGGCAAGGCGCTGAAGGATGCGATAAACTAGACAGCTTATTCGGTTTGGGTGGTTAGCTCAGTTGGGAGAGCGTCGCCCTTACAAGGCGAATGTCGGGGGTTCGAATCCCTCACCACCCACCAGGGGTAGACACACGGAAAAAAGTTGTTACAATAATCAGCGTATTAACGGAGCGGTAGTTCAGTTGGTTAGAATGCCGGCCTGTCACGCCGGAGGTCGCGGGTTCGAGTCCCGTCCGCTCCGCCAAATCAGAAAGCGGCTTTAAAAGTCGCAAATAAAAAAGGCGCCCTCGTGGCGCCTTTTTTGTATCCTGAACCCCCACATGAGCACTCTGCGGAAGGCAAGGCATGCTTCAGGCGATTCGTGACGGCATCAAGGGCTGGATTGCGTGGGTCATCATCGGCTTCATCGCCCTGCCGTTCATCTTCATGGGTGGCTACGAGTACTTCGGCGGTGGCCGCGACGATGCGGTGGTCGCCCGCGTCGATGGCGAGGAGATCCCGCGCTCGCAGATCGACCAGGCGGTGGAGCGCCAGCGCGCGCAGCTGCGCGAGATGTTCGGCGGTGACCTTCCGGATGGTGCCTTTGACGGGGCCGCGCTGCGCCGCGAGGCCCTGGAGCAGCTCATCGACGAGCGACTGCTGCATGCCTACGTGGAGCGCCAGGGCCTGCGGGTCACGGATCAGGAGGTGGCCCAGACCATCCGTGGCCAGGAGATCTTCCACGAGGGTGGGCGATTCTCGCGCGAGCGGTACCAGGTCCTGCTCGAGCGCAACCGTTTGACCCCGGAAGACTACGAGGAGCTGGTCCGACGGGACCTCAAGGCCGATCAGTTCCAGCAGGCGGTGTTCGTCAGCAGCATCAGCACCCCCTCGCAGCTGGATCGTCTGGTGCGCCTGCAGGATGAATCGCGCAGCTTCAGCTACCTGGAGATCGCCGCGGAGCGCTACACCGACGAGGTCCGTGTCGATGATGCGGATGTTGAGGCCCATTACGAGGCCAACACCGACGACTATATGGCCCCGGAGGCGGTGCGCCTTGAGTACGTCGAGCTGGGTCCGCTGGCCCTGCGTGATCAGGTCGAGGTGGATGACGAGGCGCTTCGCGAACGCTTTGAGGAGCGCTACGGCGAAGACGACGACCCGCCGTCGTTCGACGACGTCCGGGAAGAGCTGCTGGCCGACTACATCCGCGAGCAGTACCGCACGGAGCTCATGGAGGCCGGGGATGAGCTGGGCAACATCGCCTTTGAGCAGCCCGATAGCCTGGAGCCGCTGGCCGATCGCTTCGGTCTTGAGGTTCGTACCAGTGACTGGATCCACCGCGAGGGCGGTGAGGGGATCGGTGAGATCTCCGGGGTCATCGAGCAGGCCTTCAGCGAGGATGTGCTCGAGTACGGTTACAACAGCGACCTGATCCGCGCCGACGAGGATCGCTACCTGGTGGTTCGGCTCCTGGAGCACCGGGAAGCGGAACCCAAGCCGTTGGAGGAGGTCGCCGACGAGATCCGCGAGGATCTGCGTAAGGAGCGGGCCGGTGAGCTGGCCCTGGAACGGGCCGAGGAGCTGGTGGAGCGGCTTCGCGATGGCGCCTCGTTGGAAGAGTTGGCCGAGGAGCTCGATGCCGAGCGGTTCACGGTGGAAGGGGTCTATCGGGACGACCGCAGTCATCCGGAGGCGGTGGTGCGCCAGGCCTTTGCCCTGGAGGAGGGCGACTCTGCCTGGGTGGAGCTGGAGGACGGCTCCGCGGCGCTGCTGCGCCTGGACGGCATCAGCCGCGGCGATCCGGACGGCCTCTCGGCCGAGGAGCGACAGCAGCTTCAGCAGCAGCTCCAGCGCATGGCGGGTGAATCGGAGGTGCGGGCGCTGATCCGCGCCCTGCGTGCCGAGGCGGATATCGAGATCGCCCGCGAGCGCCTCTAGCGCGACTTTCTGCCATACTCCTCCCCGAGGCGGCTGCTATCGCCACCCTGGAGACAACCGGGGTGGTGGTCGGCAGGACCAACGGGAGGGGCCGCAATGGCATCGGCGAAGCCGCAGGTCGGGCTTTTCGTAACCTGCCTGGTCGACGTGATCCGGCCAGAGGTCGGCTTCGCGACGGTGCGGCTTCTCGAGGCCGCCGGGTGCCGGGTCGAGGTGCCCGCGCATCAAACCTGCTGCGGACAGCCGGCGAGCAGCGCCGGCGATCGGCCACAGGCCGCCGCTGTCGCCCGAGCGGTGATTCGCGCCTTTGAGCGTTTTGATTACGTCGTCGGACCTTCTGGGTCGTGTCTATCGATCCTCTCCCGGCACTACCCGCAGCTGCTCAGCGACGACCCGCAGTGGCTGGAGCGGGCGCGTTCACTGGCTGGACGGACCTGGGAGCTGACCCGTTTCCTGGATGAAGTGGCGCCCGCGCAGGGTTTGGAACCTGCTTATCCAGGCATCGTTGCCTACCACGACAGTTGCTCCGGTCTCCGGGAACTCGGTATCCGCGACCAGCCCCGTCGGCTGCTTGGCCAGGTTCAGGGGCTGGAGTTACGGGAGATGGAGGCGCGTGATGTCTGCTGTGGGTTTGGCGGAACCTTCTGCGTCAGTTATCCCGAGATCTCCGCGCGGATGGTCGATGACAAGGTGGCGAGTGTTCTCGCCACCGGTGCGGATACCGTGGTGGGCGGTGACCTCGGCTGCCTGATGAACATTGCCGGTCGGCTCCGCCGGCGGGGTGAGCCGCTGCGGGTTTTTCACGTCGCCGAGGTGCTGGCCGGGCGTGCGCAAGGTGCCGGGCTCGCCGGCGCGGTGGAGGGGGCCACGGCTTGACGGCACCGAATCCCACAGCCGCCCATCCCCGTCGTTTCCGGTTACAGGCCCGTGGGGCGCTGCAGGATGCGCGTCTGCGCCAGGCGCTGGATCGGGCGCGGGGCGGGTTCGTCGCCAAGCGGGCACACGCCGTCGCGGGACGTCCCGACTTTGAGGCGTTGACCGCAGCGGCCGCGCAGATCAAGGACGACGCCCTGGAGCGCATGGAAGATCACCTCCAGCGTTTCGAGAGCCAGGTAATTGCCCGGGGGGGACATGTCCACCATGCCGCGGATGCTCAGGCTGCCCGGGAGGCGGTCCTGGAGATCTGTCGCAGCCGTGGGGCCCACCGGGTAACCAAAGGCAAGTCGATGGTTGGCGAGGAAGTCGGCCTCAATCAGGCGCTTGAGGGTGCCGGGCTGGAGGTGACCGAGACAGACCTCGGCGAGTACATCATCCAACTGGCCGGGGAAACGCCGAGCCACATCATCGCCCCGGCGGTCCACAAGACCCGCGAGCAGATCAGCGAGCTCTTCGCCCAGCATCACGGTACGCCCCCACGCGGCGAAGTGGCGGAGCTGGTCGATGAGGCCCGGAGTGTGCTGCGGGAGCGCTATCTGCAGGCGGACGTGGGCATTACCGGCGCCAACTTCCTGGTCGCCGAGACGGGTACAGCGGTGCTTGTGACCAACGAAGGCAATGGCGATCTGACCGCCAGCCTGCCCAACGTTCACGTGGTCATCACGGGCATCGACAAGGTGGTGCCGACCTTCCAGGAGACCTGCACCCTTCTGCGGGTTCTCGCGCGCAGTGCCACGGGGCAGGAGCTGACCTCTTATACATCCTTCTTCACCGGGCCAGCGGCCGAGGCGGATGGCGAGGGGCCGACCGACTACCATGTCATCCTCGTGGATAACGGCCGGCGGGCGATTCGCGACTCCGAGTTTCGCTCCATGCTGCGCTGCATCCGCTGCGGGGCGTGCATGAACCACTGCCCGGTCTATGCCTCCGTCGGTGGTCACGCTTACGGCTGGGTCTACCCCGGCCCCATGGGTTCGGTGCTCACCCCCCTGATGCTTGGTCTCGACCAGGCGCCGGATCTGCCGCGTGCCTGCACACTCAATGGCCGCTGTGGTTCCGTGTGCCCGGTTCAGATTCCGCTCCCGGATCTCCTGCGGCGTCTGCGTGAGCGCCAGTACGAGGGGGGCATCGTCAGCGTTCGCTACCGTTGGGGGACCCGCCTGTGGGGGGCGGTGGCCCGGCGTCCGTGGCTGTATCGCCCGCTTGCCGCTCTCGGTGCTCGCCTGCTTGGGTGGGCTGGAGGGGCCCGGGGACGCGTGCGCCGGTTACCGGGGGCCGGGGGCTGGGTCGCGGCGCGGGATCTACCGACCCCTACATGCGGAGGAACCTTCATGGCCCGCTGGCGGCGCGGGGAGCGGCCGTGAACTCGGCGCAGGCGAATGTCGCGGCATTTCTTGCGCGGTGGGAGGCGGCGGCCGGCTCGTGGCAGCACGTCGCATCCCGGGGACAGGTGCCAGAAGCGGTCGAGGCGTACTGCGCCTCCCTGGGCAGTGCCACGGTGGCTGTGGCGCCGGCACTGGCCGATCTCCCCTGGGGGGAGGCAGCGGCGGCGTACCGCTTCGGGGGCGCTGCCGGTGACGAGCAGGTCGGGGTCAGCGAGGCGGATTCCGCCATCGCCGAGACCGGGACCCTGGTGTTGCGCTCTGGAGCCGATCATCCGGTCACCCTTAATTTCCTGCCGGAACACCACCTGGTACTGCTTGAGGCCAACGGCCTGGTCCCGACTCCGGAGGCTTCGTGGGAGCGCATGCTCGCCGCTGGCCCTCTACCGCGGGCGGTGAACTGGATCACGGGCCCTTCGCGGACGGCGGATGTCGAGCAGACCCTGCAGCTGGGGGCCCACGGCCCGCGCGCCGTGCACGTGCTACTGATCGGCGGAAACAGATTCTGATGCGTAGAAGGGAGGCGGGTAAGCGGTAGCGACGAAAAAAGCGAGACGATAATCACAGAAAGGTCCGCAGGCGAACGCGATAAAACCAAACCGGGAGGGGACGCGATGAACCTGGCCTTGCTGTTCCTGCTCGCGCTGTTGCCGTTGGTGACAGTGTTTGGGTTGCTGGTGGTGCTCCGCTGGCCCGCCAAATGGGCTATGCCCCTGGCGTATGCCGTGGCTGTGGTGGTGGCCCTCGGCTTCTGGGGGACTGATTTCAACGTGGTTGCCGCCGCGTCGGTGCACGGCATTGTAACCGCGCTGAATATCCTCTTCATCGTCTTCGGGGCGATCCTGCTCCTTTATACGCTGCGCGAGAGCGGCGCGATCGCAACGATTCGCGAGGGATTCAGCGGGATCTCTCCGGATCGCCGGGTCCAGGCCATCATCATTGCCTGGCTCTTCGGCTGTCTCATTGAGGGCGCCTCCGGCTTCGGGACGCCGGCCGCGATCGCTGCCCCGCTGCTGGTAGCCCTCGGGTTCCCGGCTATGGCGGCGGTGGTGACGGCGCTGATCATTCAGTCGACGCCGGTCTCTTTCGGTGCCGTGGGGACGCCGATCATCGTTGGTATCGACGCCGGCATAGCCGACCAGAGCGTCACCAATCGGATGGTGGAAGCCGCCGGTGTCACCTATGCGGAGTACCTGCACGACATCGGCATGTATACGGCCATGGTCCACGCCATCCTCGGTCTGCTCGTACCCTTGATCATGGTCGGTATGCTCACCCGTTTCTTCGGCGCCAATCGGTCGTTCCGCGAGGGAATGCGGGCCTGGCCCTTTGCCCTGTTCGCCGGCGTTGCCTTCGTGGTTCCGTACTTTGTCGTCGCCGTCCTCCTGGGCCCCGAGTTCCCGGCGTTGGTGGGCGGTCTGATCGGGCTTGCGATCGTTGTCCCGGCTGCGCGTCGTGGCTTCCTGCTGCCCAAGGACACCTTCGAGTTCGAGCCACGGCCTGACTGGGAACCGGAGTGGATCAGCCGGCTGCAGGATATCGTGGAGCCAGAGCGCAGCAGCGGTGTGAAGCTTACCCAGATGCAGGCGTGGGCGCCCTATGTCGTCGTGGCACTGCTCCTGGTGCTGACCCGAACCGTCGATCCGGTGGTCGACGCCCTGCAGTCGGTGACGCTGAGCTGGACGGATATCTTTGGCTCGGGGATCGACACCTCGTCTCAGCCGCTCTATCTGCCCGGCTTCGTGCTGTTGGTCACCTCGGTGATTACCTATTTCCTCCACCGCATGTGGGATCGTGGCAATTACTTCCAGGCGTGGAAGACCTCCGGTAAGACGATCTTGGCGGCGAGCGTGGCCCTCATCTTCGCCGTGCCGATGGTGCAGGTCTTCATCAACTCGGCACCGGCTGGCCTCGACGATGTCGTCGCTATCCAGGATCGGCTGGCGGAAGGCGTTTCCGTGGGTGGCGTTGCCTCCGTGGCGAGCATGCCGGAGGTGCTGGCTCAGGGCATGGCGGCGGTGGCCGGTGATTTCTGGCCGCTCTTTGCACCTTTGATCGGTGCCCTCGGTGCCTTCCTGGCCGGTAGCAACACAGTAAGCAACATGATGTTCGCCTTCTTCCAGATCTCCACGGCCGAGCAGATCGGCCTGGGCTCCTTTGGGGCCTCCATGGTGGTGGCCCTGCAAGCCGTTGGTGGCGCCGGAGGCAACATGATTACGGTGCACAACGTGGTTGCGGCCTCGGCCACCGTCGGGCTCCTGGGTCGCGAGGGCGATGTCATCCGCAAGACATTGATTCCGATGACGTACTATGTCGTCGGGGCCGGGCTTTTGGGGATGGCGATCATCGCGGGTGGGGCAAACCCGTGGTATCTCGTGGCGATCGCCTGGGCGGGGCTGTTCCTGACCTTCATGTACTTCAATCGCGGGCGCAAGCGCCGGCAGGCTGAGGCAGGCTCACCCGGCTGACCAGGTGAGCCTGCGCTCCGGGGTCGAGCCTAGAGCTCGGCCCCGGAGAGTGCCACGCAGTGGAAGCCGCCATCGACGTGGACCACCTCGCCGGTGATCCCCGAGGCGAGATCCGAGCACAGGAACGCCCCGACGTGGCCGACCTCCTCGGTGGAGACATTCTTGCGCAGGGGGGCGGCCTGCTCGTTGAAGCTCATCATCTGCTTGAAGCTGCCGATGCCCGAGGCCGCCAGGGTGCGGATCGGGCCGGCCGAGATGGCGTTCACGCGGATGCCCTCCGGGCCCAGATCCGCCGCCATGTAACGGGTGGTCGCCTCCAGGCTCGCCTTCGCTGCACCCATGACGTTGTAGTTGGGCAGGGCCCGCTCGCCGCCCAGGTAGGTCAAGGTGATCAGCGACCCCTTGCGCTGGCGCAGCATCTCGCGGCCGTAGCGGGCCAGGGCCACGAAACTGTACGCCGAGATCTCGTGAGAGGTGCGGAAGCCCTCCCGGGTGGTGTTGTCCACGAACGACCCGGCCAGCTCCTCACGCGGCGCGAAGGCCACGGCGTGGACGATGCCGTCGATGCCATCGTCCCAGTGCTTGCTAAGCTCAGAGAAGACGGACTCGATCTGCTCGTCCGAGCTGACGTCGCAGGGGAAGACCAGCTCGCTGTCCACCGAGGCGGCCAGCTTGGTCACCCGGTCCTGGAGCTTTTCGTTCTGGTAAGTAAAGGCGAGTTCGGCGCCTTGCTGGTGCATCGCCTCGGCAATGCCCCAGGCGATGGAGCGGTCACTGGCGACACCGACCACGAGGATGCGCTTGTTCTGCAGGAATCCCATATCTGCTCTCCGGCAACTGTTGCTTGCGTGCGCGTGCCCAGGGGCGAAACGCCGGAGATGATAACATGACCGGCATGCACGCCTTCCCCCGTCCCAGCGGCCGCGCCTGGCCCCGCCTGGCGCGTTGGCTGCTGGGCACGGCCTGCCTGCTGGCCGCGGTGCAGCTGCCGGCCATCGTCGGGGCAGCGCCGGGCTCGTCGGGGGTGCACGGCCTGGCGCTGCACGGTGAGCCCAAGTACCCGCCGGATTTCTCGCACTTTGACTACGTCAACCCGGACGCGCCCAAGGGCGGGACCGTCATCCGCGAGGCCCGCGGCAGTTACGACAGCCTCAACGGCTATATCCTGCGCGGCACCAAGCCGCCGGGTCTGGGGCTGGTGGTGGATACGCTGATGGCTCACGCCGAGGACGAGCCGTTCTCCGTCTACGGGCTCATCGCCGAGCGTGTCGAGGTGGGCGAGGATGATGCCTGGGTGGAGTTTCATCTGCGCGAAGAGGCGCAGTTCCACGACGGGGAGCCGATCACCGCCGAGGACGTGGTCTATAGTTTCGAACTACTGCGTGAGCACGGTCACCCCCGGCTGCGCTCCTACTACCGCCATGTGGAGTCGGCCGAGGCGCTGGATCGGCACCGGGTGCGCTTCGAGTTCGCCCACGCCGGCAATCGCGAGCTGCCGCTGATCATGGGTGAGCTGCCGGTGCTGCCGCAGCACTACTGGGAGGATCGGGACTTCAGCCGGACCACCATGCAGCCGCCCCTGGGCAGCGGCCCGTACCGCATCGCCGAGGCCCGCCCCGGGCGCAGCATCACCTATGAGCGCGTGACCGACTACTGGGCCGAGGACCTGCCGGTGCGCCGCGGTCGGTTCAATTTCGATCGTCTGCGCTACGACTTCTACCGGGATGCCACCGTCGCCCTCGAGGCCTTTCGGGCCGGGGAGTTCGATCTGCGCGAGGAGAACACCGCACGGCACTGGGCGACGGGGTACGAGACTTCCGCGCGTCGCGACGGCCGCATGGTGCTCGAGGAGATCGAGCACCGCCGCCCGGCGGGCATGCAGGGGTTCGTCTTCAACACCCGCCGCCCGGTCTTCGAGGACCGCGAAGTGCGCCGGGCCCTCGGCTACGCCTTCGATTTCGAGTGGACCAATCGGCAGCTCTTCCACTCGGCCTATACCCGCACGGCCAGCTATTTCGAGAACTCCGAGCTGGCTGCGCGTGGCGCGCCCAGTGAAGCCGAGCGGGCGATCCTCGAGCCCTATCGCGACGAGCTCCCCGAGGCGGTTTTCGAGCCGTACCAGCCGTCGGTGACCGACGGCTCCGGGTGGAATCGCGACAACCTTCTGCGCGCGCTGCGCATCCTCGAGCAGGCTGGATGGTCGGTGGGGGAGGACGGCATCCTCCGTCACCAGGACAGTGGCCGGCCGCTGGCCTTCGAGCTTCTGTTGGTCAACCCTAGTTTCGAGCGGGTGGCCCTGCCGTTCGTCCAGAACCTGCGGCGCATCGGGGTGCTGGCCCGGGTGCGCACCGTGGACACCACGCAGTATCAGTACCGGCTGGATAACTTCGAGTTCGATATGGCCGTTGTGGTCCTGCCGCAGTCGCCCTCGCCGGGCAACGAGCAGGCGATGTACTGGAGCTCGGCGGCCGCCGAGCAGCCGGGTAGTCGGAACTACGCCGGTGTGCGCGACCCGGTGGTCGATGAGCTGGTCGAGCGGCTGGTCACCGCCGAGGGGCGCGATGAGCTGGTGCACCGGACCCGTGCCCTGGACCGGGTCCTGCTCGCCGGTCACTACGTCATCCCCAACTGGCACACTCCGGTGCACCGGGTCGCCTACTGGGACAAGTTCGGGCGGCCGGAGATCGCCCCCGATTACGGCCTGGGTTTCGACACCTGGTGGGTCGATCCGCAAAGGGAGCAGCGACTGCGCGAGGCCAACGGCCCGCGTTCGGTCCGATAGCCGATGGGGACCATGCCGGCCTACATCCTGCGCCGCCTGTTGCTGATGATCCCGACCCTGCTCGGGGTCATGGTCATCAACTTTCTGATTGTCCAGGCCGCCCCGGGTGGGCCCATCGAGCGGATCAGTGCCGAGCTGGCCGGCACCGGGGTCGAGGCCACCGCGCGGGTGGGCGGCTCCGGGGGCGAGGTGGGCGCCGCCTTCGCCGAGGCCGGCGGTGGCTACCGCGGCGCCCACGGCATGGATCCGGAGCTGCTCGCCGAGCTCGAGCGGCAGTTCGGCTTCGATCTGCCCGCCCATGAGCGTTTTCTCACCATGATGGGCAATTATCTCACCCTCGATTTCGGCGATAGCTTCTACCGCGACCAGTCCGTCCTGGAGCTGATCGTCGAGGCGCTGCCGGTGTCGATCTCCCTGGGGCTGTGGACCCTGCTGCTGGTCTATCTCATCTCCATCCCGCTCGGGGTCCGCAAGGCGGTGCGCGACGGCTCGCCGTTCGATGTCTGGACTTCGGCGCTGGTGATCGTCGGCTATGCCGTGCCCGGCTTCCTGTTCGCGATCCTGCTGATCATCCTCTTCGCCGGCGGCACCTACCTGGATCTCTTCCCTCTGCGTGGGCTGGTCTCCGAGGGGTGGGCGGAGCTGTCCTGGCCTATGCGCATCCTCGACTACCTGCACCACATCGCGCTGCCGGTGCTGGCCATGGTCATCGGTGGCTTCGCCGGTCTGACCATGCTCACCAAGAACTCCTTCCTGGAAGAGATCCACAAGCAGTACGTGGTGACCGCCCGGGCCAAGGGAGTGACCGAGCGCCGGGTGCTCTACGGACACGTCTTTCGCAACGCCATGCTCATCGTCATCGCCGGCTTCCCGGCGGCCTTCGTCTCGACGCTTTTCACCGGCGCACTGCTCATCGAGGTGATCTTCTCGCTGGAGGGGCTCGGGCTGCTCGGTTTCGAGGCCGCCGTGGACCGGGATTACCCGGTCATGTTCGGGACGCTGTTCATCTTCACCGTGCTCGGACTGGTGCTGAATCTCGTCGGCGACCTGATGTACGTCGCCGTCGATCCGCGCATCGATTTCGAGACCCGGGAGGTCTGAGCCGGTGCTCGGGTCGCTGTCGCCGATCAATCAGCGTCGCCTGGCCCGCTTTCGCGCCAATCGCCGGGGGTGGTGGGCGCTGTGGATCTTCGTCGGGCTGTTCGTGCTCAGCCTCTTCGCCGAGCTCATCGCCAATGACCGGCCGCTGGTGGTCTGGTTCGAGGGCAGCCTCCACTTTCCGGTGGTCGAGTCGATCCCCGAGACCACCTTCGGCGGTGAGTTGCCCACCGAGACGGTCTATCGCGACCCCCATGTGCAGGAGTTGATCGAGGCGGGGGGCTGGGCGCTGTGGCCGCCGATCCGCTTCAGCTATGACACGGTGCACTTCGGCCTGGCAGAGCCGGCCCCGGCGCCGCCTTCGGCGGAGAACTGGCTCGGCACCGACGACATGGGGCGCGACGTGGCGGCGCGCATCCTCTACGGCTTCCGCATCTCGGTGGTCTTTGCCCTGCTGCTGACCGTGGCCAGCTCGGTGATCGGGGTGGTGGTGGCGGCGCTGCAGGGGTACTTCGGGGGCAAGACGGATCTGTTTGGTCAGCGCATCGTGGAGATCTGGTCCGGTCTCCCGGCGCTCTACATCATCATCATCGCCTCGGCGTTGATCGAGCCGAGCTTCTGGTGGCTGCTGTTCATCCTGCTGCTGTTCCAGTGGGTCAGCCTGGTGGGGGTGGTGCGCGCCGAGGTGCTGCGCGCTCGCAACCTGGAGTACGTCAAGGCGGCGCGGGCCCTGGGGGCCGGGCACCTGCGGGTGTTGTTCCGCCATGTGCTGCCCAACGCCATGGTGGCCACGCTGACCTTCCTGCCGTTCATCATGAACGGCTCAATCACCACGCTGACCTCGCTGGATTTCCTCGGCTTCGGTCTGCCGCCCGGGTCGCCGTCGCTCGGCGAGTTGCTGCAACAGGGCAAGGACAATCTGCACGCCCCCTGGCTGGGTATCTCGGCCTTTGTCAGCCTGGCGCTGCTGCTCTCGTTGCTGATCTTTGTCGGCGAGGCGGCCCGCGACGCCTTCGACCCGCGCAGGGCGCAGGAGGCCGGGCGTGGCTGAACCGCTGCTGAGCATCCGCGGTCTGCAGGTGGCCTTCGGCGATGGCGCGCCGGCGGTGCGCGGCGTGGATCTGGATATTGCCGCGGGCGAGAGCGTGGGGCTGGTCGGGGAGAGCGGCTCGGGCAAGTCGGTCACCGCCCACTCGGTGCTGCAGCTCCTGCCCTATCCATGGGCGCGGCACCCGGCCGGCTCGATCCGCTTTCGTGGCCGCGAGCTGCTCGGCGCCCCCGAGCCGGTGCTGCGCGAGCACCGCGGCGGGCGCATCGGCATGATCTTCCAGGAGCCGATGAGCTCCCTCAATCCGCTGCACACGGTGGAGAAGCAGATCCGCGAGACGCTGCTCGTCCACCGCGGTCTGGATCGGGTGGCGGCCCGAAGGCGGGTGAGGGGGCTGCTTGAGCAGGTCCAGCTCCCCGATCCGCAGCGGCTGCTCAGCGCCTATCCGCATCAGCTCTCCGGCGGGCAGCGTCAGCGCGTGATGATCGCCATGGCGCTGGCCAACGAGCCGGATCTGCTCATCGCCGACGAGCCCACCACCGCCCTCGACGTGACCGTGCAGGCGCAGATCCTCAGCCTGCTCGCCGACCTGAAGGCGCGGCTGGGCATGGCCCTGCTGTTCATCACCCACGATCTGGACGTGATCCGCCTGGTGGCCGACCGGGTCTGTGTCATGCGCCAGGGCGAGATCGTCGAACGGGGCGAGGTGCAGCGTCTGTTCAGCCGGCCCGAGCATCCGTACACCCGGCAGTTGCTCGCGGCCCGGCCCGCCGGCG
>LKMJ01001520.1_pt1 | contig 20583 bp, 20 predicted proteins | sample 643391 | NCBI WGS metagenome assembly LKMJ01 (sample SAMN04112250, study PRJNA286221) | soda lake metagenome | biome: soda lake; feature: Kulunda Steppe; material: water; isolation source: sample PL-Br10 brine of Picturesque Lake | place: Russia: Kulunda steppe | collected 2010-07 | reverse complement strand
TCGCGGTGCATTATCCGCTGCGCGCGGGGCTTCTGCGCCGGCGAGCCGGGGTGGTGCGGGCCGTGGACGGGATCTCCTTCGACATCCGCCGCGGCGAGACGCTCGGCGTCGTGGGGGAGACGGGCTGTGGCAAGTCCACGATGGGCCGCGCACTGTTGCAGCTCGGCCCGCCGAGCACCGGTATCGTGCGATTCGACGGGGTCGACCTCGCCACCCTCGGCGCCGGCGAGCTGCGCGCGCTGCGCCCGCGCATGCAGATGGTGTTCCAGGACCCGCTGGCGAGCCTCAATCCGCGCATCACCCTCGGGCGCGCCATCGCCGAGCCGCTCGCCGAGCACATGGACTGGCCGCCCGAGCGCCAGCGCGACCGGGTCTTCGAGCTGATGGCCGCCGTCCGGCTCGATCCCGGGCTGGCGGGCCGGTACCCGCACGAGGTATCCGGCGGCCAGCGCCAGCGCGTCGCCATCGCGCGCGCGCTCGCCCTCGAGCCCGACTTCATCGTCTGCGACGAGCCCGTCGCCGCGCTCGACCTCTCCATCCAGGCACAGATCGTCACCCTGCTCGAGGCGCTGCAGGAGCGCTTCGCGCTGACCTATCTGTTCATCAGCCACGACCTCGGCATGGTGCGCCACATCGCCGACCGCGTCGCCGTCATGTATCTCGGCCGCATCGTCGAACTCGCCGCGCGCGATGCGCTCTACGCCGCGCCCGCCCATCCCTACACCGCCGCCCTGCTTGCGAGCGCGCCCGACCCGGCGGCCTGGCGCGCGGCCGGCGCGCTCAAAGCGCCGCTCGAAGGGGATCTGCCCTCGCCCGCCGCGCCGCCGCCGGGGTGCAATTTCTGCACCCGCTGCCCCCGGGTCATGGAGATCTGCCACGGCACCGATCCGCCGCTGCGCGAGATCGCGCCGGGACGTTTCGCCGCCTGCCACCTGCACGATCCGGAGGTCGCACCATGATCCGCCGCGCCGCCGCCCTGTCGGTGCTGGCGCTCGCCGGCCCGGCCATGGCCGAGGAGGTCGCGCCCGACATGCCCGAACGCCTCGACATCCGCTTCTGGCAGGCGGTCTCCAACATGAACCCGTACCTGTCGGGCGGCGTGAAGGATATCGAGGCGGCGGCCATGGTGCTCGAGCCGCTGGCGCGCTACGGCCCCGACGGCGCGCTCATCCCCTACCTCGCGCGCGAGATCCCGAGCCGCGCCAATGACGGCATCGCCGCGGATCGCCGCGCGATCACCTGGCGGCTGCGCGACGACATCACCTGGTCGGACGGCACGCCGCTGACCGCCGAGGATGTCGCCTTCACGGGCGAATACTGCCGGCACCCCGACAGCGGCTGCGCGGCGCGCTCGCGCTTCGCCGAGGTCGAGACGATCGAGGCGCTCGACGCGCACACCGTCCGGATCACTTTCGAGCAGGCCATGCCCGTCCCCTTCGGCCCCTTCGTCGGCGCGCAATCGCCGATCCTGCAGAAAGCGCAGTTCGCCGAGTGCCTTGGCGCCCGCGCCCCCGAATGCGGCGAGCAGAACTTTCACCCCGTCGGCACCGGCCCCTTCATGGTACGCGATTTCCGCCCCGACGATATCGTCGTCTTCGACGCCAACCCGGCCTATCGCGACCCGGACAGGCCGAATTTCGAGACCGCGGCGATCATCGGTGGCGGCGATGCCGCGGCCGCGGGGCGATCGGTGATGGAGACCGGGGAGATGGATTACGCCTGGAACCTGCAGGTCGCACCCGAGATCCTCGAACGCATGGAGGATGGCGGCGCCGGGGTGCTCGAGATCGGCTTCGGCACCACCGTCGAGCGCATCGAGGTCAACCTGACCGACCCGTCGCCCGAACTCGACGAGGAAATCCGGGCCACCCGCGCCGCCCCGCATCCGGTGCTCGAGGACCGGCGCGTGCGCAAGGCGCTCAGCCTGGCCATCGACCGCGAGCTGCTCTCCGAGATCGGCTACGGCCCGGCCGCGCGGCCGGTCTGCGACCTGATTCCGGCGCCCGAGCCCTTCGTCTCGGGGGCCAATGACGCCTGCCTCGAGCCCGATCGCGCCCGCGCCGCCGAGCTGCTCGACGACGCCGGTTGGCGCCAGGGGCCCGACGGGGTGCGCATGCGCGACGGCGAACCGCTCGAGCTGACCTTCACGACCTCGACCAACGCGGTGCGCCAGGACATTCAGGCGCTGATCCAGCAATGGTGGCGGGATCTCGGCATCGAGGTGCGGCTGCGCAATATCGAGCCCAGCGTCTATTTCGGCGGCGAATCGGGCAGCCCAGACACCTTTCAGCGATTCTATTCGGACCTGCAGATGTATGCCAATCTCTTCGACGGCACCGATCCGCAGGGCTATCTCGGCGCGCGCCGCTGCGGCTTCGAGCCGCGTCCCGAAACCCAGTGGCAGGGCGAGAATATCAACCGCTACTGCGATGCGGAGTATGACGCGCTGTGGGACGAGCTCGCCGCAACCGGCGCGCGCGAGCGGCGCGCCGAAATCGCGCGCGCGCTCAACGACATGCTGATCCGCGACTACGCGGTGCTGCCGCTGGTGCATCGCGGCAGCGTCTCGGCGCGGGCGGCCTCGCTCGGCGGCGTCGAGTTCAATGTCTGGGACAGCGAACTGTGGAACGTCGCGGACTGGTATCGCATAGAGGATTGAGACGCGCCGCGGCGGCGGCGCCGAGCGGAGCGGAGAATGCTGACATACACGCTGCGCAGACTGGCACTCGCGGTGCCCACGCTGCTCCTGATCAGCCTGATCGTGTTCCTGCTGCTGGAACTCGCGCCGGGCGATCCGATGGCGCAGATGCCGCTGACGATCCCGCCCGAGGTGCGCGAGCAGATGCGCATCGCGCTAGGGCTCGGCGAGCCGTGGTATGTGCGCTATGTCGCGTGGCTGCACATGGTCTTCGTGGTCGAGCCGTCGCACATGCTCGCGGCGGCGACGGGGGTGGATCTTGCCGCCGAGGGGGCGCGGCTGCTGTCCTGGCAGAGCCGCGCCCCGGTGGCCGAGATCATCGCGCAGCGCCTGCCGCAGACGCTCTGGGTGGTGGGGCTGTCCTACCTGTTCGGCATCCTCGTGGCGGTTCCGCTCGGCATCGCCTCGGCGCGCCGGCCCGGCTCCTGGATCGATCAGACCGGAACGCTCATCGCGATGCTCGGCTTTTCGGTGCCGACCTTCGTGACCGGAGTTCTGATGATCGTGATCTTCTCGGTGACGCTGGGCTGGCTGCCCTCGATGTATGACACCACCCTCGAGGTCACGGACTGGCAGAGCCTGCGCCGGCAGGCCGCGCAGCTCGCGATGCCGGTTGCCGTGCTCGCGCTCTACAACGCCGCGCAGATCAGCCGCCATGTCCGCGCCGCGATGCTCGACAATCTCGCCGAGGATTACGTGCGCACCGTGCGCGCCAAGGGCATGAGCGAGCGCGTGGTGATCTATCTGCACGTGCTGCGCAACGCGATGATCCCGGTGGTCACGGTGATCGCGCTCGGCGTGCCGAGCATCTTCGCCGGCGCCATCATCACCGAGCAGATCTTTCGCGTGAACGGGATCGGCGCGCTCCTGATTTCGTCGATCCACGCCGCCGACTATCCCATGGTCCAGACCCTGACCTTCCTGTTCGCGGTGTTGATCGTGCTGTTCAATCTTGTGGCCGACATCCTTTACGGGATGCTCGATCCGCGGATCCGCTATGACTGAGCCGACCGCCCTCGATCCGCTGCGCAACCAGTGGTGGGCCGTCTGGGACCGGCTGCGCCGCAATCGCGCCGCGCTCGCGGGGGGGCTGCTGTTTGCCGGGCTGCTGATCTTCGTGGCCCTCGGCCCGCTCCTGTGGATGGTCGATCCCTGGCAGATCGACCCCGACAACCGCAATCAGGGGCCGAGCCTCGGCCATCCGCTGGGCACCGATCAGCTCGGCCGCGACCTTCTCGCGCGGCTCATGGTGGGCGGGCGCATCACGCTGGCGGTGGGGGTGGCGGCGATGGCGCTCGGGGTGGGACTCGGGGTGCTGATCGGGGTGGTTGCGGGGTATTTCCGCCGTCTCGACGGGGTGCTGATGCGGCTGACGGATCTGTTCCTGGCGCTGCCGATCCTGCCGATTCTGCTGGTGCTGGTGCTGCTGTTTCGCGAGGCGCTGGCGGCGCGGCTCGGCGAGGCGGCGGGGATCTTCCTGCTGGTGGTGGGCGCGATCGCCCTGACGAGCTGGATGCACACCGCGCGGATCGTGCGCGCCGACGTCATGGCCATCAAGGAGCGCGACTTCATCGTCGCGGCGCAATCCATCGGCACACCCCCGCGGCGCATCATCACGCGCCATATCCTGCCCAATGTGCTCTCGCCGGTGATCGTCTCGGCGACGCTCGGCGTGGCGGGCGCGATCATGACCGAGAGCGCGCTGTCGTTTCTCGGCATGGGGTTTCCGCCCGACGTGCCCACCTGGGGGCGCATGGTCTTCGACGCGGTCGACTACATGCAGCAGTTTCCCGGCCGCGTGCTCTGGCCCGGGGCGTTCATCTCGCTCACGGTGCTGTCGGTGAATTATCTCGGCGACGGGCTGCGTGCCGCGCTCGACCCGCGCGGGTGATCACTGCAGGTGGCTGCGCAGCCGCCGGATCAGCAGCCACACCGCAAGCACCACGACCGGCGTCAGCATCGCCATCACAGCGCCCTGCCCGATCCCGTAGGCCGCCGCCGGCGGCGCCACGAGATTGCTCGCCAGATTCACCCCGTAATAGCTGATCGCGACGACGGAGAGCCCCTCGACGGTGCGCTGCAGCTTGAGCTGTAGCTCCGCGCGCCGATTCATGCCCTCGAGGAGCTCCTGGTTCTGCGCCGAGCGCTCCACATCGACCCGCGTGCCGAGCAGGCTGCCCGCCCGGTTGGCGCGCTCGGCCATGTTGGCAAGCCGTCGCTCGGCGGATTTCACCGTGCGCATCGCCGGGTCGAACCGGCGCATCATGAACTCGGCCATGGTCTGGCGCCCGCCAAAGCGCTCCTCGCGCAGAACCTCGATGCGCTGGTGCACCAGCGCCTCGTAGGCCCCCGTGGCGCCGAACCGGAACGACGACTGCACGAGCAGGTTCTCGAGCTCGGAGGCGATGCCGAGCAGCGCCTTGAGCGTTTCCTCAGAGTCGCCCTCGGCGCTGGTCATCCCGGCCATCAGTTCCGACAACCGCGCGTCGAGGGACCCCATCCGCGACCCCAGCGCGCGGGCCTGCGACAGCCCCAGCATCGACATAGTCTTGTAGGTCTCGACCTCGCAGAGCCGCTGCACCAGCCGGCCGATGCGCCGCGAGCCGGTGCCGGGGCGCACGAAAATCGCGATGCGCATGTGGCCCGAAGCATCGATGCGAAAATCGCTCGCCACGATGGCGGTCCCGTCGAGCACATGTGACGCGGCGAGGCTTTCGGGCACGAACCAGTCGGCGAGCAGCCGCGGGATCTCGTCCTCATCATCGGGCATGAAATCGACGCGGATCAGCGCAGAGGTCACCCGCTCGCCGGGCGCCTCGGCAAGCCAGCCGCGCGGAAACACGTCGAACTGCGCCGGATCGAAGGCGCGCGCCGGGGTCGCCGTGGAAAAGGCGGTATAGGTGACGAACTCGGTATGGCTTTCCCATTTCAGCCGCGCATGGCCGATATCGCCGTAGTAATGCGTCGCCCCGGGCGGCGGATGATCGGCCCCCGCACGATCGAGCAGCGCGACGAGGTGTGCGCGGTCGGCGTCGCGGTCGCGGGCTTCCGCGCTGCCGTCCTGCTTGACGGCGAGAAGCGCGGCCGTGCAGGGCGCCTCCACGGCCGGAAAGGGCCGCGCATGCAGCTCGTTGGCGAGCGCATAGCGCTGCGGGTGGTCCGCGATCGGGGCGCGATGGGAGGCGGTCTCGTTACGCATTGTCGTGAGCCTAGCCCCACCGGCCGCCAAGTAAACATGAAAAACGCGCCGATTCAGACGCTTGCCGGTGCACCATGGTGTGCCGGAGGCGCCGCCGCCCGCGCCGGATGCGGGCGGCGGCCCGGATCATTCGACGAGCGCCACGAGCTTGTCGATCGAGCTTTTCGCGTCGCCGTAGAGCATATGCGTGTTCTCCTTGAAGAACAGCGGGTTCTCGATGCCCGAATAGCCCGCGCCCTGCCCGCGCTTGAGCACGACGACGTTCTTCGACTTCCACACCTCCAGCACCGGCATCCCGGCGATCGGGCTGCCCGGATCGTCCTGCGCGGCGGGGTTCACGATGTCGTTCGAGCCGATGACGATGGCCACGTCGGTATCGGGGAAGTCCTCGTTGATCTCGTCCATCTCGAGGACGATGTCGTAAGGCACCCGCGCCTCGGCCAGGAGCACATTCATGTGCCCCGGAAGCCGCCCGGCGACCGGGTGGATGGCAAAGCGCACCTCCTTGCCCTTGGCGCGCAGCTTGCGCGTCAGCTCGCTGACGGCCTGCTGCGCCTGCGCGACGGCCATGCCGTAGCCGGGCACGATCACGACGCTGTCGGCGTCGTCGAGCATCGCGGCCACGCCGTCGGCCTCGATGGCGGTCTGCTCGCCCTCGATATCGGCGGCCTGGCTCTTCTCGTTGCCGAACCCGCCGAGGATGACATTGACGAACTTGCGGTTCATCGCCTTGCACATGATGTAGCTCAGGATCGCGCCCGAGCTGCCCACGAGCGCGCCCGTCACGATCAGCAGATCGTTCGACAGCGTGAAGCCGATCGCGGCCGCCGCCCAGCCCGAGTAGCTGTTGAGCATCGAGACGACCACGGGCATGTCGGCCCCGCCGATCCCTGTGATCAGGTGCCAGCCGATGAAGAAGGCCAGCGCCGCCAGCACCAGCAGCGTCCAGAAGCCCGCGCCGCTGAGATAGGCGATCGCGAGCACGAGACACAGCGCCGCCGAGGCCGCGTTGAGCATATGCCCGCCCGGAAGCTGCCACGCCTTGCCGTCGAGCTTGCCGGCGAGCTTGCCGAACGCCACGACCGAGCCGGTGAAGGTCACCGCGCCGATGAAGATGGCGAAGATGATCTCGAGCTGCAGGAAGGTCAGCTCGGCCTGGTCCTTGGTTGCGACGAGCGCCGCGAATGCGGAGAAGTCCGCCGCCTCGGCCCCCTCGGCGGCGAGCACCCGGATGCGTTCGAGATCGGCGTTCCAGGCCACGAAGACCGCGGCGAGGCCGACGAAGCTGTGCAGCGCCGCGACGAGCTGCGGCATCTCGGTCATGTGCACGCGCTTGGCCACCACCCAGCCGATGACCGAGCCGATGACGATCATCGGCAGCATCAGCCAGTAGGCCCCGATGCCGGGACCCGACGCCGTGAAGACGACGGCGATGGCCATGCCCACGATGCCGTACCACACGGCGCGCTTGGCCTTTTCCTGATTGCTCAGCCCCCCGAGCGAGAGAACGAAGAGCACGCTGGCCGCGATCGCGGCGGCGGTTACGAAACCTTCTTCAAGCATGATCGCTCCCCCGGCCTCAGGATTTCTGGAACATGGCGAGCATGCGGCGCGTGACCACGAAGCCCCCCACGATATTGATGGTCGCGATCAGCACCGAGATCGCGGCCAGCGTGACCACGACCCAGTTGCCCGAGCCGATCTGCAGGATCGCGCCGAGGATGATGATGCCGGAGATGGCGTTGGTGACCGCCATGAGCGGCGTGTGCAGCGAATGCGACACGCCCCAGATGACCTGAAAGCCCACGAAACAGGCGAGCACGAAAACGATGAAGTGCTGCAGGAAGCTCGCCGGGGCGATGGCGCCCAGAAGCAGCATCAGCGCACCGCCCGCCGCGAGCAGCGTTACCTGCGCGCGGGTGTCCTTGCGAAAGGCCTCGAGCTCGGCGGCGTAACGCTCCGCCTGGGTCAGCTCGCGCGGCTTTTCCTTGGGAGGCTGCGGCGCGATGGCCGGCTGCTTGGGCGGCGGCGGCGGGAAGGTGAGATGCCCGTCCCTGGTCACGGTGACGCCGCGGATGACGTCGTCATCCATGTTGTGCACGATCTCACCGTCCTTGTTCGGCGTCAGATCGGTGAGCATGTGGCGGATATTCGTGGAATAGAGCGTCGAGGACTGCGTCGCCATGCGCGAGGGAAAGTCCGTGTAGCCGACGATGGTCACGCCGTTATCGGTGACGATCTTCTCGTCGGGGACGGTCAGGTCGCAGTTGCCGCCCTTCTCGGCGGCGAGGTCCACGATCACCGAGCCGGGCTTCATCAGCTTGACCATCTCCTCGGGCCAGAGCTTGGGTGCCGGGCGGCCCGGGATCAGCGCCGTGGTGATGACGATATCGACCTCGGGCGCCTGCTGGCGGAAGAGCTCCATCTCCTTTTCGATGAACTCCTTTGAGGCGGGCTTGGCATAGCCGCCCTCGCCCGACATGTCGTCGGAGAAGTCGAGCATCAGGAACTCGGCGCCCATCGATTCGATCTGTTCGGCGACTTCGGGGCGCACATCGAAGGCGCGCACGATCGCGCCGAGGCTGGTGGCGGTGCCGATCGCGGCGAGCCCGGCCACCCCCGCGCCGATCACCATCACCTTGGCCGGCGGCACCTTGCCCGCCGCGGTGACCTGGCCGGTGAAGAAGCGGCCGAAATTGGCGCCCGCCTCGATCACGGCGCGGTAGCCGGCGATGTTCGCCATCGACGAGAGCGCGTCCATCTTCTGCGCGCGGCTGATGCGCGGGACCATGTCCATCGCGATCACGGTCGCGCCCTGCGCCTCGCACAGCTTGACGAGATCCTCGTTCTGCGCCGGCCAGAACAGCGAGATCAGTGTCTGCCCGGAGCGCAGCTTCTTCGCCTCGTCCTCGGAGGGCTCGCGCACCTTCACGACGATGTCGGCGCCCTGCCAGAGCGCCTCCGCGTCCTTGACGACCTCGACGCCGGCCTCGCGGTAAGCATCGTCGTCAAAGCCCGCCTTCGCCCCCGCGCCGGACTGGACGAGGCATTCATGGCCGAGCTTGATGATCTGTCGGGCGCTGTCGGGCGTCATGGCGACGCGCGCCTCGCCCGGCATGATCTCCGTGGCTGCTCCGATCTTCAATTCACAGTCCCCCGTTTTGCGCGCCGCTGCAAGGCGGCGTCATTCGTCGCGACCTCTTAACACTGCGCAACTTTGTTTCACAAGATGGCGCTCACAGCCACCGCCGCGTGCGCCGCGCGTAATCCTCGAAGGCCGCGCCGAAGGCGGCGCGCAGCCGTGCTTCCTCCGGCGCGATGAAACGCCGCACCAGCACATAGCCGAACACCGGCACGAGCAAGAGCGCGACCGGCGCGTCGAACAGCAGCGCCAGCCCCGCCAGAATCAGCAGGTCGGCGAGATAGATCGGATTGCGGCTGTAGCGATAGATGCCCGTGGTGATCAGCGCGTCGGGCTCGCGGTGCGGCACGATCGTGGTCGCGGCCCGGCGAAACCGGATCGCGGCGAGCACCACGAGCACGATCCCCAGCACGAGCAGCGCCGACCCCGCCAGCGAGCCGGCCATGCCCAGCCCCGGCCCCGGCACGAGCTGCCCGATCAGCGCCGCCAGCGCCACGAACCCGGCCAGCCAGACCGGCGGATAATCCAGCCGCTCCATCGCACGTCCTCGCGTTCACGCACTCCCAATGTGACGCGCCTGCGCGCGATGGCAAGCACGGCGTCGCGCAGTTTCTTGCTGAGACGTCGGCCCGGCCCTGCTAGAAGGTGGGCCAGCCCGGAGGAGCCATGACCGACTTCGACGCCACCCGCGCCATGTTCCACCTCCCCGAAGGGGTGATCTATCTCGATGGCAATTCGCTCGGGCCCCTGCCGCGCGGCGCCGAGGCGCGGGTCGCGAAGGCGATGCGCGACGAGTGGGGCGAAATGCTGATCACGGCGTGGAACAAGGCCGGCTGGATGGAGCAGCCGCGCCGCGTCGGCGACCGGATCGCGCGCCTCATCGGGGCCGAGCCGGGCAGCGTGGTGATGGGCGACACCCTGTCGATCAAGGTCTTTCAGGCGCTCGCCGCCGCGCTGGCGCTGAATCCGGACCGCCGCGTGATCCTGTCGGATACGGGCAACTTTCCCTCCGATCTCTACATGGCCGAGGGGCTCGTGCAGATGCTCGGTGACGGCTACGAGCTTCGCACCGTCGCACCCGAGGCGCTGGAGGGCGCGATCGACGCGAGCGTCGCGGTCACGCTGATCACCGAGGTCGATTATGCCACAGGGCGCAAGCACGACATGAAGCGCCTCACCGACGCCGCCCATGCGGCGGGCGCGGTAACGGTGTGGGACCTGGCGCATTCGGCGGGCGCGCTGCCGGTGGATCTGGCGGGCTGCAATGTCGATTTCGCGGCGGGCTGCACCTACAAGTTCCTCAATTCGGGGCCGGGCGGGCCGGCCTTCATCTATGTCGCCCCGCGCCACGCCGAGCGCGCGCGCCCGGCGCTGGCGGGTTGGCTGGGCCATGCCGCGCCGTTCGATTTCGAGCCCAGCTACCGCCCCGGCGCGGGCGTCGAGCGCATGCGCGTGGGCACGCCGCCGGTGCTGCAGCTCGTCGCCCTCGAGGCCGCGCTCGATGTGTGGGAGGATGTGACGGTCGACGATCTGCGCGCGCGCTCGCTGGAACTGTCGGAGCGCTTCATCGCCGGCGTCGAGGCCGCCTGCCCCGATCTCGCCCTTGCTTCGCCGCGCGACGGGGCCGCGCGCGGCAGCCAGGTCAGCTTTCGCCATCCCGAAGGCTATGCGATCATGCAGGCGCTGATCGCGCGCGGGGTGATCGGCGATTTCCGCGCCCCCGACATCCTGCGCTTCGGCATCACGCCGCTCTATATCGGCACCGCCGAGATCGACACCGCAGTGCGCATCCTCGGCGAGATCATGGCCGGTGGGCTCTGGGACCGGCCCGAATACCGCACCCGCGCGGCGGTGACGTGAGCGCGCGGGGCGTGCAGTTCCGGCCCGGCGGCTGGGCGGCGCTGTGGCGGCGCATGGCGATGATCGGCGCGCGCGACGGCTGAGCGGTGCCGCGTCGCCACCGCAACGCAGGAGACCGCCATGACCGACCCTTACGACCCGGCCCGCGACGGCGCGCAGACCTCCTTCGACGGGCGCATGTCCTACACCGACTATCTCGCCCTCGACCGCATCCTCGATGCGCAGCATCTGCGCACCGGCGCGCATGACGAGATGCTGTTCATCATCCAGCACCAGACTTCGGAGCTGTGGATGCGCCTTGCCCTGCACGAGCTCGCCGCCGCGCGGGGCGCGATCAGCGCGGGCGATCTGCGTCCGGCCTTCAAGATGCTCGCCCGCGTCGCGCGCATCTTCGAGCAGCTCAACAATGCGTGGGACGTGCTGCGCACGATGACCCCTTCCGAATACACCCGGTTTCGCGACGATCTCGGGGAATCCTCGGGGTTTCAGTCCTGGCAATACCGGCTCATCGAGTTCACCGCGGGCAACCGCAACCGCGCGATGATCCGCCCGCACGCGCACCGGCCCGACCTCGTCGCGGGGCTGGAGGCGGAACTCGCGCGCCCGTCGCTCTATGACGTGGCGCTGCGCCATCTCGCGACGCAGGGTTTCGCGATCCCGCAAACGGTGCTGGAGCGCGACGTGGGCGAGCCCTGGCGCGCCGATGACAGCGTGCGCGCGGCCTGGACGGAGGTCTACCAAGATCCCGAGCGGCACTGGGAGCTTTATGAGCTCGCCGAAAAGCTTGTCGATTTCGAGGATTATTTCCGGCGCTGGCGCTTCAATCATGTCACCACGGTGGAGCGGGTGATCGGATTCAAGCGCGGCACCGGCGGCACGTCGGGGGTGGCCTATCTGCGCCGGATGCTCGAGGTGGAGCTGTTTCCGGAGCTGTGGCACCTGCGCACCGAGTTGTGACGCCGCCCGCGATGCGGACGGCGCCGGGTCGCGTTACGCAGCGGGGGCGTAGGCCGAGCACCAGCCTTCGGCAGCGACGAGAACATCCATGAAGTCGGGATGCTGACAGCCGCCCCAGCCGTCTTCCTCCTCGCCGGTCCAGAAGGTGCAGTTCTCGCAGAGCTGCCCGTCCTCATAGGCGTCGTGATCGGTGTCGGCCACGTCGTTCACATAGTCATGCGCATGGCCGTCCTCGGCCTGCGGCAGATCCTCGGCGAGCGCCGGGCGGCTCGCGGCGTAGAGCCCGAGCCCCGCGGCCGGCACGGCGGCCGCAGTGGCCACGGCGGCGCGCAGGAAATTGCGGCGGGCGTTGTCGAAATCTTCGGACATGGCTGTTCTCCCTATGGCTCAGTCCCAAAGCAGCGCTTGGCTACCTCGGATAGGCTAGCGGGTTAGTGTGCGGTGTCAAACCCGTGCGCCGTGCGGCCCTTGCGCACGGGCGCGATCCCGCCAACGCGCCGCGCCGCGATCAGCCGAGAATCGCGCGCCGCACCGCGCCGTCCCAGCCGAGATGCAGCATGCCTGACACCTCGATCACCGGGCGCTTCATCAGCGCCGGATGCGCGGCGAGCAGATCGCGCAGCGGCGCGCCCCGCGCCGCCTCGTCGAGCCGGCGCCACGTCGCCGAGGCGCGGTTGAGCAGCCGGTCGCCGAATGCCTCATGCAACCGCACCAGCTCCGCGGGGGCGAGCGGTTCGGCGCGCACATCGCGCAGGATCACGTCATGCCCCGCGTCATGGAGCGCGCGGCGCGCCTTGCGGCAGGTGTCGCAATTGGCGAGCCCGTAGAGCACGATCATCCGCGATGTCGCCCGCGCTTGCCCAGGTCGCTGTCGAGCGCCGCGCGCAGCTTGTCGAGCGCGCCGATCGCGGCCTTCTGCACGGTGGCGTCATTATGGCTTACGGCGATCGGCGCGCGCCCCTCGACCCGAGCTTCGGCGTTGCAGCGCTTGTCGTCCGACCCGCCCTTGTGGGCATTCTCGTCCTTGAGATGGATCTCGACGCGGGTGATGTGGCTGGCGACGGCGCGCAGCTTCTGCTCGGCGGTGCCCTCGACGAAGTCGATCAGCGTCGTGTCACCGTCGATGGAGTTGTCGGTGTTGATCTGGATCTGCATGACGCGTTCCTCGACTGGATAATCCACGGATTAAGGCGCGCCCCGGCCGGGTGCAAGCGCGCGCCATGGCCTGACCGCGCGGAAATGCTACCTTGTCGCAGAGACACCTGCGAGAGGAGAACACCATGAAGCGCACGGGTTCCGCCGTCTGGAACGGCGATCTCAAGACCGGCACCGGCACCGTCAGCACCGAGAGCGGCGCGATCGATGGCGTGGCTTACGGCTTCGCGACACGATTCGAGGATGCGCCCGGCTCCAACCCCGAGGAACTCATCGGCGCGGCGCATGCGGGCTGCTTTTCGATGGCGCTGTCGGGGCAACTCGCCGAGCGGGGCATGACCGCCGAACGCATCGAGACCCATGCCGCGGTCTCGCTCGACAAGGTCGAAGGGGGATTCGCGATCACGAAGGTGCATCTCGATCTGACCGCGACGATCCCGGGCGCCGACACGGCCGCCTTCCGCGAAGCGGCCGAAGCTGCCAAGGCCGGCTGCCCGGTCTCGAAACTGCTCGATGCCGAAATCACCCTCGACGCCAAGCTCGCCTGAGCGGCGCGCCGGTCAGTCCTTGTCGCGGGGCTGGCCGAGCCGCGCGGATTTGCGCGACTCCACCTGAAAACCCAGCAGCGTCATGCAAAGCAGAAACAGCAAGGCGACGATAACGATGGCGTTGAGCATGGGGTCCTCCGCTGATGCGGCCACAAGTTAGCTCCGGTGCAGCGCCTCGCAAGAGCGCCGCGCCATATCGCTGACATATCGCGCGCCCGATGCGCGCCACGACCGATTGCCGCCGCCGCGCAGAGCCCATAGGGTAGCGCGATGACCGCCGATCGCCCGCTTCTGGGTGTCCTCATGATGCTCATCTTCTGCGTTCTCGCGCCGCTCGGCGACGGGCTGGCAAAGTGGGCGGGCGAGACGATCCCGGTGTTGCAGATCGTCACCGTTCGATTTGGCGCGCAGCTTGCGCTGCTGGTGCCGGTTCTGTGGGTGACAGGGCGGGTGATGCGGCTTGCGCCGGATCTGATGTGGCTGACGCTGTTGCGCACGGTGCTGCATGTGGGGGCGCTGGCGGCGCTGTTCGCGGCGCTCACGGTGATGCCGCTGGCGGAGGCGCTGGCGATCGTCTTCGTGCAGCCCTTCCTGCTCTTGCTTCTTGCCTGGGCCTTCATGGGCGAGGAGACGGGTATCCGGCGGCTGAGCGCCTGCGCGGTGGGGTTCGCGGGCACGCTCTTGGTGATCCAGCCGAGCTTTGCGGCCTTCGGGCCGGTTGTGTTCCTGCCGCTGGTGACGGCGGGGGCGTTCACGGGCTTCATCATCGTCACGCGCCGTGTCGCCAAGCGCGCCGATCCGATCGCCCTGCAGGCGGTGAGCGGGGCGATGGGCACGGCGATCCTCGCGCCGATCCTGATCGTGGGGGCGCTGATCGGGACCGCGCCGCTCGCCCCGGTCATGCCGGATGCGGCGGGCTGGGCGCTGCTTGCGGCGCTCGGGGTGGTGGGCACGCTGGGCCATCTGGTGATGACGATGGCGCTGCGCTATGCGCCGTCGGCAACGCTCGCGCCGGTGCAATACATGGAGCTTCCCTTCACCGTCGCGGTCGGCTGGGTCCTGTTTCGCGATTTTCCCAACGCGCTAGCGATGGCGGGGATCGTCGTGATCACGGGGGCCGGGCTCTATATCGTGCTGCGCGAGCGTGCGCTCAACCGCTCACCGCACCCAGCCCCGCGAGCACCGGCTCCAGCGCCCCCCGCGGCAGGATCACGAGCATCCCGCGCCCCGAAAAGCGCAGCGCGACATCCGGATCGGTAACCTCGTTGGAGGTCCCGATGACGGCGTCGGGCGCGAAGTCGAGCCCGTCGATCGGCCAGCGCAAGCCGCGCGAGCGCCCGCTCACCGGACCCACGGGAAACAGCGACAGCCGCATCCCCCGGCGCAGCCGCAGATCGAGCGCGGGCGGCGCCAGAAAGCACAGATCGCCCCCCGCCATCAGCACGCAGCGCCGCCCGGGATGGCGCGCGAGGGTGTTGAACGCGGCCAGCGTGTGATCGAGCCGCCCGCCCGTGAAGCCAAGCGCGAGCACGAAGGGCGCCGCAATGCTGCGCAGCGCCTTGTCGAAATCGGTGCTGTCCTGATCCGGCAGCGGATGGACCCGCGCCCCGAGCCGCGCGCGCGCCTGCCGGCTCAGCGAATCCATGTCGCCGATCACCGCATGCGGCGTGTGGCCATGGCGCAGCACCCGGTCCGCGCCACCATCCGCCGCCACGAGATGCGGCGCAAATGCGAGCGCCCGGCGCAGGGCCGCCACCCCGAGCGTCCCGGCCCCGGCCAGCGTCACGCCCTGCGATGTCGTCACGATCGGTGCGGTCATGGCATCAGCCATCGCAATTCGCGCGCGGATTGGCAATCTGCGCCGGGCAGGCTCGCCCCGGCCCGCGACGCCGCCCTGAACGGCCCCGCGCGCACCTGTCAGTCCGCGGTGCGCAAAGCGTGATGAGCGCGCCGTGCCCGGGGTGGTTCAGCGCTCGCGCTCGTCCTCGGGCTGCGGCTGCCCAACGCCGCGAAACAGCGCCTTGAACGGCAGCGCCCAGACGATGCCGAGCGCCGCGAATATCGCGAACTCGACCAGGAAATGCGGACGGTCGAACAGATCCACGAGATTGACGGCGACCACGATATAGACCGGCAGCCCCACCAGGAGAACCACGAGCGCCCAGCGACGGCGCGCCTTCCAGGACAGTGCCATCACGACCTCGCTTGGCAGCTTCAGTTGGCGAACGGGTCGGTGACGAGGATGGTATCGTCCCGCTCGGGTGAGGTGGAAAGTAGCGCCACCGGGCAGGCGATCAACTCCTCGATCCGTCGCACATACTTGATCGCGGCGGCGGGCAGATCCGCCCAGCGGCGCGCGCCCGCGGTGCTTTCCTGCCAGCCCTCGAAGGTCTCGTAGACCGGCAACACCCGCGCCTGCTGGTCGGCGGCGGTGGGCAGATGGTCGAGGCGTTCGCCGTCGAGCTCGTAGCCGGTGCAGATGCGCAGCTCGTCGAAGCCGTCGAGCACGTCGAGCTTGGTCAGCGCGATGCCCGACACGCCGCCCACCGCGCAGGTCTGGCGCACCAGCACCGCGTCGAACCAGCCGCAGCGGCGCTGACGGCCCGTCACCGTGCCGAATTCGCGCCCCCGCTCGCCGAGGCGCTGACCGTTGGCGTCGTCGAGCTCGGTGGGAAACGGCCCCTCGCCCACCCGCGTGGTGTAGGCCTTCACGATGCCGAGCGTGAAATCGATGGCATTCGGGCCGAGCCCGGTGCCCGTGGCGGCCGCGCCCGACATGGTGTTGGACGAGGTCACGAAGGGATAGGTCCCGAAGTCGATGTCGAGCAGCGCGCCCTGCGCGCCCTCGAATAGGATGCGGCGGCCACGGCGCCGCTCCTCGGCAAGCACCTTCCAGACCGGGCGCGCGAAGGGCAGGATCCGCGGCGCAATGGCGCGCAACTCGGCCAGCAGCGCGTCGCGGTCGAGCGCGGGCATGCCGAGCCCGCGGCGCAGCGCGTCGTGATGCACCGCCAGCCGCTCCACCCGCGCGACGAGCGTCGCGTCATCGGCGAGATCGGCCACCCGCACCACGCGCCGGCCGACCTTGTCCTCGTAGCACGGCCCGATCCCGCGCCCGGTGGTGCCTATGCGGGCGGTGCCGGTCTGGCCCTCGCGGGCGCGGTCGAGTTCGCCGTGCAGCGGCAGGATGAGAGGCGCGTTCTCGGCGATCATCAGGCTGTCGGGGCCGATGGCGATGCCCTGCCCGGTCAGCCGCTCGATCTCCTCGAGCAGCGCCCAGGGATCGAGCACGACGCCGTTGCCGATCACGCTGAGCTTGCCGGGGCGAACGATCCCGGAGGGCAGCAGCGACAGCTTGTAGGTCACCCCATCGATCACCAGTGTGTGACCGGCGTTGTGGCCGCCCTGAAACCGCGCGATCACGTCGGCGCGCTCGGAGAGCCAGTCGACGATCTTGCCCTTGCCCTCGTCGCCCCATTGCGCGCCCATGACAACCACATTGGCCATGTGTGTTCCCCGTCTTGCGTAACTTCGGCCCCGTCTTAGTCGTCGTGGCCGCGCGGTGAAACCGGTTTCTGCGCGCGCGGCACGGGCGCGGCGGGGGTTGCAGCGCAGCCCGCGCGCGCTTAGAGAGACGGCGGATATACAAGCGGACCCGACCCATGGAAAACATCGTCCTGGCGATTCACCTGCTGCTCGCGCTTTCGCTCGTGGGGATCGTGCTGCTGCAGCCCTCCGAGGGGGGCGGTCTCGGCATGGGCGGCGGTGGCGGCGGCAACGCGGCGACGCGGCCGGCGCTGTCGGGGCTGGGCAAGCTCACATGGGCGCTCGCGATCGCCTTCATCACGACATCGCTGATCCTGACCATCATGGCCGCGCAGACCGCGACGGGAACCTCGGTGATGGACCGCATGACCGGCGAGCCGTCCGAGGATGCGCCCGCCGGAGCCCCGGCGAGCGACGATCTGCTGCCCCCGCCCGCGGAAGATGACGGCGACCCGCTGGTGCCGCCGCGCGCCGACTGACCGCGCGCCGGCACGCCGCGCGCGGCTTGCCGGGCACCGCGAAATCCGCTAACGCTCGGCGCCCGTGATGGCGGCGCATCGGGACATGCCGCCTTGAGGCAGGATCACGGGAGAGTCGGCCGCATGGCACGCTATGTCTTCATCACGGGCGGGGTCGTCTCCAGCCTGGGCAAGGGTCTGAGTTCGGCGGCACTCGGCGCGCTGTTGCAGGCACGCGGCTTCACGGTACGGCTGCGCAAGCTCGACCCGTATCTCAATGTCGATCCCGGCACGATGTCGCCTTTTGAGCATGGCGAGGTCTTCGTCACCGATGACGGAGCCGAAACCGATCTCGATCTGGGCCATTACGAACGCTTCACGGGGGTCTCCGCGCGCGCGAGCGACTCGGTATCGTCGGGGCGGATCTACTCGAATGTTCTCGAGAAGGAGCGCCGCGGCGACTATCTCGGCAAGACGATTCAGGTGATCCCGCATGTGACCAACGAGATCAAGGACTTCCTGCGCATCGGAGATGACGGGACGGATTTCCAGCTGTGCGAGATCGGCGGCACGGTGGGCGATATCGAGGGGCTGCCCTTCTTCGAGGCGATCCGCCAGTTCGCCCAGGAGCGCCCGCGCGGCGAGTGCATCTTCATGCATCTGACGTTGCTGCCCTATCTCGCCGCCTCGCACGAGCTCAAGACCAAGCCCACGCAGCACTCCGTCAAGGAGCTGCGCGCCATCGGCATCGCGCCCGACGTGCTGGTGTGCCGCTCCGAGCATCCGATCCCGGACGGCGAGCGCGACAAGATCGCGCTGTTTTGCAATGTCCGCCCCGAGGCGGTGATCCCGGCCTATGATCTGAAAACGATCTACGAGGCGCCGCTGGCCTATCACCGGGTCGGGCTCGATCAGGCGGTGCTGGACGCCTTCAGCATCAGCCCGGCGCCGCGCCCCGATCTGCGCCGCTGGCACGACGTGATGGACCGCCTCGAGAACGCCGAGGGAGAGGTGCGCGTCGCGGTGGTCGGCAAATACACCCAGCTCGAGGACGCCTACAAGTCGATCCGCGAGGCGCTCACCCATGGCGGCATGGCCAACCGGGTGCGGGTGCGCCCGGAATGGATCGACGCCGAGATCTTCGAGCGCGAGGACCCCTCGCCCTGGCTCGAGGGGTTCCACGCGATCCTCGTGCCCGGCGGCTTCGGCGAGCGCGGCACCGAGGGCAAGATCCGCGCCGCGAAATTCGCCCGCGAGCGGCGCATCCCCTATTTCGGTATCTGCCTCGGCATGCAGATGGCCGTGATCGAGGCGGCGCGCAATATCGCCGGGATCACGGATGCGGGCTCGGAGGAGTTCGACTTCGAGGCCGGCAACACCCGCTTCACGCCCGTCGTCTATCATCTCAAGGAATGGGTGCAGGGCGCCCATACCGTGCAGCGACGCCCCGAGGACGACAAGGGCGGCACGATGCGGCTCGGCGCTTATGCTGCCGATCTCGCGGAGGGGTCGCTGGTGGCGAAGGCCTACGGCAGCCTTCGCATCGAGGAGCGCCACCGCCATCGCTACGAGGTGGACGTGACATACCGCGACGCGCTCGAGGCGGAGGGGCTGCGCTTTTCGGGCATGTCGCCGGACGGCAAGCTGCCCGAAATCATCGAGCATGAGGGCCATCCCTGGTTCATCGGTGTGCAGTTTCACCCCGAGCTCAAATCCAAGCCCTTCGCGCCGCACCCGCTCTTTGCCGATTTCATCCGCGCCGCCGTGGAGACCTCGCGGCTGGTGTGAGCGCTCAGAGTTCGAGCTTGCCCTGCTTGCCGGTATCCTCGCGCGCGGCCTTGCGAAAGGCGTCGTCGCGGCGCGCGGGCAACCGCACCGCCCGATCGCGCAGGCGCAGGGCGTCTTCGATTGTGACGATCTGAAGGCGCGGCACCGGCTCGAACCCGTCGAGGTCGAACTGCCCGGCTCCGGCGGCCTCGCGGATCATCGGCTTCGTGGGCTCGGTCAGGGTGAGGAAGATGCCGATATCGGCGCGCTCGCGCTCGATCACGCCGCGCAGATCGCGGATCATCGACACGCCGACATTGTCACCCGCCTTGACCGACACGACGGCGCGGTTGGTCTTGCCGAAATAGATGTTGCCGTCGATGCCCCGGTCGGCGCCCTTCCTCGAGAGGTTGCCGGGCTGCGCGGCGATGAGCGAGAGCGCCCATTTCTCGAACTCGAAGTAATAGTTCTTGTCTTCGCGCCCCCTTCGGGCGAGATCGCGCGCCCCGGCGAGATCCTGCGGCACGCCGTGGGTGGTGAACTGCACATCCCCGAAGGCGTCGCGCAGGCGCTTTTCGATCAGCCCGATCGCGAGATGGGTGACGTCGATGCCGATCCATTGGCGCCCGAGCTTTTCGGCGGCGTGCACGGTGGTGCCGCAGCCGCAGAACGGATCGAGCACCACGTCGCCGGGATTGGAGGAGGCGCTGATGATGCGTTCCAGCAGGGCGACGGGTTTCTGGGTTGGGTAGCCGAGGCGATCTTTACCGCCGACCGGCGGAATCTCTATCCAGATATTCTGAACTGGCACTCCGGGCATCTCGTCGAGATACCGCTTGTATTCCGGCATGCCGCTCGCAGCGTAAGCAAGGCGTCCATCTTGCGCAAACTTGCGCATTTTTTCCTTACTGTAGGCCCAAAACCGCCCGCGATATGGCGGAACTTGCTTATATTCCCAGCCTTCCTTTGGCACCTTGTACTCTTCGTCATGGTCAGCCTCCCATGATCCCCCAAGGGAGCGCTTGACCGGCCAGAGATATTCTACGTCGCCACCGGGCTTGGCCGCGGTAAGGTTATCTCGACGGTAACGCCGACCGTCCCCGTCCCTGAGACGATAGGCTGACTCAATGTAGGATTGCTCGTAGTCGGTGAAGAGCCAGTTCCAAGTCCACTCTTGGCTCTTCGTGTAATAGAAAATGATGTCAGCGATATTGCCGTACTGTTTCCTGCCCTGCTTTGCATCGCTGTGTGCG
>LKMJ01001519.1_pt1 | contig 20586 bp, 34 predicted proteins | sample 643391 | NCBI WGS metagenome assembly LKMJ01 (sample SAMN04112250, study PRJNA286221) | soda lake metagenome | biome: soda lake; feature: Kulunda Steppe; material: water; isolation source: sample PL-Br10 brine of Picturesque Lake | place: Russia: Kulunda steppe | collected 2010-07 | reverse complement strand
TCCCCTGTGCGTCCCCTGTGCGTCCCCTGTGCGTCCACTGCGTCCACTGCGTCCCCTGTGCGTCCACTGCGTCCACTGCGTCCCCTGCGTCCCCTGTGCGTGCTTGCAGGCCTCTGAGACCGCGGTGCCTGTGATGGCTGGGGAGTGGGCCACGCAGCCTGCGACCCTGCTGTACGTCCTGGCAGTGGTGCTGGGCGACCTGGCCCTGCCTGTGGCTGTGGCAAGTGTGGCCGCAGCAGCTGCGCTGGCAGGCCTGCTCGAGGCCGCACGGGAGGGGGTGGCGGCAATCCGTGATGGGGCTGAAGGCAGCCGCCGCAGCAGTAGTAGGAGCAGCAGCGGCATGCACAACAGCACCGGCGATAATGCCCACGAGCCCAGCAGCAGTGGTAACAGCGGCAGCAGCAGCAGCAGCAGCAGCAGGGGGGTCAGCGACACCAACTCGTGTATTATCAGCGGCAGTCAAGGGAATGTGGAAGCAGGCAGCCGTGCTGCTGTGATCGGGCATGAGCCCGGCACTGACTCAACCACTCACCTCGACACAGACGGGGCCCCACCTTCCACCTCCTGTCCCCTTGCTGAACACAGTGAAAATGTTGAGGGTGGGAAGGATCGACAAAACAGCCGCGCTGCTGCCAGCCGGGCAGGGGCCTTGCCCTTGGCAGGCGCACGGCCGCGGTGGCTGTCACTGTGGCTGCTGATTGTGTGTGCCACTCGAGCGCTCCTGGATGCCGCGCTGACCGCGGCTGTGGCAGCAGGCTGGCTGGGCGGACAAGTGTCAGGCAAGTTCATCTTTTGGTGCATGTGGTTATGTTTTGTTAGGTCTGGAGCTGCCGGGCAGAGGGTGCAGCGGAGGGGGGCGCATGGAGTGCCCCCGCTCCTGCTGTAGGTCTTGAGGTAACATTGTGCAGAAACCATATCACCCTTCTTGTTCTGCGGGCGCCATCTTGCACTCTAGGCATTTCCTGCTCCTGCTTCTGGTCTAGTTGTCGGTACACACGCGTGTAGGGTGAATGGTTGCACACGCGACCGACCTCAGCTTATGAGCTGCCCTCTTGTTCTGCAGGCACGACCATGTCGTCCTTACCATCACTTCATTTGAGTGGAAGCATCAGGCTTAAGTGCTTTATTTGCAGTATGCATACGTGTATGCATTTGCATGTCGTGCGCGCGGCTTTGTTGAGCATGCATGCAAGTTTACCAATATGGCCCATTTGGAGATTGAGGTGCGCGCATTGTTTGTTGCTTACAAAACCTGCATCCTCTTTGGCCCGCGTCAGGGCAGCTCTGACCACGCCCTTTTGGGTCTTTGCCTCCCCTGCTCGCAGCCGTGCGCATCGTTGCGCTGCTGTTGTTGCTGAGGATATGCTGGTCTGAGCGTTGGAGTGTCAGGCCATTGAGACATGGCCCTGTAGGAATGGCTGCTAGCGTATAGCGGCCTCACCCATTTTGTTCGTAGGAAATGACAGCTATTACTGATAGTCTAGTTAATGGACACTTGAGCAGGCGGCGGGGCACCTGCGATGGGAAGTGAATTGTCCACCCTCGCAACCTGTTAGTTTGGGGTTCAAACCTCAATAGAGGCTTCCAACCGTCTAAGCTGCCCTCGTTTGGCAGAAACAGCCTTGAAATTTTGAACCTTTCCGACATCTAGGCTATTTGTTATAGCTCACTTACATAGCATACCATACCATCTTCCAGCATTGACCACTGGCACATGTACCAACATTTGTCTAAAATCATCCTCAGGCCTTCTCAGGAATATCCCTTACATCATGATATGCGCATTAAGTCCAGGTCACCCCCTAACTTGTAAACTTTTGAAGCACCGCATCCCACAAAAGCATGGACCTGCAACATGCAACAGATTGCATGCTGTTGCGGATCCCGCACGTCAAACATGCCCAAACACACGCGCCCCGATTTTCTTGGCATACTCATTGCCAAGGTGCTCAGGTATGGCGCCCCACCAGCCCCAGCCCAAGAAGAATCGCATCAAGTCAAGGGTGGACAAGTCGTAGTGCATCCTGCAGACAACACAAACAGTATTCCTTATGTAGATAACGCACATACATGCAAGCGTGTGTTCATACACATGCAAAGGCAAATTGCAGAGTTCTTAGCTGAACAGAATTTACCCTTCATCCCTCCCACTGGAAAATGTACCTCATTGGAGTTGAAGTCAGACATTGCAATGAGACACGTCCAGGACCACAGATACATAGAGCATCTGAGCAACATAGAACTTGAAGAATCAAGAGCATGCTGGAGAGGCAGGGCTGTGATAGGTAGATTGGGTAGGTTAGGCTACATAGCTGTATCCGCCGAACGAGGGCAGCTTAGCTGAAGCCTAAAAAGCCTGCAACCTAAACCAGAATTAGAATGGCGCTCATAGCAGAAGAAAGGTAGTGTCTGAAAGCCAAAAGTTTTGGTGAAAAGCAAGAAGCAAGAGACAAATCCTAAGACACTAGAAGGGAAAGGGTTGTAATCATTACACCATTATGATAGAGTATTTATCCTACCACGCTATCCTTAGCTACATCTACAGAACCCAATCTGAGCTGCCATCAGGTCAGTTGGGTCTAGACCGCAATAAATGTGAATTAACACATGACCTACACTGGTGCCCAGTTCAGTTGCAAGATCATAAACTTGAATACAACAAGAAATTTTCAGTTCTGATGACAGTACAGCTGGCGCAGTCCTTCTTCCTTCTTTTCTTAAGCCCACCATTTCGACGTATACTATTTAGTAAAATGTATTAAATAGTAAACGTATACTATTTTGTAAAAAGTACTACTTCCAGTCTGATTTCTGGTCTGTGAGCCTTATGATGGCACGCTGCGACTGTTCCGCACGCTGCTGCTGTTCCTTCCAAGATCATGTTCCCAACAAACAAGGTAAGGTCTTGCACCTTAATGTATGATGATGGTGCTTGTGAGAGAACTTATGGCACCTCTCACTGGCAAAGTCCTGAGTGTGGCACTGCTAGTCTTCCTTTTGATCCCCACTGACTTCTTTCTGTTCTGTTCTGTTCTTTACCCTGCCGGTATGTGTGCAAGCCAGGTTCGGGCCACCCCATTTTTACGACAGGGCAAAGAGATGGACAATCTTAAAAATGGCTGCTGACGGTGCTCAAGAGGATTTTGATAGTCAAGGACCCAATCCTCCATGGTGCGTCATGCACGAGTGTGGTCTAGAGCCTCTACAATTCAACTGCCAGTGGCTCCGGGTGGCAATGCGCCTGTACAATGCTTTTACTGAAAGCAATAGCTCCACTGCATGAAAGATCTTACAAGCTGACGTGCAACTGCGCTCACGGTGCGATGATTGCTGGTCATCCCACATCCTATCTGCTGTGAATGGTCTGACACAATCCTACATGTTCAAAGAGAGGCTAATAGTGTGAGCCCATTGATCTTGGTAATTTCGTTGTGGACCTCAGGGAGAAGCACTTAAACTATTGGGCATCTTATTCTGATTTGCATCCACGAGAGCGCAACAGCAAACGCTCCACTTATCATCAGTGGTACGCTCTCCCTATTAAAACGGCCCAGGTCACACATTCAACATTCACCCTTCCCAGATACATGTTTCTTGACATTCCCCGTGAGGTTATTCGCAGCGTGGCACGCTTCAGACTTTGTGCCCACACCCTACAAATTGAAACAGTGACCTGGACTCACATTACCTCCCCTACTTGTGACTTGTGCAATGCTTATGACGTACAAGCTGAGCAACACGTCCTTTTTCACTGCACCCATCCACACGCGGTCTCTCTCCGCAAGACTTCAGCATCTCTGTTTCTTCCCGCAGGTTTCAACAATGTGCCTGCTTCTCTGGGCCAGGAAAATAATAAGCTTTATTTCTTCCTTCATGCACTGATAGCTTTTCATGAGCAGGCTAGCAGTCGCACTTCTTGACTGAAGGCCTTTCTTGCAAGCCTTGTAACCCTTTCTGTTCTGTTCCACTGGTAGAGGGTTTCCATGGTACCTTGGCCTTAGGTGGCCCCTGTTCCTTGATTTATGAAGGGAGTATTTTTATTGCCTACACATACATAATTTTCTTTTGTTTTCTTGTCAACCAAGCTAGCCTCATTCTGCGGGTACAGCTCCGACCCTTAAATAAGAACCATGGAGCTTTGCTTACAGCAAAACTTTTAAGCAAACCTACCGAAGGACTTCCAAGGTATAGGAGTTGTCAGCTATGCCCCGCTCTTGAAGACAAGCCCTGCCAGGGTCAGTGAGCAGAGGTAGAGAGCATGGTTTCTGGCTTGAATAATTAATATGCAGTATGTAGATGGCAACCTCTGGAAACAGGATTACATGTCAGAGGACTTTCAGTTTCTGAGCTGCCCGATCTTGCTTACATAAGATGCCGGTGGTAATGAGCAAGCAGCTCGTCCTCATGCCGCTCCACGACAGAAAGGCTTGATGAACTGAAGGGAAATAGGAGGCGTACCAAATCACACGTATTGCAGTGTTACAAGATTGTGTGTGGTCCTGGCACCCTAGCGTATCTAGCCGTGCTCAATGTTTCTGGCTAGAGTACACATCTCATTTCCATGGAGAATTAGAACAGCAAATGCCTTTCCGGTTGCTCAATTTACTGGTTCCATGCAATCATAAAAAAAATTCAGTGATTAAGACCATCTTTTGAAAAACAACTCACCAGATGATCAAGTAAGCCACGTCGACTGCGCCCAGGCCTCTCCCAACATATTGAAAGTCGTAAGCTGCTGTTGCTTCCCAGTTAGAACTGCGTGAAATCAATGATTTAAGATCATTCATGTTCATGCATGCCCTCAAGGTGAAGTAAGTTGCATGGCATGAATGTGAATGTGCAGTGAGTATGCGATGTCCCCCCGCTTGCATTTCAAACTGAGTTTGCGTACGTGCATGGCCAAGATATGTACTTGCTTTCTATGTGCCAGGCAGACCATGCCAGCTGCTACTCTGGCATATACATTAGACATGACATGTGTGGGTTAAAAATTCCCTGCAATCAGACCATTTGGAACCTCCAGATCACAACATGGAAGCCAGCACTCTTGCACCTTCATCGGGGGATTTTGTACCTGAAAAGCAGGTTGGCAGCTTTAAAGTCCCCATGCACCAGGGTTTGGTGCTGGCTGCTGGGAGGAGCCCCAGCTTTGAGCTCGGCAAAGCTTGCATACCCTCGCAGGCGGGCATCGATTTCATGAGCTTTCCCGTGCAACCAGTGCCTGGAATCTGCGTTTGACATGAAATTGACTTTGTAAATCATGCTTTTCACTCTTTCCTGCACATACCACAGCTACCCTGGGCAGGTACAGCTACGCAATGCTTGCACGGAACAATGCCAGGAGACCTGTGCGTCTCGGTCAATTGCCCACGTGTCTGCCATGAGCTGAGTGGCACGGCTCACCAAACATCTTATACATATGCTAAGCTTGTCCCTATTTTCACTGTTTTGCACCATCTTTTCGTTTATGTAATACTGTTACAGCAATAGGCAACTTGCAAGAAACCTTACCCATGGCATTGTATTCATCCATCCTTGTTCCAAGATGCCAGAACGTTCCTGCATGCATTTACCCACTTGTTGCTCATTACTTCTTTGAGTACATTGAAAGGTGAGGACAAAATCAAACCACTGGGGGGACAAGGTCCTTTTATCTCTTGGATGTGGAAAATAGCTTGAAACTAAAGCGGTCAAGTAATTTTGCTGCTTAGCTCTGGTGAATAGAGCCCAGGTGCTGCAGTGATGCATGTTAACCTCAGTTGGGCGTTAAGCGAGTCCACGCACAGCCTTGTTGTTCAGCCTAATGTTTGACTTCACTGTATCTCTACAGCAGCATGGCATACCTGCCCAAGTGTGGGGCCCTTCCTCAGCACCCGATCAGCACCATCAACTTCATCATCAAATGTTCAAACAATAATGTTCATCGTTGGCACCAACCTTGGGGCCACAAGCTGCTTAGCTTAGGCTCTATTTTCTTTGTTGGTGGCGCTGAGGGATCTGAACTTGGTGTGGCTTCCCAAAATGCGGCATGGAATCGAGCGAGCCATTCCAAGGCAGGCTGCGCATGGTCAATGGCATTACCACGTACAAATTTAATGCATAACTGCTGGAAAGCACCGCCAGTATCATACTGCGAGTATATGGCTGGTACTGCGCCAAAGGGCTGGCATACGTATCTTATGTGCCATAACGCTTTGTTCCTCTGCAGCACCTAGCTCAACATACAGCATGTGAGACAAGGTCAAGACACCATCAGCATGAAACCCTGGAGAACAGGTGTGATTATGGTCATGTTACAGTACATCACAGAACACCTCGAGACCTGGGAGCCTGGCAATTGCATTGTGTGTCTTGGCCTGAGTCGCACGACATTCATAGAGGCTGTGGATTCCAAGGCGACAGTTGACCATACTTGCTATCTTGCGTTGATACAATCGAAATGCAATGACATCAAAAATGAACAAGTTGTGCAAACTGCTTCCACAGCTGGCATGAGCGGCTTCCATCAATTGGCATTCCTTCACTTATCTCCTACCCATGCATAGGCATGAGCGGATTCCCATGAGTTGGACTTACCTTTAGCTCCCTTACGCCCATTGCTCCCCGAGCAGACTTGTTGGGAAAGTCAGGCTCCAGGTCCGTAAGCACGAGTGTGAACCCCTTTTTGCCGTCCTTGTGCATGAAGACAGGCTTTGGCAAATTGACGCCCATTGACGCTGCAACACAGTTAAGTCCAAATATTTATCTTCTCGAAAAATGCATTGAATAATGGGAATGGTCTTGCATCTATCTATGAATTTTCTCTGTTAGGATCACTACCAACTGATCAGCAAATACATGACAACATGCAGGACAAGGAGGCTTGCACGCCAAGACGCCAGAGCTACTAGCTTTTGTGTTCCAATCTGGGCCTATTGGGAACAGCTGCTGCAGCCCATGACCTACCCGCATATTGTGCAGGACCATCATAAAAGGTACATTCAACTTCGTATGAGTGCACCTGCACAAGTGGCGGCAGGGAACCAAGACTTCAGAGGAAGTCCCATTGATCATGAATAAGGGGCACATGTGCAAGCAGGTAGGTGAAACATCCACTTGCAAACTGGTCCATGAATTTACCTTGCGCTCATGCCCAACTCCGCTACTCTGAGGTGGCCGGACCTAAGCACACACAAACAAGGTCCCAGGCCTTTTCTGCAGTATGCATGTGAGTTGGCAGATCATGCTCCTCAAGTGTCACTGCCACTCGATTTCTTCCACAGCAGCTCAGTCCTCCCCAGGTTGAGCACTTGAACAAAGCAGTGGCCAAAGTACTGCTGAATTATATTGGTGGTGCGGCAGCAGCGGTGATACTGGAGCGGATTTGATGGCGGCCAATGTTGTTGTGCAATAGCGCCGTTGTTTGCGTGGCGCTGTGCGGCAACTGCCCACTTATCTGCCAGCTAACAAGCAAAAAGAATTGTCTGATGAGAGCGCCGTTCTTCTCACCTGCTTTGCGACCAAGCTAATCTTCTGAGGGTGAAGTTGTAGCCTTGAAACAATGCCGTAGCCTGCCCAAAGAGACCCCAGCCTTTGCTCACTGACCTTTGCAACGTGACCCAACTTGGGGCTTAGCACAGAGGCCCAGTCCATACCTGCAACTTGAGCTTCTGCTTTTCTTCAAAGCACCTGCATAGCATCCAAAGCTCAGATACGTATTCACTTGGATATGAGATAATGTTTGAAGCCTCGAATGAGGAAAAAGACTGAGAAGACAAGCGGACAGTGCCTGTATGTGGTGGCGTCACGATTTGTCAATCTTACAAAACATTTTTGATAGACTTTTGTTGTTTTCCAAGGTCGACAAATGTGACCCTTTACCGACTGAAGAGTCAGCGACCCCTTTTTTCAGAGGATAGACTGGCGTGCTGCGGGGCATATCGGTGCGGAGCAAACTGGATTTCCCAGTTTGCTCAGGTCTGGAGCTGGCCTAGTCAAAAGGTCCAGCAGAGGCTAGGCTCGGACAACGCCAGAAAGTCCTAGCTTTCAGTCAGCTATCAGGCCATGGGCCGGAAAAACGATGATGCGGCGAGCCAGAGCAGCGCGGGGAGCGGGAGCAGCATGGGCAGCAAGATGTCGCAGCGGTAGGTGTCGAATGAAGCACTGTTCCTCGCATTCGGGAGGACAGCCCTCCTCCATTCCGACACCTGTCTGAGAGCTCAGTCTGCTAGAGGTGCCTCTGCGACTTGACGTGCTTGTGGAGGCATCCTGTGCTGCTGTGCAGCGTGCCTGCTAGTAGGTGTTGGACATGCAAATGCAAGTGCAAGTGCTGTCCGCGTGAGTAAATCTTCAGGCATGCCTGCAAAACTGGCGTGACATTGCCTTTGCTAGGAGCGTTTGACCATGCATGGCTTACCCCACATGAGAGGGGAGACAAAAAGTTCACACTAAGAGCGCCATTTGGCCTTGTGGTATGCACACAAGCAACCTACTTTCCCCTAGGAAAACGGTCTTGTTTTACAGGCGTCTATCTTTCACACTACTGGCAGCTCACACCAAGAATGAAATTTCCAAGGAGTGTTGAGCGCACTGCACTGCACAGCAAATTGAATTGTCAATCACAGACTGGTCACACCTACCTGGACCATGTTGCAGTGAGGAGGACATCAACAAAGATGCGCAGGGCGATGAAAATGACATCCTTGATTCAAACCAGGAGTTCACCTCGGTGTGCGCACAGTCATGTGTTGTGTGGCGCAGTGTCATTTCAGGCGGTCTGGGCAAGCATGTCTGGATGCTGTACGTACGTGCTTTGTGATGTCTACACATTCATTGTTCACATTGGGCATGCACATCAAACTGTTCAAGTAGGACGCAGCTTAGGTGCAAGTGCATTGTGGAAGTGATCAGCTTGGTGGCCTGCACTGGACTTGGCGGTGGTGCTGTTGGGATTGACATGGACATACAGCAGCTTTTGAGTTGCAGGTCAATTGGCGCTGGTTTCTTTTGCTTCTCATAGACTGACAACCACCCTCTTGCTACTGCATATTTGCGCGTATTTGCGCGCAGGGCATTTTTGGGGTGCTGAATTGCACCCTGAATCCTCTGAAGTATGACAACATGCTCAGGTTCACGGTTGCACGCATCATCTTGGACTTTGTGCAGCTCTTGCTGCTGGTCTTGCGGCCTGGCTACGGTGAGCAGCTGGCTTTCAGAGCCAGGGCAGGTGTTCTTGGAATGGCATGGCACCTTCCTGTGTTTAGTATGGTGTGTATGCACAAAACCGGATTTTGCTAACATACAAATCTCTGAAAAGTTTGGATCCTTGCGCAAAATGCACAGGCATGGAACCCTCAACCACTTGCCCACAGCCTTGGCTTCCCCCCTCTTGCTCTTAGACATAGACCTACTTGGCAGACATGCAGCAATGCCGACTGCTGCATGTCGCGCGCTTTTGTCTTTGCACCTTGCAAGCATCGCTTTTTGATCGTGATGCAATGATGTTGATGATCATCTGTCACAAGTTAAGCGTAGGGCGTTCGTATTGCCTAAGACAGGGCTGTCGCGCAAACCTCCCCTCTCTGACTTTCTCTTGGTGCGATTTCTGCAAACCCTGCTCGCCAGGTTTTGAGATCAATGACCAGCTATGGGTCTGGGACGCCATCAAGTGGGTGGAGTTTGCCAACCCATTGACATCCATGGTGAGGTGCAGCAGAGCAGCACAGGAGTTCAAAGTGGGCAACAAGGTTTTTGGCAGATGATCGGGATGGCTGCAATCCTGAGCATGCATGTCAAGGATGAGCACCCTAGAAGGTGACGCTGCTCAGGGCGTCATATGCTCTGCTGCATGCCTTCATCCTAGAGACCAAATGTGCTGTCGCATTCAAATCCAAGCAGGCCAGGGTCAGGCTGCTGCATCCTTCCTGCTACACCTAGCACACTCACTGCCAACGCCACAAGCAAACCCGGCCTCGTCACTCCCATCCACTCACATATCATCTGTGCTTTGACGCAGAGCTATGATTTCTACGTTGCCTGGATCTATGTGGGCGTGGCCATTTTGGCCTGCAGCTTTGGCATAGCCGTCTGGGTGGGCTGGTGCTTCAAGAAGCACGAGTTCCCTGTGGTCTGGTGGGTTGCGAGCGCCAGTCTCAGAAGCTTAATGGCCGCAAATCTGATGTTTTATTTTTGCTTTCTTGTTGTGTGATGCCTCTCTTGACAGCAGTGCAAGCAGCGGCGCCAGCATGTCTCTTAGGCATTGCAGGGCATGGTCTTTTATACGACTTTCGCAAGCAGGTCTGTCAAGCTTCTTCCTTGTGTAGTGGCCCCTTCAGTGCTGCGTCGCTATGGGTCAAGCAATGGCGTTGCAGACATACTTTCTGGTCGTACTTGACCTCCATGAATAAGACGCCCTGAATTCCCGCACCCCGCAGGCCGGTCATGCTTCTGCGGCTTGTGCTTAACACATCAGTATTTTTGTTCTATATCAGCTGCTTTTCCGTCTTCCTGGCGGCCTTCAACTGCAACTGGTTCATGGAAGGCCAGGGTGAAATCCGCACAGACGAAGGCACTGAGGTGGTGGACCTGCGCTTCCGCCTGAACCGGTTCCCTGAAGTTGGTAAGGGCACTTGTCTTCAGCTGTCACCCCCCTCATCTGTGCAAGCTTGTTGCTCACAACACTTATGTTGCTCACGCTTGTTGATCATGCTTGTTGCTGTAATCACGCTTGTTGCTGTCATTACTAGCTCAGCCCAATGCAGAAGCTTGCAGCAAATCGATTGCCTGAAATTCAGAGCTTAGGCTTAGCTCAGGGCTGTTGGCACAAGGCCTACCAGAGCTGTGAGCCCTGACTGATAATGATCCCTTCATGGATTGACAGTTGTGTGCTGCCCATCTCGTGCTTATGAAGCCAGCCTCTGTGTCGCAGCCATACATGAGGCTTACTCGCCCTTTTGTGCCGATTGCCCTGCGGTCCCAAACCGCGCGTGAGGCGTTACCACAGCATTTGCCATTCCTGTGCCTGCAGTTTAAAGCTTCACCCTCTCTGCCCGCCCTGCGTTGTGTGCAGAGTGCTTTGAGGTCCCACACCTCGCACATGGCATCGTTGCCTTCATTGCATGCATCATCTTCACTCTTGTGGCCTACGCCGTGACACTGACTGAGTATGAACCAAACCCAGCTTCTCGCCGCTGGATGGCCACCCCACACTCTTCAATTGAGGTGAGGTCATTTGGTGCCCAAATGTCCTTTGTACGTATGCTTGAATCTTCACTTGGGTGGAGTCTGACGCGAAGCACTAGGTACACCAGTCAAAGAGCGAGGACTGCTTCAAATCTGCTGGGCCCCTCATCTTATTTATGCTTGTGCAGGTTTGGGCCCTGACCGCCAAGACCCTCATGGCGCTGAACATGGCCATCTTTGCGGGCCAGCTGTACATCCAGTCAGTCATCATGTGCCTGGCCACGCTGAGCCTGTGCTACCTGTACATCCGCTGGGTGAGTGCTGGGGGGCTGACGCATACTCAGGCCTGTGCTCCTCAGCAGCCTGTACAACCCTCTGGCACTGAGTGTGCCTGGCCCCATCTACCTTGTGCCACCTGTGCATCCGCTGGGTGAATGCTGGTGAGCAGCCCTCTGTGCTATGGATGGGAGCTTATGTGCCTTTTCGCACCATCTTTTTTAAGGCAACATCATGTGCAATACCTTGGTTCTCTCGGTTGGAGAACTCTCGGCACCGCCTTCACACAGCTTCACAGCATTTGTCCAGTGCAACATTCAGCTTGAATGCCTGCCTGCCAACCTCCTCCGGCTGCAGCAACCTCACTACAATGAATGGGTCAACCACGTGAGGTCTGGGCTGTACTGCATGCTCTTCTGGATCAGCATATTCTTCGCCATCATGAAGTTTGACCACCGACGGGTAGGTGCCCCCCACTTCCAGAGCCCCTGCCACCATTCCCAGCCTTTTCTCGGTGTGCAGGGGACTTGGGTAAAGGCATGCTCTTCTGAACCCAGGCATCCCTTGCCACATCATGGAGTCTGGCCGCAGGCAGACTGAGCTGCGTTGAAGCACCAGCACTTCGGTTTCTTGATCACAGAGCAGTGGCACAGAGCAGGCGCGTCCTTTCCAACGGCCTGTGGACGCTCCTTGCATACGCAGTTTCTGCCGCTTTGTGCTAGCCCGCCTTACTCAAACCACCATGCTCATGGTGCTGCCCCACTCTCACACCACAGGAGGACCCTGGGCACCTGAAGTGGCTCACTGATGCTGCGCTGATAGGCCTCGGGCCTGTGCTCGTCTTCGGGGCGCTGGTGTCCTTCTTCCGCCTCAGGCTGCTGCAGTGGCACGCGCTGAAGGCCATCAGGTGGGAGTGCAGTGTGTGCTCCCGGCCGGCAAGCTTGCTGTGAGGCAGGGTTGCTCAGAGGCCTGCTGCAATTGTCGCACGCTGAGCTCTTGGAGCTATGTGATGTCTGCCTGTACATGTGGCATGCTGATCAGGGCAGCCATGAGTAGGCAGCCATGAGGAAAGGCAGGCAAGCTAATTTTGCAGGCAGGTGCTGCATGCGTTGAAGCGGGAGTTGCTTGATCCTGCTCAAGGCAAGCGGCTTCTTGAACCTTGCTAACACATGGCTGAGGCAGCGTTGCTCGCTGCCTGAGTGCAGGGCTGCTCCTCTGGTTGTTGATCAGGGTCAGCTCAAGGATGTGTACCGCTTCAAGGACCCCATGGAGGTGAGGGTGCTGGCCACGCGTGTGGAGGGGTTTGTGTGAATTCCCCTGCTGACTAGCTTAGCGCATGCTGTGCCAGGCAGAGCTCACATTTGGGCCATCAATCTGTGCTCACCAAGTCTCCAAGACAAGCACCTTGGTCGGGGGTCCAGGCCAAGCAATGCATGACATCGCTCCTGAGGAGAGCGCACGCACCTCCCGTCAGCTCACAGGCACAGGCTTTCTCAGGCCCTCTTCCCCGCGCTGCCTATTTCATACGGCTCCTCCCTGTGCTGCACCTGCAGGTGGAGATCGTGATGCGCGTGCTGCGGAGGTGGACGCCTGAGGATGATGAGGTGCTGGACCCGGAGGCAGTCAGGCTGGCTGAGCTGGTCACCAGGGTGGGGCAGGACGCTGCAACCTGCTTGCTGCCTGGCTGTACATGGCATGGCATGCTTTCTGGGTCGCACTGGCTTCCTGGCTTCTATGTGCACCAGTGACAGTGGCTATGTGGCTACCAGTGGCTATGTGCACCAGTGACAGTGGCTTTCTGGCTTCTGTGTGCACCAGTGACAGTGGCGTGCTCCGGCTCCAGCTTGTTGCGCCTTCATGGTGTGAGCATGTGTGCGTGTGTTCATGTGCGTGTGTGAACACGCGTGCGTGCATGCGTGTGTGTGCATGCGCGCGCATGCCCGTTTGTTTGTTTGTTTGCTTGTTCGTTTGTTTGTTTGTTAATGCACATGTGTGCACGTGCATGTGCATGCGCACGGGTGATCCCCTTCAATGGTGCCAACGCAAATAGAGCTGCTAGCTCTATGCGCCATCCCCGGCTCCTGAGTCTACCTAACCCAAGCACCTGCACGCACATTCACACACACAAACACATGTGCGTGCGCGCTGCAGATCGGCGTTGCCTTGTTCCCGGAGGACCCCTACATGCTCATTGCGTATGCAAACTTCCTCATCTGCATCCAAGAGAACCACCAGGTGGGGAGCAACTGCCTGCCTGCCCTGTGGGGGAGTGGAGGCACATCACCAGGTCCTCCCTCAGTGTCCCTCCCTGGGTCTTTAGCGGCTTTCCTGCAGCGCGCGCGTCAAAGGAATGGCCTACGTCGCAGCGCCTGTGACTAAGTGTGCTGACTGTACGTGCTTTCCATGGTCTTTGTGCAAAAAGCCAGGCCAGCAGCTTGGCATCAAGCTCCCATGACCAACCTACAGCCAACCATAGCTGTTTGCACCTGTGGTGGGTTGCTGCGCAGCTGGGGGGCTCAGAGCTGCAGCACGTGAAAAACCTGGACGAGACCTCCATCTGTGATCGCTTCATCATTTTTGCGCGGGAGCAGGTGCGCATTGCCCACCTTGGGTTGGGCACCTTTCGATTGCCTCGGTTGCACCTTCCTGGGGTTACTGCAAGGCTCCCGACCTGAGCCCCTAGCAGTGCGCCGGCTGCAGCAGCCACATGACATGGATGGTGCCATGTTTCATTGGTGGCTGGGGCTGGGTCCGACATGGGGCTGCTGTCGATCAGCACTGTGCTGCACTGGCATGCTCCTGCTTGGGCATCCTTGTCAGCCTCTGTGCCTGCTTGGGCTCTGTGATGTGGGCGTTGTGTATCCAGGAAGGGTGGAGCTGGGGATTATTGAAGGTGAGCTTCAGCGCCCCCCTCGCGCCTCTATGCACATGGCTTGATGCTCTGTGCGCAGGAGCACCAGGAGCGAAGCAAGCACATGACCCAGAACACTGAGTCAACACTTGACCTGATAGCGTACGTGGAATTCCAGCGAACCTTTAGGTATGCCCTTTTTCCCTACATGTTGGCAATCAGGCTATACAACCTTTGCCTTGGGTGTGGCCGTGGGTGGGGCTTATGCGTTGCCAGCCCCGGGGCACACAACTGCAATGACCAGCTCTTATGACAAAAGACTGCATGTGTATGCCTTGGGCACACGACTCCAACGACCAGCCCTACCACAGAAGGCTGCTTGCGTTTGCCTTTGGGCACTCTACCTCAGGCATTCAAATGACCAAGGCATGCCCCTTGCATGGCGCAACCCTCTGCTTGTTGCATGGCGCAACCCTGCTTGTTCTGTGCTGTGTAGGGCCATTTTGGGCCTCTCACTTTGACACCCACAGCATGACCTCCTCCAACACCCATCCAAGGCGTATGCTAGCGCATCTGCGTCCACATCCATGCACATTCACAACACTCATGTGCGCGCCTCATGGCCTGGCCCTACCTTCAGGATGCTGGCCCGCACCAACAGAGAGGCGCTGATGGCGCTGCGCAACTTCTGGCACATGCTGCTCCACCAAGATGTGCCGTTTGCAAGGATGAGCGCAGCGCTGGCGGCCATCCAAAAGGCCAGCAGCCGCGCAGACCGTACGTATAAGGTGCTGCTGGAGAGGTGCGTGGGTGGGGCGGTGGGGGGCAGGGCCACATCTTTGAGCCAAGTCTGTCAAGTACTTCAAATCGCCGCTCATGCTTCCCTGCCTGGCTGCAGCTGGGGCGTGCAGCTGGCCCTGGCAATTGGCGGGGTATGCCGCTGTGGTGGCTTAGACCAACAGGCAGAGGCCAAGTCTGAGGAGTGTGGCATGCATTCCAATGCAAGGGCTGTGCAGAGCCTCTGCTTGTATTTATTCCACTGCCCGGGTGCCCTTGCACTTGGGTGGAGAATATGGGTCACTGGCGTGCCCGCGAACACGCATGCTGCCCCGGTGCACAGCACCCGACACGCATGTGTGGTGGGCCGGCCATGCTGTGCAGGTACCCCAACAGCTCCAAGGTGTACCGCGGGTATGCACGCTTCTTGGAGCATGTCAAGTGTGACCCCTGGACTGCGCACAAGGTGTGGCTGCTGCTGCCGCTGCCACTGCCGCAGCTGTGCCTTCCCCCATGTCTGTGCTGGTGTACCGTTCATCCGTACCGCATAGGCGTCCGCCATGGTGGAATGCAGAATGCAGTCGTGCGTCGTGGCTGGCATGATTTGACGGCATCCCCCTTGTGGCCCGAATGTGCACCTGCAGCGGCGCGGGCTGCCAGTCTTGCCTGCTATCGCAAGCCATGGAGGCAACGCATTGTGCTCTTTCCTGCAGTCGCACCTGCACAGAGCCTGCACAAAGATTGGCTCAAGGATTACACACACGCGTGTGCTCACGCGGCAGTGCCATGTGGAGGGCGCGCAGGAAGAGCTGACGCACCGAACTGCTCTATTTGTGTTCATACGTGCCCGCCAGTACGCCATGGTTGCGGACTCGATGGAGGAGGAGGAGGCGGGGGGCAACGACGCGCTCATGATGCGAGATGACCACGCGAGCATGCTGGAGTCAGTGAATGAGAAGAGGAGCGCAGTGATTGTGATCAACGCGGAAGGTGTGCAGGGCTGTGGGATTGTAAGGTTGGCGGAGGTTGTTTGGGGGTGGCAGGCGTGCTGCAGCCCTGGCTGAGCATTCATTGGGCTCCCGGATGGTGGGCGTATCTGAAGCCCAGGGCGGCCTGCGCCTCGACGGAGCAGGGCCCCATCTGCAGGTGCCTGTGCCTGTGCTGCGTAGCAAGGGGGGCAGTGTGTGGCACTTCAAGGTAAAAGGTGTCACTGGTGATTTGCCAGCGTGTGCTGGCCACTGCCTTCCGGACACCCGAGACATGTTTTTCCATCGCCGAACACAAGACACAAGCAGCATGTGTGTGCCAACACATCACCGTCTCAGGATTGGGGTGCCCGGCGCTGGGGGCGGGTGGGCCTGCACTTCCTAAGGGGCTGGCTGCGGGTTGCTGAGCGCCGGCTGCGTGTTCCGTGATTCTGTTGTGTGTGCTGCTGAGGCTGCAGGCGTGGTGTCACTTTCGAGGGTTGACTTCTGCCCTGTCGCACCTGCCCCATGGCAGGCATCATGAAGGTTGCCAACCGGCTGGCGCGGAAGCTGCTGGGCTACAAGAAGTCGGAGATGGAGGGCAAGAACGTGTCCATGATCATGCCGCCTCCTTTCTGCCACCGCCACAACGGCTATCTGCGCACACACATCAGTAGTGGTAGGTGCTGCTCCTGGCCTGTTGAACTAGCCCCTGACAAGCCCATACAGCACTGTTGCCCTACTCAGAGACCTTGAGAGCAGCGGCTGCTTTTGTGCCTGGCTCATTCAGTGCCTGGAGCACAACAGAGTGCTCATTAGCCACTCTTTCCTCTTTTACTCAAGACCTCCCCCTCTCATTCAGCGGCGCGAACCATGCAACCCAGCAAGCCTGGACCCTTTCAAGCACCGCCCTACTCACCTACTCACAAGAGCAACTCCTCTGCTCCCACAACAACTTGCAGGTAAAGTCCGCATCCTGGACTCAGTGCGGGAGGTGGTTGCTCTGCACAAAGACCAGTATGTCTTTCCCGTCCAGCTGGGGGTCACTAAGGTGGGTGTGCAGAAGTGGTGCGCATGTGAGCCCCTGGCCATAAATTGAGTCGATAAGCAGACCATTAAATGGGAGCGCTCATGCTTCCTCTGTGTGTTTGCGCGTGTACCCCATCCAACTGGCGCTCATCAAAAGGTGGGGGCTCCTTTCTTTTGGCTCGCCATCTCAAGATTCATGTATGAGAGCCGTCGAGCTTGTTAGGCATTCCCATCAGTAGCCTCCGCCTCAATAGACACTGGAGTATGGCGGCTGGAGGACCCTGTTCCTGCGCTGCGTCCTGCCATGCCGCGCCACCCCTGACCTGCCCATTCCTAGGTGTGCGATGCTCAACCAGCAACAAGCACCCTTGGAGGGCATGCCAGCAGCTGATGAGCGCGGAATCACCACAAAAGCATGCACCCCCCGCGCCACCCCTGAGGACTCAGCTTACATGCACAAGTACATGTGCCAAGTACATGTGCAAGAGGCACGCATGCTTTGCATGCTCGGTGTGACTGCAGGTCTCGGGGGTGGGCGCCGACTCAATCTTCATGGGCGTGCTGCGGAGGTACGAGGTTGAGCCCGGCATGATCCGCGTGTGGGTCATGCCCAGCGGCGCTGTCGTCAGCGTGGACGACCGTTTCACAGACGGTGAGCTACTGGTTCTCTGGGGCAAAGCCAGGGGCGGGTGTGCGTTGTCCTCTGTTTTCAAGTATGCAAGGATGTGGGCTAGGGTTGTGTGCCATGGCTCTGAAAAGGCTGATCCAATTGTGGGGAAGTGCATCCGACACACATGTGCTGGAGTGGGTCCAGCCAGCAACTAGTGTGCCATCCATGCGTGCTGTCAGTGACCCATGCTGCATGGGCTGCACATGTGGGCTGTGAAGTTCCAACCGCCTGGTAGCCGTCATCATTGGTCCACAGGTGCTGCCAGGTTCTTGCAGGGTGCCTGCCTGCACTGGCCCTCGAAATGAAGCACCCCACCGCCAGGTTGCACTCATGTGCACTCATGCACACATGCGAGCATGCACGCACTCTCACTCACCAGCACGCATGCGCTTGCCGACACATGTGCCTGTGCCTGCGTGCCTGCCCTAAAGAAAGCGCGCGGTCCGTGCAGCCATGGCACCTGCTGGCTCGTGCGCCTCTCTTCCCCTGTCCATCCCTTCCTGCCCATGCCTGCGCCTCATGATGTCCATGCATGGCCACCTCCTGCCCCGTTGATGCACCCTCTGCTGCCCTGATGGCGCACCCTCTGCTGCTCCATGGATGCGCAGCCTTTGGCAAGTTGTACCAGGATGTGGCGGGGCGCCCGGTCCAGACGCTCACTGTCGACGCGGATGCCATCATCAAGCTCCTGGATAGGGCTTCCTCAGGTACGCCAGTCACGCACGGGCGTCCACCAGCACGCCCATCGCCACGTACCCACACAGCCCATCGCCACGTACCCACACAGCCCATCGCCACGTACCCACACGCCCACACGCCCATCGCCACGTACCCACACAGGCAGCCTGCCTCAGGCAGCTGGACGCTGCCCATTTTGGTTGCTGCTGTTTGCAGCGTTGCTGCTGTGCCTGAGCAGATGCTGGTTTCACGCGACAGTCGCGGCCATGTGCGTTGTACGGCACATGCTAACCTGCAGAGCGCTTCCAAAGTGTGCCCTGCTGTCGCTGATGCACCTCTTTACGCCTAATTCCTGTGTGCTTGAAGCACGTATTACAAACGGCGCCCGAGGCTCCACTGGGCCGCAGCTGAGCCCCCCGCATGGCAGCATGCGCTTATAGCACGTGTTGTAAATGGTGCCCAAGGCTCCACTGGGCCGTAGCTGGGCCCCCCTCATGACAGCGTGTGCGTGCCACACGGCAACAGCCTGCTGCATAGTATGCCATGGCTGCGGCACCCTGCTGGGTGTGCCTCAGCGACGTTGCTCGCCCGCGTGCATGCCCGCAGCGCCTGAAGAGGACTTCAAGCAGCACAAAGTCGGCATCAAGGGTGTGTCCTTCCTCCACAAATACATGGACCCTGTGGAGGTGGGTGCTTGACAGTGCTGTGCGCGGTGTGCTGCTCTTTGGCCACACACACACACACACACACACACACACATGGAGCGCGCTGCTTTCTAAATCCCACACTCGCTCACGCTAACTTTGCGCACCTTCAAATAAACAAGCACTTCACAGCAAAATGCAGGCATGCAGCCTTTCATATTTGGTGTGCGTCTGGTTGGCCTGGACTTTTGCGTCTAAAGTTGCCTGGCTCATGTGGCGAGTGCTGCATGTGCTTGCCGCCCAACCACTGCTGTCCTCTGCAGTGCTCCCTGGCCTTTTACTTGCATTCAATCAGCACTGACCCACTTGCATGGTAGTCGGGAAGAGGGCTGCGGCCTGTTTACCAGGGGTAGGGGAGCGAAAAGGAGTTGGTCGGCTGGGCAGAGCGCACTGTGCAAAGGGGCACTGGTGTGCCAGGCACAGCTGTGTTGTGCGCGCCCACGCTGCAGGCAGGCCTCCTGCGGTGAATAAGGACTGCCGTGTGTCACATACTCCGCCCCTGTGCGTGTGCGGAGCCATGCGCGCGCCGAGGGCTGCTGTGCTGTGCTGCTGCTCGTGCGCGCACGCTGCAGGTGGACATCAGCGTGGACCTGGGCGGCAGCGACTCGCAGCGCCTGCTGGCCTTTAACTTGCGGCCCACGAAGCCGGCCGGCAAGGTCATGGTGACGGACGCGCGCGGGCGCTTGCTGTACATCAACAAGGACATGCACGAGATGCTGGGTTTTTCGGCGCAGGTGCGCGCAGCCAGGGCATGTGCCTGGCAGGCAGAAGCCGCGCAGCTGGCTGGCGTGGCCGTGGGTTTCATGAGGAAAATGTTGGCTTCCAAAGTCATGAAGGGACGCTGAGCACTCAACGTACCTATGCTCTTCTTTTGCGCTTGGGCCACGTGTGCACACACACATGTACGTGTGCATGCATACATGCATGTGCGCGCACACATGCACACAGGCAAACAAAAGAACACGTGCACACACACGCACAAGTGGGGGCCAAGGACCCCTACCTGCACAGGCCCTGTGTGTCTGGCGCTTGGTGGAGGGACCGCGTGCCTGTGTGCGCATTTGGTGCGGGTGTACGGTGTTTGGCAGGTGCATTCCTGGATAGCATATGGCATTTCGCATTTGGCGGATGGATCCTAAAGGGGGGGACTGCCTATCTGCATTGTGTGGCCTGGCCATGTGTCCAACATTACTTCGTGAGGCCTTCAAGAGGCTGGCGGGTTGGCCAGGCTGCAGACAAGCGATCGCAGCAGCAGGGTGTGCTTTGTTTGTGCCAGTGTGCATGTGTGCAGGCGTCTGTGTGTGGGTGTGGGTGGCCTCGAGAGGGGTCCTGACCTGGAGCAGGGCAGTGTGCCATTTTCAGTGCATGATGGCACACCACGCTGTGATAAGTGCTGGGGTGCCATTTTCAGTGCATGATGGCACACCACGCTGTGATGAGTGCTGGGGTGCCATTTTCAGTGCATGATGGCACACC
>LKMJ01001516.1_pt1 | contig 20595 bp, 24 predicted proteins | sample 643391 | NCBI WGS metagenome assembly LKMJ01 (sample SAMN04112250, study PRJNA286221) | soda lake metagenome | biome: soda lake; feature: Kulunda Steppe; material: water; isolation source: sample PL-Br10 brine of Picturesque Lake | place: Russia: Kulunda steppe | collected 2010-07 | reverse complement strand
CGCACTCGCCCACGCAATCGACCAGGCCAAGACCCACGACGCCCGGTTGCACGTGCTCTACGTGGTCAACACGATGTATTCGACCATCGGGACTGCGATCTCGATCGGCGAACTCCGGGAGCGCGGCGAGACGGTGGTCGAGGAGACGGTCGCCGAGGTCGAGGCCGCTGGCGTGAGTGCGGAGGGCGCCATCGTGGAGGGCGATCCACACGGCGAAATCATCGAGTACCTCACCGACGATATCGATCTCGTCGTGATGGGCACTCGCGGCAAGAAGGGGATCGACCGATTCTTCCTCGGCAGTGTTACTGAGAAAGTGGTTCGTTCGGCGCCAGTCCCGGTGTTGACGATCCCAGTTGGGAGCCTCTCGTAAGTGAGGACGCCACTCGAACGGCAGGGTCGGTGACGACTCGAAAATTGGTCGCGGTACCGACTCGTTACTCGAGTGCGACCGCGTTGACCTGGCCGGTCTGGCCGGGGCGGGAGGTCACGCGGGCGCGGCCTTCGTCCGTCTCGATGATTGCGCCCTTCGTGATGATGTTTCGGCGAACGTAGTTCGGGTTAGCATCGTTTTCGACGACATCCTCGATGGTCGCCGAGACAGTCTCGCCACCCTTGTTCACACTGGCGACGTTCGTGGCCAGTGCGCGGGTCTTCTCGTCGTTCCCACGCGCGTCGACGGTGCGGTAGCGTGGCTCGCCGACCTGGGTTTCGGTCGGGTGCCGACCGAGTTCGCTCTTCCGTCGTTTTCGAACGTCAGTCAGTCGACCACCGGTCCGCTTCCGTGTAGAGCGTGCCTGATCTTGCATACCCGGACGAAGTCCGGGGCAATACTTGAATCCACGCTTTTCGCGCGATGGTCGTTCACAGCCTCACTCGCCCGTATTTACGGGCGGCCGGCCGAGTTCCGCGGCGACCGATTCGACCTTCTCGCCGGCAGTTCGATCGACCGTTCGTTTGTCGTCGATCTTCAACACGGTGCTCACGCGGTCCGCGTCGACGGCCTCGTGAGCGGCCTGGGCCGCGGCGAACAGCTCCGCAGTGTCGTCGGCCTCGATCACCGTCCCCATTGGATTCGTCTCGTAGGCCACGTCGAACGCCTCGAGGGCGTCGACAGCCTTCGCGATCTCGCCGGCCATACTCTCCTCGATCACCGGGGCGACGCTCAAGAGTGCGATCACCGTCATGGCCCGACCGACGAACCCTGGCTCCTAATTCCTTCGTACGCGGGCGGAGGACTCGTCGCTGACCTGAGCCGGGTCGAACGCTGGGACTGCACAGCGAGTGGACGGCTGGACGGTGCTAAGAGAGAATCGCAGACGAGGAACTGATCTACAGGCGGAGCAGGCCGAGTGCCTCGGGGCTTGACCCCGAGGCTGTTCACGCGTGGCGCTCGGCCGCTGGTGGATAGACGATCACGTCACCATCGGCGTAGACGAACACCTCGTGCTCGAGGGCCGTGAAGGCGACGTGCCCATCGGATCGCGAACTGCCGTCGGCTTTGGGAGCGAACAGCTGCTCGAGGGCGTCCGGATCGACGCTGTCGTAGAGTGAGAACTCACCCTGGGAGACGTCGGTGTCCGCGATCGAGGCGAGTGCGTGGACGATCGTCGTCGTAATCGTCGCGCTCCCGTCGGTGTCGTGGTGGAAGACGTACCGCTCGTTCGCCTGGTCGTATCGCAGCCCGCTTGCAGTGTCGGTGGAGGATTGTTCACAGTGCATAGTCGGAGGTCCGTTCAGTACGGTCCGTACTCTGCAGGTGTATAAAAGCCGATCGCTGACTGCAGGTTCAGGGCCTGAAACTCACAATATCGGAACATTCGGTATCGTTGGATTCGATCACACACGTCCTTTATCACAACATATTGGTGCATTCCTGTATCTCGTATACACGTTCGAATTACGAGCAGTAAAGACTAAATATACTTCCTATGTGTTATGAACAACTGGTGAGTGGTTGGAATTGAATCACGTTTCCCAATCTGGCGATGGCCAGACAGCGCGCAGCCAGTCGAATCTCGTTGGGTACGCGCTCTTGTTCGGCATCGTGGCTATCGGCTCGATCTCTGTCTTCGTTCTGGGCGGTGCAGCACTGGATAGCGTCAACGACGAACTGACGACCGAACAGGTCGAGTCGACGATGGACGTCATCGACAGTGAACTCGAGACGGCGGTCCTTAGCGGACAGACCCACTCGTTACCGCATACTGAGTATGGACAACTCGAGGCGATCGACGACGGCACAGTCAGTGTCGAATGGCACAACGAGACTGGTACCGTCTCCGCGGAGCAGACGGACCTCGGTGCACTGCGCCTCGAGGGTGCGTCGACGACGTTGGTCCACCAAGGTGGTGGCATCTGGCGCGACGATGATTCTGGCGTCGGAACGTACAAAGAGCCGGGAGTTGGCATCGACGACGATGGCTCGTTACGATTCGACCTCGTGCAATTTCCCCAGATAGACCACGGGACACTCCCGTCGACCGCCGCCCGTAGCGGTGGGCAGACCGATGGAATCGACGCCATTGGCTCGGTGCTCGAGACGCCGGATGCGGAGAACCTCACGATCGAGATCGAAAGCGAGTATGCGGAGGGGTGGTATCGCCACCTGCGGAGCGAACTCGATGGCTCTACGATTTCGAACGCCGACCTCGATCAACACGGTGACACCGTCTCCCTCTCACTGTACAACGTCGGCGAGCTGCCGGCGTTCTACACGATTGCCGATCCTGAACTAACAGCCAACAATGGCTCGAGTCTCGGGCACGTCATCACCGGATCCAACCCCTACAACGTCGACGCAGTCCTCGAAAATGCGGGTGATAATTCTGGTTCTGTCCTGGTAACTATCGACATCTATAACAGATCTGATACGGTGATCGATTCCACGACCTTCGGAAACAAGAGCCCGCTTTTTCCCAGCCAACCTGTCCAGTTGGACGACCAGAACGATTGGGAGTTCGCAGGTAATCAGTTCGACGGGAGTGACCTCGAGCCAGGGTACCGGTACGAGTACGATATCGACGTTACTCCGGGTGAATCGCTGACTGAGCGGAGTTCGTTTTACTACGTGGCTGCAGATCCAAGCTACACAGTTACCGAAACGAGTGTCAACGAAACGGACTCCGAGACTACGCTTTCAGGAATCATCCAAAACATCGGCGCAAACGCCACCGATGGCCAGCCAGTGACCCTCGAGGTCAGCCCAGCAGACAACGACGAGGTCGTCACGACGAGTCAGAACGTGACTCTGGACGAACTCGGGGAGAAGACGGTTAACTGGGACCTCGACAACGACAATTGGACCGATGGGACGTACGAGTACACCGTTCGGACGGCACACGACCCCGATGGAACGAGTGGCACGTTCGACATCGACTCCGGTGGCGACTTCTTGATCACGGAGGATCTCGGTATCCCCGAGGAGCATCTCCAGAGTGGCTCTCCTGGTCAGATCGTCTCCGAAGGTGAGACGACCATTACGGTCGAAGCGAACATCTCGAGTACGTACGCAGACGACCGCAGCCAGTCAGTTACGCTCACTCTCGAGAACGAGTCCGAACCCCACGAAGAGACCGATCTCGAGCTCGAGAGCGGCGAGCAAGACGACGTCAGTCTCGAGATCGACATCAGTGACCTCGAGCCAGGCGCCTACGAGTACAGGATCGCGACGGAATCCGACGAACTGAACGAGCCAGGGACCTTCTTCGTCGACGGAGATGGGCCCGAGTTAGTGATCGATGGACCCGACAACGGTGCTCCCGAGGTGGACGACTCTGTCAGACCGGGTGATCCCTTGACGGTCGATGTCGAGTTGACAAACGAGGGTGATGATGGTAACCAATCTGTCACGTTGGAGTTCGACGGCGAGGTACTCGATTTCTCCCAGTTCGAGGACCTCGAGCCGGGTGAGACGGTCGACACGACCCTCGAGTGGGGCAGTGTCGACAGCGTGGAGCAGAATACCGCCGAACTGACCGTTCGGACACAACACGACGGCGCGGACATCACTATCGACCTCGAGCCGCTCTTCGAAATAGAATCGACCGCAATGAACCAAGACTACGTCGGGCCGAACGAGACAGCGACGATCGACGTCGATCTCAGAAACGTTGGTGGAGCGGGAGAACGGACGGTCGAAACTGCGTGGGATGCGTTTGAGTTGAGCCTCGACCCCGGCGAAACCCACGACGGTACCCTGGAGGCACGTGCCGGCGAGCGGACTGAATCCATCAGTATCGAGACCGGAGACGATCAGGCTCTCGAGCGGATTCTCGTCAACAGGGGTGCCCCAGACTGTGACGAAGTCGATTATGCCGGTGGCTCCGGGGATGAAAGCGATCCATACCAGATCAGCACGATCGACCAGCTCCAATGTATCGGTGAAGGCGACCACCTGGATGGCCATCACTGGGAACTCACCAACGATATCGATGCGCACGGAACGCAGTACTGGGACGGCACCTGGGATCCGATCGGGAACGATGTCTCCAGCGACCAGGAATGGGACTGGGGGTGCGAGTGTCGGCTCTATGGACATGACGACGAGTTCAAGGGTCAGTTCGATGGGAATGGACACAAAATCGAAGGCCTTCACATCGTCCGTCCTGATGACGATCTCGTCGGGTTGTTCGGTGCTACCCATCGGAGGGGAGATGGTGGGGGTAATTCACGAATCGAGAACCTGCGACTCGAGGATGTATACGTCCATGGTTCAGACAGAGTTGGTGGAATCGCGGGCATGATGGGTGGACGGATAGAGCAGTCTTCGGTGACTGGATACGTCGAGGCGGAAAACCAACGAGTTGGTCTCGTGGTCGGGCGAGGTGAGGGCGCAGATCTAACAGGACAGCTCAGTGCACGCGGCGAGGTTGTCGGTGACTCAGCGTCGAGCTTCGACCGCGGTGTTGGCTCGATCGTCGGCCGAACCTCCTATGACACCGATTTCGATACGAGCTACGCGGTCGCTGACCTCACTGCACCTGGAAACGTCGGTGGGCTGATGGGGAGTTCCTCGTCGAATCCGTCGACGTTCTCGAATATGTACGCTGCCAATGACGTGTCAGGTGCCCCATCGGGAGCGATCACTGGGATCGTTGAAGACTCCAGCGACGTGTTCACCGACAGTGTCTACTGGGACCAGGAGGTCGAGGCTGAGCCGTACGGTGACACTGACGGTGGGAGTGGCTTTACTGACGATTGGCAGCCACGAGATACGGATCAGATGCAGGGGCCGTCGGTGCTTCCAGATCCGGATGACGGCCACGACTTCTCCCAGTACGAGGGGATCGACGATGCAGCAGCGTTCTTCGACCAATATCCCGGCGTCACTGCGGAGGATGCTGAGGGGACGATGGCGAATCTCGATTGGGACATCTGGGAACCCGTCTACGAGATCAACGCCACCACTGGTGAGATCGAACACGAAGGCTATCCGCAGTTCGCGTGGGAAGCCAAAGCCCAAGGTGTCTTCGAGGTCGAGATCACGAACGAGGCCGAACTCGCTTCGGAAATCCTCCCAGGTGAGCGGGTAGTCGTCGAAGCTGATGTAACGAGTACGTTCCGTGACGAGCAGGAGACGACCCAACCGATCACGCTGGTCGATCCCGAGGGAAGCGTTGCTGATTCGAGATCGGTAACACTCGATGGGACACCTGGCGTCGACGACAACACGAGCGTCGAGCTAATTTGGCAGACCGACACGGATACTGCGGAAGGGTCTACTGATATCACCGTCAGGAGTCAGTCAGCTGCGGATACCGCATCAGTTACCATCGGCTCTGGTGCGTTCACCCCTGGCAGCTCTGGCGGCCTGTCTCCAGGGACATTTTCACGTTCGAACTCGTCTGTGAACGACCCGATCGATCCCGACTCGGGTCTCAGTGGTGGTGACCCGCTCCGACCGCTCTCGGGAATCACTGTCGACGTCGCTGCGATCAGACTCGAGTGAGTGGGACGTTCTGTGCAGGTCTTTTCGAACTCGTCGATTTTGCTGCGGTTTGGTTCAGGTGCTCGGGTACTCTATTCTACCGGTTGGCCCGTCCTCGAGGGTCCACTCCTGTGAAGCCGGGGTACTGAGCAGGACGGATCTAGCCTGACGAAGCGGGGGTTCTCGGTGAGGCCATCGACGATGCGATCGCCTGGAAGATGCTCGAACCGACGATTCGACAACTGAACGAAGACGCTCCAATGCAATTACAGGGGTGAGCCGTTTTGGAACGAACTCTCAATTCCAGGCGCCACTATCCTATCGAGTGGCTCCTACGTGGTACCGCCCCCATCACGGATTAGGTTGTGAATCAGTTCGCCGGTCACTGCGGCTGTCGGTTGTGATTGCTGAGCTCCGTGCTGACTGATTGATAACGCTTCGTTCGTAATTGAAATTAAGGTTCTGAAACGAGGCTGTGTGACGTACTAATCGCGTGCCGCACATTTTAATACAATAAACAAAATAGATAAATACAATCCAGGTTGTATGAGAGTAACAGGTGAGCAGAAACGAATGACGGCCGCTGTTGGGACTCACGAGGATGCTGAGCGTGGTGTCTCTGAGATCGTCGGGTACGCACTGTTGTTTTCGATCGTGGCGGTCGGCTCGATCTCCGTCTTCGTATTCGGTGGGGCCGTGTTGGACGGATTGAACGACGATTTAACCAGCGAACAAGTCGAGTCGACGATCGACGTCGTCGACAGTGAGGTTGAGACCGCACTCGTCAGTGATCGGATCCACGCACTTCCCGAGTCAGAGTACGCCCAAGCCGCTGCAACAACAGATGGAACACTCCGCGTGGAGTGGGCCAACGGGTCGGAGACGACCGAAGCGAGTACCACGCTCGGTGCACTCCGAATGGACGGCGAGAGGACCACGTTCGTCCACCAAGGTGGCGGTATTTGGCGGGACGAAGGGACAGGAGTCGGTACTTACAAACCGCCGGCGATTGGATTCGAACCGTCTGACGAACTCAGGGTCGATCTCCTCCATCTCTCCCCGGCCGACGATGGCATTACACCGTCGACTGTCACTGCCCAGTCTCCCCACGACGATTCGGTTCGTGAGATTGAATCACTGTTAGCAGAGCCACAGGGTGAGAATCTCACGATCGAAATCGAGAGCGAATATGCTGATGGGTGGGAGCGACACTTCGAAGACGAAATCGAAGATGTCACTCGCTGGAGCACCGCGGTGAGCCGCACGGGCGACCGCGTGGCACTCGAGGTCGATGGGATCGGTCGCTTCGACGACGATGACCCGTTTTTCGTGGTCGACGATCCGTCACTCGAGGGCACCACCAACGCGGAGTCGAGCATAGTCACGCATGGCGAGCCGTTCACGCTGAATTCGACCATTCGGAATTTGAACGACGCCCCCGCGAGTCCGAACGTCACGTTCTCAGTCTGGGACGAATTAGATACACCAGTCGAATCGGTAACTGTCGAGTACGACGACGAACTCGACAGAGACGACTCACTCCAGACGACTGCGCTGGGCGAGTCGAACTGGACCAGTGGGTTCTTGTTCGATACGGTCGGAAGCGGTCAGGAATCGATCAATCTCACTCCCGGAACGGTGTATGAGTACGATATTGAGCCAGAGCCTGGTACCGACTCGCTTGCGGAGCGGGGATCCTTCTACTACGGATTGCCAGGGGTCAATGCCAGCGTCGTCGATTCGACCACCAGTGAGAACGGCCCCATTAGTGCCGAGGTGAAAAACGTTGGCGTCGAGAACGGGACGGCCCGCCTCGATCTGGCGATCGTAGACGAAACTGGTCAGCCGGTGCTCGAAGAGACTGCTGAGCCCGAGATTCCACGCGGCCAGACCGCGACCGCCGAGTGGTCGGTCAACGAATCGTCTTGGCCAAACGGTATCTACGAGTACGAAATCAGCGCGAACGACTCGACCCACACCGGGAATTTCACTGTCGACAACGGACAGGACAACCGGGGTGTCTTCGTGAGCGGTGACGAAGGTATCCCTGCCACAACGCAAGCCGACGGATTCAGCGGACAGACGCTCGTTGCTGGCGAACCGCTCACCGTCGAAGCGACTGTCACCAATAGCTTCGACAGCACGCAATCGCGGACCGTGTCACTCGAGGTGTTCAGTCCGGAGGACGAACGACACCACAGCGTCAGGGAGGTGACGCTCGACCCTGTCGACACCGAATCTATCGCGTTGACCGACAACGAGGCCAACTTCGATGTCGGGACAGAATACGAGTACGATATTCTGATCAACGGAACTGGGCTCGACGAACGGGGCTCTTTCCAGGTGGTTGAACACAGCGGGGCGTCCAACGTCAGTGTCGATTCGGTAACCACTCGAGACGCTGTGTCCCCCGGTGAGACGCTGTCAGTCGACGCGACGTTCGAGAGCGACGGTCCGGGCGACCAGTTCGTCTGGCTTCAAGGGTTCGACGAAAGTATCGTCGATAGTCAGACGGTTACGTTCGACGATCACGGGACTGCGGAGACGACCCTTTCGTGGGAGGAGGTCGATGCGCCACCTGGAGACGAACAACCGGCTGTTACCGTGGGAACGGGGAGTGATCAGGTGACCACCAGCATCGACGTCTCTCCTCAATTATTGATCAGCGATGTCGACATTGGTGCAGAATCTGTCGAACCGGGTGACTCCGTCGACATCTCGGTGTTGGTCGAGGGCGTCGCGGGTGACGTCGATCAGACGGTGACACTCGTTGGACTCGACGGCGGCGTTGTCGATACGGAGCACGTCTCGATCTCTGCTGATGAGCAGGAATGGATCGATCTCGAGTACGATTCGGTCGGCGACGGGACCGATCGGGTAACGGTCGAAACCCACGCCGACATCGCGGAGGCGGTCTTGGTGGTCGAACGCGATGGCCCTGAGTGTGGTACCGTCGAGTACGACGGTGCTGGAACCCGATCGAACCCGTACCAGATCAGCACCGTCGACGAGTTGCAGTGTATGAACCAACAACTCGATGCCCATTACGAACTCGTCGACGATATCGACGCCCAGGGAACCGAATTTTGGAACGACGGGAGCGGGTTCGATCCCGTCGGATCCACCGGCAATCGGTACACTGTTGAGGGCGCTGGGGACGATCCAGCATCGTGGGAACTCTTCGAGGGTACGTTCGACGGCAATGGGCACGTGATCGAGGGGCTCACGATCGACCGGCCGGACGAGGAGTTCGTCGGGCTCTTCGGCGCGACGAACTTTCCTCGGAATGACCACGGCAGGGCGCCCGGCGAGGGATCATTAATCGAAAACGTACGGCTCGCGGACGTCTCTGTTCACGGCGAGCGTCACGTCGGTGGACTGGTTGGTCAGGCCGGCGGGACGGTCAGAGACTCTCGGAGTAACGGGACAGTCGAAGCCGGGTATCAGCTCGTCGGTGGACTTATCGGTGACGGTGCCCACGCCGATCTCGACAACCGTCTCGTCGCTGAAGGAACCGTCATCGGTGGCGACTATCGAACGCCAACCGAGGAGACGGCCAGTTATCGAGACCAGACCTATTATTGGAACCGGGGGATCGGTGGCTTACTCGGTCGGTCAACGTGGCAAACCGACGTTTCGACTGCCTACACCGAAGTCGAGGTCCGCGGACCGAGTATGATCGGTGGCATCGTCGGTAGTTCCTCACAGGTTCGGTCCGATTTCACGCAGATGTACACCGCTGCCGAGCTACAGATCGAGAGCGATCCTGGCGAATCTGAACGACCGGCGTATCAGGGTGCAATCGCCGGAACCATCGAAAATGATGACGATGCGTTCCGAACGAGCGTCTATCACGACCGATCGGCACCATTCACGAGCGAGACGTTCGGCGACGAATACTTCACTGGGGGTGGCTGGACCGACGACGCGATCTCGAGAGAAACGAACCAGATGCAGGGGCTCGGTGTCAACGTACCGGATCGACTCGGTAACCTCGAGTTCACGGCGGAGGGTGGTGACTGGGTTGCGATCCCGGAGGAGTATCCACGGTTCGAGTGGGAACTCGAGGCCGAGGGCGCCTTCGACGTCACGATCGACGAGGTCCGGAACACAACCGCTGGTGGCATCCTCGAGGTCGATGCAACCGTCAGAAGTCTGTATCAGGACGAGATGGAGTCGACCGTCGCCCAGACGATCGCCTTGACCGATTCCGACGGCAACATCGTCGACACCCGACACGTGGAGCTGCCCAGCACGCTCGACCAGCACGAAGAGACCGCAGTCACCTTCCAGTGGCTCACCGATGAATCAGATGCCGGCTTCGGTACGGTTACCGTTCGGAGCGAGGATACGGAGGACTCGAGCCCAGTCTCGATCGAGGCCCTCGACACGCAGAGAGGCTCTGCAAACGTTACCACCCCATCCCTCTCGATCGACGCGACCAGCTCATCTGGCGAGGGTGGGCCGCTCGAGTTGAGTACTGGAACGACTGACAGTCCTGATCGGCCACTGACCGCCAGTTCGATGGTGACGGTCGACCTGAACGCGGTCGACGTCGAGTAGCTCGCGTCTTGGTTTGTGAGGATTGTCTGTTATTGCCTGTCCACGGTAGCAACTCGATTTTCCATTCAGGATACGATTACTTTCTCTGGGCCACGATGCTGGTCGCCACAGGAATGCGCTGGCTGGGATTTGAACCACGCCCAGACGGTCGCCTCACTTCGTTCGGCGCTGCGACTGGTCTGATTCACATCCAGATTCGATTTCTCTCGCTCACGTTGTTGTTCGCGAGAGAAATGCGCTGGCTGGGATTTGAACCCAGGTTGTGACCATGGCAAGGTCACGTGATACCACTACACTACCAGCGCCGTGTTGCATTCATCTGTACATCGGGAGGAGTGTATAAGAGTTGCGAATCGGGTGGCGGTGTGCCGTTGGTGCCCACTCACTCGAGTCGCCGGCTCCGGGAAATAATCCATAGGAAAATCAACACGTCAGCACAGAAAACGGGTCAGCGTGCCACAAGGTCGCATCCGCTGAACGGCCCGAAATCACTCGTGTGAGGCGTTGACAGGCCGAATTGAATCCGCCATCCTTTTAAGAGGGCATACGCAAGCAATCGCTACAGTCTAGTGACGCGGCGCCGAAGCGTTCTGGCATGACTGTCAGTGTGCTCGTGCCGTCGTCGCTCTGCCGGGAAGCCGAGGACAAACGCGAGGCAACTCGCAAACTCGGATACGTCGCCCGTGCGGCGACGATCTTCCGGGCCGATCGCCTGGTCGTCTATCCGGATCCGGATGGCGAAACCGGGCGGTTCGACGGCGGGTTCGTCAGTACCGTCCTGCGGTACGCCGCGACGCCGCCATACCTCCGCAACGAGGTGTGGGGCAAGCGAGACGAACTGGAGTACGCAGGCATCCTGCCTCCGCTCCGTGCCACGTCACAGACCGGCTCCGAATCTGACGGTTCGGGGTCGTTAAAACAAGGGATCGTGACCGAGGTCGGACCTGATCGGCGCGTCCGGGTCAATTGCGGCGTGCAACACCCGATCTCCCTCAACTGTCCGTCGGAAATGACGGTCACCGAGGGGGAGCGCGTGACGATCAGGATCTCTTCGCGACGACCGGTCCGGGCGAAACTCGTCGACGACCCCCTCCCGGGGCTCGCCGTCGAGCGGACGGACCTCTCCGCAGCACTCGGCCGTGAGGACGCCGGTGTCACCATTGCTGCCTCTCGATTCGGTGAGATTCTCACCGTGGGGCGGCTGGACACGCTGGCCGGACGGCTCGAGCGGGACGGGTTCACCGTCGCGTTCGGGGCGCCCGACAGAGGGCTGCCGGACATCCTCGATATCGAGGCGTCGGCCGTCGCGTCGTCGTGCGACGACACCAGCGGTGGTGGCGACGACGCCGGCGGATTCGACTGCTGGCTGAACACGGTTCCAGACCAAGGGAGCGAGGTGGTGCACACCGAAGAAGCGGTGTTCGCCACCCTCGCGACCCTCTCACTGCAACGCTAAGCATGCCACAATCAAACGCACCACGGAAAGGCTCACTCGGGTTCGGCCCACGGAAGCGGGCGACCAGCGAGGTCCCACGCTTCAACTCGTGGCCGGACGACGACGGACAGCCGACGCTACAGGGCTTTGCGGGCTACAAGGCCGGTATGACCCACGTCGTGATGGTCGACGACAGCGCTAACTCGCCGACCGAGGGGATGGAGACGACCGTCCCCGTCACGATCGTGGAGACGCCGCCGATGCGCGCGGTCGCCCTGCGAGCGTACGAAGACACGCCGTACGGCAAGACGCCACTCACCGAGGTCTGGACGACGGAGTTCGTCGACGACCTCGATGGTGTCCTCGATCTGCCCGGCGACGACTACGACGCAAACGCTGCCGAAGACGAGCTTCGGGGCTACCTCGAGGAGGGGCGCGTCGACGACGTGCGCGTCATCACGCACACGGTACCTGCTGCGCTACCATCGGTACCGAAGAAGAAACCGGACGTGATGGAGACCCGCGTCGGCGGCGGCCCAGTCGAGGAACGCGTCGAGTTCGGACTCGAGTTACTCACTGATGGCGGCGAACACGTGATGAACGACGTGTTCCGCGCCGGTGAGTATCTCGACGCCAGCGGCGTTACGAAAGGAAAAGGAACGCAAGGTCCCGTCAAGCGGTGGGGTGTCCAGAAGCGCAAGGGCAAACACGCCCGGCAAGGCTGGCGCCGCCGCATCGGGAACCTCGGTCCATGGAACCCATCGCGGGTTCGGTCGACGGTCCCACAGCAGGGACAGACCGGCTACCACCAGCGGACCGAACTGAACAAACGCCTCGTCGACATCGGCGACGGGGACGGCGCGTCGGTCGACGGCGGCTTCGTCAACTACGGCGAGGTCGACGGCCCGCACGCGCTCATCAAGGGATCGCTCCCCGGGCCAAACAAGCGTCTCGTTCGCTTCCGCCCGGCGGTCCGACCCGGAGACCAGCCACGCCTCGACCCAGAGGTTCGCTTCGTCTCCACCGCATCCAATCAGGGCTAATCTATGCAGGCAACAGTAACTGATCTGGACGGCGACGACGCTGGCGACCTCGAGCTCCCGGCGGTCTTCGAGACCAACTACCGCCCGGACCTCATCGCCCGCGCCGTACGCGTCGCCCAGGCAAACCGGAAACAGGCCTCCGGCGCGGACCCGTTCGCCGGGATGCGGACTCCGGCGGAGTCCCCCGGCAGCGGTCGTGGGATGGCCCACGTCCCCCGTCAGAACGGTCGCGCACGACGCGCGCCCCAGACGATCTCGGGACGCAAAGCCCACCCACCGAAAGCCGAGGCCGACCCGACGGAATCGATCAACAAGAACGAACGACAGCTCGCGACCCGGAGTGCGATCGCTGCGACGGCCGACGCCGATATTGTCACGGCCCGTGGCCACGCGGTCGACGAGGACGCCGAGCTTCCGGTCGTCGTCGACGACGCGTTCGAGGACCTCGTGAAAACGAAGGAGGTCGTCTCCTTCCTCGAGGCCGCCGGTCTTGCCGGCGACATCGAACGCGCCGAGGACGGCCGAAGCGTGCGAGCCGGGCGTGGGACAACGCGTGGGCGCACGTACAACCAACCGAAATCGATCCTCTTCGTCACCTCGAGCGAGTCTGGCCCGTCCCGGGCGGCCCGGAACTTAGCCGGCGCGGACGTCGCGACGGCCGCCGAGGTCAACACTGAGGATCTGGCGCCCGGCACCCAGGCCGGTCGACTGACCGTCTGGACCGAGAGCGCGATCGCGGAGGTGGCTGACCGATGAGTACGCTGATCGAGCACCCACTGGTGACGGAGAAGGCGATGAACGACATGGACTACGAGAACAAGCTCCAGTTCGTCGTCAACCCCGAGGCCACGAAGCCACAGATTGCTGCCGAAGTCGAGGAGCGATTCGACGTCGGCGTCGATAGCGTGAATACGCAGAACACGATGAAGGGCAAGAAGAAAGCAACCGTCAAGCTCTCCGAGGACGACGACGCTCAGGAAGTCGCCTCGCGAATTGGGGTGTTCTGAGCATGGGACGACGCATTCTCGGCCAACGACGTGGTCGTGGGACGCCGACGTTCCGAGCGCCATCCCACCGCTACAAGGCAGATCTCACGCACAAGACCCCAGAGGGCGACGTTGTCAGCGGCACGGTCGTCGACATCGAACACGACCCAGCCCGCTCGGCCCCAGTCGCAGCCATCGAGTTCGAGGACGGCGAACAGCGCCTCGTTCTCGCGCCGGAAGGCATTGCGGTCGGCGAGCAGATTCAGGTCGGTGTCAGCGCGGAGATCAAGCCAGGGAACACGATGCCGCTCGCGGAGATCCCGGAAGGGGTCCCCGTCTGTAACGTCGAGGCCAATCCGGGCGACGGCGGCAAGTTCGCCCGTGCCTCCGGCGTCAACGCGGACCTAATCACACACGACCGTAACGCCGCGGTCGTCCAGTTGCCAAGTGGCGAGGTCAAACGCCTCGACCCGAACTGCCGCGCGACCATCGGGGTCGTCGCCGGCGGTGGCCGAACGGAGAAGCCGTTCGTCAAGGCAGGTAACAAGTATCACAAGATGCGCGCCCGCGGCAGTAAGTGGCCGCGCGTTCGTGGGGTCGCGATGAACGCCGTCGACCACCCGTTCGGTGGCGGCGGTCGTCAACACCCCGGCAAACCCAAGTCCGTCTCGCGGAACGCACCGCCGGGCCGGAAGGTGGGTGACATTTCCTCGCGCCGCACCGGCCGAGGTGGAAACAAATGAGCCAGGAGTACCGAACCGGCCGTGAGGGTGAGGAGTTCACCTACCGCGGTCACACGCTCGAGGAGTTACAGGACCTCTCGATCGACGAGGTCGCGGAACTGCTCCCCGCACGACAGCGGCGAAGTATCGAACGCGGACTCTCCGTCGAGAAGCAGAAACTGCTCGAGGAGGCCCGCGAGGCGGGCGAGGAGGAAACCGCCAACGCACCGCTGCGAACGCACCTGCGGGATATGCCGATCCTGCCGGAGTTCGTCGGACTCACGTTTGCCGTCTACAACGGCCAGGAGTTCGAACGCGTTCGCGTCGAACCCGAGATGATCGGTCACTATCTCGGTGAGTTCCAGCTGACCCGGACCTCGGTCGAACACGGCCAGGCCGGCATCGGTGCGACTCGCTCGTCGAAATTCGTCCCACTGAAGTGATCATCGTATGGGAATCAATTACTCAGTCGAGGCGGATCCGGAGACGACCGCGAAAGCGATGCTCCGGGAAGTCCCGATGAGCAACAAGCACAGCAAAGAGATTGCCCGCGAACTCAAAGGGAAGACCGTTGGCGACGCCCAGACCTACCTCCAGCAGGTCATCGACGGCGAGCGCTCGGTCCCCTTCAAGTCTCACAACACCGGTGCCGGGCACCGATCGGACATCGACGGCTGGGACGCCGGCAAGTATCCGGAGAAGGCCTCGGGGGCCTTCCTCGACTTGCTCCAGAACGTCGCGGCGAACGCCGACCACCAGGGATTCGACGGCGAATCGATGGAGATCGTCCACGTCGCTGCCCACAAGGTCGGCGAATCCGTCGGACGGAAACCCCGGGCGATGGGCCGAGCGTCGGCCTGGAATACGCCGGAGGTCGACGTCGAGATCGTCGTCGAGGACGTCGACGACACGCGGGTCGAACCGGTCGACGATGACGACGAGGAGGACGACGACTAATGGCTGACGAACACCAATTCATCGAAAACGGCCTCCAGCGGTCTCAGATCGACGAGTTCTTCGAAGAAGAGCTCGGCCGCGCAGGCTACGGTGGTATGGACGTCGCCAAGACGCCGATGGGAACGCAGATCGTCCTCAAGGCAGAGAAGCCTGGGATGGTCATCGGCAAAGGTGGCGAGAACATCCGGAAGGTCACGACGGCTCTCGAGGACCGATTCAACCTCGAGGACCCACAGATCGACGTCCAGGAGGTCGACGAACCAGACCTGAACGCACGGATCGTCGCGGACCGACTGGCCAACGCCCTCGAGCGTGGGTGGTACTTCCGGAAGGCGGGTCACACGACGATCGACCGGATCATGGATGCCGGCGCCCTCGGTGCCGAGATCGTCCTCTCCGGGAAGGTCACCGGCGCGCGCTCGCGCGTGGAGAAGTTCAACCGCGGCTACATCAAGCACAACGGTGAGCCCGCCGAGGAGATCGTCGATCACGGTCAGGGTGTCGCCGTTATGAAACTCGGAACGATTGGCGTCACGGTGAAGATTATTCCACCGAACGCCGAGCTCCCCGACGACTTCGCCGTCTACGAGGACGCCGACCCCGAGGAACTCGTCCCCGACGCCGTCGAGACGAACGAGGGCGTCGAGGAACTCCTCGAGGGTGAGCCCGACGAGCCAGACGTCGACGAGGACGACGCAGCCGACGACGAGGCTGCCGAACCAGCCGTCGATGAAGAGGTCGTCGAAGAAGTCATCGAAGAGGAGGTCGCGGCTGCCGAGGACGCTGACTCGGACGACGAGGACGCTGCTGACGACGACGCGGAGACAGCAGACGCCGAGGAATCCGATCTCGACGAGGACGTCGAGGCCGAAGCCGAGGAACTCCTCGAGGAGATGGACGATGCAGACGAGGAGGGTGATGCCTGATGGCGATCCTCCACGTCGCCGAGATCCGGGACATGACCCCGGCCGAACGGCGAGCCGAACTCGAGGAACTCGAGACGGAGCTGCTGAACTCCAAGTCCGTCCTCGCCGCCGGTGGGGCCCCGGAGAACCCCGGCCGCATCGGTGAGTTGGGTCGCACCATCGCGCGGATCAAGACGATCCAGCGTGAGGAAGGGGATCTCGAATGAGATCCGAAATCCGAACGGGCGGCGCCCGTGAGGAAGGCGACTTGGAGAGCGAGACGCAGGCGGCGTCTCGGACCGACGGCGGCAAAGCCACCTGAGACGACGAGTAACTTCCCAATGCCACTGACACCCGAAACACTGGTCCGACACGAACTCAACGGGCTCCCGGTCCGCGTCGTCGAGAGCGACGACGAGGGACGGGTCGGCCTCGCGGGACGGGTCGTCCTCGAGACGACCAACACGCTCTCGATCGCGGTTCGTGTCGACGGCGAGGATCGGGTGCTCACGGTACCGAAATCGGGCTCCGTATTCGAGTTCGCGATCACAGATGACGCCGCCGGGGACGGGAAGTCCCTGGGGACTGCGTCCAAACTGGCCAACACTCAACCCGACGACGCGTCGGACCGAGCTGCCGGCGATGCCGGGAGCTGTCGTGGTGCGGACCACGCTGCTGGCGAGGATGTAGCCTACGTTACGGTCGATGGCTCGCGACTGCTCTCACGACCCGCCCGACGAACGGAAACGAGTGGTGATTCACCATGGCAATAGGACTAGACGTTGACACACCTCCGGAACCAGCAAATCCGGAGGAATACGATTACGAGACGTGTCCGTTCTACGGCGAACTTCCCGTTCGAGGTCAGATCCTCGAGGGGCAGGTCGTCTCGACGGACATGGAGAAGACTGTCGTCGTCGAGCGAGAGTACGACGTTGCCGTACCGAAGTACGACCGGTACATGAAACGTCGCTCACGCATCCCGGCACACGTGCCGGGCGTGCTCGAGCCGCTCTCGGTCGGTGACACGGTCAAGATCGCAGAGACCCGACCACTGTCGAAGACGAAATCGCACGTGGTCGTCGAAGTAACTGAGGAAGCAACTGCCGCGGACATCGCCGAACTGACCGGTGAGAGCGAACCGGACCCACAGCTCTCGGCCGAGGATCTCGACGGAGGCGAGGAGTGATGGAGGCAATGAAAGCCGACGTCACGCAGGGCCTGAAGAAGGGCTCGCTCGTCACCTGTGCGGACAACACCGGCGCACGCGAGCTGAAAGTCATCAGCGTCGCGGGCTACCACGGCACCAAGAACCGCCAGCCGAAGGCGGGGCTCGGTGACAAGGTGACCGTCTCGGTCACCAAAGGGACGCCGGAGATGCGCCGCCAGGTGCTCGAGGCCGTCGTCGTCCGACAGCGCCAGACGGTTCGGCGCCCGGACGGGACGCGCCTGAAGTTCGAGGACAACGCCGCCGTCATCATCGACGAGAACGAAGAGCCCCGCGGCACGGAGATCAAGGGGCCGATCGCTCGCGAGGTCGCCGAACGGTTCGGTGCCATCGCGAGCACGGCGACGATGATCGTCTAACTATGAGTAAGCAACCACACAAACAACGAACGCGAACGGAGCGCGCCCCGCTGCACGAGCGAGGTGCCCAGCTCCACGCGACGCTCTCCGAGGAGCTTCGTGAGGAGTACGGGACGCGGCGCACTCGCGTCAACGCGGGCGACACCGTCGAGGTCATGCGTGGCGATCACGCTGGCACCGATGGCGAAGTCCTCCGCGTGAGCCTCGAGGACGGCGTCGTCCACGTCGAAGAGGTCACTGTCGAGACGGCCGACGGCGAGGAAGTGCCACGGCCACTCGACGCGTCGAACGTCCGTATCACGAATCTCGATCTCTCGGACGACCGTCGCGAGGCCCGACTCGAGCAGCGAGGTGACGACGATGAGTAACCACCAGAAACGACTCTCAGTGCCGAAGTCCTGGCCCGTCGAGCGGAAAACGGAGGTCTTCACCGTCAAAGCTGGGGCCGGCCCACACGGCGAAGCCGGCGTGCCGCTGGTCGTCCTGCTACGGGACGTCCTCGGCTACGTCGATTCGACGAAAGAAGCACGCTACGCGCTGAGCGAGGATGCCATCCTGGTCAACGGTCAGCCGATCAACGACGAGCGACGTCCGATCGGGATGTTCGACATCCTGGCGTTCCCCGCGCGTGAGGAACAGTACCGCGTCTTCCCCGACGAGGGCGGACGGCTCTCGCTGACGCCGATCGACGCCGACGCGGCAGGCAGCCGGCTCGGCAAGATCGTCGGCAAACAGCAGGTGCCAGGTGGGGACACCCAGCTGACACTTCACGACGGGACGAACGTCACTGCCGACGCCGAGGAGTACAACGGCAACGACTCGATTGTCGTCGACAACGACGACAAGTCGATCGTCGCCCACTTCCCGTACGAGGAGGGTGCGCTCGTGACGGCCGTCGCGGGTAACCACGGTGGCAATATCGGGACGATCGAGACGATCGACGTGACTCCGGGCAGCGGCCCGAACACCGTCACCGTCGATACCGAGGACGGCGGCTTCGAAACGATCGAGGAGTACGTCGTGGTCATCGACGAGAACTTTACGGGCGATGACGGTGGCGAACCGTCATCGGAAAACGCGAGCGGAGAATCCGCGAGCGCCGGCGAGGACTCGGGGTCCTCGGAAAGTGCGAGTAACGCGGAACAGGGTTCCGCGGACAGTCAAGCGGCGGAGCCGCGAGACGACGGAGAATCCGCGACCGCCGGCGATGACGGTGGCGAACCGTCATCGGAAAGCGCGAGCGACGACGGTGATGACGAATGAGCAGTGAGACCGCCGACGGCGAGTTCCACGAGATGCGCGAGCCGACCGTCGAGAAGGTCGTCGTCCACATGGGTGTCGGCCAGGGTGGTCGCGAACTCGGTCACGCCGAGGACATCATCCAGGAAGTCACCGGCCAGCAGAGCGTTCGCACGCAGGCGAAGAAGACCGAACCCGAGTTCGGGATCCGCCAGGGCGACCCGATCGGCACGAAGGTCACCCTGCGTGGCGAGGACGCCCACGCGTTCCTCGAGACGGCCCTGCCGCTGGCTGAGCTGAGCGCGTCGCAGTTCGACGACACGGGCAACTTCAGCTTCGGGGTCGCCGAACACACCGACTTCCCGAGCCAGGAGTACGACCCGACCGTCGGGATCTTCGGGCTGGACGTCACCGTCAACCTGGTGCGTCCGGGCTACCGGATCGCCAAGCGCGACAAGGAGACCCGCTCGATCCCGTCGGGACACCGACTGACGCCCGAGGACGCGATCCGCTTCCTCGAGGCACACTTCGACGTCACCGTCGAGGAGGCCGACGATGAGTGAACTAGACGCAAACGCACAGACGGGCGAGCACGCCAAAAAGCGCACGGGCCAGATCGACGAGTGCCAGCGCTGTGGCCGCAAACAGGGGCTAGTCGGCAAGTACGACATCAACCTCTGTCGGCAGTGTTTCCGTGAGATCGCCCGCGAGATGGGATTCAAGAAGTATCGATAACATGACCGGAAACGATCCACTCAGCAACGCGCTCTCTGGCATCGACAACGCCGAGAGCGTTGGCAAACTGAGCCACGAGGTCCAACCCGCCTCGAACGAGATCGGCAGCGTACTCGAGGTCTTCTACGACCGCGGGTACATCGACGGCTTCGAGTTCGTCGATAACGGCAAAGCCGGCCAGTTCGAGGTCGAATTGAAAGGAGCGATCAACGCCTGTGGCCCCGTCAAGCCCCGCTACAGTGCCGGCGCCGACGAGTTCGAGAAGTGGGAGAAGCGATTCCTCCCGGCTCGAGACTTCGGTGCGCTCGTCGTCACGACGAGCAGTGGCGTCATGAGCCACTACGAGGCACGCGAGCAGGGAATCGGTGGCCAGGTTATCGCATACGTCTACTAACCATGCGAGTCGAATTGGAGATTCCAGACGAGGTAACGGTCGAGACGGACCATCTCGACGTCACCGTCTCCGGCCCGGAAGGCACCGTCTCACGGCGCCT
>LKMJ01001515.1_pt1 | contig 20595 bp, 23 predicted proteins | sample 643391 | NCBI WGS metagenome assembly LKMJ01 (sample SAMN04112250, study PRJNA286221) | soda lake metagenome | biome: soda lake; feature: Kulunda Steppe; material: water; isolation source: sample PL-Br10 brine of Picturesque Lake | place: Russia: Kulunda steppe | collected 2010-07 | reverse complement strand
GTGTGTGTGTGTGTGTGTGTGTGTGTGTGTGTGTGTGTGTGTGTGTGTGTGTGTGTGCGTGTGTGTGTGTGTGTGTGAGAGAGAGAGAGAGAGAGAGAGAGAGAGAATGTCTGTGCATGTTTGGTGACAGGTGAAAGAAGCAATACCTTGAGCTTCTCTGCTGCAGTCCCAACTTCACCACGAACGCGTGCGTGACCCATGTCACCTCTTGTCTTCGAGCTTTTCTCGCTGTAACATGTACAATCCGCAAATATAAGTCATGAGATATTATGTTAGATAACAGATGACAGAATTAATTGTCCTCTGTTCCTTCACGGTGCGTTTACGTTGATTAATTCTGAATAAATCACTTGAATTAATCACATTGAAATTCGTGCTCACTTGCTTATTATTAATCATTATCCCAGCTGAATCAGCATGCGCACTGGAAGCAAGTGCAGCTGAGTGCAGCTCAGAGAGAAGAAATGCAAGTCTTGATTGATTGATTGCACTGTTTGCGCTGTGCTGCGGCGGCAACATCCTTCCATACCTGTTGACTGCCACCCAAAGCCCTGACTGGCCCGCTCCAAGGATGTCTTCAGCATTCCATTCTCCAATGAAGCCTTCCCAGCCTTTCCATGACCACAATGGGAACGTTTGACTGCCACCGTGGAATTAATCACGAATATCACAACTTGACACGAACGACAACACCTTCCAGTCCTTACTAAGTTATCAAGGGGGGCCTGTCAGACGTCTGTATATCTGCAATTTTCTTTCTATTCAAATTTTATTGCATCATTCTGTGTTTTGTTTTTGTTAGAGGCTTGAGGCGTGGGTGAGTGTCTCGGTTTTTTGCCCCTGACTTTGTTTTGTGGAATCCTGAGATGGGATTTTGCAGACGTGCTTCTTTGTTCTCTTTAGCGGGTGGATTTATAGTGCTTCAGCCCTAAGTGTTCTCTTTTCCTTTGGGGAGTGGTCATTAACGAATAAAGAAATACTTCTTTGACTAGTTTGTGTCAGTTTTTCCTACATTTTGGCCCTTAGCTATGATGTCCCAGACACTTGCTTCCTTCACATCTGCTGGTCCTAGAAGTACTAAGTGGTTCTAGAAGTACACTAGTGTCCTGTACTATAGTAGTACTTGTCACGCCCCAGATAAGTGCTGTAGCCAAAAGTATGCTGCAGTGCGCATTTTGTTTGTTGGTGTTGCAACACCAAGTGGTTAAAGTTGGCTGAGTTCATCAATGCAATGATCAATTGATCGGCACGTTGTGGTTGTGCCTAGAGGCTGTTCTACATGCAGCAGACTTTCAGCCAGGCATTTCCCCAGCTTTTTGCTCTAAAACAAATACAAAAAATGGTCTAATAAGAGGACTGGACCAGTAGGGATATCCCTGTTAGCATGCATCAAGGGAGAGGTTTACAGCAGGTGTGAGCACCATGCATATCTAATATGAGTCCCCCGGCTTATTAAACTGAATCTTAATTAAGATTGGAAAGAGGTGTGTCAGTGAGGGGCAGTAGCCTCCTGAGGAGTCCTTTTTCACTGGACCCATCCAAACATGGTCTCTCTCCAAAGGACTTATGTGTTCCTATTCCCTCCCGCAGCCTTCAACAATGTGTCTGCTTTTCTGGGCCAGGAAAACAATAAGCTTTATTTAGACCATTTTTTGTATTTGTTCTTCCTATACTTTTGTTCTTCCTTCATGCACTGAGTATTTTATGAGCAGGCTAGCACTCGCACTTCTTCACTTAAGGCCTTTCTTTGTAAACCTTGTAACCCTTGTCACCTGCCCATGTTTGGCCTTGTCTGGAAAAAAAATCCTGGTTGTCACAGGTCCATCAGCAATAATACAATCTGGCATCATGCAAACCATAACCTTTATGTGAAAAGCGCGAGGGCTGGCTTCGTGGCATGTGCACCTGATAGATGGCAGAAGTCCTGATCTGTTCCAGACAAATCCATGGGCAGGCGCTCAAGTCCGCATAATTGAAGACCACCATCAGCTCACGACTACGTCCTTTCAAAAGGAGGCACAATCCAACCTGGAGATGCTAGCAAAAAGAAGCAGAGACAAGCTAGCTCTGCAGACTGATGCCCTCATCCGTTTGCCATGACCGAAGGAACTGGCAATGATAGCACATTGGCACATTGGGACCTATATCCTTATGCTCCCCAGGTGAAGGCCTTTTCTTGTAACCCCTATAACCCTTGTAACCTGACCTAACCTTTTTTTTTCTGGTGAAGGGGCTTTTCTTCCCAAGTGGCCCCTTTTCCTTAATTGATGTGAGGAGCTTTTTGCTGCTTGCGTAGTTTTCTTTCTTTTAACCTTTTGACCGGCTAAGCTGCCAGCAGTGCCCTCGTTCGGCAGAAACAGCCTTGAAACCTTAAACCTTGCTAACCTCTTCCTTGATTTACGCAAACAGGGGTTTCTTTGTCGGTGCAATCTTTTCTTTGCCCGTATTAATTACAAACTTCAAGTTCTAAACTAGTAGTAACCTATTTTTTTAACAAATTATCAGGCTTCAAACCTAAGCTTGGCTAAGCTGCCCTCGATTAGCAGGTCCGGCTTACCCTAATCACTTGTTGCAGCATTCAAGGCAGTGCTTACTTGCAGCTACTTGTGCAAAGCTATAACTTTGGTTAGGTAATTAGCTTTATTGCTGAGGCAGTCAGTTAAAAATGGTTGGGAGTCTGGAGAATTATAAAAATGTTTTGCAGCTTCTGCTGCCCAAATAGCCAAAAATCCACTCTCACACTCACAGAAGATGAGACACATGCACACAGGCACGTACACGTACAAGCGCTTACACGCACACAGTCACAAAAGTAAACACGTATGCACGTGGATGCCCTCTCTTTATTTTTCATACAACTAAAGTCCATTGTCTGCTCGTTCATCGCCAGCATCACTTCACACTAACCCCAAATTTTCCACCCCAACGCACAGACATTTATTCCACAGTGCTGCACATTACTCAAGGCGAGTATCAGTTGAGCCTGAGTCCTCAGTCTCTTGCAGCAAGTTCTTGAGCAACATTTGACATCCCAGGCCTTCGACCTTAGTTTAATCAATTTGTTGAACTGCTACCCACAAATTGTGTGCACTACCCCATGAACCAACTGGCCCGGTCTTTTCTGCAAGGCCTAGCTCAAATCCAGCTTGCTTTCCCCTTCAGCTATCCACCTGCTCAAATTCGTCCTGCATTCAAGCCTGCTTGCTTGCATTGCATTCCTGTCAAGCACAAGCTGCACTTTCTTGCACAAAACCTTAAAAATATAAGCACCTTTAATGGGCTGCAATGTGCAAGCGGGTGGGCAGAACACTTCCTCCTTTGCAGAGCATGTGATGCTTGTGCCATTAGAGCTTCAGGGGTGTGCTAGACTTGAGAGCAAAGCTTCAAAATCCCATCCAATAAAAGGCTTGCTATAGAAGCCAGCACAGGCCCCCAAAACAGAGGGAGGCCTGCGCAGCTGGGAAAGGACACATGTCACCACGGCAAGTTGTCTCATTTGCATGCCAAGGGCACTGCTGGCCGCGACCAGCAGAGCCACAGTGCAAAGGTTGGCATGAGCTTGTTTTCCCTTGCGCGCAATGCACCTTGTTACGGCCCGGTCTTGGGCTCCCATCTGTCCCACCTCCTCCCAAACTTGTCAGTATGGCCTGGAACATCCCACATCAGGTCGTAGTGGACATGGCCTGGGTGCGCGGCCACGCAGCACCAAAGGCTGGTGTATCCGCGGATGCGTGCAGCAAAGCGCTCCCAGTCAGCTGCAGGCAAGTGCAGGCAAGCAATGACCCTGATGGAACGACAGAGCAATGCAGGAATGTGCTGGAAGGCAGCCCCTGCCGCTGAGGCACCTGCCAGCACGTACCTGCCTGCACATACCTGCTAGCATGTACCTGCCAGCGTGGGTAGCACAATGCACCTGCCAGCGTGGGCAGCACACTGGACGGGCGCGCGCGCACACACACACACACACACACACACACGACGCATGTGCACACCTACATGTGCATGCACATGTTGCACACATACGCACACCCATACACATCTGCCTCCACAATCTAACACGTCAGCGCCAACACGTGCGCCTGCACTTATGCACGCAATCGCTCAACCGCTGGTGGCGAGCATAGGCCGCACCTATTTTGGTGAAGCCCCCAAAGGTGTCTGCCATGGTGGTGAACTCCAGCACCTTGAACCGCTCCACCCCTGCCAGCGCTGTGCGCAGCTGCTCAGACTTCAGGCCTGCCTGTACCCTCACTCGCCCGTCCTGCGCACAAGGTAAGGTACGCCTGTTTGAGGTTCTTGGTCCAAGAGCATGAAGGCATGTCTGCGACTCGGTGCACGGGAGGTGTTAAGGTGCACAGTCATGCTGGGAAATACCAACAAACGGGCAAACTTGTGCCTGCTTGGCCTGCATGCTTGTATCGGATGTGAACAAGCAGTGGCACGGCCATGCTGGCAAAGGCATGACGTGCATTGGCAAAGGCCACTCATTGCTCTGGGTGCCCCCACCCATCTGCTCTGAGTGGCCTCAGATGGCTGCAGCCGCCCAAAAGCCTGCCTCAGTATGATGGGACAGCCAGCCGCAGGTAGGCAGCACAGGTTCCCAGCAAAAAACACAGGCTGGTCCAAGCTTGGGGGGCCAGTTTAAGGATAAGGGTTTTAGGTGGGCCAGCCTGTATCCTTGGTAAGAATCATATTTGCCGCTGCTGCGATGGGCTGGTTGCCCGCGGCCCACTTAAGAGGAAGCCACAAGAGGCGCCAAAAGCTTGCAAAGCGCACGTGCGTGCCCATGCCGTACCTGCAGGGTGTCGCGAAGGAGCCTGGCCTGGCCCGATTTGGAAAAAAAGACCAGAGAACGGCATGGAAGGAGCCTGGCCCATCTCAACGGGCCTGCAAGCACAGGCAGGCCTGACCCTGCCTGCAACCCACTTTGAGGGAAGACGCAGAGGCACACCCACAGCCTGCAAGGTACGCATGTACCCTTGCTGTACCTTGCTGTGCGTCCAGGGGCCACACCATACCTCCAAGGGTGCGGCGAAGGAGCCGTCGCTGCAGCCGGGCTGTTTGGGAGGGCAGACCTCCACAATGGCCTTGTTGCTGCGGACGGCCTCAGTCATCTGCAGGGGCAGCGAGCACAGCGACTCCAGGGATGAGGGACAACATCATGTGGGCGCTTGAAGCGGGGCATACCGACACCCAGAGGCTTGATTCATCTGTGACACAATAATATGCAGCCAATGGTAAGTAGTGCATACCAATGGCCTAAGGCTCCATCCACCTATTTGCACCGCCAGGTCGGTTCCACAGATGATGACCATTGTGAAGGCGATTCAGCCACGGGGGAAAACAAGGTGGTGAGGCAGTCTGCAGGCATGGTGCTGCCCTGATCATATGATGTGCGGCAAGCATGGTCCCATTTTGGTACAAAAGGAACCTGACTTCAAATATGCGCATGTACGTAAACACACATACACACTGGGCATACAGGCACGCAGCCAAACGTGAAAACAAGCTTGGGCGCATGCACTCAAGCAAGCCCACATGCCCACGCGCAGGCCTCCGCGCCCCTGTCTGCCTGCCACACACTTTTGGGTTGTCCATGAAGGAGTACTCCCGGAATTCGGTGGGATTGCCGAAATAGTTCACGTCCATGTCGCGCGTCAAGCCGCTCTCCAGCTCGAGCACGTGGTCCAAGGGGCAGGGGAAGGGCAGCGGGAAGTGAGCGCCCGGGATCCGGCCTGGTTTGGGCAAGGCACATTGTGGCAGGAGCTACTGCTTCAGCAAAGGCAGCACCAGCTCTCCAAGGGGCAGAAAAAGGGTAGTAGGAGGTGGGTGCCTGGGATCCGGTTTTAATACGGGCAGGGCGCGGCTTGGCAGGAGCTGGAGTTGGAATGCGTCCCCAAATGGCCACCAAAGGCAACATGCCATGCTTGGAGCAAGGTGGCCTGGAGACGCGCCACTGCCTTGTTTTGCTCATGAGGGCACGCAGAGCACAGCAGCAAGGAGCAAAGCATGAGCAAGCAAGTGAGCCAGCACACGCTCAGACATGTGCATGTGCTTTAAAAAAAACATGCTCATAAGTGCAAAAGCGTGCATGCAAACTCACACGTTCACACGCACGCTCACAAGCACACACTCACATGCGCACGCACGCACGCACACTCACGTGCACACACATGCACGCTCATGCGTACACAAACTCTCACACATTCACACACACACACACACACTCACATGCACACACACGCACACACATTCATAAACGCACGCACACACACACAATTACACGCACACGCATGCGCACACAATTGCACACATGCACACGCGCACACTGGCACAGCATACCTGCGTGGGGGGCCCACCATCGGTCCAGGCCACAGTACATCTGAGGGATCACGACCGCGCGGCCTAGCACCGAGGTGATGGCCAGCGCATTCCGCAAGCGTGTGAGCTGGTGGTTCACCAGAGCAAAGTGGCCCTGCATGCAGGGGGTGATGACGAGTATCGCAGGCAGGTTGGCGGGCAGGCAGGCAGGCAGCAGCACGGCCCCGAGCAGACGCGCACTCCGCGCAGCCACATGTGCGTTCCAGGAAGTCAAGTGTGCATTTAAGGTGGCCACCAACCGAGAGTGCAACTTGGACTGGAGGGGTGCTAGCCGGGCTCAGGCCTGCTGGAAGGACGCTTCAAGCTACAAGCTGCAGACACGCTGCAAGAACAGTACAGGGTAGGACTGCTGGAAATGGTAGTTGCTGGGCGTCCCTTCGCTGTGTGACGGGCGTGTCAGGCTTGAAGTGAGGCGCGCGAGGCAAACAGATGCCGCGAGCTCCTCACACATGGGTTGTGTTTTGAGCAGGAACGCCGATGCCTGTGCAGAGTGCAGCGGGTGCCTGCATTGATTGCAGCGGGTGCCTGTGCTGACTGCAGCCATTGCCTGTGCTGACTGCAGCGGGTGCCTGTGCAGGTGAAATACCAATTCGTCTCACACTGTGCCCCAGTGTGAACACTGGGCGTTATCCAACAGCAACAATTTAAAGCGCTCTAGGGCAGCTGCCGGGCTCGAGGCTGCAGCCCCACCTGGACATTGTCCAGGGCCATGCGCCCCGTTGCAGGGCCTGCGTTCTTCAGCAGCTCCTGCAGCCCCTCCATCTGCGTGCAGCAATTGAAAAGCACTGCCGTAACACGCATGCGTGTTGGGCCGGGGATCACCCAGTTGTAACTCGGCGCGTGTTTTGCCTGCGGGTGGCACGCTAGCAGTCAGTGGTCGCCCATCAAAAGGTGGTCCTGTGATTGAGCCAGGTGCATATGGGTGTCCTCCTGTTTTTGGGAGGCATTCAAAGGCTGTCCTATGATTGTGCTGGGCTGTGTGTCTACATGTTGGTTCAAGTCCCAAGACGTGTCATGCATTTCTACAGGGGTGGTGCCATGGAGCACAAGCTACTCACTGAAGTGAGCAATGGCAAGAAGTGCAGCCCACACGGTCAGCATGGCGCCTGACTTGGAGCACTCGGTCAGCACGGCGTCTGGCGTGTAGCACATGGTCCTACTGCATGGTCAGCTTGGCATCTGGCTTGTAGCACATGGTCATACTACATGGTCAGCATCAAGGCACGAAAAGTGGGCGATTTATGCCCACCACAACAGCCACGCGCACTTGCATTGCAGCAGCCATGCGCACGCGCACCACAGCAACAAAGAAGTGCGCACGCGCTAAGGCAGCAAAGAAGCATGCACACTCACGCGGTACGTGATGAAGCCGACCCGGTGGTCGTAGTACGATGGGGGGTCGTCAAATAGCATGAACTCGCGCATGCGGTGCCGCTTGCCGGGTGTGCCGGAGAACTGGAACGTGGCGTGCAGCGCGTACGGCTGCGGGCGGCAGCGTATGAGGGCACCTCAGGGACTTGCTGCAACGGCGTGTTGCGTGGGCGCCGCGGCCCGTGAGATGCTGGTAGATGTTGGCAAGGGCCCATGGCTTGCACCAGAGCAGTGCAGGGCACACAAGTACATCCAGTGGGTGACGCATCAGGCGCTGCCCAGCAGGCCTCTCCCATCCCCGTTCCTCACTTGAATGCCGAGCCTCTGGGGCAAGCGCTGCGTGAAGAACACGTGGCCGCTGCCAAACGCGGACACCGGAAGGATGCCCATCTTCAGCTGGCCGTGGTACGCCATGAACATGTGCTGCGGCTCGCCAGGCACGGTCGACAGGCCCCTGCGGGGCGCGGGCGCGGCGCGCGGGGTGCGTGCATTGCTGTGAACTGCCACGCAGTGTCCGTGGACATGATGGGCATGATGGGGGCTGGCATCTGCGCACCACGGCATATGCCCAGCCTGCTCAGGGCACCACTCCTCTCCTTTCTCCCTCTGCTCCCCTTCCTTCTTCTCCTCCTCCTCCTCCTCCTCCTCCTAAGGCCATGGCTCAAGCCGGACCTCGGGTGCTGTTGAGTAGGGGTAGATACATGAGTCCATGCGTTAAGCGCCTCTGTAAAGACTAAGAAGAGGGCCAAAGAGGCCAGAAAGTAGGCTTGCGGATCCTTGTGTACCGGCCCCCTAAGTGCTACTGAAGAGGCCCAGACAGTCATGGCTGGGAACATGGCAAAGGAGGCTGGATCTAAAGGGGGCCAAAATGGCCCCAAAATGGGTCTGCGGACCCTCGCCCACCCGACGCCCGACCCTCTACACCTGACACTCTCTCTTCCCAAAAGTGCCCTTCGATCCAAAAGTGCCCCCCTGTGAGCAATAGCTCTCTCAACAGGGCGGGCCAAGCATGCTGCAACGCTGCCAACAACTGCGCAGCCACTTGCACCTGCTCCTTTTGGCAGGCAGCGGCACAGCCCCTCCCGACAGGGCACTCTCCCATCCCGCACTTTCTTCATCTCTCCCTTTGGCGCCGCCTCCTACGCTCCCGGGCAGAGGCACAGCACGCTGTGTGCTGCCTGTTGTCCCGCACCCCATGTGTGTTCTCCCTAGGCTCGTGCTGCCATTTCAAGGCTTGCACTGCCTTTTCCAGGCTTGCGCCGCCTTTTCCAGGCTTACGCTGCCTTTTCCAAGCTTGCGCTGCCTTTTCCAAGCTTGCGCTGCCTTCCCAAGCTTGTGCTGCCTTCCCAAGCTTGTGCTGCCTTCCCCAGGCCTGCTGCCTATGGCCCTGGCCGATCCCGGCAGTAGCACGGCACGTGGCTTGGCAATGATGTGAGGCTAGGGCCTGGCCAGGGCGAGCACAGTGTGTGGACCTCAGCTGGGCATCGTCTGGGCTGAGCTGCACAGCGCTGTGGGTCAGGCAGCGCAGCGCAATGCAGTGCCTGACCTGGGCGGGCAGCATGCCGCCCTCAATCACAAGGCTTGCTGGCGGGCAGGCCAAAGGTGCAGCACGCTCACCTCCTGAACAGCTCGTTGAAAGCGTTCTGGTCCCAGACTTGGGTGTCTTTCTCAATGATGTCGATCCACTCATTGACCAGGCCCATGGACGACTTGCGGAACATCATGACGCCTGCAGCAAGTTGTGTGCAGTGACTTGGGCGGGCAGAGGGCATGTGCTCCCAGGCACGCACTGCATGGCCTGCGCCCTTGCACGCGGAACAATCAACTTAGGGCTGCCACTTTGCATGGCAACACAGGGACAACTGTGGCACCCATATGATGCGTTGGGTGTTTGACTGCATATATGCACTTGCATGCATGGTGCGTTGGGTGTTCGAGCACATGTGCACTTGCACGCAGGCAAAAGCATTTGGCTGGCTCACGTGCGTGGACGACCTACTGCCTGATCGGTGCAGCCCTCGTTCTCTCCCTCCGGGGCGTAGCATACATGGCACGCATGCATAGCTGCGACGTGCAGCAATGAGGAGTCTGTGTGCATGGGCTCAGGCCTCTGCAGCGCATCCAGCAGAGGCTCTGCTCTGCTGTGGGCGCCAGATGCATTACAAAGGGACACTCCCTTGCTGCAGCTCCATCCCTTGAAGCCCCGGTGCGCCCAGTCAGAGCGTGAGCGCTGCCCCGCATGCTGCGCCGGGTGTGCCTGCCATGCGCACACGAGAGCAACCAGTGCTGCACCCACGACCCAAAGCAGGAATGCGCGCATGAACAAGCACGAGCCTGCTTTGGATGGGTGCCACCGACCACAACCAAGACTCCTTTGGCAACAACGCCAGCAGGCGCGCAGGAGGGGCCGCCCTTTGCGCACCTATGTTGGCGGACGAGGCAGCCTGTGGCCACAGCTCTAGCTGGTAATCGCTCACGGTGTTGTGCAGGTGGTCCGAGCTGGTCAGGATGTCAGCAGTAGGGAAGCCTGCACATGAAGGCGCAGGCAGCAGCAGGCAGCGCACGCAGCTGTGTACACCATGCGAGCAGTCTGAGATGGTCAATGTGTTGGCTTATAGCTGTGCAGGGCAAAGGCAGCGTGCAGGAGCTGTGCAACCCAGGCAGGTAGTCAGAGCCGGCAGGTCTGCCAGCAAAAATGGATCAGCCTTGCGTAGTGGATTAGAATACGCGGGGCCTGACGTCATATGAAGAGGGTTGTAGGAGAATGCATAAAAAGACCGACGTATTAAAGCATTTTTGGCCATAAATCTATATCTATAGGCTGGCAGGTACCAGATGTGCTCTTGAGAAATTTTTTTGCAACAAATCATCATCAAGGCCAGGGGTGGGGTACTGCTAGTCACCCTCCTGATCCCCACTGACTTCTTTTGTTTCTATTTTGCAGGTGGAGGGGTCATACGGTGCCTAGGCCCTAGGTGACCCCTTTCCCTTCATTGATGTAGGGAGTGTTTTCACTGCCTTCGTAATTTTCTCTTTTTGTTTGGCTAGCGTATGTAGTGCATACATTTTCTGCTTCCAATTTGGCGCAACATGCGCAAATTAATTCTGTTATGTATGCGTGCTGTACATCTTTATATAAATACCATTTCCCACAACCCTCCGTATAAGATAAGGCTACGAGTAAGTGAGGCGGGCAGCTGCAAGCAATGGGGAACAGACGAGTTGGCTAAATGGTAGCGGTTGCTGCCACTAACTAATCTCGGGGGCATGCTTGTGCCTACAGCACCCTGCCCCTCAGGTCCTTCATGTTGCTCCAACTTATCAGCTGCATCAGCCTGCTGGCACCATGCACGGCAGGAGCAGGAGTCGCTATGGTCACTCTGACGTCACTGGCTGTTTTGGCATTCACAATGCTCACATCACATGCTCCTGCTTGCTTGCGAGGCAAAGAGCTTGGTACATTCTTGCGGAAAGCATGCGCTTGCGCACATGACACACAATCAGAGAGAATGTAGTAAGACGCATGGAGGTGCAAAGGGGTCAAGCGCACAGCACCAACGACAAGCGCACAGCACCAATGACAAGCGAACAGCATCAATGACGCACAAGCTCATGCACAGCTTGTGGAGCTGTCGAGGCGCTGAGCATGCCGCTTCCAAGGACACAAACACGTATGCACACGTTGGCAGCAAAGACTGTAAAGGCTCAGAGCATTGGCCACATAGCACGCGCCGCCCGCGCAATGCAGTGCACAACGGAGGGAAGAGATGAAGCTATGCGCAAGCGGGCGCTCCAGGCTGCAGGCTGACAGAAGCTTGTCCCAGTCCTTCCTGAGCTATGGGCCACTGCCGTGGCAAGGCATTGGAAGCAGCAGCGGTGCAAGTTTGCCCCACAGGACCTGTACTTTGCTGCCAGGCGTCCCAGAGTGCGGAGCCCTGCTGCTCAGGCGCTTGTCACTGCCAGCCACAGTGCTGCCACGTCCGAGTGCCAAGGCAACCAGGGTGTGTGTGGCAGCAAAGGACAACACCACAGCAGCCAGGGTTGTCGCATGACACTGCCCTCACCTTGGAAGTAGGGGATGGGATTGCGAAGCCACAGCACGTCCACGTCACATATGACCACGTGCACATCCAGCTCTAGAAATACGCGGATGAGCCGGATCTTCTCGCGCCCCATTTTGGCAAACGTCGGCGTGCCCCAGCCAAAGTCACTCTCCGTCAGCCCTGACCGCATGCTGAAGGTGTGGATCTTCCTGTCCAGTAGCTCCTGCATTGCAGGACACAGGGCGAACATCAGTCTGCACCACATGCTGAAGGTGTGGGTCAGTCTGCCCAGCAGTTCCTGCACTGCAAAGCACTGGTGAGTATAAGTGCAGTGCTGGGAAGAGGCTGGTGAGGGCCCGAGGGCAGGGCCTGATTGAGGAAAAAGGCGTACAAGACACCACCCTTATTGAATTGAACATTTTAGCGGATGGGCAGAGCTCTTATGATTTGGCAATCATTGAATCGGATTACAGATACAGCAAGAGATGGCCAGGAGCAACGATCAGGAAAGGTGTGAACAAAAAGAGGAAAAAGAGGGGGAGCGGAGCAGAAAGCAGAAAAGAGGTGGTAGAACGGAGTGGGGGAGGGCCTATTTTTTAGCTTGCTGCTTCCAGCTTGAGCCATAGCCTGGGAGAAGCCAGATGATGGGGCTAACATGCCATAAATGAGCCTGCTCTTGTGTGGGAAGAACACAGCTCTGTTAGCAAAGCTCTGGAACACACTGAACATAAGCTGCTTAGCACGTTTCCCTTTTGCTCAATTCAAAGGCAGGGCTTCATTCCTTTTATACCTTTCTTGTCATGCATGGACATTGCCACTTGCAGACAATCCGTTAGCTGGTTCCACTTCTTAAGCCCTTGCTGTCAAGAAGCATGTTGAGAACTCAGGCAACTTGGCCCACAAAAATTGGTTCATCCTTTCCTCCAGGCACCACATTTTTGAGGGTTATCACAAGCTAGGATTGTGGACACTCTTCAAACATCCAAATTGCCTGCTACATTGTCCTTCTGTGCACAGGGCCCTGGGCATGCCAGCAGTAGCAATGGTGCCTCAAGGCCCTCCAGGCTTGCAATTGGGCTCGGAACTCACCTTCATAAGCCTGTCATCCATAGCGCCCACGATGTAGCCCGTTATACCGCAATCTTTCACACAAGAGATCCACGTGTTGACAAAATCCCTGTAGTGCCAATTTGCCCAAGTCACTATGAGGTACCCATCTTGCGCTATCCTCTGCACCATTTCCCTGCAAGGAAAAGAGATTGGGAGGGGGTGTGGATTTTTTGCGCACATTGCAAGAGACCTGAGCAGCTTCCTCTGCACCCTTCCATCAGCAGGATAGATACATTGCTTGCGTGCCAGCCACACTCTCTAAGGTGAGGGATGCTCACTTGCAGTGCAGGCTAGGAGCTCTACTCAGGCATGGCAGCTCTAGCTTGCAAATGGCAATCCAGAAATCCACAGAGTACAAGTACCCCTAGGCAATGAAACGGTGACGCGTTCCGTCATTTGTTGCCGTGTCGCCAAGTTACCTGGTTGGCTTGTTGGACCTCTCCAGGTCGGTCAGGCCATCGCCAGCATCTGCTTCTGCCTTCAGGTCTTCTGGCTTCACAGTCTCCTCTATCCATGGTTCATCTGCAAAAGCATAGCGTGGAGAGCCCTGATTAGGCCCTGGACTGGACCCTGCTGGCCATCACATGCAACTTGTGCAAGGTGGACATGGCTCTTGCACAAAACCGCCTCTCCTCCTGGACTAGCCTTTATGACATCATCAATGCTCGACTCTCTGGCTCCCAGTGTATCCAAGCACTATGGCTTGAAATGCAATTTTGCCTTGCATCCCCTAGGCGGGCAAACTCACCTCCTGGTCCAGATTCAATGACTTCCCCGCATTTCACTTCTTTGCCTGTCAGCGGATCATAGCATCTGTGCTTAAAGATGGCAAACTTAGGCAGCACCAGGAGCTTGCCCAGCGGCTGTTTCTTGGTGCCCAGCGCGATCAGCACCACCACGAAGCAAAGCGCCAAGAAAAGGAACAGGACTTTGAGATAGGCACCACCACGAACGCGTGACTGGCTGTAGGCGCGGGCCTTCTGCTTGCTGTCGTCTTTCATGGTCGGGCTTGCCTACGGTAAGCGAAATCGAGCCATCGGGGGCTAGAACATTTCGTCCCCTTCTATTGAAACGAAGCGCTGCCCAGGCTGCCTGAATACGCGTCGCATCAGATCAACTTCAATCATGTAGTAAATTCCAAGTAAGAAAATTATTCTTTTGTGAAATAGTGTGTGTGGGGGGTGGGGCGTGCAAGCAGGATCACAAAGGGATGTCCTTTCAGTGCCAGCGGCCCGTGTTTAGCTGCCAAGGCCTGGAACTAGAAAAGCTAGTAAGTCGGGACAAGGCTCAATGCAGGATCTTGAATAAGGTCTCAGCAAAGATCAGTGTCGCAACTTCAAATTGCACGCACTTGACAGCTGCTGAATATTCGCTGAAAGCGGAGGACTCGCGGCAGATGCACCTCACTTTGAAGCACCTGCCCTTGTTTCACAGTTTCAATATTTCAGAGGCAATAAGCGCCAGGAAGATTTGACGGTAGGTTCAGCGCTTGCACATTGTGCACATGCAAGTGCATAGCGGCTGATCATGATTGCTGATCATGATTGCAAAACTGGCTTATTTCAAACCGACCTCCGTGCATGCTCTCTGTGTGCACATCTTCAGAATTCTGCTCCATAAATCCCACTCTAGAAAGACACACATTTTGAGCTTGGCGCGTGGTTCTCATGTTGGCAGGTTTTCATCGCAAATCTGGCGAGGAGCGCAATTGCAAAAACAATTGACAGGTGCGTCTATACTCAGAGGCAAAGAAGGCATGGGTTCCCTGGGCTTGTTCAATAGCTGCAGTCTTGACTTTTTGTATAAATCACTGTGTCCTGCTTCTTCTTCTTCTTCTTCTTCCTTTTCTTTTTGCGGGCCTAAGCCTTGGGGATCAGACCACCGTTTAGTTGAGGAAGCAATTGGAGTTGCACAAGTGCAAAATTACAGAGAAAAGGCAGCATACCTCAATTTCATGAAGCTGCAACAATGGACGTCACTGAAATCCTGACTGAAAGCCTATTTTTTTGCTGGGAGATCAGCGAACAATGTCATTGATAGGCGCCTAAAAAAGAAAACAGCAATATAGGTTGGAGACAGAGCAGGATTTACCCAATCCAAACACCTGGCACATGGTCCTCTTACCTGTTGGCTTTCCCCCTCACTCTTCCAGTTTGTCGTATCAGCTTGTCTCGGCCAGATGTGACTTTGTTATTTTGAGTGCACACCATTACCTAAGCATGTTGATGTTTACCCTATGCATAATTCACCCAGTGAATTGTGACCGGAGCGTGTACATTGCAAGAAATAAAAATTTGTCATTTTGTTTGCCTGGGAGGTAAGCTGCACAAGGTAGATGCAGTATTAAAGGCTTAAACAGGATTTTGGAGCACAGGGTTGCAGTGCGATGAGGTTTTGCGTTGTACTTTTGCCGGTGGTGGAGCACATGGACAACTGAATCTTAATGTGCAATAAGCAATGTTGGCGACCACTCCTCAATGTTCATTAGTTGTCCAGAGCACACTGGGGACATGGCTTCCAAAGGCTGCTGCAGATCAGGTGAAGAGTCCTCTTGGGTGGGAATCTTTGGACGGAATTTCAAGCTTGGAATCTGCTGTCTGCTTTTCCAAAACCTAGGCGCCCACTTGCTGCATTGGATAGCAGGGGACTATCCATTCTAGTTCCAGGCGTGCACCCCTCCCTTTATGCATGTCACCCTGAGCACATGTCACCAGTATTTTACCTGTATTGGGCGCAGTGCTTCTTGTTTGTCTTTGATCACTGCCTCCTGCCACATCGTCAAGAAGCAAAGAGCACCCTCCCTCAGATCAAGCGCCCCCTTCATAATGAAGCCAAATGGAGAGCCATCCTCTAAAATTTCATCAATAGTGTTTATCAAGGGCGCTGGAATAAGTTGCTGAGTTGCAGACAAACTGATGCTTTGTCCAGGCAGCACATCCAACCCACACCTGCAAGTTCCCAACTTCTGTTGCGCCTGGTCAGCTCATAAGTGATGCCCCCTTGCACTGCCTGCTGTCAATGTCCCCTTGCGCGCAGTGCTGCTGGCTTTCCAGACAAAGCCAGAGTCACGCACAAATGTATAAGATCACAGCCTGCTCTTAGAAATGTCTGTACATAAAGCTCACAGACCACTCAAGTCACACTGCACAATGCAGTGAGGCTCCACAACTTGAACAAGAGGGGACCCTGCTCAGGCGCTTAAAACATTAAATAGCAGCGTCTTGTTCGTGTGGCCAATAAGAGTGCCATCGGCCCTATCTTAACACAGCAAGCCATACCTTCCAGCACTTACTGTAGCCAAGCATCACGCCATGTCCAAACTTGCCAATACCACCCGCCATTCACGGGCGCCCCTAGCAGCTCATTGCGTGCTGGGCAAATCATGTTAGGTAGCAATCATGTGCGCCAGGACTGCTGTTCATGGCATTATCGCCATCGTCCTTTCATGCTTGAGTTGTTCTAATTAGTTTAAAAATGGCCAGCAGCAATGCATCGCCATCGTTGCCAACAAATGGCAGTAATTGCCACCATCCATGGCGCCCAAACATGAGTGGTTTGGATTGTAGTTTCTAGCAAACATGCCACAGCCTTCATTGCCATCAAGGGCTGTATTATGGCCATCCTGGGGCATTCTTCCAAGAGTGTACATTCTGCAGTCTACGCTCCCTAACGCCCCCACTTAATTGGTAAGCAGCCATGGATCTGCATGTTTCCTTTGAAAGCCTTGCCTGCGCCCTGGCACACGATGCGCGCAGCTGCAGCCTGGATGCTGCGCAGCGTGCTAGCACCACCCATCAGGCCCACCAGCTGTACTACTGTGTGTTGGCGCACGTGCTGCAGAAGCTAAATCCCTTACATGAAGGTGGGCGTGTGCGCTACGTGTAAGGTGTCAGGCTCTGCAGCCATACGAGACTCACATAATTGGAGAGTGACCTTTTTGCGTACATAAGCATCATGCAAGTCTAGAAGTAGCTTCCACAGAAGCGCATGTGCAAGACTTGCTGATCTAGCTGTCCTACCCTACCCAGCAATGGTTTGCAGCTGTTCTGCTAACAGAGGCATCTGCCTGCCAGCCTGGAGCCACAGTACCTAGGTGGCCAACCATGCAAGATGCTATTCCTGCTGCGCAGCATCCATGGCTTGCATTGCGGAGAAGTACCAGGCACCTGATTACGCATGCCAGCTTTCCCTGTTGGGCAGTAACTGGCAGCCGCTTCCAATGCCATGCCGGGTCGGGCCTTAACGATACACACCTAACAGCTGTGTGCGCTGTCTCTCCTGCTGCGCAGTGACCGAAGGTCGCTTCCTACGTAGCGTCATTTCAGACCCTGATGAAGCACATCGGATGCTTCGAGTGCCTGACTTCCACTTGGGCCTGCTGACCTGCAGTCTTGAGCTGGTCTGTGCAGCTATATTTCAGGTGAAAATGCTGTGGAGCAGCTATGTGCAGCAGCTTTTGGGCGTGCCAGGGCAAGTCAGTGTGCGCCATAAGATCTCTGCCCAAGAGATGCTCACAGACACTGATCACTTCCTCTCAAGCAGTGCAGTGGTGGTTCATTTGAATAACGACCTGCATGCGTATCATGGCTGCGCCTGTCTACACGCGGTTTGTGACATGCCATGTCCTAGAAAATTTGCTGGCCCAGAATCATGTGAAATGTGTCCGACGTATCTACAATGCCTACATTGCTCATGCAATGAACAACCCTTGCCCTTGCCCGCACCATGCAGGACCACACGCCCTTGAGCATTCCAGCAAAAATTGGATCCGAGAATAGCATGCTCACAGTCTGGGATGCAGCAGGGTAAGCAACACTTTACAGTGTGGATGCAGCAGGGTAAGCAACACATTACAGTGTGGACGCAGCAGGGTAAGCAACACCTTACAGTGTGGATGCAAAGCAGGTGATGCGCAAGAACGTTCTTCTGTACCTTCTAGGAAACCTCACTTATCTTCTTATGTGCTTGTCATCTTTTGGCGCGGACTTTTTTGTTGTTTATAAGGCAGATCTTTCAAGGGGGGGGGGCAATCTGTGGCCCAAATTGGGTATGGCTCTGGCGTGCTCCCATGGTTTGGGCCCCCCAACTGGCACCTTTCAAGCTTAATGTTAAATGGTAGCCCTCTTTATAAGCTGTAAAGAACACCTTAACTTGAGGGGGGCCTACGCCTAGTTGGCTGCGGCGTGAATCCCACTTTTCACAGCCAAATGTTTACACCAGATCACCTACTGCACCAAATTACATGATTTTTGCCTTGTAATAAACAAAAATCGTTGCAAAAAATGGAGTGAAAAGGTTAAGTCGTCAATGAGATGTAAATCTGGGGTCACTTACCTCAGGAAAAACAATTCTGCAGGAGACCAAAATGGGTCAAAAATTTATGCTTCGAACCTGGGTTTCAGTATCCAATATCAATTGAACCATATCAGAAGTAAACTTGTGGTGTTTTGATGGCAAAAAGAGCTCTGGTTGGGATGTGGTGAGTGCATACACAGGCAGTCCATGCCAAAAAAGGCCTAAATCAGAGGCTGATCACCCAACCTGGCCCCAGAGTCGTATATTTCATCCCCAATATCCACCATTGGTCTAATTATACCATAGTGTTAGAGCTTGCGTTAAAAACCGAGCATGCCCAGACTTCTGGTCGGACGGCCTCCTCTGATACTTCCAATAGAGTTTTGCAAAAGGTGCTCACATTAAAATGCCTGCCTTATGATGTCAGATCTGCAGATACCTCACTCGACCAGAAATGTGTATCTTTATTGCAGCAAGAAATATCCCGCCCCAGTCCGGCATGTCGACTGAGCCTTTTGATTGTATTTACATCTCATTGACGTCCCACTTGACCTTTGAGCGTTGATGGGCACATTATACGGCTTTAAGTTATGGCCATGCTCTGCTCAGCAGCTGTACACATTGCTCACGTCAAAAGTGGGCGTGACCGTGAGCAGGTGGTTCTTGGACTGCTTTTCACATGGCGCACGCCAAGACCGCCCAAATATGAACGCATCAGGTGGGAGAAAAGAATGGTAGTACACTGTGCTGAAGCTGCAAAGGAAGGCAAAGCTTGTTTGTATTGCCTTGACAGCATGGTAGCAAGACCAACAGTGTGTGTGTATGAGAGAGAGAGAGAGAGAGAGAGAGAGAGAGAGAGAGAGAGAGAGAGAGAGAGTTGTTTGCTGCAATGGCTTCCAGCTAGCTCTGTGTTGTCTGAACACCTACACAAAACCTCCCTTCAAACCATGCTCGGATTTTCTTCCTGTATCTGCTTTCAATGAAAGTTGAGGGAAATTGCAGTTTATTGCAGGTCCGGCACCTAACACGCTTTGTAAAAAAGAAAGAAAACTATGCAGGCAGCAAGACACTCCATGCATCAATTAAGGAAAAGGAGACACATTGGCCCAAAGTGCCGTAAGTCTCCTTCACCAATGGAAAAGACAACTTGTGGGGATCTGGAGCTTTGCTACTTGACCTGGCCTACAAATACACTGCCTGTGTTCTGCTTTGTAGATTATGCAGTGCAGAGGTAGCCCACATTTGCTAACCTGCATTATCCAGCAAGAAGGCTTATTTCTTAGCTTACTAACCAGGTACCTGTGCGTTGCTACTCGTGCAATGAACAGCTCTCAAGTGCTGCCCACGGTTTGCTTGCTGCATAGGCCTTGCTTACCTTAAGATGATCCGGAGGCGGTGCGAAGAGGAGCTCGTGCTGGCGGATAACTCCACCTTTTACGAGATAGTGTTTACGGGTAGGCGGCAGCAGCATGCTTGAAAGTTTAGGACCCTGCTGAAGATTCTAGAAGCTTGCTGAGAGTTTGAAGGCTTTGCTGAAGGGTTGCTAATTTCAGAGCCTTGGCCAAAGGTCATTCTAGAAGAAAGCAGAAGTCCTTGCAGGGCTATGGAGCCTTGCTGGACCTGCCAATTAATTATAGGGCGCATCTGAAGATTTGAGGGCCTTGTTGAGGCGCTGAATGCCCTGCAAAGAGGCTTTTGACTTTCTAAGTCTATTTATAATTGCAATTAGAATCACGTTTAGAGGCAAACAAAGTTATAGAAGGGGCATAAGGTACTGGCCCACCAGGGAGTCAGAGCGTTTGGTTGTGATACCATAGCTTGTACTAATGTGTTTTTGCTTTGGGTACATGGGTGCAAGGATACAAATTGTGCATTTGCGCAAGCACTTAGATGCCAGAACATACATACGCACCCTCACCCACGCATGTGCAAGTGTGCACCTGTGCATGTACAACAGTGTTTGCCCCACAGGTGCGTCTGACAGTGAACACACAGGTATCAATGTAACAACTGATTTCCTGTTGCTTATGCTGTGCATATGTAGAAGCTCCATCCGTCCTTGCCTTGGATTCATATGCCAGACCTTGTGTGAGCCTCAGCATGCGACGTCACATGCCCACCCTCACACCACATGCACCACGCCCAAAGGGCTTGCTGCCTTCATTGCATGGCTCTGCTCATGCTCCATGCGCCCCTAGATGCTCAGTAACACCAGTTTTACATACAAACATACACACACGCACATACAAACACACGCGCATGGGCGTGCGTGCACGTACACATACATACTCGCGCACACACACACGCACACACACACGCATGCACACACACACACACACACACACACGCCAAGCATCTAGTACGCAAACCTAGACTTAGCTATCCTCACGCTCAT
>LKMJ01001513.1_pt1 | contig 20604 bp, 16 predicted proteins | sample 643391 | NCBI WGS metagenome assembly LKMJ01 (sample SAMN04112250, study PRJNA286221) | soda lake metagenome | biome: soda lake; feature: Kulunda Steppe; material: water; isolation source: sample PL-Br10 brine of Picturesque Lake | place: Russia: Kulunda steppe | collected 2010-07 | reverse complement strand
GGTAGAGCGCGCCGACGGTCCAGGGCTCGCCCTGGGCGTCCAGCAGCTGCCCCGGTGGGCCCGAGGCGAACACCAGCCCCATCATCGCGACGCCGAGGAGGTAGCCGCCCGCGGTGAGCAGCAGCCCTCCCCCGATCCGGTGGCGGCGCCCCACCACCTCGGTGTCGTCGGCGACCCAGGCACCCGCGCCGCCGTCGGGCAGGGATGCAGCCGAGCTCGCCCCGGGATCAACCCTGGACATGGTCGATGCTCCTCGATGGGGTCGAACATCACCGGTCGGTCCCGGCAACGTTGCAGGATCCGGGCAACGTTGCGGCAACGCTGCAGGAGACGGCCGCCCTCAGCGTTGCTCCCGCAGGTCCCGCCAGCCAGGGTCGAAGGCCACAGGCGCGGGCGGGTGCTTCCGACTGCCCCCGCACCGAGGGCGTCCTCCGAGGCGCGCCGCTGTCGACCTCGGAAGGGCACATGGCCTCTGCTGTCGGCCGGCACTCCCGACGAGCATCACGTCGATGACCACCTCCACGCCCCCGAGGCCACGATGACCGGGACCGGTGCGGCGCCCGACGCGGCGCCCATCTCCCTGCGCGCCGTGGAGCGCACCTTCGGGGAGATCCGGGCGGTGGACGGGGTGTCGCTGGAGGTCGAGGCGGGGCAGGTGGTGGGCCTCCTCGGGCACAACGGAGCCGGCAAGACCACCCTGGTCCGCCTCCTGACCGGCATCCTGGCGCCCCACGGCGGATCGGTCCGGGTGCTCGGGCTGGACCCGCTCACCCACGGACCGGCCGTGCGGCGGGCCACCGGCGTGGTCAGCGCCATCCCGTCGGTGGACGACCGGCTGACCGCCTGGCAGAACCTCGCCTTCGTGGCCGGCGTGCACGGCCTGGACGCGGCCGTGACCGATGAGCGGGCCGCCGCACTGCTGGAGCGCTTCGGGCTGGCGGAGCGGGCCGAGGAGCAGGTCCGCGGCTACAGCTCAGGTATGCGCCAGCGGCTCGCCCTGGCCCGCGCGTTGCTCCCCGACCCACCCCTGGTGCTCCTCGACGAGCCCACCGCCGCCCTGGATCCCGTGGCCAGCCGGGACGTCCGCGAGCTGATCGGTGAGCTGGCGGAGGGTGGTGCACGCAGCGTGCTGCTGTGCAGCCACAACCTCGTCGAGGTGCAGCGGCTGTGCGACCACGTCGTGATCCTCGAGCGAGGTCGGGTCATCGCGGCCGGCAGCCCGCAGGTCCTGGCCGCCGAGCTCGGCATCGGGCGCCTGCGCATCGAGGTGGCGCGGGATGGTCTCGAGCGAGCCAACCGTGTGCTGTCCGACCTCGGCGCCACCCATGAAGCCGTCGACGGTGGGGTGCTGGTCACCAACCCGGCCAGCATCGAGGTACCCGACCTCCTGGCCGCGCTGATCCGCGCCGAGGTGCGGATCTGTGCTGCGGTGCCCGAGAGCGCCTCCCTCGAGGACGTCTACTTCGCCCTCCACGACAGGCAGCGATCGTGAGCAGCCCGGCGCCGACCCCCGTGTCCACCACCTCCTGGGACCGCGGTGCCATCGCCGCGGTGGTGCGCCGCGACCTGCGCGTGGTGCGCGGCAGCAAGCCCGTCGTGATCCCGATGCTGGTCGTCCCCATCGTGCTCCTGGTCCTCATCCCGGCGCTGACCGTGGTCAGCGCCCGGCTCGGCGCCGCTGCGGTCGCGATGGAGGACATCGCGGGGATGCTCGCGCTGCTCCCCGAGGACGTCGCGGCCCGTGTCACCGCCGATCCCGCCGCCGGCCTGACGGAGGTCACCCTGGTCTACCTGCTGTCCCCGCTGCTGTTGATCGTGCCGTTGATGACCGCGAGCGTCATCGCCGCCGACGCCATCGCCGGCGAGCGCGAACGCCGGACCCTGGAGGGCCTGCTGCTCACCCCCCTCAGCGACCGCGACCTCTTCGCGGCGAAGCTGCTGGTGTCGTGGTTGCCCGCCCTGGCCGTCGGCGTCGGCGGTGGGATCGTCTACGCGGTGGTCGCCGACGTGGCCGCCTACGGGCTCGTCGAGGGGCTGCTGTTCCCGAACCTGGTGTGGGCCCTGCTGGTGCTGTGGCTCGGACCGGCCGTAGCTGCGATCAGCCTCGGGGTGACCATCCTGGTCTCCGCACGGGTCGACACCGTGCAGGAGGCCTTCCAGATCGCCGGCGTGGTGGTGCTGCCCGTGGTCGCGCTGGTGGTGTCCCAGGCCGTGGGGCTGCTGGCGCTCTCGCCGATCCTGCTGCTGGTCGCCGGTGCGGTGTGCTGGTTGGTGGCCGCTGGTGTGCTGCGCGCCGGCGCCCGTGCCCTGAGCCGGGAGCGCCTCGGTCAACGCCTGTGAGGCTCACGGGTGGGGGTCCGGCCGCAGCACCTCGAGCAGGACACGGAGGAACAGCACGGCGCTGCCGAACAGCCCGATCCAGCCCAGGACCTCCAGCAACCGGATCTCGCTGCCGGCGAGCACCGGGCCCGCCTCCGTGGCGAGCAGCAGGGTGGACAGCAGCCCGAGCCCCAGGGCCAGCGCGGTCAGCACGACGCGGTTGACCAGCCGCTCCACCACGGCGACGTCCTGGGGCTCGGCGAACAACCGCACCCGGGTGGTGAGCCGCCCGTGGGTGGCGAGCGTCGCCAGCCGGTCGAGGTGGCGGGGCGCACGCTGCACCAGGGGCCCGAGCTGGGCCCACTCGCGCTGCACCAGCTCCCCCACCGAGGACGGCGAGGTGCGCTCGCGGAACTCGGCGCCGCCGAGCGCCGCGACCTGCTCGATCAGTGGGTACTCCGGGGAGAGCTGCTCCAGGGTGCCGGCGAGGGTGGCCAGGGCCCGGAACATCGTCGCGGTCTGGGGCGGCAACCGCAGCCCGAGCCGGGTCGTCAGCCGCAGGAGGTCGGTCAGGGCGCTGGCCGGCGGCAGGCCGCTACCGACGTTGGCCGCCAGGAACCGGGCCAGCTCGCGTTCGATCGCGCTCGGATCACGCGTCGGCTCCACCGCGCCGACGGCGACCAGCGACTCGTAGAGCAGGCTCGGCTCCCCGAGCTGCAGCGCCAGCAGCAGCTGGAACACCGACGCCTGCTCGAAGGCGTCGAGCCGCCCCGTGACCCCGAAGTCGATCAGGCCGAGGTGGCCGTCCTCCAGCACCAACACGTTGCCGGGGTGCGGGTCACCGTGGAACCGCTCACCCTGCAGCATCGCCTCCACCTGGCTCGCGCACAGCGCGTCGGCGAGCTCGCGGCGTCCGGCACGATCAACCTCGGCGACCGCCAGGGGCAGCGACGACAGGGGCACGCCGACCACCCGGTCCATCACCACCAGACGCTGCGTGGTCAGCCCGGCGACGATGGCCGGGACCTCGACGCGCTCGTGATCAGCGGTGGCGGCGGCCATCTCCGCGGCATGGCGCGCCTCGACCCGTAGGTCCAGTTCCTGCCGCAGGGAGGCCGCGAAGCCCTCGGCGATCGCCGCCACCTCGTAGGTGCGGCCCCACACGGTGCGCTGTTCGGCGAGCCGGGCGAAGGCCAGGGCGATCGCCAGGTCCCGCTCCACCGCCGCGAGCAGGCCGGGGCGGCGCACCTTGACCACGACCTCCCGCCCGTCGTGCAGGCGCGCAGCGTGCACCTGCGCGATCGAGGCTGAGCCCAGGGGTTCCCACTCGATCGCCGCGAAGGTGTCCTCGAGCGGCCCCGGTAGCTCCGCGCGGATGGCGGCCTCCACCTCCTCGCGCGCCAGGGGCCGGGCCGAGGCGTGGAGCTGGCCCAGCTCCTCGCACGCGGCCGGTGGCAGCAGGTCGGGCCGGGTGGCCAGCAGCTGGCCGAGCTTGACGAACATCCCGCCGGCGTCCTCCAGCGCCAGCCGGGCACGCCGTGCGAGCTCCTCCGGGCTGCGGACGTCCAGCTCACCGCGTTTGAGACCCAGCGCCGGCGCCAACCCGTGGCGCGTCACGATCCGTGCCACCTGCACCCCTCGCCAGGCCACACCGAACCACCGCGTGCTGCGCCGCAGGCGGGTGAGTACCCCCGGCCTCGGCTGCGAGGGGGGCCGGGCGAAGACCACCTCGAGGCCGACGACCACCACCATCGTCGCGAGCACCTGGAAGGGCAGCGCCAGGGTCGCGAAGCCGTCGGCTGCCGCCTCGAAGCGCTCAACCTGGCCCTCCATCGGTGCGGTGATGTCCACCACGAGCAGCGCGGCGAGGGTGGCGCCGACGACCGCGCCGATGACCACGGCCAGGATCAGGCGGGGCCAGGTCACCTCGCGCGCACCGAGCACCGCCCGGACGAGCCAGGCGACGAGCACGATGACGACGAGGTTGGTGAGCAGCTGCATGGACCTCCGGCTCCCACGGACGGGACCGAGGTCCACCCTAGAGCCCGCACCACGGCTGCATACTGCTGGGCAGCAACCGATCGGCACCGGCGGCCTGCGGGCGATCACCTGGGGGATCGTCACCTTCCTGGCCTTCGACCCGCGGCGCCGACGCCGTCCCACAGCCACCAGCCCGGCGGGCCGACAGCCCGGCGCACAGCCCCACCCCGCAGCGACAGGAGACCGAGATGACCGCGGTCGTGCGAACCGAGGGACTGGTGAAGACCTTCGGCCGGACCCGGGCCCTCGACGGGCTGGACCTGGAGGTCGCCGAGGGCGAGGTCCACGGCTTCCTCGGACCGAACGGGGCGGGCAAGTCCACCACCATCCGCGTGCTGCTCGGACTGCTCCGCCCCGACGGCGGGCGTGCGCAGCTGTTCGACGGCGACCCCTGGTCGGAGTCGGTCCGCCTGCACCGACGACTGGCCTACGTGCCCGGTGACGTGGAGCTGTGGCCGAACCTCACGGGCGGTGAAGCCATCGACCTCTTCGCCCGGCTGAGGGGCCACCTCGACCGGTCCCGCCGGGACGAGCTGTGCGAGCGCTTCGACCTCGACCCGACCAAGAAGGGCCGCACCTACTCCAAGGGCAACCGCCAGAAGGTCGCCCTGATCTCCGCGCTGGCCTCCGACGTCGACCTGCTGCTGCTCGACGAGCCGACCGCGGGCCTCGACCCGTTGATGGAGGCGGTGTTCCAGGACGCGATCCGCGAGGTCAAGGCCGCCGGCCGCACCGTCCTGCTCTCCAGCCACATCCTCGCCCAGGTCGAGGTCCTGGCCGACCGCGTCTCCATCATCCGCCAGGGCCGCATCGTCGAGTCCGGGTCGCTCACCGAGCTCCGCCACCTGCACCGCATCACCATCACGGTGGAGCTGCGCGAGCCCGCCGATCGGCTCGATGGGCTCGAGGGCGTCCACGCCCTGGAGCGCATCGACGGCCAGGTTCGCTTCGAGGTGGACGGCGACCGGGTGGAGGCGATCATGCAGGCGTTGGCCCCCCTGGGGGTGCGGGCGATCGTGGCGCACCCCCCGACCCTCGAACAGCTGCTGATGCGCCACTACGGCGATGAGCTCGCCGCACGGTCGAACGACGACGCGGCCCACGACGCGGCCGGCCGATGAGCACCGCGCGCCACGAGGCGTCGTCACCACACGCGCCTGAGCGTCGTCACCCGGGCGAGCTGACCGGGGTCGGCACGCTGGTGCGGTTCCTGCTGCGCCGCGACCGGGTGAAGCTGCCAGCCTGGACCGGTGGGCTCGGGGTGTTCGTCGTCTACCTCGCTGCGGCGCTGCCGACCATCGCCGCCACCGAGGAGGAGCTGCGCAGCGCCACCGCCCTGTTCGCCGACCCCGTGGGGCGGATGCTGATCGGGCCCGGCTACGGCTTCGACGACCCCACCTTCGGCGGGTTCGTGGCCAACGGCTACGGGCTGTACTTCGGGCTGGGCACGGCGCTGATGAGCATCCTGCTGGTGGTCCGCCACACGCGGCTGGAGGAGCAGTCGGGCCGTGCGGAGCTGATCCGTGCCAACGGTGTCGGGCGTGCCGCGCAGCTGACCGCCGCGGTGATCGTCGCCCTGCTCACCAACCTGGTCGCGGCGGCGGTCGTGGCGGCAGCGATGATCGGGGTCGGCGGTTTCGGGGTGCAGGGCTCGGTGGTGTTCGCCGCGGGGCTGGCCGCCACCGGGCTGGCCTTCGCCGGGGTCACGTCCATCACGGTGCAGCTCAGCTCCTACGCCCGGGGCGCCGCCGGCATGGCCGGCGCGGTGCTGGGTGCGGCCTTCCTCATCCGGGCTGGCGGGGACATGGCAGCCGAGGGGGGCACCTGGTCCTCGTGGCTCTCCCCCCTGGCCTGGGCCCAGCAGACCGCACCCTTCGTGCTGGACCGGTGGTGGCCGCTGCTGCTGGCGGTGGCCTTCGCTGTCGCGACCACCGCGGTGGGCTACGCGCTGGCGGCCCGTCGCGACCTCGGCGCCAGCTTCCTCGCGGCGCGGCCCGGGGCGCGCGAGGCCGTGCCGTGGCTCGGCACACCGCTCGGGCTGGCGGCACGCCTCCAGCGCGGCAACATCCTGGGTTGGGGGGCCGGTCTGACCCTCAGTGGGTTGGCCTACGGGGCCTACACCGACGCGCTGACCGACGCCTTCGTCGACCTCCCCGAGGTGTTCCTCGACCTGTTCGGTGCCGAGGACCTGATCGCCGGCTACCTCGCCTACATCGCGACCTTCATGGCCTTCCTGGCCGGCGCCTTCGCCATCACCGCCGTCCAGAGCCTGCGCGGCGAGGAGACCAGCGGTCGGGTGGAACCCGTCCTGGCCACCCCGGTCAGCCGTACGACGTGGCTGTCCAGCCACCTCGCGGTGACCGCCGTGGCCGTGGTGGTGCTGCTCGCGGTCACCGGCCTGGTCACCGGGGCCGGCGCGGCCCTGGTCACCGGCGACGGGTCGCTGGTGGGCCAACTGACCCTGGCCCACCTCAACCAGGTCCCCGCGGTATGGGTCGTGCTGGGCGTGGCGGTCGCCCTGCTCGGCGTCCTGCCCCGGGCGGTGCCTGCTGCGTGGGCGCTGGTGGTCTACGGGCTGATCGCGGGGACCTTCGGTCCCCTGCTCGATCTCCCCGATCTGGTGCTGGAGCTCTCACCCTTCGCCCACCCCGCGGAGATCCCCGTGGAGGACCTGGCACCCGCTCCCCTCCTGATCCTGACCGCGGTCGCGGCCGGTGCGGCGATCGTCGGGCTCCTCGGGTTCCGCCGACGCGACCTCGACAGCAACTGAGCACCGTGCGGACAGGCGGGTGGTCACGGTGCGACCAACCGGTAGCCGACACCCCGGACGGTGTGGACCAGGCCGGACCGGTCACCGGCCTCGACCAGCTTGCGACGGAGGTTGCCCACGTGCACCGCGACCACGTGCGGATCGCGGTAGCCGGCTGAGCCCCACACCTGCTCGAGCAGCTGTTCCTTGGACCAGACCTGGCGGGGTGCGGCCGAGAGCTGCTCCAGCAGGGCGAACTCGATGGGCGTGAGGCCGAGGGGCGTCTCACCGAGCCAGGCCTCGTGGGAGTCGGCCCCGACCCGTAGCCCGACGATCCGGTCGACCTCATCGGAACGGGCCGTGAGCATCACCAGGTAGGCGTCCGAGGGGGCGCGCACCCGTCGGGCCACCTCCAGGCCGTCGATCCCCGGGAGCATGAGGTCGAGGACGATCAGCTCCGAGTCCACCCGTGCGATCAGCTCCAGCTCCTCACGCAGGGCACGGTTACTGCGCGGCCTCCAGCTCGCCACGCGCCAACCGGCGATCCACGACCTCACCGATGCGTCGTCGTCAGGCGGATGCGTCGGCGGTGAAGTCACCCCTGACCTGGAGGGCCACCTGTTCGTCGCCGGCCACCACGGGGACGGCGAGGTCGTGCCAGCCGTCCATCCCCGGGTGCATCTGCAGGGGGAACTGCAGCAGGGTCCCACCACCTGCCGGGACACGCACCTCATCCCCGGGCTCGAGCAGGGCACCGTCGGCGTACACCGGGCCGGGGCAGCAGCCCTCGAGCACCTGCGGTTGGCCGACGGTGACCACCACGTCCTCACCCGTGGGGTTGACGACCTCCCAACCGGGTACGTAGGTCACCCCGAGGCCGACCGCCCCCATCTCCACGAGGCGACCATCCACCTCGAGCCCTGCGAGCTCGGCCGTGTCGGACGCGGTTCCCGGCGCTGGCAGGGCCGGGCCGCCCATGGGGTTGGGCAGCGCCTCTGCACTTGCGTCGGTGCCGGGGCCATCGAGGAGGAAGGCGGCAGCGAGCAACGCCGCCGCGACCACCGCGACGATCGCGGGGAGGGGGCCCCTACGGCGGGTCGGCGGGCGTGTGCGGGTGGGGGACGTCGCGGTCATCTCTGCACTCCGGTCTGCGGGGGCTGGTCGTGATCCGCTCGGGCGGTGGTCGGCTAGGTGCCCGATGACGGTGGTCGATGGGTTCAGGTCAGCGAGCTCAGGTCGATGCCGCCGTAGCGCTGGTCGATGCGCTCCACGATCTCCTCGATCGGGACGCCCTCGGACCGCAGCTGTGCGACCTCCTCGGCCTCGGCCAGGCACACCGAGCACCCGGTGGCGTGTGCCTCCCAGGCACCGTCGCCGCGGACGAAGCAGGCCAGCAGGTCCTCGTGACCGAGGAAGGACTCGCACCCGCAGTAGCAGCGCACCGCGGAGAAGGCCTCCTCGTCGGCAGCCGCAGCGAGGTAGAGGTCCTGGTGATCCGATGGCAGCGTGTCCAGTTCCACCTCGCCACCGGGCGCCACCACTTCCATCGCATACCCGTCGGCGTCCACGGCACCGTGACCGGACGCGGTCGCGTCGGCGGCCATCGACGCCACCAGCGCCACAGCCACGATCGCACCGACCATGGAGGACACCAGCGCCCACCACGGCCGGCGCACCGGCATCCCATCCACCTCTACCACCGCTCCACCTCGTCATCGGCTCTGCGATGAAGGTGCCGGGTGATCAGCAGGACCCGTGCAACACCCGGTCAAGGATCGGTAAAGGTCGCAGACGCGACGCCGCCACGGGTCAGCCCAGGGTCAGCCCAGGGTCAGCCCACGGCCGCGCGGACGAGCTCCTCGACGCGGGACGCCACGGCGTCGGACCAGCCGGTGATGGCGAAGGCCACCGGCCACATCTCCCCGTCGTCGAGGGCAGCACAGTCGTTGAAGCCGAGCGTCGCGTAGCGGGTGTCGAACTTCGCCGCCCCCTGGAGGAAGCAGACGATGTCCTTGCCGTCGGCGTAGGCCGGCATGCCGTACCAGGTCCTGGCGAGCAACTGCGGCGCCACGCGGCTCACGATCGCGTGCACGCGCTCAGCGATCAGCCGGTCGGCGTCCGGCATCTGCGCGATCGCGTCCAGGGCAGCTTGCAGGTTCTCCGCCTTCTTGCGACCGCCGCGTGCACCGCGGAGCTCCTCGGCGCGCTGGCGCATCGCCTCCCGCTCAGCCTCGCTGAACCCGTCGGAGGCCGTCAGCTCGTCGTCGCTTCCCATCACCCTGCGCTCCCTTCCTCCCCACCGCCGAGGTGGAGACCGCACGCCAGGCACCGGACATGGCCGTGGCCGTGAGCGTGGCCAGCATCGCATCTCGGCGGTGCCGGCGCTGGTCGTCGCCCCAGCGCGGCACCACCCCGGGTGCACGGGGACCGGAATGGTGGAGGTGCTCGTCGGGTTCCTGGGGGCGCGAGGGAGCCGGACCACCGCGACGAAGCCGGACCACCTCAAGGGAGCCGGACCACCTCGCTGTCCCGAACGTCAGCGTGCGCCACGATCACCGGGCGCGACCACCGAGGAGGTTCCAGCGTGCCCCCGTTGACCCGCGCCCTGCTGCTGCTCAGCGCCGCGCTGGTCGTCACTGCCTGCGCTGCCGCCGACGCCGGGGACGCAGGCACCCTCCCGGACACCTCTCGGTGGGACGAGGTACTCGCCGAGGCCGAGGGCGCCACCCTCGACCTGCACATGTGGGGCGGCAGCACGGAGATCAACCGCTTCGTCGACGAGGTGTACGGCCCGCGGCTCGCAGAGCTCGGCATCACCCTGCGGCGGGTTCCTCTGGCCGACACCGCCGACGCCGTCAACGCGGTGCTCGGTGAGCTGGAGGCCGGCCGGAGCTCCGATGGCTCGATCGACGTGATCTGGATCAACGGGGAGAACCACGCCACGATGCGCCAGGCCGAGGCCCTGCACACCGGCTGGGCCGAGTCCCTGCCCAACGCGGCCCTGGTCGACTGGCGGGACCCGGCGGTGGCCTTCGATGCCGGCATCCCCGTCGAGGGCGCGGAGTCACCATGGGGCAGCGCGCAGTTCCAGTTCGTCTACGACACCGCGCGGACCGACGCCGCCGAGCTCCCGGCCAGCTACGCGCAGCTGGCTGACTGGATCCGCGACAACCCGGGCCGCTTCACCTACCCCGCTCCCCCGGCCTTCCACGGCACACGGTTCCTGACCCAGTGGCTCTACGAGCTGTCCGGGGGTGCAGAGGCCTGGGTGGACGGGTTCGACGAGGACGCCTACGAGGCAGCAGCCGCGCGACTGTTCGCACTCCTCGAGGAGCTGCGCCCCCACCTGTGGCGCGACGGCGCCACCTACCCGAACGACATCGCCGACCTCGACCGGCTGTTCGCCAACGGCGAGGTGGACATGACCTTCACCCAGCTGCCCGCCGGCATCGGCGCGAACGTGGAGGCGGGCACCCTGCCGGACTCGGCGCGGCCCTTCGTGCTGGACACCGGCACGATCGGCGACCACCACTACCTCGGCATCCCCGTCAACGCCGCCGAACCGGCGGCGGCCATGGTGCTCGCGGATCTGGTGCTGGACCCCGACCTGCAGACCGCCAAGCTGGACCCGGCCAACGGCTGGGGGGACGGACTGGCGATCGACGTCGGCCGGCTCGCCGACCACGACCGGGCCGCCATCGACGCGCTCACCGCGGGCTTCGGCGACCTCGCCCTGCCGCCTGAACGGCTCGCCGCGGTGCGCCTGCCCGACGCACCCCCCGAGCTGACCGACGCCCTGGACCGCGACTGGGAGCGCGTGGTCCGCCAGCAGCGCCCCCGCTCGTGAGGGGGGCGGTGTCGGCGCGGTGGCACGCCCACGAGGGCGTGCGCACCTGGGTCGCCCTGTCCCCCGCACTGCTGCTGGTCGGGGTGCTGTTCGGCGGCGCGGTCGTGATGGCCCTCTTGCGCTCGATCGGGCTGCTGGGCATCGGGGAGGGCGGACCGAGCCTGGCGGCGTACCGCCAACTGGTCACCGATCCCGGCTTCGCACGCTCGCTGGGGCTCACCCTGTACGTGGCCGTGGTGTCGACGTCGCTGTCGGTGGTGCTCGGCATCGGCGCCGCCCTGCTCCTGCGGCGGCTCGGTGCCGGACGCCGCTTCGCCACGACGATGTTCCAGCTCAACCTGCCCGTACCCCACGTGATCGGTGCCGTGGCGATCCTCGCCCTGGTCGGCCAGAGCGGCCTGTTGTCGCGGCTGGGGGCCCAGACGGGGCTCCTCGACGAGCCCGCGGCCTTCCCCGCCATCACCTTCGACCCCTGGGCGATCGCGGTGATCCTGCAGTACCTGTGGAAGGAGGTGCCCTTCATCGGGATCGTGGCGCTGGCGATCCTGGCCGCCGGCGGCGACGACCTGGAGGAGGCGGCCCGCACCCTGGGTGCCTCCGCCTGGCAACGGCTGCGCCACGTCACCCTGCCCCTGCTGCTGCCCGGGGTGCTGTCCGCGGCGGTCATCGTGTTCGCCTTCACCTTCGGCACCTTCGAGGTGCCCCTGCTGCTCGGACCGAGCGCCCCCACCGTCCTGCCCGTGCTCGCCCACCGCCGCTACACCGACGTCGATCTCGCCGCTCGGCCCGAGGCGATGGCCATCAGCGTGGTCATCACCGTCGTGGTGGTGCTGGTGGTGCTGCTGGGTGCGGCGGGAGCCCGTCGCGCGATCCGCGGCGACGCGGCCGTCACGGAGGCCGGCGGATGACCGTGGTCACTCCCGCGGCGACCGACGCCGCACGCCCGGCTCCCCGGCCGGCCACCGGGGGGCCGGGTGCCACCTCGCGTCCGGTGGCACTGGCCGTCGTGCTGCTGCTGGCCCTCCTGCTGCTGCCCTTCGTACCCCTGGTGCTGGCCAGCTTCGCCCAGGGCTACTTCTATCCCCAGGTCCTGCCGGAGCGGTGGAGCCTGCGGGCGTGGCAGGTGGTCCTCGCTCCCGACGGCGCGACGTGGGCCGCGCTGCGCGACACCGTGACCATCGCCGTCAGCGTCGCCGTGCTCTCCCTGGTTGTGGCCGTGCCGGCTGGCCGGGTGCTCGGCACCCGGCGCTTCCGCGGCCGGCGCGCGGTCGAGCTCGTGCTGCTCACCCCCGTGCTGGTCCCGGCGATCGCCGTGGCGATCGGGCTGCACGTGGTCCTCCTGCGCCTCGGGCTGGCGGGTGGCATCCCCGGTGTGGTCCTGGTCCATCTGGTGCCGGCCACCCCCTACGTCGTCCTGCTGACCGCGGGGGTGTTCGCCAACGCGGAGCTCGAGCTCGAGCAGCAGGCCCGCTCCCTGGGCGCCAGCTGGTGGCAGGCGCAGCGCCACGTCACCTGGCGCCTGGTCGCGCCGGGCCTGGCCGTCGCGGGGCTGTTCGGGTTCCTGGTGTCCTGGGGGCAGTACGTGCTCACCCTGGTGGTCGGCGGTGGCCGCGTCGTGACCCTGCCGATCCTGCTGTTCGCCACCGCCTCAGGGGGCGATACGGCCATCACCGCCGCCACCGCCCTGTTCCACGCCCTGCCCGCCCTGGTGCTGCTGGTGCTCACCAGCCGGATCCTCGGTGGCGGGGCGCTCACGACCTTCGGAGGGGCACGATGACCGACATCCACCTCGACGGCCTGACCCGGCGTTTCGGCGACGTGCTCGCCCTCGACGACCTCCACCTCGATGTCGCCGGCGGGTCGATCACCGCCCTGCTGGGCCCCTCGGGCTGCGGCAAGACCACGGCGCTGCAGCTGGTGGCGGGCCTGCTGCGCCCCACCTCGGGACGGGTCCGGTTCGGTGACCGCGACGTCACCGAGGTGGCGGCGGAGCGGCGCGGGGCGGTCATGGTGTTCCAGGACCACCGCCTGTTCCCCTACCTCACCGCCGGGGACAACGTGGCCTTCGGGCTGCGGATGCGCGGGGTGGCACGGCGCGAGCGCCGGCGCACCGCCGCTGCCGCCCTGGAGCGGGTGGGCCTCGAGGGCCTGGCGGGGCGGCGGCCCGCGGAGTTGTCGAGCGGCCAGCGGCAGCGGGTCGCCCTGGCCCGGGCCCTGGTCCTGGAGCCCGAGGTGCTGCTGCTCGACGAGCCCCTGGCCAACCTCGATGCCCACCTGCGGGCCGGGATGCGGGAGCTGATCCTGGACCTGCAGCGCGACCGGGAGCTGACCATGGTGGTGGTGACCCACGACCAGGAGGAAGCGGTGGTCCTCGCCGGGGACATCGCCCTGCTCTTCGACGGCCGGCTCCACCAGCACGGTGCGCCCCGGACCTTCTTCGAGCGGCCGGCCACGGCCCGGACCGCACGGTTCTTCGGCACCACCAACCTGGTCCCCGGCCACCGGTCGGGCAGGCAGGTGCGGACCCCCCTGGGCGTGCTGCACGTCCCCGACGGCGCCCCGGGCAGTGGCGCGGACGGCACGCCGGATCACGGCTCGGACAGCATCCCCGGTGCTGGCGCGGTGTGGGTGCTGGTGCGCCCCGAACGCCTCCGGGTGGACCGCGGCGACACCGATCACCCCCGGGTCACCGGCCGGGTGCTGCACTCCACCTACCTCGGCACCCGCACCCGCGCCGAGGTGGAGGTGGCGGGCGTCCGCCTGACCGTCGACGCCAGCGACGACGCTCTCGCGGACGCCGGACCGGGCACCAGCCTGACCCTGGTCCTGCCGCCCGCGGCGCTGTGGACGGTGCCCCGGGCGGACGACGACGGGCAGTGGCTGCCCGCGCCGCATCCGGCCACCTCGACGGCGGGCACGGCGGAGCCGACGTGATCGACACGGAGGTCCGCGCCGCCCTCGCGCCGGCGTTGGAACGCGTCGGCGGGTGGCTGGCGCGGCGCGGGGTACGGCCCCTGGCGGTGACGCTGGTGGGCCTGCTGCTGGCCCTGGCGGCGGCGGTCGCGGCCGGTGCGGCGCTGTGGGGGTGGGCCCTGGCCCTGTGGCTGGCATCCCGGGTCCCCGACGGGCTGGACGGCCCCGTGGCACGGGCCGGTGGTGGCGGCACCGCGCTCGGCGGGTGGGCGGACATCACCGCGGACCTGGCGGCCTACGGCGCCTTCGTCGCGGGCTGCGCCATCGGCAACCCCGACGCCCGGGTCGCCTGCCTGGTGCTGCTGGTGACCTACTACGTCAACGGCGGCTCCCTGCTGGCCCTGTCCGCCGCAGCCCACGAGCGCGGGGTGGACACCGGGGACGGTCGCACCTTCCACTTCACCCGTGGCCTTGCGGAGGGCACGGAGACGATCGTGGTCCACAGCCTGCTGGTGCTGGTGCCGGCGTGGATGCCGGTGCTGGCGTGGGGCTTCGCCGCCGCGGTGGTGGTCACCATCGGGCAGCGGATCCGGCTGGCGGTCCGGCTGCTGGCGTGACGGCCGGCACCCGGCCGACGCCCCTCGGCCACCGCCCGACCGACGCCCCACGGACCGGTGACCAGCCACCGCGGCCGGCGCGCTGTGCCCACCGAGCGTCACGCGCACATGGCGGGGACAACTCCGCCGGAACGGGGCCCTCAAGGGTGTACAACGGAAGGGTCCACAGGTGATCACGCGGGGCCGGGTTCGGCTGTCGGCTGCCGCGGGTTTCCGGGCCCATGAAGGGCCTGTGGCGGGCCCGCGCCATGGCGCGGCGGAGGCGATGCGACATGCGCCCGGTCCTGCTCACCATCACCCTGTTCGCGCTGGTGGCGTCCTCGGTGGGTCTCGCACCCGGCGCCGCGCTGGCACAGTCCACCCCGACGACGGCGGCGATGAACTGTCCGGCGACCATGCCGGTATCCCAGATCCGGGCGGGTGACACGGGGTACGGGCTCACCGTGGCGCGGGGTACCACCCCGGAGTCGTTCGACGTCCTCGTCGTCGACGTCCTCGCCGACGCGATCGCCCCGGGCATGCCGTTGATCGTCGTCGAGGTCGACTCGCCGGAGATCAGGCGCGTCGGGGGGATCTGGTCCGGGATGTCGGGGTCTCCCGTCTACATCGGGGGCAAGCTGATCGGGGCGGTGGCCTACGGCTTCTCCTTCGGCCCCTCGACGCTGGGTGGCGTCACGCCCGCTGCCGCGATGCTGGCGGTGCCCGATCGACCGACGTTGAGCGCCGCGTCCCTGCCCGACGAGATCGACATGTCCGGGCGGGTGCAGTCCCTGGCACGCACGGCGGGGGTGACGACGGCGCAGGTACGCGCGATGGGCCAGCTCCAGGTGCCGGTCGGCGTCAGCGGGCTGCACGGGGAGAAGTTCACCCGGTTCGCCAACGCCTTCGAGCGGGCGCACCCCAACACCCAGGTGGTCCGTTCCACCGGTGGGACCGCGACCGGCGCTGCGGCGGGCAGCATCGTGGCCGGGGGCAACCTCGCCGTGTCGTTGTCCTACGGCGACGTCTCGGCGGTCGGGATCGGGACGGTGACCACGGTGTGCAACGGCGTGGTGACCGGGTTCGGCCACCCGATGCTCTTCGACGGTGCGACCCGCATGGGGATGCACTCGGCGACCACGGTGCGGATCGTGGACGACGCGGTGTTCGGTCCGTACAAGCTCGCCAACGCCGGCCCACCCGTCGGCACCATCGACCAGGACCGCCTGGCGGCCGTCGCCGGTCGGCTCGGACCGCGCCCCGCGACGACAGCGGTCACGTCCCGGATCACCAACGCCGATACCGGGACGACGACCGTCGGCAGGACGGACAGCGTCGCCCCCGACCAGCTGTTCGCGAGCGTGCTCCTCCACGGCTGGGTGAACTACGACTACCTGGTCTTCGACGACTGGGGGTTCGAGGGCACCTCCGAGGTGTCGTGGACGATGCGGGGCCTGCGCGCCGATGGCACGCCCTGGTCGGTGACACGGGACAACCGTCACGCCAGTCGTTACGACCTGTCATCCGAGTCGTTGTTCGAGGCGGCGATCACCGCTCAGACGCTCGATGACAACCCCTTCGAGGACGTGACCGTCACCGAGGTCGACTACCGCGCAACCGGCGGTTCGCCGTACGCGGCCTACGAGATCGTGGCCGGTGACGTGATGGTGTCGACCGACGGCTCGACGTTCTCCTCCGCACGGCTCGGGGTGTCAGCGACACCGGGTGGCGCGCTGACCGTCCGGGTGCCACTGCGGCAGTACCGCGGCGCCGTCGAGACCGTGGAGGTGCAACTGGACGTGCCGAACACCGCAGCCGGGTGGGGTGCCCTCGTGGTCGGGAACCCGCAGGAGGGTGACGGTGACCTGTTCGACTGCCTCTACGACCCGGAGTACTGCCAGGGACCGGTCGCTGATGACTTCGACGACCTGCTCGACGGCATCACCTCGCGTTCCCGGTCCGACGACCTGACGGTGTCGCTGCTCCTGTTCCCCGAGTTCGACGACGGCGGTGAGTTCGGGCCCGGGTTCGACGAGCCGATCGCCCCGGTGGCGTCCGTGACCCGGCGTCTCGACGAGGTGGTCCGGGGACGGGCGGAGTTCCAGGCGGTGGTCGAGGGTGGAGATGCCTGCCCGGTGCCCAGCGAACTGCCGTTCCTCGACGTGGACCCGTGGACGACGCATGCGGGCAGCGTCGGCTGTGCGTTCACCTTGGGGCTGGTCCGTGGCGTGTCCTCCGACCCGCCGCTGTTCGCGCCGGATCGGCCGGTGCGACGCGACGCGGTCGCGACCATGATCGCCAACCTCCTCGACCAGGGGCCGCGATCCTTGCCGCCATCGGGATCCAGCGAGTTCACGGATCTCGGCGGCAACGTGCACCGCACCGCGATCGAGCGTCTCGCCGTCGTGGGCGTCACCTCCGGTCGCACGCCGACCACCTACGACCCGCGTGGCGTGGTGACCCGTGAGCAGCTGGCCTCCCTGTTGATCGCGGCAGCGGAGTGGGCCGGTGACACGGAGATCACCGCTAGCGGCTCCTCCTTCGAGGACGTGAGCCCGACGCACGCCGCCAACGTCGACGCCGCGGTCGAGCTCGGGGTGCTGCGCGGCTACGGCGACGGGACGTTCCGCGGACGAGCCAGCATGCGGAGGGACCAGATGGCGACGGTGCTGGTCCGCAGCTACACGATGCTCACGGCGGGTTAGGCCGGCGTGGTGCCGACATGCCTGCGAGCACCGGCTCGGCTCCACATCAGGCTCACCTCCCGGGCACCGACCACGCGCGGCGGAGCCGCAAGCGGCTGCGGAGCGTCCGGCGGACCGGCTTGAGACGGTTCTCCGGCTTCGGCGGGATCAGGGCGACCAGCAGTGCGGGGGTAGCCGTGACCAGCAGCGCGACGTCGCCGCCGAAGCGGGTGGCCAGCAGGCCGAACAGGGTCGGTCCGACGATGAACCCGGCCGCGATGAACACGATGGCCAGGGTGAAGCCGGTGGCGGGACGGTCCCGGTAGACGTGCTGGCTCCACATCACCAGCAGGGCGAACCCGGTGGTGAACCCCACGCCGAACAACCCGGCCGAGGCCAGTGCCGCAGCCATCGACCCGGGCAGGAACAGCAGCAGCAGGAAGGAACTGCTGATCAGGACCAGCATCACCGCCAGCGGCCGGCGAACCCCGTAGCGGTTCGCGATGCTGCCACCGAAGGCGCCCACCGACGCGCCGGCGATCCCCAGCGACGCCCACATCGCCGGTCCGATCCAGCCGTCCAGGCCGGCATCCTGGGCGGTGACCGGGGCGTAGGCGAAGTAGGCACCGCAGGTGATCGAGATGCCGTGGGCGACGGCCAGCATCCGCAGTGACCGGGGGTTCAGGAACCACCCCAGCCGGGGTCGCCGGTGGACGGGGGCCTGCACCTCCCCCTCGGGAGCCAGCACCGTCCAGGCGATCAGGGCGGCGAACAGCCCGACCGCTGCGAACCCCCACCACACCAGCCGCCAGCCGTCCCCGGCCACCAGCACCATCACGCTGGCGACCACCAGGCCGACCGGGGAACCGGCGTTCACCAGCGCGAGTGCACGGCGGGTCTGCTCCGTGGGCACCTTGTAGGCCACCGCGTCGGAGAAGGGCGCCCACGCTCCCCCGGCGCTCGTGCCGGCCGCGATCACGCCGACGGCCAACAGAAGCGGTCCCGGCGCGGATGCCATCGTGGCGGCGCCGGCGGCCAGCAGGAGACACCCGGCGACCACCGGCACGCGGGGTCCGTACCGGGCCGTGAGGACGCCGGTGGCGACGGTGGCCACTAGATAGCCGGCCTGGGCTGCACTGGCGTAGAAGCCGAGCACGTCGAGGGACAGCCCGAACTCCTCGCGGAACCTCGGGACGAACAGCCCGAAGGCCTGCCGCCCGAGGGCGTAGGTGGCCACCAACGCCAGCATCCCGGACAGTCCCACACGGGAACCTGGGCTCAGGTACATCACGGTCACCTCACGGCGTCCGGCGGGGCGCTCTGGCGGTGCTTCGGGACCGCGCAGCAGCGGTCCTGCCCGCCGACGGGCGCCAGCAGCCACGCAGGGTGCCAGCTAGCGACACGCTTGGCAGCACGGTGAGGGTGCGGGCGCTGCCCGGGCCACGGCGGATCCCGGGTGGTCACCCCTCAGGTGGGCAGCCGGGAGGGCCAGGCACCCGCCTCGTGCGCCACGATCCACCCGGAGAGGGTGGAGCCCATCACCACCGCGGCGATGTCGGCGAGGAACCGGTCGTGATCGAGCGGCCCCGACCCCGTCAACTGCCGATCCGAGGTGGTGGCCCCCGGGGGGGTCGTTCCCTGGGCAGGAGCCCAGGGAACGACCACACAACGCCAGATGATCCACGGGAACCGGTCAGCGCTGGTCGTTCCCTGGGCAGGCGCCCAGGGAACGACCACACGACCCCGAACGACCCCAGGACCGGCCACCGCACATCCCGAACCGCGCGCGGCCGGCCCCAGGGGCAGCAACGACGTCAGCTGCCCGCCCGCACGGGCATGAGCCGCCGCAGTCGCAGCAGCCCGGCGGTGACCGGGCGCAGCCGGGTGAGCCCGGCACGCAGCTCCGCGAGGGAGGCGGCGGTCAGATCCTCACTCCAGGTCGGGTAGGCGTGGGTCGAGCGCACGATGGTCGACAGCTTGGCCCCGCCTGCCTGCCAGGCGACCACCTCGCCGATCGTCTCCCCGGCGCGGGGCCCGACCACCGTCGCGCCGACGATCCCGCCCTTGGGGTCACCGACCAGGGTCGCGAAGCCGCCGGTCTGGCCACCGGCGACGGCCCGATCGAGGTCGCTGTGCCTGGCGGTGCGCACCTTCACGCCGTCGCCGTACCGCTCGCGCGCCTCGGCGACGCTGAGGCCGACCCGGGCCACCTCGGGGTCGGTGAAGGTGACCCACGGGATGCGCTCGTGGTCCACCCGGCGACGCAGACCGAACAGTGCGTTCTGCACCACGGTGGCCCCGTGGGCTGATGCGGTGTGGGTGAAGGGCAGCAGCATCGTGGCGTCGCCGCCGGCGTAGACACGGGGGTTGGTGGTGCGCAGGCGCTCATCGACGCGCACGGCCCCACGCTCATCGAGCTCGATCTCCGCCGCGTCGAGTCCCAGATCCGCCGTGCTCGGCCGGCGCCCCAGGGCGACCAGCAGCGCGTCGTAGCCGATGACGTGCTCACTGCCACCGTGGCGGACCACCAGCTGTCGCTGGTCGGGGTGGTCCCGCACCGGCTCGACCCGCACCGGCTCGACGCGGACCGCCTCGGTGGCGACCCGTACATCGACCCCGTCGGCGGTCAGGGACGCGGCCAGCGCTGCCCCGGCGGCGGGTTCCTCCCGGGGCAGGAGCTGGTCGGCCAACTCCACGATGGTGACCCGCGAGCCGAGCCGGGCGAAGGCCTGCCCGAGCTCCGCACCGATCGGGCCGCCGCCGAGCACGACCAGGCGGTCGGGCAGCACCTCGAGGTCCCAGAGGGTGTCGGAGGTCAGGTGCTCGGCCTCGCGCAGCCCGGGGATCGGCGGCACCAGGGGGCGCGCACCGGTGGCGACCATCGCCCGACGGAAGCGCAGGGTGCGCCCGTCCACCTCCACTCTGTCCGGGCCGGTGAACCGCCCCGTGCCGCTGATCACCTCGACACCGTCGCTGCGCAGGCGCTCGGGCGAGTCGTGGGGGGCGATCGTGGCGATGGCGGAACGCACGTGGGCCATCGCCTCGGCGAGGTCCACCCGTGGGGGGTCGGCGTGGACGCCATAGGCGCCCGCCGTGCGTACGGTGTGGGCGCGTTCCGCCACGCTCAGCAGGGCCTTCGACGGCACGCACCCGGTCCACAGGCAGTCACCGCCGGGGCGGTCGCGTTCGATCAGCGCGGTGCGGGCACCCTGGGTGGCAGCACCGACGGCGGCGGTGAGCCCGGCGCTACCGCCACCGAGGACGATGAGATCGTGGATCGGCACGGGGTACTCCAGGTCGGGAGGTGGCGGTCGTTGCGGGGCGATGGCGGTCGTTGCGGGGCGATGGCGGTCGTCGCGGTCGGGTCGTGGCGTGGCGCGGCGGTGGCGGTCGTCGCGGTCGTGTCGTGTCGTGGCGGTGGCGGTGGCGGTCGTGGCGGTCCGCTCGTGGCGGTCG
>LKMJ01001510.1_pt1 | contig 20627 bp, 24 predicted proteins | sample 643391 | NCBI WGS metagenome assembly LKMJ01 (sample SAMN04112250, study PRJNA286221) | soda lake metagenome | biome: soda lake; feature: Kulunda Steppe; material: water; isolation source: sample PL-Br10 brine of Picturesque Lake | place: Russia: Kulunda steppe | collected 2010-07 | reverse complement strand
GGGGGGGGGGGGGGGCATCTCTGTGGGAAACCTTGTGTCCTTCAACACCTGTGTGAGATTAAGGTTTCTCTGGAAAAGACATAATTCAAAACGCAAGTACAGAGTGGGGTTGAGGGAGTGGGGAGGGGTTGTGGGTTTGTGCGTGTGTGTGCGGGCACAGGAGCGAGGTGTGGGCCAGCCTGCGCTCGTGTAGCACAGGGTAGCACATACGTAGCTCAGGGTAGCGCGTATGTAGCTCAGGGTGGGGTTCTGCACAGGGGGCGCGCACTTTGGAGGGCACTTGGCTGACAGCGTGCCCCTTCCGTGCTCTTAGATATGTACCAGCATCAACAAGCATGATTGCTGGCCTTGGAAGGAGTGCCACTCCGTGCATGCGTGGGAGAGAACAAGCTGCCGGGAGTGCTTGCGGTGGGCTGGTATCCAGTCGACCTGCTCGCAAGGCTAAAGCAAAGCGCATGCCACCTCCTGGGGCACCGAGCATGCTTGGGCCTCACCTTCTTGCCCCCACCCCCTTCCCTGCGCTGCCTGCCCGCCCTCAGATCCACAACTGGGCAGCTGACCTTGCCAACGGCTCCATCCCATCTATGGAGTTCGTCACTGTGGACCAGGCCTACACCGTCATCGATGGCCAGAAGCAGGAGCTGGATATCCTGGGGGTGGGTGTGTGTCCTATGGAAGGGGGGGGTGAGTGCGTGAGTAGTCTGGGCGACACCTTCCCAGTGGCAGCACTGTCAGACGTAGCACAGCAGCGCGATTCACTGCTCCTCCATGGTCAACATGCACCGAAGCCAAGGTCAACATCCGCGTCCCGCCTGCCTCATGCCCTGCATGGCACAGCACTCACCGGGGCATAAGCGCCAAAAGGCCAGAGGCCAACCACAGGAGGCCCTGGGCAACCCCGGACGGGGCCTGGCCTCTGGCCCGCCCAGCTAGGCCTCTGGACGGCCAGTATCATCCTGTGCGTTCCCCTGCCTGCGCGCACAGATGCCTGCCCTGGCACCTCGCCAGCTGCGCGTCCTTGGCTCAGCCTCTGAGACGATGAGTCCTGACAACCAGAAGCCCTCCCTGGGTGACACCTTCAACCAGGTGTGTGTTGTCGTGTGTGCGAGTGTGTGTATGTGTCCTGCTCAAGCTTTGCCTTAGCCAAGCCCAAGCAGGTAGGTGCGCTGTCGCTTTTCTGAGGTCAGCGTGGGGCATGACTTCGAAAATAGCCTCAACATGCAACAGCATGCGCTTTAGGCACTTGCACGACATCGGCCGCTACTCCATACCAGATAAATGCATGTGATTGCGTTTTGTGTGGCATTATTGTAACCTACCTTGGCTCAGTGATTGAGTATGTGATCGCCAACTGATGGACTGCAGGAGGTACCCCGCGGCTACCTGATGCGCAAGCTGGGTGGCGCGAGCGGCACCAAGTATGTCAGCCTCCCTGATATGTGAGCGCCGCAGGACGCAGCGAATAACAAGCTGTTGGTGAATTGCCCAAAGGGCTTGGAGGATGAGAAGAACACTTTGTATCAACATTGCCTGCTTGTCAGACTTGCCTCTTCATGTGCATCATAGCCCTACATCTTCATTTCAGCAGTCTCCCATAGTGCATCATGGCCCTACATCTTCATTTCAGCAGTCTCCCATAGTGCATCATGGCCCTACATCTTCATTTCAGCAGTCTCCCGTAGTGCAGCAAGGGTGTCTAGCTCATGTGTCTGCTTCTTGTGCTTTATATGACTCACAAGGCTCGACATTTTTGTAGACTCGATCAATCATTTGTATTCTTGTAGCCACTCCTTCTCCTGAACCCTTGTTTCCAGCTACGATGCTTCTTCGCTTGGGGTTGCATTCATGAATTGCTATGGCCTCTTTTATTGCATTCTCGTGTTGCACTCAGTTGCCGCAACTGCTGTCCTCTTTTTTGGCCTAATCTTCAAGGTTTACATTTTAAAACCTAAAGAACACTGCCCAAATAAGAAGAAAACCCCTTGAAACAAGGGGGGGAAAGGGCTTTTAATTAAGGAACCTTGCAGCACTGAAGAAAAATCAGTCAAGGAATATGTTAGGACCAACTGACCGCATCAAATAGAGAAAAGGTTATCAATTTAGCGTTTACGGCAAGTTAGGAAGCCTTCTCCTGAGGAGCACAGGTTCTATCTATCACACTGAGGAAACCAATGAGGAACGCAAAAAATAAAAACGTAAAATCACGTGTGAGGTGTAGCACATGCACAACGAGAGGGTCTGGGACATCAAACATGATCTGATCCGTCACTCTCTTGCTGCGGGCCCTGCTGCTAGATGCGCTTAGAACCAGCACTTGCCTGTCTTAAAGGATGTAATCCCAATCTTACCTGCAAAGATTACAAGGATCACAAGGATGAGGCCTTCAGTCAAGAACCTGCCAGAACCTGCAGTGCTCATACAATGCAAGTTTACAAGTTTACAAGTGCTCATACAATGCAAGTAGTCCATGAAGGAAACGTCATGCCAAATCACCGTCATTGGTTGAATATTCAATCTCAGATACACAAGCCAAATCTCAGAGGCTCTAGCGGTAGAATATGTCCCAGTCACGGACGAGACCCGAAGTTCAATTCTTGGATGTTGCACCAAGTGTTGTCTTTTGGCATGTTCTGAGTGCAAAATCCATGCGTCAACTTGAAGGGCGCACCATCTATCTGTGGTGAGGCCACAGCCATTCACTTTGCCAGGGGGCTACTAGCGCCATAATAGGGTCCTGCATGATGTTGCAGCAGCTGCTGCCACCCATCCATGCCCCTCAGTCGTCACACGCCTTCTGCCGACTCAGACCATCACCAGCCTGAGGTTAGTGTTATACGGGGGAATGAAGAGGTTAGGGTCTCGCCCAGCAACAGGAAAAGAAAAGAAAGAAAAACTACGGAGACGGTGAAACACCCCTACATCAATTGAGGAACAGGTAAAGCTAAATCCAGGGACGTAAGTTAAGTAACAATGGGTTTAGACCTTCAGCCAGATGGGTTGATTGCTGGACTTGCTGGAGCCAGCCCGACAAAAAATATCCATAGTCTCAGAGAGAAACAGGAATGATTTGTATGTCTCCAGGGACGTAAGGGGGATTCAACAAATTTAAAGGATAAGCCATTACTGATGGCATCAGTCAATTCAGGGATGTTTGTTTGTTTGTTACAAGATGCGAGCGGAACAGGTTAAGCTAAATCCAGGGACGTAATATCAGGTGAATTCAACGTCACACAGAAACAAGCGTCATGGCATGCCATACAACTACCCCCCTGATGCTTTTGGCCATGATTGTGTGGTGCTTGGCTATGCGGCCTATGTGGATTCCCATCAGCGTGACTTGGTTGATCAGACCAGAGTATGGCTGAGGGTAGGGTGCAAGTACGTGCACTCAGAAAAACGTAACGTGGTTCCGTCACGCTGGGATTACACCCGGAAGCGAGGTTTGCTCATTCTTGTCCCCCTTGCTCTCTTTGCTTATCAGTGCTCGGCGTGCGCTTAAGTGCTTGTCATGATGCGACCGTAGTCGATAGCATCAACTAACCCAGGATGCGCCATTTGGTGGCTGGTCACCCCCGATGGGTGGCTGTGTATACTCCGTCAAACGCGCTGTAGCCCTTCGCTGCTTTGCAACATACAGGGTGCACGCTCACAAGTGAGTTTTTGGTAAATGGTAAAGCCTTACGTCCAAAGTGGAGGCTCTCTCCAGCAGAGGACGGACACAAAGGATGGAACGCCGGCTAGTGCCTTCAATTTGCAGATGCTTTCTCTTCCTTGTGTACACAGATTAGAGCAATCTTACTAATCTTACAAAGCTCTGCACAACACTGATTCTACTCTACCCAATGCTGCTCTCCCTCGATGGTTTGGCTGCTACGCCATTTGCCCCCCTTCAGAGTCAAGCTTCTATTCCTCCATGCCGGAGAAGCTCTGCATCTTTCTAATGGTAGTCCTCTTAGTCTCGTCCAGACAATAGCGGGAGAGATGGATCACCAAAATTGAGTACCTCAATTGTTGCTCAGCCAGAAATACAAGCAACTGACTAACCAACTTCAGTTTGACTACGATTCATCACTGACTATGAATCGTCGTGACAGTAAGGGGGATTTAACAAATTTAAAGGATAAGCCATCACTGATTGCATCAGTAAAAAAAGTGTGACTGCAAGGCTGCACGTCAAAAATACGTTGTTATATAAAGACTTTTTATTCTGCCTAAAAACCAAAGCATTTCACAGCCAAGATGGAAATGTGTTCACTTCCAGGGGAGCACTCATTCAGACAGGCTGTTGTCTGTATGGTCTTCATAGCATCTTGTGCACAAGTAAGTGTCTACGTGGGTGAAACCCCTCTCAAACATGCATGTACTATGTCCTCTGATCTATGAGCCACCCTGTCCAATGCAGGTTTGTCCAGCCCGTGAATGCCCACTGGCACCTTAAGTGTGAACTTCACAGCTGCTTGAAGCAGCTTCATCCATTGTAGAGAATGATCCATTGTAGGGTATATGTTAACGAGCTTACTCCATCTTGTATCTTGCGTATCAGCGCTTGCATCCCCTTCCTGAATGGAGGGGTGCTGCGTGTAGGAAGCATCCATGCCTTTGTTGTAGCTTAGCATCTCAGGCAGTCTGTGCGAGTTAAAAGCATAGCAGGGAAGCTAAACAAGCCTTCCAAAATTGTGGCCCCTTTCATCGATTACTGTCCGTGGAGACCAAACAGCTGAACCGCACTTGGCACTGACAGTCCTCCACTTCAGCTGCAGGCGCTGGCTCTTTTACGGGCTACATATTTCACAAAATCTTATTATACATATTAAATATATATGATATATATAGGCTAAGTATATAGGCTTAATATATATGTAATATAGGCTAAATATATAGGCATACATGTACAAGCATAGCATATAGGCTAGTCTATATCATATATAGGCATATGTATAGCATGCGTATATGTAAAGGCTAAATATTGGCCAAATATAAGCTAAATACACATGTATGATGCAGGCTAAATATAGGCTAAATAAAGGCTAAATAAATAGGCTAAATATGTAGGCTAAATATATATATACATAGGCTAAATCCAGAGACGTAAGGGGGATTTAAAATCTTGGAGAAAACCTCAAACATAACCCCCACCAACTAACTCAGGCACATTGACTACAATTCATCGCTGACTGCAATCATTGTGAAGAAAAAGGGAAGCATACTGCTCTCGTGATTTAAAAAGCAGACACATCAAGATCCTGTCTGAGGGAACAGGTGGGCATATTTCCTGCAGAGAGACCACCTGGGAATGTGCGTTACTCATCCTGGATAGTATCATTTGCCTCACATGGGTCGCAAATGGAGGATCTGTGATTCCAAGTGGCTGTCTCGTGGCAAAGAGTGTGCACGCGGAGTCTAAATAGAGCCACGCTGCGAATGACAGAATGTCGATGATCATGAGGCAGATCAAGGCACATGTATTTGGGAAGATTGTCATGTTACTAACCTTGCAGGTAGTAGGTGTCGAGAGGGTTACATAGCTGTACCTGCCAAACGAGAGCAGGGGAAGAGTGTAAAGGAACCGCATCACCAAGGCCCTGGTTGTAGCTGGAGCACACCACCGTGGTGACTGGTGGTAGGTCAATTGTTTGCGATTGCGCTCTTGCAGGTGGGTACTAAAGTAAGTCTCCCAATAATGCGAACACCTGTTCCTGAGATCGTTGATGATCCACCACAAAATGACTAAGGTCAATGGGCTCACAATTCAGCAGATTATGCTTGAGGTTCAAAGTTAAGTTACCTTGGGCTTAGACCTTCAGCCAGATGGGCTGACTGCTGGGCTTGCTGGGCACTGCCAGCCTGACAAAAAATATCCATAGTAGAGCCTCAGACTGAGTCTCAGAAATAAAAAGAAGTGATTTGTATGCCTGATTCAGGAGATACATTTCACGTTCCTCAGCACTGACGTTGTCAAAATTACAAGCTCACGTATCTCCAATGCAAATTCTATCAGCCCCAGTAAAATCAACAAAATTGTTTAGCAAAACTCCTTCTATAATAGCACAAGCAAGGGCATTAAAAACGGACATGTTGTTCGTCCTGGACATCATGCAAGTCACATTTGTCACAGTGCCTATTGTGGATTTGCCAACATCCAGTCTCAACTCCCAGGGTTTGGGCACGCAAGCGGAAACGAGCTTTGTTACGAAGCACATGCCTACTCAGTTCCAGTTGTTATCCGGGCAGCAAATGGGGAGGGCCCCTTGCAGTGCTTGGTTTGAGAGGCGAGGCCATCCATGCATGATAAGTAGCCAGTTTGTGAGTGCGTGTCCTATGGTCTGTGGCATCCAATTCCCTCCACACCGCACGCAACCGCTCACGCAAATTGACCACAAAGTTTTGTAATGAAAGGGGGATACCAGATTTCACGCAATTGGTACACCTATCTGACGCCTATTTGAACTTCAAAGAACTTGAAGACATGAGAGTGTGCCAAATGCTCCATGGCTGAACGCAATTGTATATGAGAAGAACGTTAATCATCAGACTTCGTGCTCAGCTGCTTACCAGCCTGCAAAATCTTTTTTATTGTGGTGCTGTTGGGGCATGGAGTTGCAAAAGCACATTGCTGCTTCAAACCAATTTAATTGTAGGAGCTCCAGACCGTATTCTTGCATGATACACCATGAGGGAGTATTGTCTCTGACCCTCAGTATTCTTTTTAAGGTAGTTACAAGGCAGTGTTGACCCCAGCCTGGTCGTTGGGCTGATTGGTTTGTTGCTGGTCTTTGCCTGCCAAAAAGTAGTCCATAATGTCTGAGATGAAATGGCAGAGTTTTTCGTGGCATTGAGATAGGAAATCAAAGACAGTTTGACTAGGTAAGGCATGCAAAATATAGGGGCCTCCACAGAAAAGGACTGGCAGAAAGGGAGAACAAGGAATGAATAATTCTTTCTTAGAGAGCACACTAACAAATCTTGACAATGAAAAAAAGCATGCACTTCATTTTGCACAGCAGAACACGGGCACTTGTCACAGTGTCCATTTCCACCGCGCCAGATAGAGGATTCCACTGCAAGAGTATGTGCACGCAAAGGAAACCTGCTCACATTCCTCATAACATGCTTAGGGAGGTCAAGGTATACTATATCTAGTAGAAAGCGAGGTAGCACCAGAGGGGCACCCCCATTCCGCATACGAGTGCGTGAATCGGCTTGAAAATAGGATTGTCCATCTCTTTGCCTTGTCTCAGGTACTAACCCCCCTAGTAGGGTTTAGCCCAGATTTGACTTAAGCTTGCATACATGTCAGCTGGAATTGTGTACGTTTTGATGCAGTTGGTTGGCAAGGTCATGACCCTGAACAGAATTTTTTTGGCTCGGAATGTGCCATCTGTGAATAACCTCAAAGCTGCATCAACTGCAACATTCAGGTTCAAAGATCTGTCACACACCACGCCCAGATATTTAAAAGCATTGGTGCAGGGGAGCTGTTTGCCATAAAAGTAGTAAGGTCAAGTTCGATTACATAGTTGTATCTGCTGACAAGGGCAGCTTAGCTAAAACTACAGGTAAGGAATTACAAGGGGGTGACAAGTAAAGGCCTTAAGAAGTGGGATATCTAGCCCCAGGCTGCTCATAACAGGCAATAAGATCATGGAGGGAAAACGGCTTGTTGTTGTTTTAGCTTGGAATTATACATCATGAAACCCTGTGGGAGGAAACAAATGTACAAGTCCTGCAGAGAGAAACCACATGGAGATCGGCGAAGTGAAAAAGGACATGCTTCTCATCTTTACATCTTTACATCATAAGCATACTCACTGATCTTACCTGCAGCAGTTAAAGTGACATAGCTCTGTCTGCTGAACGAGGGCAGCTTAGCTGAAGCCTTTCAGGCCTGCAACCTGGATCTTAATTTAGGCAGACACGTGTGAGTGCCACTCCAGTGGGTGTGTCTGGATTTTGGACCTTTGTCACCCTACGAGACTGCTGCACGCCAATCTGATTCGTAGCATGACTACTGCGGGGCAAAAGCCACCTATTGGAGTGCGCTATGAATAGTGAACACTGAAACAAGCAATGCCTAGCTGGATCATGGGTGATGCAGCAGGGTGGTGTGTGTATTTCCTGTTTCATTGTTTGCCTCAGGCTGACATCCAACTGACATAGTCAGCATGATCTCAGCTCCTACACAACTTCTAACAGAGATGTAATTACGTGACAACGCAGCTGGCCAATGCCTTTTGGATTTTGCTGCCCCCGTACCGCTAATTTTTAACGAATGGGCGCGGAAAAGGAGAAACTGGTCAGGCCTTTCTTTGGGTATTCCAACGCAACCTTGCCATCCATAACTGAGCATGTGGCCATGACAGCTGAGTTTTGCACACGGTGCCAAGGGATCAGAACAGTGCAAAAAGTGAATACAATGGATCACAAATTGCTCAAAGTCCAATTCTGCACCAGTGACCTCAATAACATTGACATGCGTCCCCAACACACTAGCATAATAACAATCATGAGCAGAAGCTGGTTTGGAAGGAACAGGCTGCTGGACATTATGTCAACAATCTTGTCTCTGATGATTCTACCTTGAAGCAATTGGAGTTGGAAACAGACAAGGGAGATGTGGATTCGGCTAAAGACACACTAGCCCGCCTCATAGAGAACGCTGCATTGAACGTAAACATGGTCTCTAGAGATAGACCTGCCCGAGCAAAACTGAACCTGCCAATGCCACCATGATTTGATAGCACATGCAGAGCCTTGAACGCTCACCTGCAACGTCTTGCAAAGCTTGGACAATCCACACACGCCCTAAAAAGGAAATAGAATTCCCTTTGCGTACACAAGCAAGTCATTGCAAACAGAGTGACCAGTTGGCAACTTGATCGAAGCCCATGGCCAAACATCTACCCCAGCGCATGTATGGACAGACTATTTTAAATAACATTACACACAAACAGACAAGTGCTCCAAGAGATCTGGTCCCGAGGCTCCCTTGTGCTCATCAGGCTCTGAGCGACAGGTTACGTACGAGGCAGATCACTCCTACAGACATAGCCATTCCACCAGGACCAGGAGGCAGGTACAGAAAAGGATCTAATTTCAACATTGCCTAGCAACAGAGCCCTAACCATCCTCCCTTGTATGACATCCCACCTGAGTCCCTACTGAGCACAAAGTTGAGCAAAATTTTGCACGCATGAACGCTAGCTTTTTGTTTGTTTGTTTGTTTGTTACAAGACGCGAGCGGACACAGCAATGTCCTTAAGGCAGGCAAGGCAGAAGAGCTGAAAAACGCTAGCTCCTCATCTAGGTTTGACCCCTTTCCAACCTTGTTTATCAAACGAGCAGAGACTGACTTTTTGGATGAACAAGGGGAAAAACAAAGAGCAAATGTCTCCTTCCATTGTAAACAGATATTCTCAAACTTCTCTTACGTGATTGTCTACATCCTAAGGCTTGGAAAAAGACATAAATTGCGCCTATACACAATAAAGCCGAGCAATCTCTTCCCCAAAACTACAGGATAATAGCTATTTATGATTTATGGATGCATGTGCAGATCGTCCGCTCATGTGGTGAGAGACTTACCGACAGAAAGGGCAGCGGCTCAGAATAAAATCTCAGACACACAATTTGGATCCTGTCCCACAAGGAACACAAATCAAGCAATTTACATCCTATGTCACATCCTCAAGGTAGCCAAACCTTGAAAGAAAAAGCTATTCACTGCCTTCCTTGATCTCACTTCTGCCTATGACAGCGTCAAAGAGAGAAAGTATGGGGCCAACTTCAAGACATTTTTGTTCCTAGTACTTGCTCTAAGCTTTGTACTAATAAAGTGTATTTATCCTCATTGACAACAGGTGCCAGATGAAATCTTGGCAACTCAAGGACTGAAGCAGGGATGCCCGCTAAGCCCAGGCCCTATACTTTATTCTCTTTTCACGAGCACCTTCAGAACACAGCCTTGCAAGCAACCAAGTTTCCCACTCCGACTATGCTGACGATAGTGCACTTACTACCAATACTGCCCATACCTCCAGCTTTATCTCGACAGATTCCACACCTACATGACTGTGAAAGCGGTGACGCTGAATGCGCACACGATAAAAATTATGACCTTCAAGAGAAGTTCTCTTGCTCCAACCCACCAGTGTTGTGCTACAATGGCACTCTGCTTGAGAATGTGCAAGAATTAAAATGTTTTGGCATGACTCTCAGCCACAATGGGAGGACGACAAATGCCTAGAACCAGATGGCACGCAATTTTGCAATTTTGCTGGCGCCATGGCCACAGTATGGGGGATTTGCTCAGAGTTGGGTATCAAGAACAGGAAGCATGCCATGCTCTGGATTTTTCAAGTCTGTGCACTTTCAGCATGCCTGTACATTTTTCCACTAAAACAAAAGCCCACATTCTTCACATATACTTACTAAAGATGCTATTGGGTGTGAGAAGCACAAACACACATTGTCTTCTAAGGGAAATAGGCCAGATAGACGCCTTTGCATTTCTTCTGGTTTTGCTGTGTTGCTCACTTCTAGAACAGCCTGCTGACAACTAACAATACCTTGCTGAGCAATATCAATGAGGCTGATTTACTGCTGGCACACAGGAAAAGAAGTTGGACTTTTAAGGTCTTATCTGCTCTTTGCAAAGTACTAGGAGCTTATGTGCACATATTGGATTAACTGATGATCGGTTCTATCGATTCGGTTATCATGAGCCGTCCAAATCAACACGAGTGACTTGGAAGCATTGCTGCGCAAGCAAATCATACAAGAATGGAGAGATCTGGACCAGATTAATCCAGATGATTTGCATGCATGCATTCCAGCAGAGTCATGAAGAAATATCACACCCATTTTGGAGTGCCCTTTGGAAGTCAGACCGGCCGGTGGGACTTTCCCCATCGATAATCAGAAAATTGGATGATCAGAAAGCGCAACCAAACCGTCTCTTCCTTCTTACCTACCGTGGCGACAAAATATCCCTTACCATCTTTCACGTGCTCTCTCCAGGCTCAGACTCTCTGTTCATAATTTTAATGTCGAGCTGCTCCGGCAACAACAGCACAGAGTTCCTTCCCTGCTTAGAATCTGCACGCAAATGTGTTTGTTGAGGCTTCAATTTGCAGACTTTTTTTCACGATTTACCTATGGCTCACAAAATAACTGTCAATCAGACTGGAGCTTTTTATTTCTCCCAAGCTTGTTCTGAAGATGTCTTCAATTTTTTCCAGAAACAAACCTATGGTTCCTATCGTTTTATTTCAGAGCTGATGGATGTTTTTTTGATGGCTGGTGTTCACCAGCAACCTGATCAGTCAAACTACCTGGCTGAAGGTCAAACTTAAAACTTGTAAACTTGAATCTGCACTCAATGCAAGTGGCACTGCGTGCGAGATGAGGAGCAGGTACTTCTAAGACTGCCCAAGTGCTGACTTGACAGAGTTTTTAATCAAGCACCACCACCTCTTCTGCACTGTGTCTAGCGACCCAAACAGGCTTAGAGACTTAGAAAGCCAAGCAGACACCTAAGGCCTGGCCTTCTTCGTGCATGAGTGCCTGGAATGCTGTGCGTAGATCTCAGAACACCACCTTGCTTGCCTTTTGATGGTTTTGGTTGCAGGCCTGTTTGGCTTCAGCTAAGCTGCCCTTCTTCGGCAGGAACAGCTTTGTAATCTCACTTATCATGTGACAACTTGTCATGGCATTACTCGTAGCATGACCACCCTTGCTCAATTACAGCTGTAGCTGGACTGACAACAGGATCAAATTCTCCACCAACCTACTCATCCAACCCCATTGTCACAATGCAGCATAAATTTGGTACTGCACTCGTCTAGCGTGGCAGTGTGACACCAGGCTTGCTTGTGTGTGTACACCAAATTGTAGATGAGCCAATTACAGTGATTGGCATCACAACACGAGGTTGTTTGAGTCTGTTGGTGGAATATTTGATCCTGTCGAAAGTTCGGCTATAGCTGATCATCATGATGTTATGGCCATCAGGTCGTACGACTCATGATGAATGGCCCAGCTGAAATGACGGGACGTCCGCAGATGTTTACGCAGTGATTCCGAGAGTCACAGCAGCTGCAACCTAACAGAATAACGACCAGACAAACCCTATTGAACATCGGCCAGACGCAGCGAGGCTTGTCAGGGAGACTGGGCTCAATGCAGAGAAGATGTCAAGCTTGCTGCCGGGAGTGCAAGCGCAGCACGCATCTGCTCAAGGGCCGTCTTCACGCGCTCTCGCATGTCCAGAGATGTGTCAGTCTGTATACAAGAGCGCGTGCGTGTGCGTTGGTGTGTGTGTATTTAAACAGGTGTGCTTGCGAGGAAAGCCCTGATAGCAGGGATAGGAAAGGAATGTTTGCAAACACCAACACTTCTGTTCAGAACCAGGGGAACTAGGAACAGCTTGCAGAGCGCACAGAGCAGACTCTAGAGAAGCATGGGTGCCAGCTTCAGCAGGCTGAGCGAATTGCATGCACACATGTGCGTGTGTGCGTGCGTATTTGTATGCGTGTGCGTGTGCGTGTGTGTATGCGTGCATGCATGCATGTGCAATGCACATAGCACCAGCAGCAAGCTTGCACCACATCACTGATGTGACATCAGTATCACACAAGTGCACCACATCAGTATAACACAAGTGCACCACTGCAGGGAAGGCCGGCTTGAGCTTCTTATCTGAGTGTGGGGAGTACCTGGAGCGAGGTCAGGATGTCTTCAGCGCCAAGCTCTTTCAAGCGCCGCGCTCGCGAGGCCACGCCGGACGCGTTGCTTGCGTCCGGCCATGTCATGTTGATCACGCACCACACGGCGGGCAGGCGCACCTGGGCGCACGCGCCACGGCAACAAGTGTGGGCGTGTGGAGCAGGTGCATGGGTTTGAACCAGGGGGGGTTTGGCAAGGTGCGTGCCATGGCAGAACGGGGCGGTATGGGTGAAGACAAGTGCCATCTTCCTTGCCATTGTGCTGGATCGCCAATGCAGGCGAGCTCATCACCATGTGCACGCGGATGTAGGTGCAGATGTGCGCATAGGCGGGCGTGTGTGAGATGATGGACGGCCGCAGTGCACCATGGGTCGCCTAAAATCTCGCCACCCCATCATCATGCGCATGCAGATGTGGATGCAGATGCACGTCCGTGTGCGCCCGAGGGCAATGGACGTCTGCTGCAGCACTGTTGTCCACACTCGGGCCATCCCACCATCCCACCACAGCACAGAGGCCGTGCATTGCCGCACACACGTGCACCTAGATGGGCATCTGCCCCTGCATGCGCGCGTGCGGCGCTGTTCTGTGATGCAACTGCTGGCGGCATGATGCAGGGTGCAGCCCTTAAGAGCCGTGCCCACCCCCGTGTGGTACCTCTGGGTTTGCGCTGATGCGCATGTGGTGCAGCAGGAGGGTGGGGAGGTTGCTGGCCGCCACGGATTCCTTGTGTGCCTTGCAGCCAGTAAGGATGTTGACCACAGTGTAAAGCGCGTGCTGCCTGAGCTTGGGGTGGGCATCCCTGCGGCGTGGGAGGGGCGTGATGACGTGACGAGGCAGACTTGACTGCAGCGTTTAGTGGGTGCTGCCTGAGCTTTTGGGGCTGGGATCCCTGCTATGTGTAGGAAGCGAACAATACTATTGACTTGCTCTCTTGCTGAACACACACCTCCCTGTGCGGTGCACGCAACGCCTGTGTCGAGCACAACGCACACCTCCCTGTGCTGTGCGCAGGCCACCGGGCACAGCATGGCGGTGGGCTGGCTGCACAAGCGCGCCCACAAGCACGCCAGGGCACCACCGCCTCTGCATGCACACACACACACACACACACACACACACACACACACGCGCGCGCGCGCGCGCGCGCAGGTGCACACGCTTCGCATGGCACCACAGGGGGCAACAGCAACGATGCACAAGTTGGCAAGCGGGCCTGCACCACCGGTGTGTGCGCAAGCCCAAGCGCACGCGTGCGCCCCAGCAGAGCAGCCCCACAGACCTGCAGGGGTCCAGCTTTTCCTCCATGGCGACCAGCAGGTCCGGCCCCGCCCACTCAAATGCGGCGGAGATGTGGTCCGGGGCGTCCATGCACAGGTTGCGCAGCGTGCAGATCGCCTGCTCCTGCACGCCCTCCTCTGGGTCGCTCAGTAGCGAGCGCATGGCCGTCCATGGCAGGCCCTGCGCGGGTGGTGCGTGCGTGTGTGTGTATGCAGAGGCAATGGTGCGTGTGTGTGTTTTTCCTATGTGTGCCCGTCTGTGCTTTGGTGCACATGCGTGCAGCTGCGTGCGCAGTGCGACCATGGACTCATGAGCGCAAACATGCATACGTGCACAGGCATCTTTGCGTGCATGCACACCCTGGCGTCATCACACACATGCACAGCATTTTTTGTGGCTTCCCATGATGTTGAGGCTGCCCTCCCTCTACTGGGCAAGGCCAGCACCCACAGGAAAGGTGGCACGCAAGCCAAGGCTGCCTGCCGGTGCATATGCTGCGCAAAGACAGCTGCCAACAGCTACAGCGCTCTCCCTCACCTGCATCAGCGCCTTCCGCACGGGCGCATCCGATTTGTATGCCAGGTTGCGCAGCGCCCAGCAGCTGTGCAGCCTCAGGGGCGCGCTCATGGAGCACGCCAGGCCTGCGTGTGTGTGGGTGTGCGCGCATATGTGCGCGTGCATGCACACTTAACGACATAGACGCCAGGGAAGCCGCGTGTGCGCTCCCCATCCGATACATGGAGGTCTGGCAGGGGAGGGCAGGGCGGAATGGGAGAGGGTGCAGGGCCTGGAATGAGGGAAGGTGAGGGTTTTGCGGGGGCGCCCTTTGAGCCGGCACCCCTGCAAAAGGGGGCAGGGCGGGGCAGGATGGACGAGGACGGCTGATCAGTGGTTACTGGGAACGGACTATGACGGTGGATCAGTGGCCCATGGGGACCTGGTAATGGAGGGGGGCAACTGATAGGTGGCCACCGAAGACGTGGATGGCTGACTAGTGGTCACTGAGCGGCTGCGAGCACGCCTGCCAGACACAAAATGGGACGCAAGAGGCTCTGGAGCGGCTTGGGGCACACCTCCTCAACCCTAGAAAGGACGCGAGATCCACAGAGCAGCCGTGGGGCACCGCAGTCAAAAAAGAGGTGCGCGGCCCGTGGGGCAGGTGAGGGCGCGCCTCCTAGGGCCTTATCGGAAACGGTGCGCGCGAGAGCTCAGTGGGCTCAGTAGCAGGCCCCAGCATGTGTGCAGCCATGCATTGCTGTCTGGTGGAATGCCACAGCACAAGCAGCCGCTGAGCCCTTGCCTGATGCACTGGGGTGTGGTCAAGTATGGCCAAGCATGGTCAAGCATGGCCAAGCATGGTCAAGCATGGTCAAACATGGTCAAGCATGGTCAAGCATGGTCAAGCATGGCCAAGCATGGTCAAAAGCGTACAAATGCTTGTGTGACGGTATGTGTGCGCGTACATGTAAGCACGGCAACAGCAAGTGCACAGCAGCAGCGGCTATGCAGGCACTCACTGGTCAGGTTTTCCAGCGCGCCCAGCGAGAGCACAGAGGACTTGACGGCGTTGAACTCCAGCACCAGGTTGCACACGGCCGCTGCTGCGTTCACCTGGCGAGGGGAAACAAGAGGAAATAGGGGCAGCATGGGGGAGAGGGCACGTCAGTGCTAGCAGGCGGAGCGTGCTCTGACACTGTCTGTCTGAGGACAGGCACAGAGATGCGGCTGGTCATTGATGGCAGTGGTACTTGGATGCCGTTTGGATTATGTTGCTATGCCATTGGATGCCATTGGATGCCATGTTGGATGCCATTTGGATCATGTTGGTGTGCGAGTGCGTTATTGTGTGTGTGCGTGTGTGCATGCGTGTGTGTATTTGTGCATGCGTGTGCGCGTGCGTGCGTGTGCATGTGCGTGTGTGCTGGAGTGTGATGGGGATAAACGCACGCAAGGTCACACTCCTGCAGCAATATTTCTTGGGTTTGAGCGCCTGTGCGAGTTTGACTCCAGCAAGGCCTGCTGCCCAGCTTCTGCAACGGAGGGGCGCCACGATCTGCACCGCTGGCATGATGTGGAACGGCAGCAGCAGCAGCATTTGGTGCACAAAGCCAGCTTGTGCACATCACCGACCTGCACATCCGGATTGGGGTCTTTCAGCAGCTTGCACAGAGCCTCAGCAACATCCGTGTCAAGCAGCGACGACCTGCAGGCGCGCACAACACAGCCATCCCAATCCAAGCCTGGCCCTGCGCCTGGCAGCATGAGCTTGCATGCAACCGGCCAATAGCTGTGCCCGTGCCTGCATGCAAGAGTCGTGCAGCCATACCTGCACAGGTAACCAAGCACTGCGCAGGAGTTCACGCAAGGCAACTGGGCGCTGCACAGGAGTGTGCGCAGGGCAAAGAAGCGCAGGGCGAGAGAGTGCACAGGGCAAAAGGGTGGTTTGTTGCCTCTAGCGGTGTGGATCAGCAGGAGCAAGATGACCTGCTCAGGTGCACTATCAACGCGCTCGCATTGTGTGCCCTTTTGCATGCCCCTGCGACTGCGCACGCACACGCTTGCATGCGCACTGATGCGCACACACGTGTCTGCCCTTCAGCCGTGACCTCAGCGCACCCGCTGGGTTGAGCAAGCTCAGCAACCCCCTGCACGAATGCACCGGCCGTCAAGTTGTGTGGCGCCTTAATACACCCCCCTTTGCTGCCAGCCATGCCTGCCCTGCTTCTCATGTGTGTCTGGCTTGACCACTCCGGTCACCACCAAAGACACAGTGTGTAGCTTGAGGGACACACTGTGTAGCTTGAACACTCTAGCCACCCTGTCTCTAACAAGTCACCCTGAGAGGCACACTGTGGCGCGCTCCCTGCAAGCCGGACCCCTCACACGCCATCCAGGACCCCATCTCAGGAGCACCCCAAAGACATTGGGACTGCCAATGCCAAGGCTGCCTGCCAACGCCGTGGCTGCCTGCCAATGCCGCGGTTGCCCCCGCAACTTAGCGCTGTCTGCGTCCAGCGCCAGCCTCTACCGTACAGCACTTGTGCGCACCCCCACCTCCGGTCTGAATCGCACCAATCACCCTCCCCTACTGCACACACCGCACACACCGCATCACCCCAACTGCGAGCGAGCACCACTGCAAAAGCGCCTCCGCCTCCCTAGAGAGGCCCAAATACTCCTGGACAACGCCCCTAGAACGCCGTGAACGCCCCTAGAGGCCTGGGTGCTTGTGGACAATGCCTTCACCCCATATGCACACCCCTGCCTCTGGCCCTGACGGACGCTTCCAGGCCGCGTCATCACTCAAGAAGGCTCCAGCATGGCTGCGCACAAACCCACCTCAGTGTCCTGACGCTCCCAGAGAGGGCCATCACTCAACAAGGCTCCAGCACAGCAGCACACAAACCCACCTCAGCGTCTTGACGCTCCCAGAGAGGGCCATCACTAACAAGGCTCCAGCACAGCAGCACACAAACCCACCTCAGCGCCTTGACGCTCCCAGACAGCGCCATCACTCAACATGGCTCCAGCGCAGCAGCACACAACCCCACCTCAGCGTCTTGACGCTCCCAGACAGCGCCATCACTCAACAAGGCTCCAGCGCAGCAGCACACAAACCCACCTCAACGTCTTGACGCTCCGTGACAGCGCCATCACGCACAGCGCGCCCGCACCCCGCACGCCGTCTGCTGGGTCGCCCAGGCACTTGATGATGTGCTTCAGCACCTGTGTGTGGAACACAGCCGCCGCAGGCCTCGATCCATGAAATTGGAGGCGTGCTCAGGCATGCCCAAGGCACACAGCCACCGCAGGCTTCCCAAACTCGGGGGTGTGCTCCGGCACGCCCAAGGCACACAGCCGCTGCAGGCTTCCCAAACTTGGGGGTGCGCACAAGCGCACTTCGAACCTCACAGCCGCTGTAGTCTTTGCAAAGCCGGGGCTGCGCTTCAGCACACCAGAGGCACACGGCCTCTGCGCGCCCCGTGGCTGAACACACACACACACACACACGCGCGGTGGCTGTAGGGCATATGCCCCCGCAGCACGGGGCGCACTCAGCACACGCCCCCGCCCAAGTGCATGCAAGCACCCGTGACCTTACATCCAACGCACTGCCCATGTGCATGCAGGCACCCGTGACCCTACATCCAACGCACTGCCCAAGTGCACGCAGGCACCCGTGACCCTACATCCAACGCACTGCCCAAGTGCACGCAGGCACCCGTGACCCTACATCCAACGCACTGCCCGAGTGCATGCAGGCACCCGTGACCCTGCATCCAACGCACTGCCTGCCCTGCCCATGCTCGCCGGAGTGCTTGGCAGAGGTGTCTCAGGGCGCCATGCGACCATGCACCTTGGGAGGTGCCATATGCGACCATGCACCTTGGGAGGTGCCATATGCGACCATGCACCTCGGGAGGTGCCATATGTGACCGTGCATCACAAAACGCTCAGGCCGTCCTGGCCTAAGCACGTGCAGGGTCCACGGAGGCGTTAGCCTATGCGCCTGTGGGCTTAGGTCACGACAGGAGGAAGTGCACGGGATGGCACCGCGCGCAGACATGCACCAACAAAGCTAGACAGGCTGCTGCACAACATTGCAAAGGCTTGACGAGCCGCGCTTTGGCATACCGTGACAAGCCGCTTTGTGACGCACCACAAAGACTAGACAAGCCGCTGCACAGATGCACCGCAAAAGGCTTGACGAGCTGCTGTGCTCAGCTTCAGGTAGGTAGGGAGGGTGGGGAGGGTGCAAGGGCAGGCCCTCATGCCTGCAGCTGCAGAGACGCTTGCACATTAGGCAACCTGGGCTAGGCACACACGCTTTGAGGACAACCATGTCAAGCGTCTAATTTGAGCACACACACGCTCGTGCGCCGGCACACACACACACACACGTACACCTGCATACCCAAGCACACACCCACCTTGGCTTCAATGAGCTGCCGCCTGACCTCGTCCCTGCTCATGCACAGCGAGCCCAGCGTGCGCAGCACGCCCTCGCGCATGCGTGCCCCCGCATGCGGCTGCATGAGCATGTCCGCCAGGGAGCGCACCGCGTCCGCGTCTGTGGCCGCCTTCTGGAGCTCCTCACTGCGGCGGCAGCAGCAGCAGCAGCAGCAGCAGCAGCAGCAGCAGCAGCAGCGTCGGCATCAGTGGCGACAGGAGCGGTTGCGGGGCAGGCTTGTGTGGATGTGAACATGCGTGTGCGCATGTGTGTGCACTAATGCAGTGGTTACACAGGCATGTTAAAGCATGACCCAAGGATGCATGTGACGGGCAGCAGGGTGCAGAGGGGCTCCCTACCCACCCAGGGCACGAGGCGCCTGGAGACAAGCCCTTGCACCTTTAGCCTAAGAGCATGGACAGCACCTCGGACACCTCCACCTGTCGTTGCCTAGCAGCGTGGACAACACCCACGTCAACCCCACTGTTGACCTAAAGTGTTGACATCACCCGGGCCACCCCCATCTGTTGCTACCTAAGAGCGTGGACCGCAGCCCCAGCACTCCCCACCTTTTGCCTTTGAGCGAGGACAGCACATTGCGCACCCCCGCCTGTTGTTGCCTGAGAGCGAGGACAGCACCAAGGGCACACCCCCACCTGTTGTCTATGAGCGTGGACAGCACCATGGGCACAGCCTGTCCCCACACCGGATCCGACAGCAGCCGCAGCAGCACAGGCAGCGTGGCGCGGCGCGCGTCCTGTAGCCTCAAAAGGAGCAACTCCGGCGCGTCACCAGGCTGCAGGCAGATGCGGGGCAGCTGCGCAGTGGGCAACAGGAGAAAGGGTGGGCACGCGCACGCGCACGGGCCCTGGCGGTGGGCGTGGTGGGGGCATTAGAAGTGGCGGTGTGTGGGCGCACAAGCAGGCGTCAGTGCGCGTGTGTAGGCGTCTGCATGTGTGTGACAGCAGGTGCGTGGCCTTAAGAAGAAATGGACTGCGCCTTTGTGCTTTGTATGTGTCTTGCACTGAGATGCTCTGGTGCAAACAAACACACTTGCATTCGATACATGAATCACTCTCTGCATCATGCATGCATGCTGCATCCATGCATTAGCAAACTGCATGCATGCAGTAGCACACTGCGTGCGCACATGTGCATGCAGGCGAATCAGGATTACTTCGACTCGAAGTCCAAGTCATGCACCACCCCTCCAACTTACTGCACAGGCGTGCATGCACGCGCACGCACGCACACAACCCCCCTTCCCCCCGCACCCGGCACACGTGTGCATGCATGCAACTGCATGTGCTCACCCCCCTTTCCCCCCACACCCAGCACACGTGTGCATGCATGCAACTGCATGTGCTCACCCCCCTTTCCCCCCACACCCGGCACACGTGTGCATGCATGCAACTGCATGTGCTCACCCCCCTTTCCTTCCACACCTGGCACACGTGTGCATGCATGCAACTGCAAGTTGGCACCTCCTTCCCTCCACACCCGGCACGCATGCACATGCACATATGTGCACTGCCCACAAATGCACCCACATGCGCACGAACCTTCCGGGGTCCGCCTTCTTCCCCCTGCTCTCGCCGCCCGCTGAACCCCGCGCCCCCCCCATCGCGCCTCAGCTCCTCCGCAGGCGCCGGCCAACCTCTCCCACTCCCCC
>LKMJ01001509.1_pt1 | contig 20628 bp, 18 predicted proteins | sample 643391 | NCBI WGS metagenome assembly LKMJ01 (sample SAMN04112250, study PRJNA286221) | soda lake metagenome | biome: soda lake; feature: Kulunda Steppe; material: water; isolation source: sample PL-Br10 brine of Picturesque Lake | place: Russia: Kulunda steppe | collected 2010-07 | reverse complement strand
CCTCCGGCCACGTGTGGAGTCGTTCGACCGCATGGGCGTCCGACCGCGTGGAGGCGGTCTTGGAGGCGTTCGACCGCGTGAGGGTGAGGATCCGGCGCTCGCCGACCGACTCGACGACCGGCTCGCGGCGACCCACTCCGAAGCGCGGACCCACCTCGAACGGCCACCGCGGATCCGTCGGCTGGCCGTCGTCGACCGACGCGACGGCGAGCCGGTCTATCGTCCGGTCGTCCGCGTCGATCTCGGAACGACGGACGCGCCCCGACCGGCGATGGCCGTCGAGTTCGTCGCGGGTGTCCTCGAAGCGATCGTCCCGGAACTCGAGACAGTACACGTCGATCGGTACGACGTCGAGCTCACGTTCGGCCCCGACGGGTTGCTCGTCGACGGGGAGCGTCGACGTCTCTCGGTTCCGCCGGAGCTGGCGACACGGCTCGTCGAAGAGCCACGGTATCGCGCCCACGACCTCCGACGGGACCTCGAGGCCGCGGACGTCGACCGGACGTGAGTCGGGTCCGCGGCCCGAACTGTCCGCTACGGCTACTCGACGGCAACAGCTATCCGACGGCTACGCCTGCTCGACGGCAACAGCTATCCGACGGCTACGCCTGCTCGACGACCACAGCTACTCCACGCGCTCGGCGAACCCGAAGCGGGGTTTGACGTCCTCGACGCGGACCTCAAGGACCTCGCCGACCTCGACGTCGGGGACGAACAGCCGGAACCCGTCGACGCTCGCGAGGCCGTCGCCCTCCCGGCCGCGGTCGACGATTTCGACCTCGAGCGTCTCGCCTTGGCTCACGGGTGCGGTGAGCCGACCCTTGCCGATCAGGTAGATCTCCGAGGAGCTCTTCCGGCTCGCGTCCGGGCTCGTCGCCCGGACGTAGTCGAACGCTTCCCCGAGCTCCTCGCGGAACGCCTCGACGTCGGGCCCCTGGAACACCTTCACGACGAGGTCACCGCCGGGACCGAGCAGCTCGCGGGCGGTCTCGAACGCCTGTCTGGCGAGGTGGAGCGATCGGGCCTGGTCGAGGGAGTACTCCCCGGACATGTTCGGTGCCATATCGGAGACGACGGCGTCGACCTCTCCGCCGGCGAGCTCGCGGATCCGCTCGCGGGTGCGCTCGTCGGTCATGTCCCCGCGGATCGTCTCGACGCGGTTCGCTGCGTCCTCGAGCTCGTCGATCCGCTGGAGGTCGACGCCGATCACCCGGCCTTCGGGGCCGACGGCCTCGGCGGCGACCTGCAACCAGCCACCGGGTGCGGCTCCGAGGTCGACGACGGTGTCGCCCGTCGAGAGGACGTCCTCGAGCTCGTCGAGCTGTTTGAGCTTGTAGGCCGCCCGGCTCCGGTAGCCTTGCTGTTTCGCTCTGTTGTAGTAGTCGTCTTTTCGTGTCATGGGTACCCCACCGAATTTCGTGACACGTCTCGGCCGCGAGTTGCAGACGAAGTCGCGTTCATACACGGTGTGAGGGGGTCGACCCCGAAAGGCCCGTCGGATGCGAGGCCGACTGCGACGGAATCTTGCACCTCGTGATGAGTTCGGTCACCAGTGTTCCATCGTGTCATTCATCGATACGATAATAGTAGCCCGGCAGGGACTCGTCGATATGCTGTTTCCCAGTGAAATCGAAACAGAGCGTCTTCGTTTGCGTCGGCTCTGCCACCAGACTGTCGACGTATTTGATTACTATCGTCTCTGCTCTCACCACGAAGCCGCAATCGAGGAAGTCACGCAGTTCCTTCCGTGGAGCGTTCACGAAACCGTGAAAGAGACTGCTGACTACGTCGACAAGCTCGAATCGAAGTGGGAGGGCGGGACGCGAGCTGAATACGTGATCCGACCCAAGGAAGGCGAACCCAATGCCGGCGAAATCGCAGGCTCAGGCGGGCTGATCGTCGACTGGGAAACGAAAACCGGCTATCCCGCAATCTGGCTTCGAAAGCCGTTCTGGGGCCGTGGATACTCCGGCGAACGGGCCGACGCGATGATCGAGTTAGCGTTCGATCGTCTCGATTTACAGCTCGTCGCCGTTCCAGTCGAAGACGGTAACGAGAACTCACGGAGAGCGGTAGAGAAATACATCCAACCCTATGGTGGTCAATACGACGGCACCGTCCGTAACGCGACAGTCCGCCCCGATGGCCGGATAATCGACCACCATCGATACACGATCACGCGTGAGCAGTACCGAGAAGCGGTCTCTGAAGAGTGACCCACCACGATATCACGACTCAGGATACACGCTACCACTGAGATACTGTCGAGTCGAATCGTCACATGACTCGTAGACGCCGTCGACGCGTCAGGCCAGTGTCGTTCGACGCATTCGGTGCTGATCTGGCGTCGACTACTCGACGGCAGACGGATCGAGATACGAGAAGAGGGCCGCCGTGACACGGCCTGCGAACTCGTCGGTGACCGTACCCTGAATCCCCGCGATGTGGATTTCGTCCTTCAGTGTCGCTACCGACCACGGCAGGACGTAACTTTGCCTCCGTGGTTCACCCCGAATCCACGCCTCGCTCGGTACGGCAAAACTTCCCGGATGATGCGACCGCGTGGTGAACGCGACCGTGATCGACTCTTCGTCAGGATACGGGAGTTGCTCGGACGACACGACCAGCCACGGCCGCGGGTTCCCACCGTTCGATTTAAATGGGTCGGGAGCCCAGACGACATCTCCTCGCTCAGCCATCGGTTACGCGTCCCCACCGTTGTCTTCGTCACGTTCGTCTATCGGATCGACGGCGGTTTCCATCCACTCGTCGATCTCATCGTCGGAAAACCCGCCGTCGATTTCGTCGGCCGTCGCGGCACCGAGTAACCCGGCGGAGGCAGCGGCGTGTTCGGCATCGGCAATCTTCCAGTAACGACCGCGGTGCTCGACCAGTCCGCGCCGTTCGAGGCGCTTGAGCGTTGGGCCGACACTCCCTTGCGGGACGTCGACCGCATCGACGACTTCGCGCTGACGGAACGCCTTGTCGGCGTTCTCGAGGAGGAATCGATAGATCTTCCCCTGTGTCGTGTCGGGTGCGAGATCGATGACGGGGGTATCCTCGTCGATCGACCGGAACTCGTCCTCTGGGATTGGCATCGTGTATCTGTTTGTATCGTTCCGTATTAGTCCTTATCGGTGGCCACGACGCTGATACTGCGGTGGCGGGATTTGCTGTAGGAAGTTAGTAGCTCAAACAGGACGGGAGGAATAGTTGTAGTAGTCGTCCTTGCGTGTCATTCTCACTCTCTCGAGGCAGCTGACAGTTTCGCGGCTCGGTTCCGGTACCGTGTGGAAATCACACTCCCACGGAGGGTGTTGACGGGCAAATGGGTAACGCATCGAATCGGCGTTCGCTCCCGATGATCCGTGCACACTTTACGTGCGGTAGGCATCGAACGACCGATCTCTGTGCGATCCAACCACCAATCGAAATTTCGGTACACTGTGGTCCAGCCTTTCGGCGAGAATAGCAGACGGACGTGATCCGAACGGCGTTGAAAAGTACGGTGAGAGTGATTTAGAACGGGTTTCGAGCCGTCATACTGGACGTTCCGGGCGATCGAATGCGGCCAGTAAACCGCATATCTTGGCCGACGACATGTGTATAGTTGATAAGGGAGGGGGAAAGAGGGAGTTAAACTTTTTTTCCGAAGCCGGTGGAGGGATTTGAACCCTCGGCCTAATCCTTACGAAGGATTCGCTCTGCCAGCTGAGCTACACCGGCGCCGTCGTGGCGTCCGTTCGAGTGTAGGGCCGAAACGAGGCATAAGGGTTGCGGATCGGATCCCGCTACCGACACAGCCGGGCGTCGAGACGAACGTTCGACTCGTGGGGCGCGTACGAGCGAACTACGCGGCGATCTTCGATCTCGACGTCGTAGGTTGGCTCGGCGGCCTCTCGGATCGCCCGCTCGCCGGGCCCGAACGGGTCGTCGTCGGACTGGATGTCGTAGTAGTGGACGACGCAGTCCTCGCCGGCGATCGAGACCGCCGACTCGAGGAACTCCCCGGCGCTGTGGGGGAGGTTCATGACGATCCGGTCGGCCCACCCCTCGTAGTCGGGGACGACCTGGCGGACGTCGGCGTGGATCGCCGTCACCCGATCCGTGACGCCGTTCCGGCGGGCGTTTCTCCGGAGGTACTCGATCGCCCGGTCGTTGAGGTCGACGCCGACGCAGGTCGCGCCGCGTTTCGCGAACGGGATCACGAACGGGCCGACGCCGGCGAACATGTCGAACGCCCGCTCGCCCGGCTCGACCCCCTCTGCCACCCGGTGGCGGTCGGTCGCCAGCCGCGGGGAGAAGTACACCTCCGCGAGGTCGAGTTCGAACGCACAGCCGTACTCGCGGTGGACGGTCTCGGTCCCCTCGCCGGCGAGAACCTCCCACTCGCGTACGCGCGTCTCGCCTTTGACTTTCGAGGCCTTGTTCAGGATGGTCTCTATGGGCAGATCCGATCTCACGATCGCGTCGGCGATTTCCGCGGCCCGTTCGGCGTCGTCCTCGTCTACCAGCGCGATCGTGCCGAGCCGTTCGAACGACGGCTCGTACCCAAGCAGCTCCGCGGGTGTCGTCTGTGTCCGGCGTACGGGGACCTCGTGGGTGACGACCGCGAACTCCCCGGGGACCGCCCGGGGATCCGTCACCGGAACGTACAGCCAGCCGTCCTCGACCGTGATCTCGAAGCCGTCGTCGACGAGGTCGGCCTCGGCCAGCGCCCGGCGCGTCCGCTCGCCGTCCTCGCGGGGGACGCGGACACACGGGACCTCCGCTCCGTCGTCCATGGTCGGTCCGTCGGCCGTGACCGTCCTAACGCTGACGTTTCGTCGCTCCGGGTGTGGAGCCGACGTGATTTAGATTCAACTAAAACAAGAGGTTTCGACGCCAAATTCAAGACCGTGGCCGAGAAACCCCGAATCGGATGGAGCTCAGTGCTGTCGAGGAGGAGTACCTGGGGGCGATCGACGAGCTCGAAGCCGAGCATTCCCGGCCGATCCGCACCGTCGAGATTGCCGAGGCCGTCGGTGTCACGTCTGCGTCGGTCTCGAACATGATCGATCGCCTCGACGACCGCGAGCTCCTCGAGTACACGCCGTACCGTGGGGTCGAACTCACCGCCGACGGCGAGGCGGTCGCGGCCGATCTCGCCGAACGGCGCCGGCTCCTCGAGGGGTTTCTGACCGACCACCTCGGACTGTCGCCGGCCGTGGCTAGGGAGGAGGCCGACCGGCTCGAACATCACGTCGGCGACCGGCTGGTCCGGCGGCTCTCGGCGTGCCTCGAGCACTCTGTACCCGTATCGACCCCGGAGGACGTCGACTCCGGGGGTCAGAACTCGCCGGACTCCCCGCTGACCGACCACGGGTCCGGGGAGAGCCTCGTCGTCGAGCGTATCACCTCCGTCGACGACGAGCTACGGGAGTTCCTGTTCGGGAACGGCGTCCGGCCGGGACGGGCGCTCGTCGTCTCCGAGGTGACGCCGGCCGGAGTCGTCACCATCGAGCCCTGTGGGCCGTTCGACGCCGTCGCGCTGGCGACCGGCGTCGCCTGCCGTGTTCGCGTTCGGCGACGCTCGACCAGTAATTAGATAGATCTAATTTCTATTTTAGAGTCATAACATACATGTATCGGTCGGTCGTACGCAGTCACGATGTCATCGAAACAGAACGGATCGCGTATACTCTCACGCCGAAAGGTCACCGCCGGCGTCGCCGGGGCGCTGGTCGCCGGCTACGCCGGCTGTCTCGAGGACGACCCACGAGGTGACGGCGAAAGCACCGGTGACGCGGGAGACGACAGCGAGACGGAGTTCACCGTCTTCGCGTCGATGCCAGCCGTCTGGGACTTTGTCCGACAGACCGCGGGCGATCACATGGAGGCGATCGACCTCGTCCCGATCGGCGAGCACGGCCACGACTGGACGCCCGAACCCGGGATGGTCGAGGAACTCGACGAGGCCGACGGCTTCGTCTACCTCCGTGATTTCGCGAGCTGGCAGGACGACGCCGCCGACCAGCTCGGGGAACGCGACGACGTCGTGGTGATCGAGGCCTCGGAGGGGATCGACTTCTTCGACAGCCCCGCGGAGGACAACGACGAACACTGGTGGATGGACCCAGTCGAGTGCCAGGAAGGCGTTCTGAACATCGCCGACGGCCTCGCCGAGATCGATCCCGACAACGCCGACGACTACGAGGCGAACGCCGCGGCGTTCAACGACGAGCTCGGGGCGCTCAACGACGATATCCACGACGTCGTCGACCGGGCGGAACTCGAGGACATCGTCGTCGCCACCCACGACTCCTTCCAGTGGTGGAACCGTCGGTACGACATCAACGTCCACTCGCCGGTCGGCACCTCGCCCGACGACGCCGCCTCGGCGGCCGACGTCGAGGAAGTCGAGACCCTGATCGAGGATCTGGGCATCGAGCACGTCCTCTACGACGTCGGCGAGCCCGCCCCGCTCGCGGAGTCGCTCGCCGACGAGGTCGACGCGGAGATCCTGCCGCTCTCGCCGGTCGAGACCCAGATCGACGGCAGCCCCGAGGTCGACCCCACCGTCGAGATGGATCCCGGCTGGGGATACATCGACCACTTCCGGGAGCTAAATCTGCCGACGCTCGAGACGGCACTCCGGGCGGAACAGGATTAGCCCAATCAAAAGGTTTGGGTAGGTAGAGCGAATACACTGTTGTAACTAACCAATATATCATGACTCGCGCAATCACTGTCGAAAACGTCCACTTCGCCTACGACGAACAGCCGGTGTTGCGAGACGTCACGCTGTCGGTCGAGGAAGGGAAGTTCATGGGGCTGATCGGGCCGAACGGCTCGGGCAAGACGACACTGCTGAAGATCATGCTCGGCCTGCAAACCCCCGATACCGGCCGCGTCGAACTGTTCGGGACGCCGTCGACGGCGTTCTCGGAGGGGGCTCGGCTTGGATACGTTTCACAGCAGTCGACCGAGGCCGAGACGATGATGCCCGTCACCGTCCGGGAAGTCGTGACGATGGGACGGTATCCACACGCCGGACTCCGGCGACTGAGCGACGAGGACCGTGAAATCATCGACGACGCACTCGAGGAAGTCGGAATCACCGACCTCGCTGACCGACGGATCAACCGCTTGTCGGGTGGTCAGCGGCAGCGGACCTACATCGCCCGGGCGCTCGCCTCCGAGGCGGACCTGCTGGCACTCGACGAGCCCACCGTCGGCGTCGACGCGGGATCGGTCGAGCAGTTCTACGACCTGCTCGAGGATCTCAACGACGACGGCATCACGGTCGTCCTCATCGAACACGACATCGGCCGCGTCACCGACCACGCCGACACGATCGCCTGTCTCGACGGGGAGCTGTACGAACACAGCGCGACCGAACAGTTCCTCGAAGGCGACGCGCTGGACCGGGCGTTCAGCGCTACGCGGGGGGTCGGGACGGCGGCGAGCGCCGGTGGGGATTGAGATGGCCGTCGGAACGAACGTCTCGAGACGACAGCTCTCCGCGCTCGCCCTCGGTGTGCCGCTCGTCTTGCTCGCACTCGCCGGCTTCATCGTCTGGGTGTTCCCCCCGCTGTTCGAGCGGTTCTGGGGAACGGCGTGTTCGGCGACCGACACGTGGCTGGTCTGTAGCGGCTTCCTCCAGCGGGGGTTCACCGCCGGCGTCCTCATCGGGATCACCGCGCCGATCGTCGGCACCTATCTCGTCAACCGGCAGATGGCGCTGATCGGCGAGGCGCTCGCGCACACGGCCTTCGGGGGGGTCGCGATCGGGCTGTTCGTCGGTGCGGCCGTGCCGCGGTTCGACTATCCGCTCCTGTTCGCGCTCGTCGCGGCGGCCGTCGCCGCACTCGGCATGCAGTACATTGCCGTCACGACCGACGGCTACGCCGACATTCCGATCGCGATCATGCTCACCGGCGGCTTCGCGGTCGGAATCGCCGTCATCTCTTACGGCGTCGTCTTCAGCGCGACCGTCGAGAGCTATCTGTTCGGGGACATCCTCTTTGTCCCCTTCGAGAACGTCCAGCTCATGGTCGCGCTCACGCTGCTCGTCGGACTCACCGTTGCGCTCACCCACAAACAGCTCCTGTTTATCACCTTCGACCGCGAGGCCGCACGGCTCGCACGGATCAACGTCTGGTTCTACGACACGCTGTTGATCGTGTTGACGGCACTGGTCGTTGTCGCGGCGATGCAGGTTCTGGGGGCGATCCTAGTCGCCGGGATGCTCGTCATCCCCGTCGCCGCGTCGATGCAGCTCACCACGAGCTTCAACCGGGGGCTCGTCCTCTCCGTGGTACTCGGACAGATCGCGGTCATCGGCGGGATCCTCCTCTCGTACTACCTGCACGTCGCGACCGGAGCGATGATCATCGTCGTCGCGATCGTCGTCTACCTCTGGTCGCTGGTCGGCGAGCCACTCTGGTGATCACGACCGGCGCCGCTCCCGAACGGTTCAAATATACTAATAGAGATTTAGGTTAGCCTAACAAGTGTGTGCAAAATACCAATATTTATTCCCGTCGACCCACCACCTGCGGACATGCAGCGCACGTCGGATTCCGAGCCCGCCGTCCGACCCGCCACCGTGGACGACGACGAACGGGAGGGGCTCGAGGAGACCGAGTCGGCCCCGGACGCCGACGAGGGCCCCGACGTCGCCGCGGATCGGTCGCTGCTTCGCAGGCAGGCGGCGTTCGTCGCGCTCACGTTCGTCGGGATGGTCGGCGGACTCCTCGCCGGCTGGTTCGACGCCGAGCCCGCCGTGGTCTGGGGCTTTTACGCCGTGGCGTACGCTTTCGGCGGCTGGTACGGACTCAAAGCGTCCGTCGCGGCCCTCCGGGAGCGGGCGATCGAGATCGATCTGTTGATGATCATCGCGGCGACCGGCGCCCTGTCGATCGGCGCGCCGTTCGAGGGGGCGATGCTCCTCTTTCTGTTCTCGCTGTCGAACGTGCTCGAGGGGTACGCGATCGGACGCTCCCGGGGCGCCATCGAGTCGCTCGTCGAGATGCGCCCGGACTCCGCGCGAGTGCTCCGGGACGGCGAGGCGGTCACGGTTCCCGTCGACGACGTCGCGGTCGGCGACGTGTACGTCGTCCGTCCCGGCGACCGACTCCCCCTCGACGGCGTCGTCGAATCCGGCGAGACCACGGTCGACCAGTCCTCGCTGACCGGCGAGTCCGTCCCCGTCCCGAAAGCCCCCGGCGACGAGGTCTACGGCGGGACGATAAACGAGACCGGTAGCCTCGAGGTCAGGGTGACTCGCGAGGCCCACGAGTCGGCCATCTCCCGGCTCGTCCACCTGGTCGAGGAGGCCCAGAGCGAACGGGCCCCGACCCAGCGGCTGATCGATCGCTTCGAGCAGCCGTACGTCCTCGGCGTGTTCGCCCTGACGGGGGTCGCCATCGCGCTCCCCTTGCTGTTCGAGCAGCCGTTCGAGCCGACCCTCTACCGGGCGATGACGCTCATGGTGGCGATGTCCCCGTGTGCGGTGATCATCTCGACGCCCGCGGCGGTGCTGTCGGCGATCACCGCCGGGGCCCGACAGGGCGTCCTGTTCAAAGGCGGCGAACACGTCGAGACGGCGGCGACGATCGACGCCGTCGCCCTCGACAAGACCGGCACGCTCACCGAGGGGAACACCCGGCTTACCGACGTCGTCGCCCGCGAGGGAGCACGCCTCGGCGGCGAGCCGGCGACCGACGACCGGCTGCTGGCGCTCGCCGCCGGCGTCCAGTCCCGGTCGGAACACCACCTCGCGGAGGCCACCGTCGAGGCCGCACGAAAGCGCACGCTGGAACTCCCCGACGCTGCGGGCTTCGACGCCGTCGTCGGCAAAGGCGTCCACGCGACCGTCGGGGGACGGACGGTCCACATCGGCAACCCCCGGTACTTCGAGACCGAGACGGCCGGGGCGTCGATCGACGGCCTCGAGGAGGGGCTGGCGGCGGTGCGCTCTCTCGAAGCCCACGGGAAGACGAGCGTGCTCGTCGTCGAGGAGGTCGGCCACGGGACGGACGCCGACGGCGGGGGGAACGACGACGGCGAGAGCCGACTCGAGGTGCTCGGCTGGCTCGCGTTCACCGACACGATCCGCGAGGACGCCGCCGAGACGATCGAACGCCTCCGGGAGCTCGGCGTCGAGCGCGTCGTCATGCTCACCGGAGACAACGAGCGCGTCGCCGAGTACATCGCCGAGGAGGTCGGCATCGACGAGGTGTACGCGGAGTTGCTCCCGGAGCAGAAAGTCGACCACGTGAAACGGCTCCAGGAGCGCCACGACGCGGTCGCGATGGTCGGCGACGGCGTCAACGACGCGCCGGCGCTCGCGACGGCGACCGTCAGCGTCGGGATGGGTGGCGCGGGCACCGACGTGGCACTCGAGACCGCCGACGTCGTGCTCATGTCCGACGACCTCGGCCGGCTCCCGTACGTCCTCTCGCTCGGCCGGGAGACCCGCCGAACTCTCTACGTGAACTTCTCGATCGCCTTCGGCGCGATCGCCATCATGGTCGCGGCGATCCTCACCGCCGGGATTCCGCTCCCGATCGCGGTCATCGGCCACGAGGGGTCGACCGTCCTCGTCAGCCTGATCGGCCTGCGGCTGATCGGGTTCGATGGCTGATCCGCCGAACGCGACGTCCCGGCGCGACCGGTTCTGGCCCGCCCGCGGCTCCGCGTTCGGACTCGAAACCGTATTCAGCCCGCTCTGGCTACCGACGGTATGCTCACGTTCATCGGACTCGGGCTCTACGACGAGCGCTCGATCACCGTCGAGGGCCGCGAGGCCCTCCGGGCGGCCGACCGCGCCTACGCCGAGTTCTACACCAGCGAACCCCTCGGCGCGACCGTCGAGGATCTCGAGGCCGCCCACGGAACCGACATCGAGGTCCGCGACCGGGCGGGTGTCGAACGGGATCCGGGGGATATCCTCGACGCCGCCGAGACGGGCGACGTCGCCTTCCTCACCGCCGGCGACACGATGATCGCGACGACCCACGTCGACCTCCGCCTGCGCGCCCACGAACGGGGGATCGACACCCGGCTGATCCACGGGGTCACCGCACGGACGGCTGCGAGCTCGCTCACCGGGCTCCAGAACTACCGGTTCGGGAAGGCGACCACCCTGCCGTTCCCCTGGGCCCACGGGGCCGACGGTCTCCCCGCGAGCGTGACGGGGACGATCGACGACAACCGCGAGCGCGGCCTCCACACCGTCGTCTACCTCGACATCAAGGTCGACGAGGAGGCGGCCAGCCGGCGCCGGGAGAGGGTGGCTGGCGGCGAGTGGCTCGACGGCGACGACCACACGTACATGACCGCCGACGTCGCCGCCGACCTGCTCGCGGACGTCTACCCCGACCTCGTCGGCGTCGTCGTCGCCCGTGCGGGGAGCCCCGAGCCGCTCGTCGCGGCCGGGACGATGACCGAGCTGGCCGACCGGGCGTTCGGCGAGCCGTTACACCTGCTCGTGATCCCCGGCGACTGTCACCTCCTCGAGGCCGACGCGCTGGTCGAGCTCGCCGACGCGGATCGGGACGCGCTCGATATCGCCTGAGAGCAGCCGGCTTCGGCCGGACGCGTCACGTCGCCCGAGGCTGGCGATCGATCCACCGGGCTCAGCCGAGTTCGACGGCCGAGAGCGGGAGCGTCTCGCCCCGATCCCCGCCGCTGGCCCCCTCTTCGGCGACGACGAGGTCGGCGTCTCCGTCGCCGAGGACCACGACGCCGCCGGCCAGAAGCGGGGCGAGCACCCCGGCGACGACGGTGCGCGGATCGCCGAGCGGGGCCGCCACCGCGACGCGGCTCCCCTCCGCGAACCCGTGGTCGTCGACGACCCCGGCAGCCGCCGACAGCGCCCGTCCGTGGGAGACGGTCCGATCGCCGTCGGTCAGAAGCGGCGTGTCGGGGGCGATCGAGACCGGCGGGAACGAGGGGTTCTCGCTCCAGAGGCCGGCCTCGAGGTGGTGGACGTCCGGCTTCTCGGGCTCGCTGCCGTAGCCGACCCGCTGGGCGCCCACGGGGAGCTCGTAGCTCTCCACTGTATCGACGGGTGCGACGAGGGTCCGAAACCGGTCGTCGTCGGCGAGGGCCGTCGGCGGATCGAACCGGGTCGTCCCCTCGAGCAGCGCCGTCCCGAAGAACGCGAGGAGGGCGAACGGGCCGTCGCCGACGACGCCGACGGTCACCCCCCGCCGGACGCCGGTGTGTGACAGGAAGTTGCCGGCCTTCCAGCTCGTCGTACACAGCCAGGCGTAGTCGAACCCCTTCCCCGTCGCGTCGACGAGCGCCGGCCGGTCGCTGCGCCGGTCGCGGACGAGGAGGTCGTCGACGGTCTCTGCGTCCATGGTCGACGGTTCGGGTGCGCCGGCAAAAGCCCCCCGGCTCGTCACCGTCGGATCCCCGATCGATGCCGTCGGGCTCCCGGTCGGCGCCGCCGGCTCCGTGATCGATGCCGTCTAGTCCGTAGTCGACACCGTCTAGTCCGTAGTCGACGCCGTCTAGTCCGTAGTCGACACCGTCGGCTCAGTGATCGAAGCCGTTTTCCCCCGTGCACGCCACCGTGAGGACATGGACAGCGGCAGCGACATGACCCTCGCGTTCGAGCTCGAGGCCCTACAGGAGCTGGCCTACCCCGAGAAGGTGTTCGAGGACGCCAGAAGCTGGAGTGAGTACGTCGGCATCGTCTCCGACGAGCCGACATACGTCGTCACCAACTACACCCGCAAGAACCGCATCAGACAGGACTTCTTCTCCGGCCCGCGGGGGAAAGGCGAGAGCCTCGAGACGATCAAACGGCAGTTCAGCACCGACCGTCACGTCCTCGTCGGCGTCGGCGAGGAAGACGAGCGACTCGCCGAGGAGTACGGCTGGGAGTATCTGGCCGTCGAGGACGCCGCCGAGGCCGCCGAGTGGGTCGTAAGCGCAGAACCCGAGTTCGACGGCGAGGAGAGCGAGCCGGTCCGGGACGACTGGCCCTGACCGTCGGCCTTGTGTACCGAACGTGACAGCCCCTGTCGGCGCTCCTGTGTGCCGAACGTGACAGCCCCTGTCGGCGCTCCTGTGTGCCGAACGTGACAGCTCCGGTCGCCGGACTCGTGTGCTGGACCTGACGGTCCCAACTGCCGGCTGCGTGCCCCGGGCGTACCGACCCCGACCGCCGGCCTTATGATCCGGGCGGCGTAACCTCCGTCGATGGCACAGCCCCGCGTCCCCGGCGAGGATCCGGCGACGATAGAGCTCCCCTGTGGCGAGATTGTCCGGCCCGGCGAGATCGATCTCGGGGCCCGCGAGTACGTCTGTGCGGGCGGTCACCGTCACGCCGTCGTCCTCGACGTCCACCCGCCGTCGCGGTTCTTCCCCGAGTCGCTGGTCGAGGTCCTCCGGGAGGTCGTCGAGACCGACGACGAGTTCGATCGGTTCGGCACCCCCCACCTGATGGGGATCGCCATGGAGGAGTTCCCCGATTCGATCGTCGCCCACGACGCCAGCGAGGACGGCTCGGTGGGCTACGCCGTCTGCTGGATCGCCGACTTCGACGCCCGCCGGCTCCACGAGATCGTCGTCGAGCTCATCGTCGAGCTGATGGAACACGCGGTGAGCCACGCCGACGACGAGGGGGTCGCGTCGTCGTTCGAGGCCCAAATGCGGGAGTTCGACGTCGCGGCGTTCGTCGAGGAGTACCGGTCGGTCCGGGACTTCGAGGACGAACGCGACCGGCCGCTCTGAGGGCGACCGCGACCGGCCGCTCCTGGGACGCTCTGTCCGGCTACCGGAACGCGTCGAGGTTCGACTGGAGGGCCGCCGCGAGTTCGGACTTCCGGCGGAGCCGGTCGAGGCCGACGGGCAGCCGTTCGGCGACGGTCGCGACGGCGTCGTGGAACGTCTCGGCCTCGCCGGGGGTTCCCTCGAAGGCGTTGCGGACGCTCTCTCTGATCTGCCAGACGCCGACGGGCGCCCAGTAGTCGTCGCTTACCTCCCGGAGGACGAGACACTTCGCCTGCCGGCCGATCGACTCGAGGTGTTCGAGCACGCCGAGCCGGGCGGCGTAGTACGCTCCGGAGGTCTCCTCGACGTAGCTCGATCGGCCCTCGTACCCCTCCGAGGCGCTCGCCATCCAGACGCCGTCGGCCGGATCGGGGTTCCAGATGCTGCCCGGCGCCTTCATCTCGACGAGCTCGAACTCCCAGGAGCCCGGCGCCAGGATTACCCAGTAGCGGTTGCCGACGTACTCGGTGGCCCACACCTCGACGGCGTCGACGCTCGGGGCGTTCCGGATCCGTCCACGCAGGTAGTTGCCGATCGCGTCGTCGACCGCCGTGATCGACCACCGGGTGGGGACGAGCCGGCGGTTCTCCGCCCGTCCGAGCGCGCCCGCAGAGAGGATCGAGTCGATCTCGTAGACGTCGAACCCGCGCCGGTAGAGGTAGGTCATCGCCCCCCGAGCGTGCCAGTCGTCGTCCTCGAGGGCCTTCTCGACGGGCCGTGGGACGTGGGGGTTCTCGGTGAGATCGGCCGACCGGGCCCGCACGCGTGGCCCCCGCGGGGTGGCCACGTCGGCGCCGGGATCGAGTCCGAGCTCCGGCTCGCCGTCGAGGCCGATCTCGAGGTCGACGGGTCGGTCGGCGATCGCCACCTCGCGGCCGACGCCGACGATGCCGTCCCAGACGTCCGCGACCGACGGCGAGAGCCGGCTGGCGATCCCCGGCGAGTCGACGTCCGCGCGCTTTCGCGAGTTCAACAGCCCTGTCCGCCGCTCGAGGACGTCCGCGATGTCGTACCCCTCCCCGTACCACGCTCCCGAGGTGACGTACTCCTCGGCCCGGCTCTCGTCGCCGACCGGCGAGAGGAGGCCGACGGGGACGTCCGGATAGCTCGAGCGCCCGACGAAGATCGTGGGCGCGGTCGAGCCGACGAGGCTGTCACCCGACAGCGAGCGCTGGAACTCCCGCTCGAAGCGCTCTACGTGGTCGGTGATCGCGTAGGACTTCTCCTTTGCGAGCCGCCGACGCTCGGCCTCCTCGTCGGGCTCTAGCTCCTCGATGTACTCGTCGAGGCGCATCACGTTCCCGTGGGTGGCCGCCGGCAATGAATCTTGTCTCCTCGACGCCGTGGTCGTCTCCCGGCAAGGAGTGTGGCCCGACACGGCGTTTATCTCCGGGCAGTCCCTACCACGGCCGTTGACGGAAACAGTCCTTCCGGTGGTCGTCGGCATCCTCGCGCTGGGGGTCGGCGCGCAGGTGGCGGCAAAGCGGCTCAGGGTCCCGAGCGTCCTCTTTCTGATCGTCATCGGCGTGATCGTTGGTCCCGAGGGGCTCGGCTTCGTCACGATCGAGACGTTCGGCGGCGGGCTCTCGACCGTCGTCGGACTGAGCGTCGCGATCATCATCTTCGACGGTGCGTTCCACCTCCGGCGGGAGAAACTCGCCGAGGCACCCCGTGCGGTGATCCGGATGATGACGATCGGCGCGGCGCTGGCGTTCGTCGGCACGACCCTCGCCGTCCGCGTCTTCCTCGGGACGGGGTGGGACGTCGCCGCCCTGATCGGCGCGCTGTTGATCGCGACCGGCCCGACGGTGATCACGCCGTTGCTCGAGGTCGTCACCGTCCGCGAGCACGTCGGGACGACCCTGGAGGCCGAGGGGATCTTCAACGACGTGACCGCCGCGGTGTTGGCGATCGTGGTCTTCGAGGTCTTCGTCGTCGGCGACGCGCCGGCGGAGATCCCCGTCGCCTTCCTCCAGCGGCTCGTCGTCGGGCTGGGCGTCGGCGTCGTCGTCGCCGCCGCCGTCTACTATCTCCTCCGCGAGGTTCGCCCGCCGGCCGGGGACGCCCCGCAGGTCGCCAGGCTCGTGACGCTCACCGGCGCGCTCGTCTCCTACGGGCTCGCGGAGTCGGTCGCCCCGGAGACCGGCGTCGCCGCCGCGGCGACCGCCGGCATCGTGCTCGGCAATCTCGAACTGCCCCACCACGAGGAGATTCTCGCGTTCAACCGCGATCTCACCCTCGTCGTCCTCTCGTTCGTGTTCATCTCGCTGGCGGCGCTGATCGATTTCGGGGCGCTGTTCGGCCTCGGGGTCGGCGGCGTCGCGGTCGTCGTCGCGGTCACCCTGATCGTCCGACCGATCCTCGTGGCGGTCTCGACGACCCACTGGCGGTTCACCCGCGGCGAGAAGTACTTCCTCTCGCTGGTCGGCCCGCGGGGGATCATCCCCGCGTCGGTGGCGACGCTGTTCGCCATCGAGCTCGAGCTAGCCGGTCAGTTCGAGGCCGCCCAGACGCTCGTCGGCACCGTTTTCCTCGTGATCTTCATCACCGTCGTCCTCCAGGCGGGGCTCGCCCGCCAGATCGCAGAGCACCTGAACGTCGTACCCATGAGAAGCATCATCGTCGGCGGGGGCCGGGTCGGCCGGGCGCTCGCCACACGGCTGGAGAAACGCGGCGAGAACGTCCACCTGATCGATTCCGACCCGTCGGTCGTCTCGGGGCTGCGTGCGGACGGCTTCACCGCCCACGAGGGCGACGGCACCGACGCCGAGACGCTCTCGGGGGCCGGAATAGAGGACGCGAAGCTGCTCGTCGCGACGACCGCCGACGACGACACCAACCTGCTCGTCTCCCAGCTCGCCCGGACGAAGTTCGGCGTCGAGGACGTCGTCGCCCGGGTGAACACCCCCGAGAACGTGAGCGCCTTCGACACCCTCGACGTGCGGGCGATCGACGTCGCCAGTGCGACGGCCTGGTCGCTCGACAACGAGATCGAACGTCCCGCGCTGGCCCACTGGATGAACGAGCTCGGCGAGGGCCACGACGCCCAGGAGATCACGGTCACGGCCGAGGAGCTCGAGGGCGCGACGATCCGCGAGCTCGGCGCGGAGATCCCCGACGGCTGTATGGTCGCCGTCGTCGCCCGTGACGGGGAGACGTACGTTCCCGACGCGGAGATGGTCCTCGAGGAAGGCGATCGGGTCACGTTCATCGGTCGCGAGGACGCCGTCCGGACGGCCGTCAAGCGCTTTCATCCACACGACTGATCGGCTCGAACGACCCGGTTCGGCGGCGGATCAGCGATCGCCCGGTCGGCGACGGAACGGCCGGCCATCCGGGGCCGTCGGCCGGCGTCGGTCACCGGAGTTTCCGGTACCGATCGACCAGCAGGTCGACGCCGTAGGAGCCACCGGTGACCGTGTAGTAGCCCTCCAGTCGCGGGTTGAACTTCGCTTTGTACCGGTTGATCGAGGGGACGCCGGCGCCGACGAGGTCGTACCGGTCGAGGCCGGCCTCGAGCCCGTCGCGCATGATCTCCCAGTCGAGGACGTCGTTGACCGGAAGCTCCACGTCCGTCTTCACCCCGCCCTGCCATCGGTACCGCGTCGTCGCCGACTCGACGATCAAGATGCCGCCGACGAACTCGCCGTCGACCAGACAGACGTACGGGCGCAGCCGTCCCTCCGGGAGGGCGTCGTACAGCGACCGGGCGAACTCCCCGGTGAGGTGAAACGGCTTCCCCTGGCTCCGGTACCGCGCCCGGACCTGTTCGACGATGCGTGCTACGTCGTCGCGGTCGCCCTCGGTCACGACGTACCCGTCGGCCGAGCGGACGTTGCTCCGGGCGTCACTCGAGAACGTCGCCAGCAGCTCCTCGGGGTCGCCCTCGAGGTCGACGACGTAGGTAAAGGAGGGGCTGACGTCGTAGCCGGCCCACTCGAACGCCCGGACGTCCGCTATGGCCGCGACGTCGAACTGGGAGTACACCGGCCCGAACGCCTCGTCGATCCAGGCCAGCGATCCCTCGAGAAATCGGCGGACCCGCCGGTCGGCTTTCCGTCGTTTGAGCTTCGCGAGGTTCGCCGGGGCGGGGCCGAGATAGATCGACCAGGAGTACGGCGCCGGCGAGAACGCCCCCGACACCGGTCCTCGCCGGTACTCGAAGACGGGAAAGAGCCCGACGGGCTCTTCGCCCTTGTAGCCGACCAGCAGGTGCGGCGTCGTCCCCGTCTCTTTGGCCTGGAGAGTGATGGCCTCCCCCCGGTAGAACGGGTTCGTGCGATCGGCTCGCTCGACGATCCGATTCCAGCGGTCTCGATCCTCGTCGGGATCGAGGGCCGTAATCTCGACGCTCATTGGAGATATCCGAGATCCGAGAGACGCCTCTCGACGATGTCGTCGTCGGTCGAGACCGCCTCTCGCCGTCGATACGGCGGGTAGCTCCGGCGCTCGGTGGGCTCGACGATCGGCAACGGCGCGCCGTCCATCCGCTCGTCGATCGGCACGCCGAAAAGCGCACAGATCGTCGGCGCGACGTCGAGGATCGACGCCCCGGTGAGCGAGCCGTCCTCGACGTCGGCCCCGGTCGCCGCGACCACGCCGGTCCGTTTGTGGTTCCAGGGCTCGACGGGGTCGGCGAAGCGTTCGCCCTCCAGCCCGCCGACGATCGCGTGATCGAAGCCCGCCGGCACCGTCACCACGTCGGGTGCGTCCTCGATCGCCGGCCCCCGGAAGTACCGCTCGCGGGGGCCGACCGACTCGAAGATCGACTCACCGTCGGGCGTCCGGACCGCCGACAGCTCGTCCACCAGCGTCGACCGGAACTCCTCGTAGGCGTCGGCCGGCACCTGGCCGTTTGGCTCCCGACCCTCCAGGTTGATCCGGACGCCGAGCTCGCTTTTCGATCGGACGTACGCCGCGGAGTTCGGGAAGTCGACCTGTTCGCTGGCCGCCCGGATCAGATCGCTTGGAACCCGCCGTCCGACCGGCTCCTTGAGCCCGACGGCGTCGAGGGCGGCGGCGATCCGCTGGGTGGTGAGCCCGACGCCCGCCGCGAGCGCCATCGCCCGCTCGATCGGCGTCGGCTCGTGGTCCTCGGCGTCCTTGCCCTCCAGCAAGTCGTTCTCCCAGCTACGGGACCAGTCGGGCATCCCCTCGCCGCCGCGTTTCCCGACGAGGTGTCCGCGGTCCCGGAGGAACTCGTTGACCCGGAACTCCCGACCCTCGACGGGGCCGATGCCGTGGTCGCTGACCACCAGCACGTTCCGTGGCTCGACCGTCTCGAGGATCTCCTCGACCTCGCGGTCGACCGCGCGGTAGACGGCCTCGATCGCCTCGCGATCGCCGGGGCGTTCGTGGAACACCGAGTCGGTCTGCTGGAACTGGACGAACGCGAAGTCGGGCTCGAACCGCTCCGTGAGGTACCGAACGGCGGCCCCCCGGAGCTCGATCGTCCGTTCGTACCCCGCGATCGACGAAGCGGGTTCCGGGCCGCTCCGTGGGTAGACCCGGTAGTCGCCACAGGCGTCCTCGACGTCCGCAAGGATGCCCTCCGGATGACACGCCGGCTCTTCCGGGGCTGTCATCCCCGGAATCAACGCCCCGTCGAACTCCCCGGCCGGATGCGTGACAGGGACGTTGACGACGACACTCGAGAGCCCGCGGTCGCTCAGAAGCTCCCAGATCGGCCGCTCGCGGACGCCCGTGGCGTTGACGACGTCCCAGTCGTAGCCGTCGAACGCGAGGAAATCGTAGACGCCGTGTTTCCCCGGGTTCGTCCCCGTGTAGATCGTCGGCCACGCGCTGGCCGTCCACGGCGGGATCCCCGACTCGAGTTCGCCGACGGTCCCCTCGGCGAACAGCCGGCGGAGCGTCGGCACCGCCCCCGACTCGAAAAGCGGCCTCAACACCGGCAGACAGCCGGCGTCTACGCCGACGACGAGCAGCCGTGTATCCTCGGTCATGCGGGAGCGAACGCCGCTGTTTCGCTTTGTTATGTGACGGCTGAATCATCCGTAGGGCGAAGTTTCGATCTCGACGGACCTATCACCCTCGTCACACGATATTTAGGACCCTCCTATGACCGCCGGTACTTCACGTTAACCACGCCATCACTAAGCCCCGTCCACCCGGAGCACAGACGATGCCACGGCCGCGTAGGGCACGTCGAGGCTGGACGGTCCGACGTTCGTGTACGGAGTGGGAGAGGCCACGATTGCGTGAGAGGACGATGGCGTCACGATCACGTGAGGGATGGACGACGTCACGATCGCCGGCGGCCGACGGATGGCGCCGCCGATGATCGGATCCATCCCGTTTCGACCCTTTCGGGACTCCGGCGGCGTGGAGACGTTTCTCGACGAGCGGGCCGGTGAGTACCGGTTCTACGGCTCGGCGAAAGCCGCCCTCCGGGACGGGCTCGCGGTCCTCACCCACCCCGGCGAACGGGTTCTGGTGCCGTCGTACCTCCCGGACGCCGTCGTCGAGCCGATGCGTGAACTCGGGCTCGAGCCGGGGTTTTACGCCATCGACCGGAACCTCTCTCCGGACCTCGGGGACCTCGACCGGCGGATCGACGACCGGACGGCTGCGGTGATGTCGGTCGCCTACTTCGGGGCGTCACAGCCGGAAATCGAGGCACTCGTCTCGTTGCTGGAGGAACGCGGCTGTGCTCACGTCGCCGACGCTGCCCACTCGCCGCTGAGCGTCGTCGACGGCGAGCCACTCGGCACCCTCGGCGACGTCGGGATCGCGAGCCTCCCGAAGCTGTTTCCCGTCCCCGACGGCGGGCTGTTGTTCCTCTCGGCGGACGTCGCCGACCGGTTCGTCCCGTCGACGCTCACCGGTGTCCGCGGT
>LKMJ01001508.1_pt1 | contig 20628 bp, 18 predicted proteins | sample 643391 | NCBI WGS metagenome assembly LKMJ01 (sample SAMN04112250, study PRJNA286221) | soda lake metagenome | biome: soda lake; feature: Kulunda Steppe; material: water; isolation source: sample PL-Br10 brine of Picturesque Lake | place: Russia: Kulunda steppe | collected 2010-07 | reverse complement strand
GAGTGGCGCAGGCCCATGAGATCCAGTGCCACCGCTTCCCCCGCCGTAAAACGGCCTCTTACAACAGCCGGATGAAGCCCGCCGATCTGGAAAAACATTGCCCGGTAGACCCCCGGTCCCGCCGCCTGCTGGAAGAGGCGGTACGCCGTTTCGGGCTGTCGGCCCGGGCCTACCACCGCATTCTAAAAATCGCCCGCACCATCGCCGACCTGGCCGCCAGCGACCACCTGCACCCCAATCATGTAGCCGAAGCCATCCAATACCGCCGCCTGGAAATCAAATAACCAAAAACGGCAAGATAAAGACCACCGCTCACCCCAATCAATGCCCCAGGCATTCCAAGCCAGGCAAACGTGCAGCAGTACCGCTAACCCCAATCAATACCCAGGCATCCCAAACCAGGTAAACGTGCAGCAGTACCGCAGGTTGTGGTGAGCGGCACGGCGCCGCGTACATCAGTACGCAAGCCGGGCCGATCGCCGCAAGATGCGGTACTGCTGCACGTTTACAGCATGTGATCTTGGTGCAGGGCCAGATACCACTCCTGCACCGACGCCAAAGGCGCCGGGTGATCGGCCAGCCAGGCCAGCAGCGCCTCAAAGCGCCCCACCGCCGCCGGGGCAAACTCCAGCTGCCAGGGCAGATCCCGCAGGGCCGTCAGGGATGAGGCCAAATCCCGCCGATCCCGCAGACAGCACAGGCTGCCCGGATGCAACCGCCGCTCGGTGATCACCCCCGGTCCGGCAAAGGCGAAATCGTAAAACTGGGCCAGTTGCAGAAAAAACCCCCAGTCCTCGCCCAACCCCGCCCGGCTGAAGCCACCGACCCGGTTAAAGGCCGCCCGGGTGACCGCCATGGCCGAAGGCACCAGAAAACACCAGCGCAACAGGTCGGCAAAACAGGCCCCGTGGCAAACATGCTCCTGGTCGGGAATGAAGAACTCGCCGCCGGCGATCTGGTCCCGGTTGCGGGCAACCCCATAAGCCACCTGCTGACCCCGCTCCATGGCGAGCAACAGGCACCGGGCATGATCGGAGGTCCAGCGATCATCGGAGTCCAGGAACATGATGATCTCGCCGGCGGCCGCCGCCACCCCGGCGTTGCGGGCCGCTCCGGGCCCCAGACCGGGCAGCCTTATCAGCTTGAGACCGGGAAAACGGGAGGCCAGCAGGGAAGAGGTACCGTCCACCGAGCCGTCATCCACCACCACGATTTCAAGCCCGGCCCCACAATACTGCTGGGCCAGCACACTGGCCACGGCACCACTTACCATCTCCGCCCGGTCGCGGGTGGGAATTACACAGCTGACCGGCATCTTCCTCCTCCATAGAATGACATTTCTTTCCCGTCGACGGTGTGGTATAGTTCCGGGAAACGGGAATTATTTATAATCATGAAAAAGGAAGCAGAAAAGAGTGCTTAAACGGTGGTTTTGGCTGGCGTAATGGTTTATAATCGTTCAATCTGACGCCTTGCCTTAAGTGCCGGCGGCACCTGACCCACAGCATAGCAGACGAGGTAAGTCCATGGAAAGCGCGGAATTTAACAAGGCCCGAAAAAAACTCAGCAAGACCCAGAAGGAAATTTCCGAACTGCTGGGCACATCCATCAAGGCCATCCACAGCTACGAGCAGGGCTGGCGTTCAATTCCGCCGCACGTGGAGCGCCAGATGTATTTTCTGCTCTCGCGCCAGCGCGAGCTCCACGAAAAGCCCCCCAAACCCTGCTGGACGGTCAAGAAGTGTCCGCCTTCCCGGAAGAAAAATTGTCCCGCCTGGGAGTTCCGGGCCGGCAGGATGTGCTGGTTCATCAACGGCACCATCTGCGAATGCCAGGCCCGTAAAAACTGGAAGGAAAAGATGGAGGTATGTAAGAAATGCGAAGTGCTGGCCCCGCTGCTGACTTAGCCCACCGCCCTAAACCGGTTCAACCGTGAGTGATGCTCGAACAGCTCGCCACGCGGATTACGCGATCAGACGGGTGGTTGCCCGCAAGTCGCCCGCCCCGATATGGTTATCGACCCTGATGAACGGCTATCATGAGTGAATACACCAGCCGCGATGCCTCCGGCGCTTCTGTTGGAATCGTGGAAAAAAAATATTTCACCTTTGCCCGGAAACCAACCGAAGCGCTGGTGCTTGAAAGCGGCACCCGCCTGGGACCGGTGACGGTGGCCTACGAAACCTACGGCGAACTCTCCCCCAACAAGGACAACGCCGTTTTGGTCCTCCACGCCTTGACCGGCGATTGCCACGCCGCGGGCTATTACAGTAAGGCGGACGCCAAGCCCGGCTGGTGGGAAAACATGGTGGGGCCCGGCAAGGGGATCGACACCGACCGCTATTTTGTGATCTGTTCAAGCATCTTGGGCAGCTGCGGCGGCACCACCGGCCCCTGTTCCACCAATCCGGCCACCGGCAAGCCCTACGGTCTGGACTTTCCCGTGGTCACCGTGGGCGACATGGTGGAGGTGCAGAAAAAACTGATGGATCACCTGGGCATTGAGCGGCTGCTGGGGGTGGTCGGCGGCTCCCTGGGCGGCATGCAGGTCCTGGAATGGAGTCTGCGCTACCCGGACCGGGTGGCCGGGGTGATAGCCCTGGCCACCACCCTGCGCCATTCGGCCCTGGCCATCGCCTTCAACGAGATCTCCCGTCAGGCGATCATGGCCGACCCCAACTGGCGGGACGGCCACTATTATGACGGCGAAAAACCCAACACCGGCCTGGCGGTGGCCCGGATGATCGGCCATGTAACCTACCTCTCCGACGCCGCCATGCGCCGCAAATTCGGCCGCCGACTGCAGAGCAAGGGTGATTTTTCCTTCCAGTTCGACGACATCGACTTCCAGGTGGAAAGTTACCTGCTCCACCAGGGCACCAAGTTTGTCGAGCGTTTCGACGCCAATTCCTTCCTCTATGTCACCAAGGCGGCCGATTATTTCGACCTGGAACAGCGCGGCGAGGCCAACTCGGCGGTCAAGGCCTTTGCCCGGGCCCGGGCCAGTTTTTTAGTGGTCTCGTTCACTTCGGACTGGCTGTACCCCACCTACCAGTCCCGGGAACTGGTCCGAGCCCTGAAGAAAAACCGCCTGGATGTAAGTTTTTGCGAGATCAAGGCGGACAGCGGCCACGACGCCTTCCTGGTACCCAACAAGCGGCTCAGCCGTCTGATCGCCAATTTCCTGGAAAAGGTGCAGAGTGAAAACGACAGCTGAACAGACCATGCGTTTTGATCTGTCCGTGATCGCCTCCTGGATCGAGCCGGGCAGCAAGGTTCTGGACCTGGGCTGCGGCGAGGGAGATCTGCTGGCGTACCTGCGGGACAGCAAGTCGGTGGAGGGCACCGGCATCGAAATGGTGGAGGCCAAGGTCCTGCGGGGGATTGAACAGGGGCTGACGGTACTGCAGGGCAACATCACCGAAGAGGTCCGGGATTACGCTTCCGGCACCTTCGATTACGTGATTTTGAGCCAAACCCTGCAACAGGTCTACGCCCCGGCCCAGTTGCTGCACACCCTGCTTGACATCGGCAACCAGGTGGTGGTCAGTTTCCCCAACTACAGCCACTGGAAAAACCGCTGGCAGATCTGCTTTCGGGGCCGGGTGCCGATCTCCAAGCAGCTGCCCTTTGAATGGTACAACACCCCTAACATACGCACCATCAGCATCGCCGATTTCCAGCACTTCCTGAAAAAGATGGGCTGGCGCATCCGCCGAGAAACGGCAATCAACACCGACCACCACGACCGCCACGGCAATGTGGTCACTTTCCTGCCCAATCTGCGGGCCACCTACGGCATTTTCCTCCTGGAAAAGCGTTAACCCACCCAACAGTCTCCGATCGTAAGCGAACAAGTAACACCAGCCTTGCCGCGATCAGCCCGGCGTACGCACTTTAAGGTTTGCGGCGTTTACCTTTGTTTCGTTTTGAGGTATTTTTGGTCATCACCTGCCTGCCATCACCCGACAACCAACACCAAGGAACCGACGATGACCGACGAAACCGAAAATAATCACGGGGACAAAACGGTAAGCGGTCACAGGGTGCCGCAGGTTGTGGCGAGCGGGACGGCGAAGCGTACATCAGTACGTGAGCCGGCCCGATCGTCGCAAGATGCGGTGCCCTGTGACCGCTTACACGAAATCAAACAATTCAGCGCCCTGGTGGGAGCCACTCCCCTGGTGCGCCTTAACCGCTTGGGGCGGGACAACGAGGGCGAGATCCTGGTCAAGCTGGAATCATGCAATCCCGCTTTCAGCGTCAAGGACCGGATCGGCAAGGCGATGCTGGAGGCGGCGGAAAAGGCCGGCAAGGTCGGCCCCGACACGGTGATCATCGAGCCCACCAGCGGCAACACCGGTATCGCCCTGGCCTTTCTCTGCGCCGCCAAGGGCCTGCGCCTGATCCTGACCATGCCCGAGACCATGAGCCTGGAGCGGCGGGCCCTGCTGAAGCATTTCGGCGCCGAACTGGTGCTGACCCCCGGCGCCGACGGCATGAAAGGGGCCATCGCCAGGGCCCGGGAGCTCACCGAGGCCACCGCCGACAGCTTCCTGCCCGACCAGTTCAGCAACCCCGTCAACCCGGCGATTCACCGGCAAACCACGGCCGAGGAGATCTGGCAGGCCACCGGCGGGGCCCTCGATATCTTCGTGGCCGGGGTGGGCACCGGGGGGACCATCACCGGGGTGGGGGAGGTCTGCAAACAGCGGCTGCCGGATTTTCGGGCGGTGGCGGTAGAGCCCGCCGACTCGCCGGTCCTGTCCGGAGGCCGGCCCGGACCCCACAAGATCCAGGGGATCGGGGCCGGCTTTGTCCCCGACACCTTGAATACCAAGGTGGTCGACGAGATCATGACCATCACCAACGACGAGGCCTTTGCCACCGCCCGCCAAGTAGCCGTGGAGGAAGGCATCCTCTGCGGCATTTCCTCCGGGGCCAACGTGCTGGCCGCCATGAAACTGGCCCAGCGCCCGGAAAATCGGGGCAAAAGGATCGTCACCGTAATCTGCGACACCGGAGAGCGTTACCTGAGCACCCCCCTCTTTGAACAATAAAAAACGATACCGTTGGTCAACAAACGAGGATCGTAAATCAAGCCGTCCCCACTTTAGGATAAAAGCAAATGATAACGGGGGCAAAAAATGGTAAGCGATCACAGGGCACCGCAGGTTGTGGTGATCGGGACGGCGAAGCGTACATCAGTACGTGAGCCGGCCCGATCACCGCAAGATGCGGTGCCCTGTGATCGCTTACGAACAAAAATCCAAGGTCTGCGACATGCTGAACCAACAACTGCTGGATATTCTGGCCTGCCCCAGGTGCAAGGGGCCGGTGAAACTCAACGACCAGGAAAACGGCCTGATCTGTGAAAATTGCCGGCTGCTTTTTGAGATCCGCGACGAAATCCCCATTATGCTGATTGATGAAGCCAAACCGCTGCAGGAACCCAAATGAGCGACTTTGTTCATCTTCATGTCCATACCCAGTACAGTCTGCTGGACGGGGCCATCCGGCTGGACCGTCTCTTTGACAAGTGCAAGGAATACGGGATGGAGGCGGTGGCCATCACCGACCACGGGGCCATGTTCGGGGCCCTGGAGTTTTACGTCAAGGCCAGGAAGGCCGGGATCAAGCCCATCATCGGCTGCGAGTTCTACATCGCCCCGGAGAGCCGGCACGACAAATGTGCCAAAAGCGCCGGGGCCGCTGCCCATCACATAATGTTACTGGCCATGAACCAGGAGGGCTACCGGAACCTGATGAAACTGGCCACCATCGCCCAGTTCGAAGGTTTCCACTACAAGCCCCGGATCGACCTGGAGGTGCTCTCCCGCCACAGCGAGGGGCTGATGGCCCTGACCGCCTGCCTCCACGGCCAGATCCCCGCCCTGCTGGTCCGGGGCGACATGGACGGGGCCAGAAACACCGCCCGGCGGTTGAGCGAGCTTTTCCCGGACCGGCTCTACCTGGAGATGCAGGAGAACAACATCCCCGAGCAGCAGGCGGTCAACGACGGGCTCAAAAAACTGGCCGCCGAGCTGGACCTGCCCCTGGTGGCCACCAACGACTGCCACTATCTCAACCGGGAAGAGGCCCAGGCCCACGAGATCCTGCTGTGTATCCAGACCGGCAAGACCATGGCCGATACCGGACGTTTCCGCTTTGCCACCGACGAGCTGTTTTTCAAATCCCCCGAAGAAATGAAAAGCAGCTTCAGCCACTGCCCCGAGGCCCTCACCGAGACGGTCAGGATCGCCGATCGCTGCAACCTGGAGCTGGACCTGGAATCCCACCATTTTCCCTACTTTCCGGTGCCGGAAGGGGAAACCCTGGAGAGCATGTTCACCCAGGACGCCCGCGAGGGCCTGGAGAAACGCTTCACCGAAATCCGCCAGCTGCGGGAGCTGACCCCGGAGCAGGAGGAGGTCTACCGCCAGCGCCTGGAGCATGAAATCGAGGTCATCCTCAAGATGGGCTTTCCCGGCTATTTTCTCATCGTGGCCGATTTCATCAACTGGGCCAAAGACCGGGAGATCGCGGTGGGGCCGGGCCGCGGCTCGGGGGCCGGCAGCCTGGTGGCCTGGGCCATGCGGATCACCGATATCGACCCCATCCCCTACGGTCTGATCTTTGAGCGGTTCCTCAATATCGAACGCCAATCCATGCCCGACTTCGACGTGGACTTCTGCCAGGAACGCCGGGGCGAGGTGATCGAATACGTACAGCACAAGTACGGCGGGGCCGAAAACGTGGCCCAGATCGTCACCTACGGCTCCATGAAGGCCCGGGCGGTGGTCCGCGACGTGGGCCGGGCCCTGGGGATGGCCTACGGCGAGGTGGACCGGGTCGCCAAGCTGATTCCCGAAGAACTGGGGATCACCCTGGAAAAGGCCCTGGAAAAGGAACCCCGGCTGCCGGACCTGATGAAGCGGGATTCCCAGGTGGCGGCTTTGCTCAACGCCGCCCGGGTGCTGGAAGGCCTGCACCGCCACACCTCCACCCACGCCGCCGGGGTGGTAATCTCGCCGGAGCCCATGGTGGAGTATCTCCCCCTGTGCCGCGGGCCCAAGGGCGAGGTCCTGACCCAGTACGACATGAAGCACACCGAGATGACCGGGCTGGTCAAGTTCGACTTTCTGGGCCTCAAGACCCTCACCGTCATCCATCGGGCCTGCAAGCTGATCAAGGCCGACCTGGGCCGGGAAATCGACATCACGGCCATCCCCATGGATGACCCCAAGACCTACGGCCTGCTCTGCAAGGGAGACGCCCTGGGGGTCTTCCAGCTGGAAAGCTCCGGCATGCGCAGCCTGCTGATGAAGATGAAACCGGAGGTTTTCTCCGACCTCATCGCCCTGGTCGCCCTGTACCGCCCCGGACCGCTGGAGTCGGGAATGGTTGAGGACTTCGTCAACACCAAGCACGGCCGCATGGTGGCCAGGTATCCCCTGCCCCAGTTGGAACCTATCCTCATGGAAACCTACGGGGTGATCGTCTACCAGGAACAGGTGATGAAAATCGCCAACGTCCTGGCCGGTTATTCGTTGGGCGATGCCGACAACCTGCGGCGGGCCATGGGCAAGAAGATCGCCTCGGTGATGGACGCCGAAAAGGACAAGTTCATGGCCGGCTGCGCCAAAAACGAGATCGACCCCAAGAAGGCCGAATACGTCTTTGATCTGATGGCTAAATTCGCCGGTTACGGCTTCAACAAGAGCCACAGCGCCGCCTATGCCCTGGTGGCCTACCAGACCGCCTGGCTCAAGGCCCACTACCCGGCCCAGTTCATGGCCGCCCTGCTGTCCTGCGACATGGACAACACCGACAAGGTGGTGCGCTACATCAACGAGTGCAAGGAACGTGAAATCGAGGTCCTGCCCCCGGATATCAACGAATCATACCGGGATTTCACGGTCATCGAAGATCGTATCCGGTTCGGCCTGGAGGCGGTGAAAAACGTCGGCGGCTCGGCTTTGGAGTCCATCATCGAAACCCGGGAGGCCGAGGGACCGTACAAGTCGCTGGTGGATTTCTGCCAGCGGGTGGACGGCCGCAAGGTCAACCGCCGGGTGATCGAAAGCCTGATCAAGGCCGGGGCCTTCGACTCCCTGGGGGCCAAGCGCTCCCAGCTGACGGCCATTCTGGACCAGGCCATGGACCAGGCCCAGGCCGCCCAGCGTGATCGCAACAGCGGCCAGATATCGCTTTTTACCGCCATGCCCGCGGAACAGGCCGACCAGGCCACCCATATCGAGCTGCCCGAGATACCGGAGTGGGACGAAAAACAGCGGCTGATGCTGGAGAAGGAAACCGTGGGCTTTTACATCACCGGGCATCCTTTGGACAAGCACCGGCGCGAACTGGCGGCCCTGACCGACACCGACCTGCACCATCTCAAGGAATGGCCGGACAACCAGCCGGCCCGGATCGGCGGCCTGATCCGTCAGTTTAAAAATCACCGCAGCAAAAAAGGAGATCCCATGGCCTTTTTGACCCTGGAGGACACCCAGGATTCCACCGAGGTGGTGATCTTCCCCGAGGCCTACGCCAACTGCGCCCATCTGCTGGGCGGCGATGAACCCATCGTGATCCAGGGCAAGGTGCAGAAGGAGGAAGGCGGGGTGAAGATAATCGCCAGCACCGTGGATTCCCTGGCCGAGGCCCAGGTCAAGTACACCGACCGGGTGGTGATCCGGCTCAAGGCCGACAAGGTGGACCGGCCCCGGGTGGAGGCGGTGAAAAAAACCGTGCAGCGCTTCCACGGCCCCTGCCGGGTCAGCCTCAGCCTTCTGTTTCCCGACCGGGGCGAGGTGGAGATCAACGCCTCGGAGGACCTGACCGTTCGTCCGTGCCGGGAATTCAGCACCGAGGTGGAACAGCTGTTGGGCTACACCGCCCTGAGCTATCGTAAAAAAGCCACCCAGGACAACGGCAGTGACCGCCCCAACGGCCGTCCGCGCCGCCATGGAGCACCGCAGTGAGTATTATTGATCTTGTCCGCCAAAACCGGAGCTGCCGCCGCTTTCAGCAGCATCAAAAGGTATCGGCGGAAATCCTCGCCGGACTGGTGGAGGTAGCCCGGCTCGGCCCTTCAGCAGCCAACCGGCAGCCTCTGAAATATGTCATCAGTAACGATCCGGCGGTTAATGCCCGGATTTTCCCGCACCTGGGCTGGGCCGGCTACCTGAAGTCCTGGCCCGGCCCCGGGGAGGGACAGCGCCCCGCCGCCTATGTGGTGGTACTCCATGACACCGCCATCGCCGACGATGTGGAGTGCGATCACGGCATCGCCTGCCAGGGGATGCTGCTGGCCGCCGTGGAACAGGGGCTGGCCGGCTGTATCATCGCCTCGGTGGCCCGGGACAGGCTGGTGGCGGAGCTGGGACTGGCGCCAGCACTAAAGATCCTGCTGGTCCTGGCCCTGGGCTATGCCGACGAAGAGCGCGTCATCGAACCCCTCCCCGCCGACGGCGACATCCGCTACTGGCGCGACCGCCAGGGCATCCATCACGTGCCCAAACGCGCCCCGGAAGAACTGATCGTGGCCCGCCACGTCTGCTGACGGACCGACGGCGGCCGCAGCAGGAACAAAACGCCTCCTCATTTGGCGGGGAGTTCATCCAGGTAAGCCCGCAGACGGGCGGCCAGTTCCCGGCTGTCGATGAGCAGCGAGCATTCGTGGTTGTAGCTCAGGGCCGAATGGGTGAGATTGTGGCTGCCCATCAGGGTGAAACGTTGATCGATGACGACGATCTTGTTGTGGGTGGTGGTATCACGGGGGCCGAAATGCACCGCCACCCCACCCTGCCGCAGGTTGCGGGCCAGGCGGCGGTGTTCTTGGGTGAGATCTTCGTCGTAAGCCGAATGTTCCAGGATAACCTCTACCTCCACCCCCCGTTGTCGGGCGTTCACCAGTTCTTCGGCGATTCTGGTCGGCCGATTGCCCTTTGTTCCGGTGGCCCGGAAGACAAACATGGCGACACCCACCTGCCGGGAGGCACTTTTCAGCAAATGGAGCAGAGCCGGGTAATATTCGCCGTCGCAGAGCACCTGGATTTCACCGGGCCGGGTAACAATCAGCCGCCGGACATTGACGGCCTCCAGCGGCCCGGAAACAGGCTCCCGGACTTGCTGGCCGTCCGCCAGCGGGCCCGGCTCGGTTAAAGAGCTGCCATCCTTGTCGGAAGGGCGAGCCAGGGTAGAAGGGCCGCTCAAACTCAGGTATGGCCGAATCGCCTCCAGGGTCCGGGGACCGATGACCGGGCTGGCCAGCAGATCGTCGACCGTTTCAAACGGGCCGTGCTCCCGGCGCTGTTCCACAATGGCCCGGGCCCGGACCTCGCCGACAAACGGCAGCTCCTGCAGTTTCTCCACCCCGGCGCTGTTGATATTCACCGACCCTTCCAGGGCCGCCGCCGGCGCCGGGACCAACCCCACTCCGGCCAGCAGTACCAGCAAAAACAGCAGCCCCCAACAACCCCGCCGATCCCCCGACCGGCCATGACGCCATTGCCGCTCAACCCCGACTCCCGCGATCCTGCTCCCCTTTAATTCGATTTCCAAGACCCTGCCCTCCCGCGTTTTTTCGCCCATCCGGTTGGTGCCGCCAACCCCTTTACCTAACGGCAACTTATCCTTATTCAGGATCCTGAGCAAGACCTGGCCGCCAATCTTTTTGAGCAGTGGTCAAGCGGCGTCACTGACCGGGCGGCAGGGCCGGTAAACGGCACCAAAGGCAGTCGCCCCCCATTTGATGCTTAACTTATCTCCTTAAATGGGGTATAGTGTCCGGTGATAATCAATTTTCTTTTCCCCACTTCTTTATCAAGGTTACCATGACTGCCACCGACCTCCCTGCTTTTTCCCAGTTGCCACTGGCTCCGGCCATCCTGCAAGTGGTTGACGAACTCGGCTTTGAAAGCCCCACCCCGATCCAGGCCGAAAGCATACCGCCGCTGCTGGCCGGACGCGACCTGCTGGGCCAGGCCCAGACCGGTACCGGCAAGACCGCCGCCTTTGCCCTGCCCCTGCTCAGTCAGCTCAATGTCGAGCAGAAATTCCCCCAGCTGCTGGTCCTGGCTCCCACCCGGGAGCTGGCCCTGCAGGTGGCCGAGGCCATGCAGACCTTCGCCCGGCACCTGCCCGGCTTTCAGGTGCTGCCGCTGTACGGCGGCCAGAACATGGCCCTGCAGCTGCGCCAGCTCCAGCGCGGGGTCCAGGTGATAGTGGGCACCCCGGGACGAATCCAGGACCATCTGCGGCGGGGCACCCTGAAGCTGGACCGGATCACCGCCGTGGTGGTGGACGAGGCCGACGAGATGCTCAAGATGGGCTTCATCGACGCGGTGGAACAGATCCTCGAGCACGCCCCCAAGGAGCGCCAGGTGGCCCTGTTTTCCGCCACCATGCCGCCGGCGGTACGCAAGATCACCCAGCGACACCTGAAAAACCCGGTGGAGATCAGGATCAAGAGCAGCACCTCCACCGTGGCCGCTATCACCCAGCAGTTCTGGGCGGTCAAGGGCCTGCACAAACTCGACGGCCTGACCAGGATCCTGGAAGCCGAAGAGTTCGAGGCCATGCTGGTCTTCGTCCGGACCAAGGTGGCCACCGTGGAACTGGCGGAGAAGCTGGAGGCCCGGGGCTTTGCCGCCGCCGCCTTAAACGGCGACATGACCCAGCAGGTGCGGGAGAAGACCGTCGAACAGCTTAAAGACGGCACCCTGGACATCGTGGTGGCCACCGATGTCGCCGCCCGGGGCCTGGATGTCCAGCGGATCACCCACGTGGTGAACTACGACGTACCCCACGACACCGAATCCTATATCCACCGGATCGGCCGCACCGGCCGGGCCGGCCGTCAGGGCAAGGCGATCATCTTTGTCGCCCCCCGGGAACAGCGGCTGCTCAAGGCCATCGAACAGGCCACGGGCCAGAGTATCGCTCCCCTGCGCCTGCCCAGCCGCCAGGATATCACCGACCGGCGGATCAGCCTGTTCAAGGAGAAGATCAGCACAGTGATGGCCGAGCAGGACCTGGAGTTTTTCGAAGAGCTGGTGGACAACTACCAGCAGGAGTACGACGTCGACCCGCGGCGGATCGCCGCCGCGGCTTGCTGCCTGCTCCAGCAGGAACGTCCCCTGCAGGCCGAGGCCGAACCCGAGCCCCGTCAGGGTCCCGAAGATACCGCCGCTGCCGGCGGCTTTAAAAAACGGGAGCGCCCCCAGGAGCGGGATTCCGGCCAATGGCGCCGCTACCGCCTGGAGGTGGGCCGCCAGCACGGGGTGGAGCCGAGCAACATCGTCGGCGCCATCACCAACGAGGCCAATCTCGGCAACCGGGATATCGGGGCCATCAAGATTTTCGATTCCTTCAGCCTGGTGGACCTGCCGCCGGATCTTTCCCCGGACCAGGTGCGCCACCTGGAAACGGTATGGGTCCGAGGTCGTCAGCTGCAACTGCGTCCCGACGGTGAACCGCCACCCTCGCCGGCCGCCGGCCGGCCCGGCAAACCACCCCGCCCCCGCACCGGGGTAAGACGCTATCCCCGCTCAACTCCCACCACCCACCGCAAAGGCAAACGCCGGTAAACGCCCGGCGTTAACGCCTCTTGCGGCGAGCGAGCCGGCTCACGTCCGATGAAGGGTGATAAAAACTTTTTACGCCTTTACATTTAAGGGCGGGTTTGTGATACCATTGAGTTCAGTTAACGTAACAGCAGTCTGTGAACCTCACAACCGCCCACCGGGTAACCGTTCAGCAGCACCACCCCTTCGGGCGATCAGCCCGGCTTGAGTACCCTGTGTACGCGGCGCCGGTCTGCTAGCCCGAATCTGCGCCACGGCTGCTTGGGTTACGGCCCGTTAGATCAACAGGTTACTGGCCCTGGTGAACGGTTATCCCACCGAGGGCCAGGCCTTCGGCCTGAACGGGAGGAAACCATGCCCCCCGCCGCCCCAGCAGCTTCTGATGATAAACGCTGGCGACCCGTGGAAGCAGCCATGCGCCGCAACGGCTACCGGCCCGGGGCCCTGATCGAGGCCCTGCACGCCGTCCAGCGTTCCTACGGCTTTATCGACGAGGCGGCCATGCGGGCCATCGCCGGCGCCCTGCATCTGCCTGCAAGCAGGATCTACGGGGTGGTCACCTTCTATCACTTCTTTCATTTAAAGCCCAAGGGCCGTCATACCTGCGTGGTCTGCCTGGGCACCGCCTGTTACATCAAAGGCGGGACCCAATTGCTGCAGGAGATCAGCACCGCCCAGCAGGTCCGGCCGGGGGAAACCACCGCCGACGGCCGGCTTTCCCTGCTCACCGCCCGCTGTCTGGGAGCCTGCGGCCAGGCCCCGGTGGTAGAGGTGGATGGCCGGATGCTGGGCCAGACCGAAACGGCCGGAGTAGGTGAATATTTAAACCGGCTCAACGGTGGGGAGCACTCACCATGACCCCGGATGAACTGCAACGGATCGCCGAGCAGGAACAACGGGACCGGGATGGGACCCGCCACGATATTGCGGTCTGCACCGCCAGCGGCTGCCTGTCTTGCGGCGGCCAGGAACTGCTGGGGGCGATTGAGGATGAACTGCAAAAAAAACCGGACCTCGAGCTCCGGGCCCGGAGGGTGGGCTGCATGGGACTGTGTTCCCGGGGACCGCTGCTCATGGTGCGGCCCGCCGACACCAGGTACGGGGAGTTAACCCCGGACGACGTTCCACTTCTGGTGGCTTCCCTGAATCCGGGGTCGGACACCGATGAGCAGGCCGCCGGTGGCCAAGGCCCGGCGGATAAAATCATTGACCCAGACCTGCCTTTCTTCCGTCACCAGGTCAAGGTGGTGCTGGATCAGTTCGATGATATCGAGCCGGAGAGGATCGAATCCTACCTGGCCGCCGGCGGCTACCGGGCCCTGCTGGAATGTCTGCATCATCGCCGGTCCGCCGATATCATCGATGAAATCACCCGTAGCGGCCTGAGGGGTCGTGGCGGCGGCGGCTATCCCGCCGGCCTCAAATGGTCCACGGTGGCCAAAGCCCCCGGCTGGCATGGCCATGGCCGATTCGAAACCGGCAAAACACCGGACCGCCATGGCTTTGAAACGGTCCAAACCGGCGACGGTGGGCGCAAGTATGTGATCTGCAACGCCGACGAGGGCGATCCCGGGGCCTTCATGGATCGCAGTGTGCTGGAAAGTAATCCCCACCGGGTGCTGGAGGGTATGGCCATCGCCGCCTACGCCGTGGGGGCGGATTTCGGTTATATCTATGTCCGGGCCGAATATCCTCTGGCCGTGTCCCGATTGCGCAAGGCCATCACCCAGGCGGAAAAACTGGGCCTGCTGGGCCAGAACATCGGCGGCAGCGCCTTTGATTTCAAGGTTGAGATTCGCCTGGGGGCCGGGGCCTTTGTCTGCGGCGAGGAAACCGCCCTGCTGGCCTCCATCGAGGGCCGCCGGGGCCAGCCCCGCCCCCGGCCGCCTTATCCCGCCGAACACGGGCTTTGGGGCCGTCCCACCCTGATCAACAATGTGGAAACCCTGGCCAACATCGCCGCCATCATCAACCGTGGAGCCGAGTGGCTCGCCGGCCTGGGCACGGAAAAGAGCAAGGGGACCAAGGTCTTCGCCCTGGCCGGCACAGTAAAGAACACCGGCCTGATCGAAGTGCCCATGGGCATCACCCTGGCGGAGATCGTCAACGAGATGGGCGGCGGGCCGCCGGAGAGGGACACTACCAAGACCTCCGGCGGCGACATCAAAGCGGTGCAGACCGGCGGCCCTTCCGGGGGATGTATCCCGGCGGCCCATTTCAACCTGCCGGTGGATTACGAATCACTGCGGGAAGAAGGCTCCATCATGGGCTCCGGCGGGCTGATCATCATGGACCAAAACGCCGGCATGGTGGATGTGGCCCGCTATTTCATGGAGTTCTGCGTGGAGGAATCCTGCGGCAAATGCGTACCCTGCCGGGTGGGTACCAAGCAGATACTGCTGCTGCTGGAAAAAATCGGCCGGGGCGAGGCAACCCCTCGGGACCTTGAACAGATCGAGGAATTGTGCGGGATTTTACAGCAGACCAGCCTCTGCGGCCTGGGCCAGAGCGCTGCCAACCCGGTGCTCAGCACCATGAAGTTTTTTCGCCGGGAATACGAGCAACTGCTGACCGGAAACTCCGACCGCGGCTTTGGCGGCGTCAAGAAAGAGGAAAACCCATGAGCGGCAGCCGGGTAATCACCCTGACCATCGATGACCGGGACTGCGGCGCCCGCGAGGAGCAGACCATCCTGGAGGTGGCCCGGGAAAACGGGATCTTTATCCCCACCCTTTGTCACTTGGGCGGACTGCATCCCGTGGGGGCCTGCCGGATCTGCATTGTCGATGTGGAGGGAGTTGCCCGCCCCCAGCCCGCCTGCGTCACCCGGCCCGTGGAGGGAATGCGGGTCGCCACCGACAGCCCCGGGTTGCGCCGGCAGCGGCGGCTTATCCTGGAGCTGATGCTGGCCGAAGGCAACCATGTCTGCTCGGTCTGCGTGGTCAACGGCCACTGTGAGCTGCAGGAGCTGGCCCTGCAGCTGGGGGTTGATCATCTCGAGCTGCCCGCCCTTTATCCCCGCCGGGAAGTGGACGCCTCCCACCCCCGCTTCAGCCTGGACCGCAACCGCTGTGTGCTCTGCACCCGCTGTGTGCGGGTCTGCGCCGAGATCGAAGGGGCCCACACCTGGGACGTCATGGGCCGGGGGCTCGCTTCCACGGTGATCAGCGATCTCAATCAGCCCTGGGGTGAAGCCGAAAGCTGCACCACCTGCGGCAAGTGTGTGCAGGTCTGCCCCACGGGAGCCCTGTTTGATAAGGGCAAGGCGCCCGGCGAAATGCGCAAGCGCCATTCATTTCTGCCCCTGTTGACCGCCATGCGCGAGGAAGACTAAACGGCCGGCCGCTTGCTCCAACAACTTTTGGGGCGGGCAATTGCCGGGGATGATGCCGATGGAGCAAAAGGTGATAAATCAGTGACCAACAAGAAACGCATCGCGACCTGCTGGCTGGATGGCTGCTCGGGCTGTCACATGTCATTTCTCGACATGGATGAGTTGCTGCTGGAGCTTGGCGACCGCCTGGAGCTGGTTTACAGCCCCCTGGTGGACCGCAAGGAGTTCCCCGACGGGGTGGACCTGGCCCTGCTGGAAGGGGCGGTGAGCACCCGGGATGACGCGGCCAAAGCCCGGCTGGTGCGCAGCCGCAGCCGCCTGGTGGCGGCCGTGGGTGATTGCGCCGTCACCGGCAACGTCCCGAGCATGCGCAACCGGCTGGATAACGGAGAACTTCTGGAGCTGGTTTATGGCCAACCGGGCGATGACCAGCCCGGGCCGCCCACGGTCGATGTTCCCCCGCTGCTGCCCCAGTGCCTGCCCCTGCACCGGGAGATTGAGGTCGATGTCTTCCTCCCGGGCTGCCCACCGCCGGCTTCCGGCATTGTCCGGCTCCTTGAGGCGGTGCTGGAAGGACGCGATCTCACTGAACTGCCGACCCTGAAGTTCGGCTGAGGCGGCAAATAACCGCAGAGGCGGAGCAAGCGACCACGGGGCCCAGTGATCGCTTGCCTTGCCACGGCCGGATGACGGCCATGACATCAACGCATGAGGTAAAGGATTTTGGCTACCACCATCTCCATCGACCCGGTCACCCGGATAGAAGGCCATGCCCGGATCTCTTTATACCTGGATGAGAACCATCGGGTGAGCGATTGCCGCCTGCATGTCACCCAGTTGCGGGGCTTTGAAGCCTTCTGCCGGGGCCGGCCCTTCGAGGAAATGCCCGCGCTCACCGCCCGGACCTGCGGAATCTGCCCGGTCAGTCATCTGCTGGCCTCGGCCAAGGCCTGCGACGAGCTGCTGGCGGTTCGCATCCCCCCCGCAGCGGAGCTGCTGCGGCGACTGCTCAACTACGGCCAACTGGTCCAGTCCCACGCCCTGAGTTTTTTTCATCTGGCCTCCCCCGACCTGCTGCTGGGGATGGATGCCGACCCCGGCCGACGCAACCTGTTTGGAGTCGCCGCCGCCATGCCCGAGGTGGCCCGGGACGGTATCGCCCTGCGGCGCTTTGGCCAGCAGCTGATCGAACGGCTGGCCGGCAAGAGGATTCATCCGGACTGGGTGGTGGCCGGGGGGGTCAGCCGCCCCCTGGAGCGCAAAACCGGGTCGACCATCCTGGCCGAGCTGCCGGCCATGCTCACCGCTGCCCGGAACAACCTGGCCCGGCTGCAGGGGGTGCTGGAAAATTTCCAGGCGGAAATCGCTTCATTCGCCAATTTTCCCAGCGGCTACCTGGCCCTGGCCGGAACCGGCGGCCGACCGGAATACTACGACGGCCCCCTGCGGCTGCTTGACCAGTGGGGACAGGAGTTGTTCAGCGAGCCGGTAGCGGCCAATTACGGCCACCACCTGGCCGAAAAAGTGGAACCGGACAGTTATCTCAAGTCACCCTACTACCGCCCCCTGGGTCCCGAAGAGGGCATGTACCGGGTGGGCCCACTGGCCCGCCTCAACGCCGCCGCCGCCTGCGGCACCCCCCTGGCCGACGAAGCCCTGGCGGCTTTCCGGGAGCTGTCGTTAAACGGACCGGTGGCAAGTTCATTTCACTATCATTTCGCCCGGCTCATTGAGATCATCCATGCCCTGGAGAAAATTGAGGAGCTGTTAGGGGAAGAGGCCATATACGATCGCCGGGTGCGGGCCACGGCCGGAGCCAACGCCCCCGAGGGAACGGGAATCTGCGAGGCCCCGCGGGGCACCCTGATCCACCACTACCGGATCGACGAACAGGGCCTGATCAGCGGGGTCAACATGGTCATCGCCACCGGCCACAACAACCTGGCCATGAACCGGGGCCTGCTCCAGGCGAGCCGCGCCTTTATCGACCACAGCGACATGGCGGCGGCAGCACCAGCAGACCCCGCACCGGCAATCCGGGAAGGTCTGCTCAACCGTCTGGAAGCGGTGATCCGCTGTTATGACCCCTGCCTGAGCTGCTCCACTCACGCCCTGGGGCGAATGCCCCTGGCGGTGGAACTGCGGCGAAACTCGGGTGAGTTCATCGGCCGACTGACCAGGGAGATGCCCGCCGACCACGATTGATCAGCAGCAGGTCTCGGCGTTGCCGCTGAAAACCGCCTGGGCGCAGCCCACCCCGATTTTCACCGTGATTGCTCCGGCGGGACAGTTGTGACGGCAGGCCCCGCACTCCATGCAGGCATCCCGGTCACGGACCCGGACTTTTTTTCCGGCAGATTCCGGATCCGGCTCAAACACCGCATGGGGACAAACATCCAGGCAGGTACGACAGCCGGCACACAGCTCCGGGAAAAACTCCAGGGTATTTACATCGGCAAGATAACGCAGTGGAGACATCCTGTTCAACCTCCCCAAATCGGCAGACGCCCGGCCAGCAGCAACAGCAAACCACAGACCCCGGCCGCCACCTGCCAGGGTCCGGCCATCCGGACCTCCTTGTTGACCCCGGAAAGCGAAGTGTAGGTGGAAGCCCCGGTGAACTCCATGGCCAGAAAGGAAGCAAGCCCTCCGACCAGCAACGGCCAGGCCAGAAAATCCGACCCCGGCAGGGTCAGTCCCGGACTGGCATGAGCCGTCGCCAACAGGGGCAGGGCCACCAGCAGGCCGGCAACCAGCCCCTTGAGGGCAAAGGCCCGACCCGGCAGCCAGGGCAGCAGCATAGGCGTCAGCACCTGACCGGCCAGCACCGCCAGCAGCAGGGCCACCGCGCCCATGGAAGCCAATGCCCCCCAGGTCTCGCCTCCCAGCCAGCTTAGCAGGCCCAAAGAAAGGAGCAGGGGCATCAGCCATTTCAAGTTCTGAAACACTTCCACCGGGATCAGCACCGCCCGCTGGGAGAGGGGAAAATTCTTGCGGCGCATGGCCGGAGTGGCCTCCATCCCGGCGGCCAGGTAGGCAGGCAGATCGGCGGCCTCCACCGGGCCGAACAACGCCTGAAAACCGCTGTTCTTGCCGACCAGGCGGGAATTAATGCCAGGAGCCGCCAGTTGCGGAACTATCAGCCGGCGATGGTTAACCAGGCGGGGAATTTCGCTTTCCTGGATTTGCCGCACCAGGTTGGCGCTGCCGAAGCTGCCCGCCCCGGCTGCACACCAGACGTTGATCCCGCCGGTGTCCAACACCAGGATCCAGGCATCAATACCGCCCAAACGGCGGCGCAGGTGGTCAAAACTGAGCTTGTAATTGGCGCTGACCAGTACCGGCGAAGCGGGCCCGGGATTGTGCAGGGCATACAGACCCGGTTCCACCAGGTACTGCATCCTCCCCGGGCCACAGCGAACCAGTAGGGTACCCAGCCGGTCGCGCCAGCCAAGTGTCGAAGTCACCCGGGGCACCGCCCCCACGGCGCTGGCCTGCTCCCCGACTACAAAAGGCTGGACAAAGGGTGACCGGCCCTCACGGGGCCGGTTTTCAGGCCCTCAGCAGACCTGCTGCCCGGGATTCTGGGCATTCGCCAAAGGCAATGAAGTGGGCGTTGTCATGCTGGCCTACCCATAAATGTTAACGGTTTTAAGATAAACAGTTGCCGGTATCACGAAAATGGCCAGGAGACGGCTTGCTTCATCCCGTCCGCGTAACCATGGACCGCCCGCCGCCACCTAAAGCCCGGCGGTTCTTATGTTCATAAGACCCAACTGCACCCGCAGATGTTCCCAAGCGATATCATGATTTGTCATCCAGCCGTTAAATCAGCCCGGCATGACTCGTCAGACCATCAACAACATCCTAGAGAATTGTGTCCGTGTTGTCAACTGCTGCCCATGCGACCGCTGACACGCTGACATCATGAACCTGACGAACCAATAAACACCCCGGGCGCATAACGCACCAAACCGATATCAGGCGCAGTTGTGGCATGACCGCTGGCGAAGTTATTTTATCGGCGGAGAAAAAAATCTTTATAGAGGGGAGTGATTTAGTGCGCGGCCCTCATACCATGGACCACATCAAGGAAATTCCCTGGGACATCTTCATGGTCAACAGGGCAGATCCGATTCAGCCCCCGCCCCGTAAAACCATAGGGGGCGGAGGCACCGGATCTTGCTTGCCCATGAGGGCTCAGTGCTTGAAGGAACGCTGGCCGGTGAACTTCATGGCCACCTTGGGATTGGCCTCGTTGCAGGCGATAATGGTTTCGTAATCCCGGGCCGAGCCGCCGGCCTGCAGGATGGCGCTGACCCCCTGGTTGATGCCGACATCGGCGCCGTCGCGGAAAGGGAAGAAGGCGTCGGAGATCATCACCGAACCGGGCAGACCGGCGCGATCCGCCTGGGTTTTGGTGTCGATGGCCTCCTGCTCGGCCTTATCCCGCTTACCCTGCTTGATCTCCAGGGCCAGATCGGCGTAGGAAATACCGTGGGCGTCGAATGAGAGAAGATCGGCGTATTTGATGTAGGCCTTGTGCACGGCGATCTCCGCCACCCCGACCCGGTCCTGCTCGCCGGTGCCGATACCCACCGTACAGCCGTCCTTAACGTAAATCACTGAGTTGGAGGTCACTCCGTGCTCCACCGCCCAGCCGAAGATCATATCGTCGATCTCGCGGGCATCGGGTTCCCG
>LKMJ01001507.1_pt1 | contig 20632 bp, 24 predicted proteins | sample 643391 | NCBI WGS metagenome assembly LKMJ01 (sample SAMN04112250, study PRJNA286221) | soda lake metagenome | biome: soda lake; feature: Kulunda Steppe; material: water; isolation source: sample PL-Br10 brine of Picturesque Lake | place: Russia: Kulunda steppe | collected 2010-07 | reverse complement strand
TTTTGTTGCCTCTATATCATCCATTAATGGGATGACATTCTTCTCTGTATCACGAGCCTTGTTTTCACCATCACCAGCGGCGATAATGTACCGATTCCACTCAGCCCACGGGAAGCGTTCCTCAAGAATGTTCTTCGCTAATTCATAGGCGGATGAAATCTGTGTTCCACCACCAGACTGTTGTCCGAAGAACTCTTTCCGTTCAGTTTCCCATGCTTGGGTATTGTGAGCGATGTAGATAAAGACTGCGCTGTCGTATTTACCGTTTAGATACCAATCTAATGGTGCTAATGTTCGTTGGATTAAATCCCGCTTCTGTTGGTCAACAGAACCTGAAACATCCCGAATATTAACAACGACAACTTGACTTTCATATTCTTTTACAATCTCTGGGTGTCTGTACCGTTCATCCTCTTTTCGGAATGGAATATCTTTAATTCCTTCTCTACGGATTCGTTCATATGTTGGCTCTGGTGTGACATTTAATTCTAATTCCTCTACAGATTCCCATTTAGTTGGATTTTCTACAGAGTCGTATGCCCGTTGTAACCAGCCTAATGAAACATTGATATTTTTCTCTCTGGCGATTTCGAATGCCCTCTTTGGACCGATTCCATCAACACTGAGTAATTCATAGAGGTAGTCTTCATCAAAGTCAAGTGCAAGTTTCCGCCGCAGTCCTTGTTTGAAGAAATGGTCGTCGTCCATATGGACTCCCTGTTGGGCTATTTCATTAAACGACCCTTCAACCTCTTCTTTAACTTTTTTACCTTTTGGTTCTAAATCTAATCCAAGTTGTTCATCTAATTCTTCAGCGAACTCTTTCGGGTCAACTTCATAGAAATCTGTCCGTTCACCCTCATCCCCTGGTTCATCACTTTCTCCATCCTCATCACCGTCTCCGTCAGATTTCTGTCCATCTTGTGGGACGGGGACTTGCACAGGGTCGCCTTCCTCAACATCAGCATCGGGTGGTGCTTTTCCAATACCGCCTTGTTCAAGGAAATCAAACTCGAATTCTGGTAAATCGACAATCTTGATTTCAATACTGATGTTGTCTTCATCACTCTTTGACATATCACCGTACTTGATGAAATCTAGTAAGTCTTCCCGCTCCTCTTCACCGACTCGCTCATACCGTTCAGTATCTTTTCTTAGTCCCATTCTTCACTCACCTTATTCATAACAATCATCGCTGTTAACTCAGCGGATTTCTCGCTGTATCCTTGCTCTACCATATTCTGGATTGTCCGTTCCTTTACTTCGGCTGTTTCAGTTCCATCTTTTGGAGAGTCCCATTGAGTAGGTTCAAAATCAGGGAATTCTCGTCTAATATCTTCAACTGAGTATCGAGTCAGTAATGACTGGAATACTTCTAAGTCTTGGATATTGATATCTCCTGGTTGGAATTCTTCAGTCCTGTTAAACCATGCTCTTCGGTTAATTGGGTTTGTAATTCGTTCTTCTCGGAATTCCTTTACTTGACTTCGAGGTTTATTATTTGAGTAATAGTCCTCATCATCAAAGATTCCAAGATACTCTGTTTCAAAGATTTTCATCTCTAATGGGTTGGGCTTTACGACTTCTCCAACCTCGTTCTTTTCTACTGTATCCTCAGCCCACGCAAACACATGTTCAACATACTCTTCTATGAATTCATCACTTGCCTTTGCATCTTTCATCGCTGCCCGTAAGACATCAGTTCGTTGTTGTTCTTCTATGAAGTCTTCGACAGTATCCACTTTCTCTGTGTATTTCTTGATACTATCATTAGTGAATAATGGCGTCTCCTGAAGATGGTCTTCAATTGATTTGAGGATGTCTTGTGGGAGAATGACTGATGTGTATTTGTGGTTGGTTGGAACTGTGTACCGCCCAACAATGATGTCTGATAGAATGTCCCGAGTAAATGTTACTGGAACCCCAGATTTTCCATCATCAGGGGTGAATTCAAAGTCTGTCTCTTCAAGTGTGTATCGTTTATCGCCTTTTTGGATAAATCCTAATTCAAAGATTCGTGCTTTGTCTAAGAGAGTGAATCTATCATCTTCGTCTGATGGAATTCCGTCTGTTGTTAATCGTGTAAGGACATTATATAATGCGGCAGTCTCGATAGAGTGTGGTGCTAACTCTGTTGCTGTTACTGAATCGGTATCATAGGTTTTAATGTCTACACCTTCCGATGGTTTTGTGTCTTTTTCAGTTTCAACGATAAAGTCTTCGTGACCTGATAACTCTTTCTTGAGTAACTCGGATTCTAACCCGTAGTTTGTGAGGTAACTGAACTCATGTTTTTCTAATCGTCGTTTAAGTGCTTTCATCGGGTCTGCTTCCTCTAACTGTTCGTTCTGGTCAAGGAATGCTGCTAAGTCAGGGTTGGAGATAATTAGGAATACCGTGTCAATTGGCATTCGAATTCGCTGGTCTAATTTCACTTCACCCTCATCCATTACATTTAACAGACTTGTGAGTAAGTCTGTGTGTTGCATTCCATCTTCGATGATTGTGAGCAGACCATTTCCTTGAGAGAGAACTCCATCATATGAGTAATGGAGTGGGTTCCGAGTCCCAGACTCAATTAATCCATCGTGGCTTAACCAGACCCCTGCTAATTTCTCTTTTGGAGAGCCAGAATCCTCCGCATGGAGAACACCGATGCCTTTCCCTATATCAACAACATAATTCGAAATACGGACATTTGACGGGTCAATAACTGTCTCAAATAATGAGTTTCTTTCAGAGGATTTATGAGTCTTACAAATCCTTTCGAATTGTTTCTGCGAAGCTGGGTCTAAGCGTGATTGAACAGCAACGGGAAATCCTTCAACAATATCTGTGTTAATTGTGTTAAGTAATCTTGATTGAGTCTCTTCAGGGAATATCGATAATGGATGTGCTTGTACAGGGCTTTCAAACCATTTTGATTCATCGTTTTCACTTGGATTGTTAGCGTACATCGGGTCGAACCCCCCTTTCGCCGTATTCCATTCTAATGTGTATCGGCTCCCTCCTGTCGTTTTAGAGTAGGCTTTTAGTCCATTTACTAAACAGCGTTTTAGTTCTGATTTCCCTGTTGCTGTCGGTCCAGAAATCCAGAGAATTTTCTCGGTTTTTCCTGTTGCGCTCGCAATAACTCTAAGTGTATTCACGAATTTGTTTAACTCTTGTGTGTTGCCGAGTATCGCATGTTCACCATTATTATGTGGGTCATCAAAGAAGTTGTATCGTTCAATCTCCTCACCGTTTTCGATAACTGTCCGAGTTCCATCATATTCAATCGCCTCAAGCATATACTTTGACGAGTTTGAAGCAAACGATGGATTTTCAAATACTAAATCAACATATTCAGATACCGTTAATGGTTCCTGATGAATGTCTCGTAACTCATCATTGCCTTGTTTGATGAACTCTTGTGCTTTATCAGAGATGTTTGTTCGGTTAGTGGTATTTCGGTTCATTATCAGTATCCACCTATTATGTGTCGTCGTATTCTTGGTTTGCTAATTCAGTTCCAACAAATTTCAGTAATTCCTGTGCGCCATCTTCAGAGTATCCGTGAGATACTAAGGATTCAATCCATTCAGAGCGTCCTCCTTCAACATCATCGGAAACTAATGCCTTGAAATTGATATTGTGTTTCATATCATTCCAGACCTTCTGCTCTAATCCTCTCTGAAGCTGTTTATTGTCCTGTGGCTTGAATGACTTATCTTCTCTTGCTCTGCGGCTAATCCAATAGCTAATCTCCTGCCGGAAATCATCGGTTTGACTTTCCTCAATTCCAATTTCTTTTTCAACCGCTCGCATGAATTTTTCATCAGGGTCTTGGAGTCTTCCTGTAAGTTCATCTTCAATCTGGTTGTCATCGATATATGCCATTACATTATCGATGTATTTTTCTCCTTGTTCTTGGATTTCACCGATATCATATGCAATAGCGGCTTGTACATCATCAATTGCTAATTCTCTGTATTCTTCACGAGCAAGCTCAATATATCGCTCATAAGTTGGGACTTCATCCTCATCGACACTTCCGTGGTCGGATAGCTTCTCCTCAAAGTAACTAAATACAGTTAATGGACTGATGTATTGTTTGTCTTTGTGGAGATTATCGAGGATTGCTTCAGAGATTTGACCTGAGACGAATCGGGCACTGATGCCTTCTAATCCTTCACCCCATTCAGCATCTTCTGCTTCTTTTCGGAGTTCATAGAGGTCTAAGTCTTCAAACATATTCTCCTCGCCATTATAGACTCTTGCTTTCTGAATGATATTTGCGTCTTCTTTCTTGGGTTCCATTATCCGAGTGAGGACAGCGAATAACCCAGCCATCTCTAATGTGTGTGGTTCGATATTTACCTCTGGAATGTCAGCGTTCGAGAGAATCTTCTCATAGATTTGAGCTTCTTTTTCATATTCAAGAACATATGGATAGCGGATAGCTATTGTCCGGTCATTGAACGCTTCCATCGTATCGTCACTTTTCTTCTCCAAGTATTCTGGCATATTTGTTCGCCCGACAATCACTTGGTCAATATCAATTCGTGGGTTATTTTTTGGTTTAATCGTCTGTTCTTGTGTAGCGTGTAAGAAGTCGTACAGGAACTCTTTCTGGAGTTTGAGTAATTCCTCTCCAGAGAATATTCCTCGGTTTGCGTTACAGAGAGCGCCAGCGTAATCGAACGAACGAGGGTCATTTTCACCATACACGGCAATCTTACTGTAATCTACAGAGCCAGTCAATTCGCTTTCATCCTGGTTCTTTTTGTCTTTCGGCTCGAAAGTCTCAATACAGCGTCGTCGGTTCTCACTTGCGGTAAGTCGAACAACTCGAATATGGTTCTCAAAGACTTTCTCTAAGTTATCATCATACTCTTCTAAGAGAGTATCGAAATAGAACTGTGACGCAGGGTCTAAGTCTTGGTCGTTCTTAAGCGTATATGGGATGTCTTCATTATCTTGGAGGACTTCATTTAGTCCTGCGATAACTTTGTCCCGTTCATTTTGTGGAAGTAAGACAAGTGGGTCTTGAAGCATTTGTGACATAACGGTGTCGTCTTTCGGGTCTTGGTCATCAATCACTGATTGTAGGTTCACCCATTTGAATGTGTACATACGCCCAGCATCTGTACGAGTGTAATGTTCAAAGTATTCTCTGACTTGTCTGTCGAAATCAGATTTCCCTGAACCGACTGGTCCGAGAAGGAGTTTAATCTTCTTCTCTTCACCTAATCTCCGTGAGCCACTCTCTACTTTATTGACAAATTCGTGGATTGCTCGATGAACATTTTCACCGAAGAATTTGTTCTCACCTTCATTAAGCGGGTCGGCACTTGCTAACTTATATTCAACAATACCTTTTTCCTCGTTGTAGGATGTTTCATAATAAGTAAACATATCAGCAACCCGCTGATGCGAACTTCGTGCAATAAGAGGGTCGTCATATACTTCCTCAAGATACCATTCCATCGTGAACTCCTCTCCGTCGTCTTGAGGGATTGTGTCCTTGAATGCGTTACTTAACTGGGATATCTGGTACTGTGTCATACTGTTACAAGGATAAAAGACAAAATCCTATATAAATGTTTGGTTAGATTACTCACCCCTTTATAAGAAAATCGCCGTAGGATATACAGTTATCCCTCAGAATCTTCATCTAATTCTTCCTCAGAATTCTCAAATTCTTCTTTAATGATATCTTTTGTTTTATCGGACTCCATCGAATGTGTATGAATATCATCCATCTCAACTTCTTCATCACTCAATTCAATAAAATCCTCTTGAACTTCTAAATCCTCTGTATCTAAGTGCCATCTATCCTCATCATCCAACCGACTAAGAATTCGCTTCATATGCGTCTTCAATTCATCATCATTAATATTCACTTCAAACACATATTCCCCATTCCGTTGTTTCTGTATATTGGAACTTACTAACTGGTTATCAAAATAGTATGGGCTTAGTTGAGTCATAATGTGCTTATACACAAACTTTTCAATTCTGCGGATAACTCGCCGCCCAGTTGTATCAGTAGCCCGAGTCATATAATTTGTTGACTCTTTCCATGATTCTTTGGTTTTCTGAATATCTTGTTCCTTTTCAAGTGCGGTAAATGACTCTTCTAGTTTCCCAGCAGCCTTTTCAACATCTTCAATTGGTTTTGCTCCGTTCTGTTCTCCTTTCCCTTCATTAATTGATGCCTGTTCAGATGTTTTATCGGCAATCTTCTTGTCATCTGCGTTATCTGACAATTTTGGACGCCAATTAGTAAATTCTTCAAGAGATTCCTCTGGAACAGGGTATTCTGTCTCTTCAGAAACCGTCCGTAGTGCTGATTCTATTTTTTCCCCGTGTTCAACAATAGTTTCCCAGTCTCCTCGTTCTTTGAAACCAGATATACTTGACTCCATTAGTTGTTACTAAACCCTGTTAAAAATCAAGTATTAAAATGTTTGTGTTAGTTGCCTTACTCAACTCGAAGCGTCCGAACTCGGTCAAGGGGTGTAACGAAGTACTCCCAAACGCCAACAACATCGAAAGTGAAGGAATCCGTAAGGCGGGATTCATGTGCGACACGCTTCACATCGTACTCTGCGTCCATATCAGCAGGCGTCTCTGCGGTTCGCTCGTTGAAGGAGTACATATTCGTGAAAGCTCCCTCATCTTCAACCATCCGAGCAGGCTTACTTCGTCGCTCTGCCGAGTGAACCTCTCCAACCAGTTCAGGACTGCTATCCAGAGACATCGCATCGAGCGTCACCACAGGGCTGAAGAGTCCAGCGTCACGGAAGATACGACTCTTCTCTGCTTCCGAGTCAATACGGCCCTTGAAACTGGTCATCGTGTGAACACCTCCAAACAGATGCCAGTCGCCATTCATCCGACCGAGAAGAACGGCATCCGCAATATCACTCGTTCCGATGTCCGTACCCTCAGCAAGTGCCTCCAACTTATCCTGAACCTCAGGCGCATCAGCGGTGTGTTCAATACGAAGGAATCGAGGAAGTCGCTCGTTGTAGTACGAGACAACGAACTTCTCGAAAGCCGTCCCACTCACATTCCGCCAACTCTGGGTGGCCGAATTTCCACCACCGTTAAACGAAAGGTACTGTCGATAAAGCCCGTAGTGCCAAATATCCGTTACATTTGCGGTCGGATACTCCTCAACAGCCCACAGGAACACATCCCGAACTGCTTCACTCGGAGTAAGCGAATCATTACGAAGGGAATCTCGAAGTCGAATGCCAATACTATCCAACTGTCCGGAACTAAGGGTCGAAGCGTTCCGAACAGATGCGTCAGTCATTTCCTGAACTTGCGAACTCATTATTACACTCTAACAAAGGTTCGATATACACTTAAGCACTTCGATTTGAGTTTACTTAAAAGACTCTGTGACCTCTCTGTAGTCCGTTCCATCTATATCCGATAGATGGGACTCGATTGCCATCAAAACCTCGCTATCAAGCTCACAATGGTGTAGAATGGCTACCCATTCACTAACCGTTAATTCAAACTCGGGAGGATACAACGAACCCTGTGCTGTATACACAGATAAAAACTCAGAACAATCCGAATACAACTGACCCGCAATCTCCGTGTCAATAGAATCCGACCGTACAACTTCCTGTCGGATAGAGCGCACTACACGAGGGGAAAATGAAATCCCAACAGTAGATACACTACTCATTACTAGGTCGAAGTATATCTATGGTTTAATAGATTCGCACACTTCAAAAAAACCTACCCGAAAATCTGTGTTGCTGTGTTATATTCATCCTCTGAATACAAACACAACTCAACCGTAGACACGGACTCAAAATCCACACTCCAAACCGCTTGAATAATCTTCTCCAGCCCAATAGATAATGGAACACCACCCAAACCACAGCCAACAGCAGGACATACAACAGAGGTAACTCCAAGCGCATCCGCTTCCTGTAATGCATTACGAGTCGATTTAAATATTGAAGACGGTGTTGATTCACCAGTTCCATGATGTGGCATAGATGCCGCATGAACAATATGCGAATACGGAAGGTCATACGCATCAGTCACAACCGCAGACCCAACATCAACTGGACTATACGACAACGCTTCTTCTTGTAACATCGGACCCGCCGCCTGAGATAGCGCCCCCGCAACTCCAGTCCCAAGATACATACTTGTCCCAACTGAACTGATAGCAACATCACCACCAATCTCCGCAATATCCCCCTGAACAAATGATACATCTACATCTGAATCAGCCATAAACTCACCACCCTCAGGAAGTTCTTTCCGCCCATACAGATGGAAACTTTCCTCCATCTCCTGTACCGTAAATCCATACGACTCCATCAGGGAGATGATATCCTCTACTGTATATCCTACATCCTCGTGAGATGGTTGAACAGGATTTGGCTCGTGTGTTTCAAAGATGATATGTCTACAATCAGGGTCTGATAATGTTGCTTCCATTCCTTCTAAGACTAATGGACCTGCTCCCTCCACATCAATCTTCACAACATCAGGAGTCTGGTAATCAGTCATCGAATCACCCGTGCGTGTTGGGACAGTAATGGATTGCACTGAATCATATCCCTCTCCAATTGCCAATCCATGTCGCCCATACCCAGGCTCCGTTGATTCACGGATATCAAACACGGCTTCGCCATCTTCGTTTGAAAGGGCTTTCTCAAGAATGTGAATATTCTCAATTTGATTCACTGCTTTATTATCAATTGATACTGACCGATTTGAGGGCATAGGTTCAAAACTAATCACTTGCCCATCTGGGAGTTGTTTAGCCATTATAAAGGCGTGAATTCCCAAACAGGAACCAACATCCCAAAATACAGAGTCAGGTGAAGTGACTTCAGAGAGTTTTTCAAGTACATACCGTTCATGAGATAGATTCTCAACTCGTTCACGGATTCTATCATTCGAGGCGATAAAATCGACACGCTCACCAAGGAATTGGGCTGAAGACAATTCCCGATGCTTGTAAGTTACCATATGATATACTCATTCCTCTAGATATAAGTATTTTTGTTTTCTAATTCAGCATACATACACTCCCTATATGTAGTGATATTGAACGCAGTACCCCGAGAGTGCTAACATTTTAAGGGATACCATGTCAACAGTTAGTATAGATGAGTGTCGTCCAATCGTTTACAGTCCAAAACCCAGATGCGCTGACATCACGACTAGACTTAAATCCAGACTCCGAACCCGAAGAACTCACAGTAAAATATCTCTACTCAAGCTGTAAAGTCACAACTGATACAGGAGAAACAATTATTGTCTCAAATACAGTCCTCCACGAACTCTACTCCGAGGGAGTATTTACTGACACATCAAAAGCTGTTGCTACTTGAACTCCAAGCCTCCGGGCTAATTCCACAGGGACAGCATTCCCTAATATCTCATACTGTTTCGATTTCGTACCCTTGAATTTATATTCCTCTGGGAACGACTGAATTCTCGCACACTCTCGAATTGTCCCTACTCGTGGCTCCCACGGATGAACAAACGGCGCATTATTGTTATTCTTTAATGTTGGAGCAGGTTCATCACCAGCAATCCGCTTCCAACTTTCAGAGTAATTATCATACAGACTTTCCCCAACATCCAGTTTCTCTAATCTTTCAACTGTTGAAGACTGATGATTTGTTCCAACATCATCTTCAGGTAACGGTTCAGTAAATACTCCAGTATCCTCTACAGTTGTTTGAGTATCCTCAGGGACAGGAAATTCAAAATCTATATCTAACTCTTCTTGGATACCCATAATAAAGACACGCTCACGAGTTTGTGGCACTCCATGATATGATGCGTTTAACACATCCCACGAAACAATATACCCTAACTCTTCAACTGCGGTAATAACTTGTGGAAGAACCTCATCCCCGTGTTCATCCTCCATCGAAACCATTCCTTTGACATTCTCAATAACTATAAACGAAGGGTTATAATACTCTACAAATTCTAAAAATCGATATACTAAGTGGTTCCGCTCATCACTTGTATCTCGTTTACCTGCTAAACTGAATCCTTTACACGGAGGTCCACCAATAATTCCATCAATTTCTTCTGGAGCAATCCCTGTTTCAGATTCAAATTCCTCGGGAGTATACTCAAACAAATCCCTACATACACTTTGCCCTTCGTGATTAGATTGAAATGTTTCTAGTTTCTCTTCATCGAAATCAACCCCTGCTGAAACAGTAAAACCTGCTTGGGAGAACCCTTCAGATAATCCTCCAGCTCCAACAAATAAATCGAGTGTATTCATAAGGTTAACTTATCCTCTCTTTACTTTAAATCTTCCTCTTTCGAGTCAGATATCTCTCACAACTAAACTGAAATATGAAGAATTGCGTATGTTAGATTCCGATGTTATACTTGGACAACATACTGTGGTTCGTCAGGTCGGTCATTAAATCGGTCATCGAATGGGTCAATCCGGTCATTAATGTCACTGAGCGGGACAGTAACACCTGCGTCATCGATATGAACAAGTTCAACGCCTTCGGATTCAAGGTGATTCCGTAGAGATTCACCCATACTATATCCATTCGCAAATCGGAGCGGTTTCTGATACCAATAGAACCCTTTCTTTTTGCTACCTTTCACGATACCAATATCTCCAGCTCGACCATCAGCCAGGTGCTGTGGAACTGGAGTCGATGTACCATCAACGAATTCCATACTTATGGTACACACCTATATCAATAAAAGTGTTACTATCTCACACATCACTCGATGAGAGTATTTCAGCATCCTCTTTATACATTCCATACATCTTATCCCGATATCGTCGTGCTTCTTCACTACTTTCAAATTCATCCATTACCCGCCGACCATCGGAAAGTGTTCGTAGTTCAGACCAATGACTTGGGAGTGAACCGTCTTCTACTTCGACCAGGAATACTTTAGCCATAAGTACCTCTAATCAATCAACCATTAAAAACGCTTCTATGTGTATCATTTCAAATTACTGATATTCAATATCAAAATGATTATAGGTTCCGTCATCGAAAATAACTTGAAGTGTCCCTTTGTTAGACCCTGAAGGCTGATTCAACAGAATCTCATCTTCCAACTCATTCAATGTGCTTACAAGAACTCCTTTCTGTTCAAATCCACTCCGCTCCCATATCACTTCATTATCCTGAATCACAAAATCAACTTCGTGCATACAAGAACCTTACACACCAAATATTAAATAGATTTTGTTTTTTAAATAACAGAATAGGATTGTACAGTATCACCAAAGAGCCATTCCACATGGTCTAAGGCGTAGGATTTATCGTCATCTTCGATATATCCGACCAAATCCTCAACAACAAATGTATCATAGTCATGGAGTGCTGCTGAACTTGCCGTGTGAAGGACACAGACATTCGCAAGCGTCCCACAGACTAATACTGTTTCAATATCCTGCTCGGTTAAGATAGTATCAAGGTTAGTGTTATGGAACGCATCGTAAGTGGATTTATCGATAACTGTATCAGTATCCTTGACAGGAAGATTGTCTACAATTTCGTGACCCCAGCTTCCTTCGAGCGCATGGACACCCCATCGCTCAAATTCATTATAATGGTCGAATTCAGAGTCGAATTGATTTTTCGTATGAGTGTCTCGTGTGTAGATAACTGTTGCTCCATCATCCCGAGTTGTATTCACAAACTCTTTGATTTTTGGAATTACTTCTCCACTTGGAGGCGCATAAAGGACTCCATCTTCGTGAGCGAAACAGTTTTGCATATCAACGACGATGACTGCTGTCTTATCTAAGTCAAAGTTCATACTTGCTTGTTTGAGTGCATCAGAGTTAAACATTTATATTTTGGATGGAGGGGAATGATAAGTTATAAGTAGTACTATATTGTAAGTGTATACATGAAGAAGATTCGTGACGCCCTCTATGGTGAATACATTACTGTGGAAGAAGATGAACTCCCAGTCTTAGATTCACCAGAAGTCCAGCGTCTTCGGCGTGTAAAGCAGTTAGGAATGTCTTCACTCGTCTACCCAACTGCGACACACTCCCGATTTGCTCACTCATTAGGAGTAATGCACCTTGGTGGGTTGTTCGCTGAAAAACTCGAACTCTCTGAAAAGGAACGGAAGGCTGTTCGACTCGCTGGATTACTTCATGATGTTGGGCACGGTCCATTCTCTCATGCTAGCGAGGAAGTCTTCGAGGATTCCCCTGACCACGAAGAAGTATCGTGCGAAATTGTTCATCGATTAGATGAACGAGGTATTCTCCCAGTTCCTGCTGAAGAAGTTATCAAGTATATTCAGGGAACTGCTAAACCGTCTATTATCGCTGGAGATATCGATGCGGATAGAATGGACTACCTCAAGCGTGATTCTCACTTTACTGGTATCCCACACGGTAAGATTGATACGCAAACAATTATCAAGTCGGCGGAACTCAGAGATGATGGTCAGTTGGTCTTTCATCGACGGGCGATTGAAGCATTAGAACAGATGCTTGTCTCTCGGAAAAATATGATTGGGTCTGTATATAAACACCCCACAGCACAGATTGCGGAGAAGATGCTCCAGACAGCAATCAATAATTACCAGCGTACTGAAAGTGAAGAGTTTTGGGAGATGGATGATTATCAACTTCACACGGAATTGTTGGACTCCTCAGGTCTCTCACAGACCTTGTATCAACGGATTATTGACAGAGATTTATATAAAACTGCGTTTGAACTTCGGAAACGGCACCTTCAAGACTGTTCAAATCTACCGGAGATGAATCAGTCCGAAATTCAAGAAACAATTATCGAGAGTACGGGTCTTGAACCACATAAAGTCTTCGTTGAGGTTTCACTACCAACTCCAGATAAGCGGTTCAATATCCAGATAGATACAAAAGACGGAATCTACCCATTTGAAGAGATATCTGGCTCTGCGCCGCTTCTTACTGGACAGGCTGGAGATTCATTACTTGTCTCTGTATATGCCCCACCAGAAGACACCGAAATTGTCAATAAATGTACAACAGAGTACATTAATGATACATTTGATTTGAAGTGGGAACAGTAAAAAATACAAAACTATATAAGAAGGGACTTCTACAGCCCTAGAGAAGGGGATTACTATGAAAGAGAAAATTCTATACGACACTGTAAACGAGAGGTATGTAAAGATTGTCCAAAGTGAGGCTGGAAAACTAAAAGTTATCCATGTTGATGAACACGGAAATGAATTAGTTCCATTAGGATACATCACCGAAGAATGTTTACAAACACGAAAGAGGGAAGAGAGATATGAACAAACAGATTCCGTTACTGTAGGGTTATCAATTCCAGCATAGGCTAATTCAAAATTGGTTAACTCGGTGTATCATCATAGATATACATATACACAAGGAACACAAATCCAATGATTCCAATTACCGTGGAAGTAACAGCGGACCCTGCTCCAACATACATAAACAACCCAATTCCAATTCCGATAATCGATAAAACAATAAATGGAGCAATAATCAGTAGAACTTTCTTCACTTTTAACTGAGCTGTGGTATGTTCAGCAGTATTAACTTTTCTATCGATGATATCCTCTTTTAATTTCTCTAATTCCTCCTGAGATAACCCATCCTCCATATCATCGGTTTCAACACTCATTACCTCCATATTCAAGACCACACCTAAAGAGTTTTATGGAAGCAGTATCCCGAAATATTTAGATGAAAGGACAACAAACACTCAGTCATGGACATTATCATCATTATATTATTGAGCGTCCTTGCTGGAGTAATCGGTGGTATGGGTGGACCAAGCGGATTCATCCCAATCGCAGCGTTACTCACACTAACAACTTTTACACAAACACAAGTCTCTGGAACAATCTCCGCATCCTTTCTCATCGCAACACTCTTCGGAGCAGCTCTCTATACAATCTCAGGAGACCAAAACTGGAAACTCCTCATATTCATAATCCCATCGGCACTTATCGGAACTCAAGTCGGAACCTACATTAACACACAGATATCCGAAATTGTATTCCTAATCCTATTATCAGGGGTCGCAATCACATTAGGAATCCTGTTATTAAAATGGGCAACAAGCGGCTTGGGAACACTCTACTCACTCGATATCACGACACTACATAGTAAACTAATCTTAATCTCTCTCGGGCTTATTGTAGGTATAATTGGCGGAATAACAGGAATTGGTGGCATAGCGATAGTAGTCCCAGTACTATTGTTACTCGGAGTTAACCCATTAACAAGTATCGCTACAGGGATAACACAAGGTGTATTCACAACAGTAGGAACCAGCTTCGGTTACTTCTCACAAGGAGCAATACAGTTTGAGTATGTCCTATATATTGGAGTTCCATTTGCTGTCTCACAAATCATTGGCTGGAAAATCGCACATCTAATTGATACTGATAAACTAAAACTCTCATTAGGGATATTTAACACCGTGTTCGGAATATACCTATTAACAACCGTTATTTTCTAAACTTCCTCTCGAACAATCGAACCAGACTTGACATCGACATGAGGAACAATAGGTGAAGAACTCACATTAGAAATATGATGGAGGTCTTCATCAGATAACCACGGGTATATATCCTCCGAACCAACTCGTTCAATAGGGAGTTGATTAATAAGAGAACCCATCTGCGAGGGTACAGTTTCCCCTCGAAGTTCCTGTCCAATAACTGTCGCTCCTATTACATCCTCAACTGCAACTTCACCACCACTCCCCGCACAGAATAACAGAACATCATACGACGGATAATTCTCATTAATCCACTCCGCTACTGCTCCAGCATTCATCGCTGAACCAATGACAATTTCTGCGTCCACACCCTCTGTTTCCTCGTATGACTCGATTGCCCGACGAGCGCCATTACTACTGGTCAACGCAACTCGCTCAGGAACACTATCATACAACCCAAACACACTATGAACATTCTGTGGAGAGTTAGTGAAATCAATCTCTACATCAGACCGTGGCTCACCCCCGATAATAATCTCATCCATCCGACTCAAGTTCTCTAATTCCTTATCTGTATACGCAGGTACTACTTCATCAACCTCATACTCCATCAGTGTCACTACTGTAGAAGAAAATGAGATTACATCAATAATAACGAATACTGTCTCATCATTAACCCGCTCTGATTGAAACTCAGACGGCGTATCTAACCGTCGAATCGTTCGAGTAGTCATTATGAATAGCTATGGGATGTATATATTTAAGTTCACCGATTATACAGGAACTACTAACCAACAAACCTATATTATATACCAATAATATACACCTGTATGAGTTTCAACAAACTTCAATTACCAGAAATTGAAGTCGGAGATACAGTCAGAATTGTTCTTGAAACAGGAAATTCGATTGTCGGAGTGGTTAAACAATATATGAACTCTAGTAAAACCCCGGATACATATATAATCCGTGAGCCAACTGGAAGAAAACATAGACTTGAAGCAACAGTTGTGTCAGTAACTTTAGAGGGGATTTATGTTGAAGAGATTAAACAAAGAGAATAATCTAAAAGCAAACTTTTAAGACGCTCCTTGACTTAGAGATATGTATGGATACAATTGACTGTTCGGCAATCCCAACACATATCACAGATTTTGCGTTTGACCATATTACAGATTTGTTTGATGTAACCGTTGATTACGACGCACAGACTGTAGAAATTGCTGAAGAGGACAGTGACGAAGCCCGCCAAAAGCTAACAGAGCTATGCTTGGAGAAAATCCGAGATATGCGAGATGAGATTAACCGAGGGTACGCATTAGAACTTTCAGAAAATGAGGTTATCCAAGCAGAACAAACCGTTCTCTCAGATGGATTCACTATTCAGTAGATTATCCTACTGAATCTCATCGATATCAACAGAACTTCCGTCTTCAAACGACAATTCAACACTCTGCGGACGACCGTTATCCGTGTAGTAAATCTCAATTACACATTGTGGGTCGCCATCAACCAACCGACGAGCGTGACCGTCATTTTTCCGACCTTGAATTTCAACAATATCACCACTATACATAGTTCCATCAACCGTTCTAATATGGACTGAATCACCAACACCTAACTGATACGCTTCTCGTGCTGTTGCTGTAAGCATCATATGATATTGATATAACTGAAAGGTTTAAACAATTTCGATAATTCAAACCAAAATTGAAAGCCTACGAAGGGATTTGCACCCTTGAATTGTTCCATACCAAGGAACCGCTCTGGCTAACTGAGATACGCAGGCACACTACCTCAAGCCGACAGAGAGATTTGAACTCTCGACTTATTCCTTACAAGGGAACCGCTCTGGCCAACCTGAGCTATATCGGCAACCGTGTGATGGCATATGAACCGTGAGACGGTACACATACCGCAAGTCGGGACTGCCCGATTTGAACGGGCGACAAGTCGCTCTACAGGCGACCGCTCTACCAGACTGAGCTAAGTCCCGTGGAGGCTGTAGAGGGATTCAAACCCCCGACCTGTTCCTTACAAGGGAACCGCTCTATACAACTGAGCTACACAGCCATTTGTGCTTGCTTACTGGGATTGACTCCCAAGTCCGCACACCAGGATTCGAACCTGGAGCGGATGGCTCTACAGGCCATTCTCACTTCCAAGTGAGCTTGTGCGGTCGGAGATGCTTTGCGGGCGATTCTGTATTGTTCTTTGTCTATTCAAAGCCATGGGCCGGATTTGAACCGGCGTGATTTCGCTCTGCAGGCGAATGCGTAAGGCCAGACTCTGCCACCATGGCATGAAGCCCATAGAGATTCGAACTCTCAATTACTCCACCCGAATCCCGTTCAGGAGTCAGGGGCTTTGGAGTGTTGATAGTATCACACTATCCATAACGCCTTCACAACCAGCGGAACTTATGGACACATCTGATGGGTTGAAACCAAAACGCCAATAGTTTCAGGTTTTTGCTCCGTTAGGAACGCAAACCATTCACTATTGAGTTAGAAAATATATGTATAACAGGTCGTACAAACCTGACGCTCAGAGCCGAACGCAAACTCGTTTGAAACTCCAAGCGATTTCATACCTCTATGTAAGAGGTGGGAGTATAAAAAGGTTTCGATACTAAGTCACAAAATAGACTCCCTCCAATCACTATCCTGAATCTCAGGTAACAACCGAACCCGCTCAACCAACTCAGAATCATCCAACTCTGAAATCATCTCAACTGTACGACCAATCACCGAAATAGTCTCTGAAGATAATGTAATATCCATCGACCGCCCACTATTTGAATATAAACAAGACTCACCAGAACTCAACTCTCTACTTCTCTCAAGATACCCATGATTCGCACTTTCCTCAAGTAAGAATGTCAAGAAATCCGAATATGGCTTCTCATGAAGTAAGATATAATCGACATCTGTTAGACTATCTCCATATTCATACTTGAACCCACGGTCAACAAGATATAATGAGATAAGAACCCGCTGCTCTGAGACACTATCTGAGTGAGCATCAATGATTATCTGAAAACACTCACGGATAAGGCTCTCATCCATCTCTACCAAACACTTGCTAAATGCCAAACATAAACACTTCGGTGAATTTAAATACACACAACTCGTAGTGTATATCTATATGCAATCTGACGCCCAAAGTATGGACATCAACCCCTCGTTTCATACTTCAGCATCAGCAACCTTCACCAACAGTAGAGGACAGATATCCTATATTCTTGATATTGTCAAATCAGGAGTCCACAAACGACTGAATCTAACAGAGAATACAGTAGAAGATATTAACGATGCGTTTTATCAGTATCGAGCTAATACGGATTACCCATATATCCATACACTTCTCTGGAACAGGATAACACCACAAGAAATCCCGAAAGTTCCACTTCCAACCAGTCAGCGGATACATTCAGCTGAACTGTTATTCGCATTTAACGCTGACATTTCATTAGCAGAGATTATGAAAATTTATCCAACTGTTATCGATAAGAACCCGTTTCCTACATTTGATTACACACCGCACAGAGATATGCTTCACCTTCGAACAACACCAAACCAAAAGCACACAGGGATACCAATAAGCATCGCTTTACGCTATTTTTACCAAACTGATATACCAATCCTCATATTATCTGGTTCAGCGCCAGGAAGTAGTCTTTCAACTCTTCTTGAAAATACAGACGGGTGTTCTCCAACAGTCAAACAAGGAACAAGAAACTTCACATACACTTATTTTAAAAACCATACGAACCATGGAAGCGAACCAGATAGAATACGAGAAATACTCAATTTGTTCCAAAAACGACATCCAAAAGGGCTTGTCTGCCTTCTTAATATTAACAATATTCCAGATTTCCCTGACATCGAAGACACACTTGTTAACTTACAGGAAAATGGATATGGCATAATTACAAGTGGAGCATATTCGTCAGCTGTATTTGAGGAGGGAATTCAATTCCAAGTGAAATCTGTAGATATTGATAACCCATTATTCTTCAAGCCAAAGACTGGGCTTCCGATTCAAGTTGAAGTAAAAAATAAACAAGCAAATACAACACATTACGCAAATGTATACCCGTGGGAACATATGTTAGAATCCGCTCAATACCCCGCTGGAACAACAGCAACTATCCTGGATTTCATCTAACTTAAGTCAATACCCAAATCGAAATATATAAATGTCCATCTATTCTCTCCCATACTATGGATTCGACTTTACGAGACCAGCTCAACGAAATCGATTGGAGTTTTGACTCTGCCGATACTCAATTCTCTACGCACGGCATCTCAAAATATCCCGCACGAATGATTCCACAGATTCCTGATACACTATTAGACTTGTTTCAGGAACATGGATATCTTTCAGAAAACGCAACAGTATATGACCCATTCGTCGGAAGTGGAACAACACTCATTTCGGCTAAAATGGATGGTTTAAACGGTATCGGGAACGACATCAACCCATACGCTGTTTACCTTACGAAAGTTAAAACAACACCCATAGATACCTCAGATTTAGATGCCTGTTGGTACGACATCAAGACGAACATCTTAGAAAATCTTGGAGATATCTCCGAAAACGAATACACAGACTCAAATCTGAACGACGGATGGTTTCCTGAACCACAACTTTCACAACTATTATACATCCGAGAAGAATTAGACATTCTCGAAGAAGCGTACTCTGAAGAATTAATCCATCCATTCCGAATCGCTCTCGCAACAATCTGTCGAGAATGTAGCTATCAACGAAATGGAGAATTCAAGAGATACCGAATGCCAGAAGAAAAGCGGACACAACACACACCATTCGTTAAAGACCTCTACACAACAGAAGTCATCGAAATGATGGACACTCTCAAAGAATTCTCAGAGGAATATGATAATAATGCAACAATCACCGTTCAGGCAGAAGACTCACGAAACTCCTCACTCCAAGACGACTCTATTGATGCTGTAATCACAAGCCCTCCATATGGAGACCACTCAACAACAGTCGCCTACGGACAATTTTCCAGAGACCCTGCCATTATCGCTTTTGGTGAATCAAAAACACAAATGCTAGATGTTGATAAAACAGGTCTTGGTGGAAGAAACTCTGAGGCAACAATCGAAAACCTCACACAAGAATCCAAAGCCTTAGACCGAACACTAACCGAACTTGAAAAAGTTGAGGGAGGACGAACAGATGATGCCCTGACATTCTTTACCGACTTCTACCTTGTGATGGAAGACTTATACAGAGTCCTCAAACCAGGACAACCACTTGTATGGGTCGTTGCGAATAGAACCATGAGTCGAACTCCAATCCCAACCCATATCATCACTACGCAACTCTGTGAATCACTCGGATTTACCCACGAGCAAACACTTCCTCGTTCAATCCCAAGCAAAACACTCCCATGGGAAAATGCCCCTGAAAACGAGACAGGTAATACTGGGAAGTTAATGGCAGACGAAAATATTATTATTCTTACAAAGTAGTCACGCAACTACTTCATGAAGGTCAGACACCAAGTTTGATAACGCTTCTCCAACAGAGTCCCCCGAAGAGTACAATTCTGCCATCGGACTCCACAGGTACACACGACCATCAAACGAGTCCTTATTATACACAACTACCCAATACAGAGCCACTCCCTTCGGAATGTACTCTAACCGCTCTCCAACATCTCTGAGCTGCTCACGACCATCATACACAGCACCAATACCCGAATCACTCGTCCACCAATCATTCTCCAACCGAATCGCCTCAACACCGATATCCCCAACTGGGACTCCAATTAACAACCGCTCAATATCTAACCCTGACTTATCAACAGCTCCCTCAGGAGTCGAATCTGTTAACACCACTAACCCGTCTGAATCATCGAGGTATACTTCGGCAGGCGCACCATCCCATCGATAACTACACCCACCATCATCATACTCAACTTTTTCATCAAATGTGGATAACTCTATCCCAACATCAGTTATCGTTGAATCGCCAGTAATCCCACCGTACAAGTGGCACCACCGACCGTCAACTTCAACTTCAAATACTTTTCCTTTATACTTCATTACCAATAACAAGGTACTCCAGACAGTTAAACTCTTCCATTTCAGACAATAAGACTTATAATGTACTACTAGGACTTATAATATGTATGA
>LKMJ01001506.1_pt1 | contig 20634 bp, 20 predicted proteins | sample 643391 | NCBI WGS metagenome assembly LKMJ01 (sample SAMN04112250, study PRJNA286221) | soda lake metagenome | biome: soda lake; feature: Kulunda Steppe; material: water; isolation source: sample PL-Br10 brine of Picturesque Lake | place: Russia: Kulunda steppe | collected 2010-07 | reverse complement strand
TTTGAGGTAAACAGCTCAGAAATACTCCCGGAGTCGGCCGAAGCACTTGAAACTATATCCAACCTGATGAATGAACGCGAACATCTGCAACTGCTTGTAGTGGGGCATACCGATAACACAGGAGATTTTGATTACAATCTTGGGCTTTCCATGGAACGGGCCACATCTGTGGTGCAGTATCTGAATCGTGAATATGGGATATCTGAAACACGGCTTCAGGCGGCCGGTGCAGGAATGATGGCTCCGATTACCACCAACCGAACTGAAGAGGGACGGGCACTGAACAGGCGTGTGGAACTTGTGGAAATCAGTCATTAATATTCAACCGAACACTTTCAAAGATTTGGTTCCCTGCACCTGACTTACATATATGAGCCAAACAACCTGGCAGAGTCCACGCCTCAAGCGTGGTCCTGAAAGAGCTGTGGGTCATGGCCTCGACTCTGGAATGAGCTCTCTGACGTTCGTACTCTTCCAGGTCGCTAAACAGAGGCAGGAATCAATCCCCTTTAATTGCTTTATTTAAATAGCAATTTTACGAATTGTTAAATACAAATAGCAAAACATCATAGCAATCCTGAGATGCTACAGCACCCGATGCTTCAGCGATGGCAGTTTTCTGCGGATATCCTCAATCACTGATGAATCCAGTTCAGCCGTTATAATACCGGGTTCTGTTCCTGCATCAGCAAGTATTTTACCCCAGGGATCAATAATCAGGGAATGGCCATTGGTTTCTCTCTTGGTTCCGTGCTTTCCGGTTTGAGCCGGCGCAATGACGTACGCACTATTTTCAATAGCCCTTGCCCGAAGCAGTACCTCCCAGTGAGCGCGGCCAGTGGGTCGTGTAAAGGCTGAGGGAACTGTGAATATATCCGCTCCTTTCTCTGACTGCTTTCTGTAAAGTTCAGGAAAACGGACATCATAACAGATCGACAGGCCCATATTCATATCAAACTCTTCCAGCTCTTCCATTACAATTTTTTGGCCGGGCTGAACCATTCCGGATTCGAGATAGGTCTCCTTTTCAGAAATTTCCACGTCAAAAAGGTGAATTTTATCATACGAGGCCGCAATTTCACCATCGGGATTAAACAATCCGGACCGGTTATACACTTTCCCACTTCCGGCAGGAACTGGATATCCTCCACCCAAAATATAGACGCTGAACTCTTCTGACCATGCTGACAGATTGTTTTCCACGGTCGCTGAAATATCTTCAGCCTGACGAACCCGCTCTTTTTCATTTCCCATAAACGCAAAATTCTCCGGCAGGCAGATCAGCTTGGCCTCTTTTTCCGCTGCATGTTCAATCCATCTGTATATCTCCTTCATATTATGATCCAAGTCGGGCTGACTGTTGAGCTGAATGGCGGCTGTGAGTAGTTTGGACATCGGTACAATATTTTAATTTGGAGGTTTTCTGAAACTACAAATTTCGGGTCAGACCTGACAGGTTTTCGAAACCTGTCAGGTCTGGATTAAAATGTTTATTGGGATTAAAAAATAACAGAGTGATTGGTTTTAAGACCAAGAAAACAAGAATAAGGTCTTACAAATACATAGTATTGTTTTGAAGTCAAAACAATATTTACCATATTCTGTTTTGAATGTAATACATTACCATGGAAGAACTGTTTTCATACCAAAACAAAATACTAAGCAAGGTTACCGGAGAATGGTACCGTTCAGCCTACCAAACCACCGACTGGACCCAACGACTATTCGGTATTAAGGGACTCCGTGGTGTGGGAAAAACAACACTTATGCTTCAACATTTGAAGTTTCACAATCCAGACAATAATAAAGCACTTTATGTTTCGGCTGATAACCCCTGGTTTTATGACAACAACCTCTATGAGCTGATTACAGAATTTGATAAAGTTGATGGAAAACTTCTCTTGATTGATGAAATCCACAAATACCCAAAATGGGCAAGTGAACTAAAGGTCGGATACGACACATATCCTAACATGCAATTTATTTTCTCAGCCTCATCCGCATTTGACATCTATAAAGCTGAAGCTGACCTAAGCAGAAGGGCAATCATTACACTATTGCCGGGCCTTTCATTTCGTGAGTACTTGGAATACAACTATAATATTTCTATTTCTCCAATCACTATTGAAAATCTGCTCACAAATACCGAAGAATTGAGCAAAGAAATAAATGAAAAAATAAAGCCGCTAGCTCATTTCAAAAAGTATATCAGCACTGGTTACTTTCCTTTTTTGAAAAATGAAAATGATGATATTGCAAGACAAAAACTTGCAACCATTATAAATACTGTACTTGAAAGTGACTTAGCATACGTGCAGGATTACAGCCCCTCAAACATCCAAAAAATTAAAAAACTTCTGGGTGTAATTGCCGGAACTGCTCCCTTCTCACCCAATATTTCAAAAATTGCTCAAAAACTTAAAGTAGGTAGAAATACCATTTACAATTACCTGAAGCATCTTGAAGATGCGCACATTCTTAATCTCACACACAAATCAGGACGAGGCATTTCTGTACTGCAAAAACCAGATAAAATCTATTTTGAAAACACCAATCTTGCTTTGGCGTTGAATAAACATGCAGATATCGGTGCTTTACGAGAAACATTTTTTGTAAATCAAATCCGGAATGCAGGACATACAATTCATCTGGCAAAACAAGGTGACTTTATTGTTGATAAAAAAATTACAATTGAAATTGGCGGTAAGAATAAAACATCAAAACAAATAGCAGGCGTCGAAAATGCTTTCGTAGTTAAAGATGACATTGAATATGCTTTTCAAAATCGTATACCGTTGTGGATGTTCGGCCTGCTTTACTAAGATTCTGATCTGATCCAAAGTATCCGTAAGGATAATCTCAAAATTCTACCTAAACCTCACATCATTAATCCACCAGAACAAGGATTAAAACCACTGCATTTTCGTTCAATTTATCTATTTTACAGCATACCTTCATAAAACAATTGTATATATGCACATCGATCATATCGGGATTGCCGTAAAAGACCTTGAAAAAGCGGTAAAAACGTACGAAAAGATTCTCAACTCCCCTTGCTATAAACGAGAAACGGTGGATCAACAGAAGGTTGAAACAGCTTTTTTTAAAACCGGCGAATCGAAAGTAGAGCTGCTCGGAGCCACATCACCCGACTCGGTTATCACATCATATATCGAAAAAAGAGGTGAGGGCATTCATCACGTTGCTTTTGAGGTTGATGATATTGAAAAAGAGATTACCCGCCTGAAAGAGGAAGGGTTCAGGCTTCTGAGCGATTCACCTCAAAAAGGTGCTGATAATAAGCGAATAGTCTTTCTGCACCCTAAAGGTAATCATGGTGTGCTCATTGAGCTGTGTGAATCCCTTTAAACGGCTGATCTAAATTATCTTATTCCTCGCGCTTCTTCAGATACTTCACAATGTATTTCCCAAAAATATCAAACTCGAGATTTACCTTGTCGCCCTCATTTTTATCCTTCAGGTTGGTGTAATCCCAGGTGTACGGAATTATGGCCACAGTAAATTCACTACCTTCATCGTCCCTTGCAACAGTAAGGCTGATCCCATCAATGGCTACGCTGCCCCTGCCAACTATGTAATCATCAAATTCATCGGGAAACGAGATCGTCAATAACAAGTCTGCACCATCTTTTTTAATCTTTTTGATGGTGCCCACGGTATCCACATGCCCCTGAACCATATGCCCTTCCAGGGCTTTATCCAGCGTGAGCGATCTTTCTAAATTAACACCTTCGCCTTCTTTAAGATCACCGAGATTTGTTTTTGATAATGTTTCGTGAACACATTGCACCCTGAATTGTTCGTCATCAAACGATACAACCGTCAAACAGACACCATTTACAGCAATACTTTCATCTATATGAACATCATCCACAAATGATGAATGAATAGCGAGTTCTTTTCCGCCGGCCATTCCTTTGATTTCTTTTATAACGCCAACTTCTGATACAATTCCTGTAAACATATTCCTATAAATTTGCGGTTAACAGCATATCTGATCCCACCCGGGTCCATGTGAAATCTCTGAACGGAACAACATCTTCCATTCGATTAATTCCGATATTAAGTACCGATTTTGTACCTCCACCCAAAAGTTTGGGAGCTATAAAAAGCTGCAGGCGATCAACAAGCCGTTTTCTGAGCAGTGCTGATGAAAGCTGTTGTCCACCCTCCACCAGAAGCGAGGTCACCCCGTATTCTGCAAGTTTATTCATTGCCTGTTTCAGTCGGATGTGGCCATCGGCTTTTTCCACCTGAATGATGTTGCCACGGAAATAGTCACTCTGGAGCATTTTTAGCATTGGGTCTGCTTCCGTATCTGATTTTTCTTTATTGTAAGTTATTATCGTTGTTTTTTCTTCATACTGATCCGAAAACAAATTCAGTTTTCTGTCCAGTTCAAATGGTCCGTCAATAACCACTCTTTTTGGCTGTCTGCCTTCCACAAGCCTTACTGTTAAGGAAGGGTTATCAAGTTTAGCGGTGTTTCGGCCAACCAAAACCGCATCATCCTTGCTTCTCCATTTATGCACTAACTTTCTCGATTCTTTACACGATATCCATTTAGAGTCTCCGTTTGGAGCGGCAATATAGCCGTCTGCCGATTGTGCAATTTTCAGCGTTACAAACGGACGTTTAAACTCGAGAAAGTGCAGCCATTTTTCGTTTAATTTTTCGGCCTCTTTTTTTAAAACACCAACTTCTACCCTGATTCCCTTTTCACGCAAAATCTCAACACCTTTCCCATCCACTTCCGGGAAAGGATCTTTCATAGCAATTACCACTCTTTTGAGGGAAAATTTTGAGAGCATCTGTGCACAAGGTGGTGTTTTTCCGTGGTGAGAACATGGCTCAAGCGTAACATATACCGTAGCGTTTTTCAGAAGTGATTTATCCTCAACCGCATTTACTGCATTTACTTCAGCGTGATCTTTACCGAACCTTTCATGGCAGCCTTCACCGATGATGTCGTCGTTTTCTGAAACTATAACACAGCCCACCATGGGATTAGGTGAAACGTATCCCATTCCCTTTTCAGCAAGGCTGAGGGCTCTTTGCATCCAAACTTTATCTTTTTGCTGAGACAAATCTGCTCTTTTAAATATTCTATAAACAAAAAAAGGGTAAGAGACAGCCCTTACCCTTTTTAAAATAACGTATAAAATTGTTTCTATCTAAGAATCTGGCTTCTGTTATCTCTGATTCTCGCGTTCTCTTTCAATCGGTCAACAAATACCTCATTAAAGGCCATAAATTTTTCCTGCTCCAGGCGCTGCTGAATTTGCTGCCTTTGCTGAGCACTCATTTGCGATGGTGTTGCAAAATCCAGTGTATTAACATGCACTACAAAAACTGCATTATCACCGGGAATTGCTCCTGAAGTCTGACCTGCTTCCATGTTGAAAATTGCGCCAATAACTCCAATTTCCCTTCCTGCACCGGGTATATTATTACCACTCATTGGAATATCCTGCGCGGTCTGAATCTCTTTTTCTGCCAGTGCTGCCAGTGATTCCAAATCACCATTTGAAGCGATCAGATCATTAACACGGCCCAGCACAATTTCGCGTCTCATTTGATTTCTGACACTGTTTTCAACCTGATTTCTCACTTCGCTGAACGGCCTTACACCTTCAGGTGTCCGTTCAATCATTTGAACTACGAGAAAACGGTCGTTTAATTCAATGGGGTCAGAAACACGACCTTGCCGAAGATTTTCCAGTACATTTAAAGTTTGCTGGCTCTGTCCCAGGCCGGCAATAAACGGATTGTCTTTGGTAGCAGTACTTTCGTGAATTTCCATATCTCTTCTCTCAGCTTCAGTTACGAAACCATCGGATGATGCATAGAATTCAAATTCATCGGCACGCTCAGCTAATCTGTCAATGGTACCAATCGGATCGGCCATTACTTCGTAAGAAAGCACAGCATATTTAATTTCATCTCCACGCTCTTCTATTTTTTTGAACGCATGAGGGGCATCGTCAATCATAACAACTTCCGAAACTTCACCAACTTCCAGGTCCAGCAGTATACGATACTCTTCTCTGAGATCATCTACATGTACAAACTCACCTTCATACGGCACAGCTGACTGATACCGGATTGTGAATAATGAATCGTTAAGAGCGTCTGCAAATGCTCCACGCAAATTTTCAATTTCCTGAATAGCAGCAGTTGTGTCCTGAGCGGTTGGAGTTTTATCCCAGCTTACATACCTGAACCGGTACATTTCACTTCGCTGATAGCGGCTTGAATTGTTTTGGTAAAATTCTCTCAGATCATCTTCTGTGAATGTAATTTCACCGTCTGAGACCTCAGAATAAGGGAACCGAAGAAATTCAATGTCTGCAAAAGAATTATTTTGAACAAACTCATGATTAATTTCCATAGAGCTGACACGCAGAGCAGATGTAATATAGTTAGTCATTTTCTGCTGACGCCGGTTTTCCCGCAACTGCTGTTCAATCATGATCCACGCCTGTGAGTTTTCCGGAGCTTCAATAGCGGCCCGAAGTGCAATACGATCGATGGTTCCGTCTTCCTGGGCAAACTGCTGACGTATAAATGGATCCGGGTTGTCGCCGGTAATCATATCAATCAGCTCCTGGTCGGTTACACTGATTCCCATTCGGTTCATTTCCTGCTGGAGCAGCCTTGATGTAACCAAATCTTCCCATGCCTGATTTTCATACATCGACCTGATTTCCGGAGTCATGGTCTCGCCCGGCCCAGCCTGCTGATTAAACTGATCTGTGTAGTAGCTAACCCGGTTATTGTACTCCTCCAGGGTAATCGCATCACCATTTACTTCTCCTAAATTTTGCGGACCTACTGCCAAAGCATCAAAAACCTGAGTATCAGCTAAAACCCACAATACACCAAATGAGAATATCAGTATCCATAAAATGGAAGCTGTACTGTTTCTCATTTTTTCCATTACGCCCATGTAAAAAACCTCAAAAAATCTTTATTAAAAGTTTGTTTAAAAGTACTGAGAGTGATTTCTGCTTACATTCGTACTAACTATCAAAACAGATTTCATTCATTAGCCTTGAAATATACGATAACAACTATCTAAGAGCAATGAGCTCCTTATATAACGAGCAGATGGACCAGCCTATTTTAGAAAATTTCAATAATACTCATGTGCCGCAGATATCGGCCGGGGTTTTCATTAATTCCCCGAACAAGGTTGTTCATTTCTACGGTTAATGAATCCAGATTATTGTACATAGAAGGGTCGTTCACCAACTTTCCGAGAGTACCATCTCCGTGATTTATCTTTTCTAAAATTTCATTCAGGCTCGATGTAGCTTTTTCAAGTTCTACTCGTACCGTCTCTAATTCATTGATATTGTGCTCTAGAGACAACATTAAGCTATCTACTTTGGGCCTGTTATCGGTCACCATTGTGTCGAGTTGGCTCATCATACTGCTGCCCGCATCGATGGCACGGTTTATTTCCTGCTGTTTCTCTTCAAGGGTTGCAGCTATTTGTCCGGTTGCCCTGTGTGCATTATGTATGGTTCGCCCTACATCGGCACTGGCTTCATCGGTCAATGTCTCATTCAACTGCCTGAGAAAACGGTTTAACTCTGAAATTCCGTCCGACACGTCATCCCCCAGCTCTTCACCTTTGCTACCGAGAACTTCCATCATGGTTTCTACATAAACGCCTTCTATTTCTCCCCCAAACTCTACCATTTCTTCGGAGTCTCCAAGTTCAATCACAATTGATTTCCCTTCAACAATACCGAGTGAAGTTAGGTGAGCCACAGAACCACGGGGGATGTTAATACCTTTATCAATGCGCATAGTAACACGAACATTACTTTCAGGTGTTAAGAACACCCGGTTTACAGATCCTACTTTAACCCCTTTTACATGCACAACACTGCCCGAGCTAATACCGTCAGCGCGGTCGAATGTTGTTGCTATTTCCATCGATTGCCTCAAAATCGGTACATCTCTCATAAACCGAAAACCTACAATGGCTACAATAATTGCAAGTAGTACGGTTATTCCAACTTTAACTTCGTTTCGCATTTTGTCAGAGTATTAAATTTGATATTCACTTGCAGTTACAAAATCGCGAAGTGCGGGGTGACTGCTTATTCTAAGTTCGTCAATTGTACCGGACCATGCCAATTTTTGGCTATCTAAGAAAGCCACGCGTTCAGCAACCTCCAGCACACTATGCATATCGTGGGTTATAACAATAGACGTAATGTCTAATTTATCAGCCATCGAAATGATCAATTCATTAATTTCGTTCGACGTTTGCGGATCAAGCCCCGATGTGGGTTCATCATACATAATGTACTTCGGCTCCAGTACGATTGCTCTTGCAAGCCCTACCCGTTTTCTCATTCCTCCAGAAAGTTCTGCAGTTTCTTTCTGAGCCGAATTTTCAAGGTTTACATAGGAGAGACAGCGCATAACAGCCTCTTTAATTTCCTCTTCATTCATATCTGTAAAGTATCGGAGAGGAAAAGCCACATTTTCAAACGTATTTATGGAATCAAAAAGTGCAGATCCCTGGAATAATATTCCAAATTTTTGCCTGAGTTTGCGCTGATCTACATAATCCATTTTGTGAATATCATTTCCGTCAATCAAAACCTCACCCTCATCCGGTGTCAACAAGGCATTAATGTGTTTTAGTAAAACTGATTTTCCACAGCCTGATTTACCGATAACGGCGAGGGTCTCCCCATCATTGATTGTCAAAGAGACGTTCTCCCAGACAAGCATATTACCAAAGCTTTTTTTAAGGTTTTTAATTTTAATCATAGTAGTAACGCTGCTAATAGAAAATCGGCTAAGAGAATATAAATACAACCTAAAACCGTTGCACTGGTAGTGCTATTACCCACGCCTTCTGCGCCGCCGGTGGCATAATACCCCTTGTAACAGGCAATAGATGTGATAATAAATCCAAATACGAACGATTTTACGAACCCAAATACCACATTCCATGGATAGAAAAACATTCGGGCACCCTGGAGAAAATCAGACGGGGGTACCGTTCCTGAAAAATGACCGGCTGCGATGCCACCGCCTATACCAAATACACTTGCCACAATATAGAGTACCGGAAACATAATAATACCTGCTGCAACTCGCGGTACAACAAGAAATGATACCGAATTAAACCCCATCGATTCCAGTGCATCTATCTGTTCACTAACGCGCATTGTACCCAGCTCTGTGGCTACCCGGGCACCTACTTTTCCGGCCAATACCAGTCCTGAAATTACGGCCGCCAGTTCAATTAAAATAGATTCAGATACAATAGCCCCGATTGTAGATATAGGGATAAAAGCCAACTCAAGCTGATAGGCAGATTGTAACGTCATTACAGAACCGGTAAATACCCCCACTAACATGATAATGGGTACAGAGTCGTATCCTATTTTTACCAGTTCTTGAAATAAATTTTTCCGATAGGTGCTAAATTCTGTCGAAGAACGCAGCGCCTGATATAGAAGTGAACTGTATTTCCCTAATTCAGAAAGTCCGTACATGGGCTATTGCAAAGCATCTAATTTGATGAAAACCACCAGAAGATTATATTACAAAAGTTTTCAGCCAAAATAAGTTTCAATTTATCACATGATAATAACGATACTCACCAAGAAAGCTACTCTCGAATCGATGATAAAGTTTTGGTCGAGTTTTCGGATAAGACAGTACTAAAAAATTATTAGCTAACAGTAATACTCTCTTTTTCGGAAAAACTCATCGGAAGATTGCACTCAACAAAGTAGCACCTATGCACATAATCTTTCATAGATTATTACCGTTCGTAACCGATAACATTGTGTAATTGTTAACTTGTTTTTTTAATTAGAAAAACAGATAGTTCAGCTTCTATACTTTACTTTGCATAACTTTTTTTCATTGATTGTCTTTTGGGAACCTTTTTTCTTTCATTTTCAAGAAGAACCGCTTCTAAACTGTTATCTTTATTATTTATTAATTGAATAAACTCAGACAAACTACTTAAATGATCAGATATTTTACAGCGGGCGAATCTCACGGCCCCGGTTTAACCGGTATTGTTGAAGGTGTGCCCGCAGGGCTTGAATTAACAGAAGAAGAGATTGAAACGCATTTGGTTCGCAGACAAAAGGGATACGGACGCGGAGGAAGAATGGCCTTCGAGAAAGATCGTGCTATTATTCAGTCAGGAGTTCGGTTCTCAAAAACTACCGGTGCCCCTATTGCATTTTCGATGGTAAACAGGGCATACGAAAAAGACAAAAGCAACTGGCCTAAAGTAATGGCCAAAGCCGGCGAACGAGGAGATGTTGAAAGAATTACACTCCCGCGGCCCGGTCATGCCGATCTTGTTGGTGTTCAAAAATATAAGTTTAACGATATCAGGCCTGTAATAGAAAGATCCAGTGCACGCGAAACAGCTATGAGAGTGGCTTGCTGCTCTGTAGCCAGAAAATTCCTGAAAGAGCTTGGAATTGAAATTGGCGGACATGTCATACAAATTGGATCTGTAGGCTACGACGGCTGGGAAGAGATTCGAAACATCGCAGATCCTGCTGCAGAAAACGGGGCCGAGAATATTTACAAACAAGCTGATGAATCTGATGTACGGTGTTTGGACGATGATTTAAGCCATCAAATGCGGGAAGAAATTAAACACAGGAGAAAAGAGGGTACTTCTCTGGGCGGAATTTACGAAATTATTGTAACGGGTCTGCCCCCCGGACTTGGCAGCTACGTACACTGGGATAGAAAACTTGACGGTTTACTGGCGCAGGCTATCGTAAGTACGCAGGCCATGAAAGGTGTGGAGATAGGACTCGGTTTTGAAGCCGGAAGAAGCCGCGGCCACGAGGTCCACGATGAAATAACCTATAATGGCGAATTCAGCCGCAGAACAAATCGGCTTGGTGGCCTTGAAGGCGGAATGACTACCGGCATGCCGATAATACTTCGCGGAGTAATGAAACCTATACCAACTATGATTAAACCTTTGAAAACTGCAGACCTCGACACCAAAGAGGAGCAGGAAACAAGGTACGAGCGATCGGACGTCTGTGCCCTGCCAAGAGCTGTTGTGGTTGCCGAAAGTGTAATTGCACCGGTTTTGGCTAACGCTATTCTGGAAAAATTTGGCGGTGATTCCATGCAGGAAATCAAAAACAGGTATAACAGCGAGAAGAGTTATGACGGATAATAAACCGAAAATACAGCGACTTGCAAGATTCCTGAAAAAGAATCCTAAAGATTCATTTACAAAATTTGCCCTGGCGCTGGAACTACTTAAGCAAGATCAGGTTTCAAGGGCACAACTGTTATTTGAATCCGTCCTCGAGCAAGATCCTGAATATTTGGGCGTTTATTATCACCTTGGAAAACTTTATGAAAATGTTGGCAGAAAGAAAGATGCTCGCGACCTTTACTCTGCCGGTATTCACGTTGCAAAAAAACAAAATCATGAACGAACAAAAATTGAACTTCAGGAAGCTCTTGAAGAACTGAAAATTGAAATGAACCGCGAATAATATGACCCGATTCATCTTTATTTTTTTGATTGCTTTACTGACATTAACCCTCTCAGGGCCGAATACTACTCAGGCTCAGCAATCATCTGACACAGTTCATACAGTTCAGCTGGGTGAAACACTCTACAGTATATCAAGAACGTATGATGTTACCGTTGATGAATTACGAAGATGGAATAATCTGGACTCCGATGAGCTTTCCAGGGGACAGTCGATTATAGTTGCGCCACCAGATGGCGATAATCGCATCGTTCATGTTGTAGAGGCCGGCGAGTCTATGTTTGGTATTTCAAGAAAGTATAACGTTTCCATCGCGGAAATACAGCAGTGGAATAATCTTGAGACATCAAATGTAAACGCAGGGCAGGAACTTATTATATATGAATCTGATCAGGATACTGCCGCTGAATCCATTCCACCTCCAGAAGAGTTACCTGAACCGACAGAGGAAATGGATGAAATAGAGGAGATTGAAGACAGGGAATCGATTGTACGACGGGCAGAATCCACGCCGGGCAGTACTACTTATACTGTTCGAACGGGTGATTCACTCTTTCAAATAGCCAGAGAGCACGATATGTCTGTTGATGAACTCATGGAGTTGAATAACATGGATTCCGACATGCTCCGTGTAGGCCAGAGAATTCTTGTAAAAGAAACACGAAGTACGCCATCCATAGCCGAAACTGCTGAGGAATCCACTCCGCAAGGCAGATTTGTGCGCTACAGAGTAGAGCAGGGAGAATCTGGCCGGGATATACTTCAAAAATTCAGAATGAATGAATCTGAACTAAGAGCTTTGAATCCCGGCATTCAAATTCAGTCGATCAGTTCAGGCCAGCAATTAACGGTTCTTTTGCCGCCTAACAGAAATTTTAAAAATCCCTATAGACAGGGAGCTTCACTTGAGGATCTGGGAGAAGTTGCTGCCTACAAATATTCCGACAGCGACATTGCCGGAGCTACAACAAGCGGCGAACTTTACAACCCGGATCAGCTTACCGCTGCGCATTCCAATATGGCACTTGGAAATGTTATATACGTTGAAAACCCTGCAAATGGCCGTGGCGTGATGGTAAAAGTAAATGACAGGTACTCCGGCGACGGACTAAAACTTTCGCACAGAGCTTTTGATATGTTAGGATTTTCTTCCGTTGAAAATGCAAGAGTTACCATCTACCTCGATAATTGATTGATTTGACGCTTCAAAACAATCAATACCTGGAAAGCAGCCGCGGTATTCTTTATAGTTACCTAATATGCTTACCGCTTCTCATCCTCTACGAAGTCCTGATCCTACTCACACAACCCGATGCAGATTATATGATCCGTATATCTGTAGATTTGTGGTTTAAAAGTCTGTTTTCACATCTCGGTCTTAATGCTATTTCGGCTACTCTGTATGCGGCTGCATTATTTGGCGCCATAATTATCTATCAAAAGAGAAAGCAGCTCAAATACATCAAGAAAAAATATTTTGGGTACATGCTTGCCGAATCTCTGATATATGCAATATTTGTCAGCCTTTTTATATCAGTATTTTTAACTTTTCTGCTAAACCTTTCCGGAAATGCACCGATTACCGAGCTCAGTAAACCTCAGCTTATAGCTTTGTCTTTAGGTGCGGGGCTTTACGAAGAGCTGTTTTTTCGGGTTATTTTAGTGAGCTTGCTACTCTATATTTTCCAGAAAATTTTTACAAGTTATAATACCTCTTTTATTTTTGCCGCAACCATTGCAGCCCTGATATTCAGCGGGGTTCACTACATCGGCGAATTTGGTGATTTTTTTACTTTTAGCTCATTTTTATTCCGGTTTTTGTTTGGCTTAGCTTTAAATGTTATTTATGTTAAGAGAGGTTTTGGAATCGCTGCATGGACACATGCCATTTACGATTTAATAGTTGTTATAAATTTGTAGTTTTAGATTCCTTATCTTATTTCTTTAATCAGTTATTAGCTATTTTCTACATATGTGATCAATTCTTTCAATTGGCAGTTCATTTTCCAAAAAGTTATTTTAAATGAACTTATTTGAGCGTGCAAAAGTTTACATAAAGCTAAACGACATTAATAACTGACATAAACCTTAAAGTAACGTTCTGACGTAAAGGGATGACAGAACTCACCCAGACAGAAAAATCTAAACAACAGGATTTCAACGAAGAGATTATTCCTCATTTGGATGCTCTCTACAATTTCGGGCTGCGCCTTACAGCAGATCCAAATGATGCTGAAGATCTTGTTCAGGATACTATTGTAAAGGCCTATCGGTTTTTCAGCAGTTATGAGAAAGGCACAAACGCCAAAGCATGGCTGTTTAGAATTTTGAAAAATTCGTACATCAACAATTATCGTAAAAAATCAAAGAAACCTCAGCAGGTTGATTACGATGAAGTTGCCACATTTTATGAAACTATCCGGGCTGAAAGAACAGATACATCAGATCTTGAAGATAAAATGTTCAGAGAGCTGATTGACGATGACATCTCCAATGCCCTTGACCAAATTCCTGAAGATTTCAGAACAGTGGTGCTTCTCTGCGATGTTGAAGATTTTACTTATGAAGAGATTGCGAACATGCTGGATGTTCCAATCGGAACAATTCGTTCGAGACTTCACCGCGGAAGAAACCTACTTAAAGCACAGCTTACTGAGTATGCCTCGAAACGCGGCTATGCCGATGATTAAGCAGGAAGCTCAACCCTGATTATTGTTCCCTTATCCAGAGTTGACTGGAGCACATACACCTTTCCGTTGTGATACTCCTCAATAATCCTTTTTGTAAGGCTGAGCCCTAAACCCCATCCTCTCTTTTTTGTGCTGTAGCCGGGTTTAAACACCTCTTTCACATATTTTTTATCAATACCGGATCCGGAGTCTTCTATATCTATACAGACGCTTGATCCAATTGTATTTACTTTCACTGATATATATGGATTGCGGACAGATTCTTTGATAGCATCCATAGCATTCTTGATCAGATTCTCAATTGCCCACTGGAAAAGTTCCGGATTCAGATCTACCCTTGCATCGGTTTGAATGGATTTGTTAACCGTAATTTTTTTTCCAAGCTGGGGAAGTCTTCTTTCCATGTAGGCAAGCACATCATCAATTATAGGCTCAAGGCTGAGTTTTTTCAGCGTGGGCTGCGAACCTATTTTATTAAACCGTTCTGCGATTCCCTTTAAACGTGTAATATCATTTTCAATCTCGTAAAGTATGGACAGAGTATCCCCGTCATCACGATTTTTGTCTTTCAGGAGCTGCAGCCAGCCATACATACTGGAAAGCGGTGTGCCCAACTGATGCGCGGCCTCTTTGGTCATACCCACCCATAAGTTCGATTTCTCTGAGCGGGTTATGCTTTTATATGTTGTGTATCCCACTCCCAGAAGTAGTGCAAGTATCCCAAATTGTACATAAGGGAAATACCGAAGATATTGAATGGTGGGACTTTCGCCGTAATAAACATATTGATGGCGCAATCTGTCGCGGTCTCCGAAAGAAATGGTAATCGGATCGTGCAGAGCGGAAAACTTTTTAATAAGGTCTTCACCATCAAGCCGGTCTTCTTCAATAAACCGATAAGCGGTAATAAAGTCTGACTCATCCACCACAATTACCGGTATATTGAACAGCTCTTCGGGCCTGATCAGCTCATCAAAAACAAAATCGTTGGTAGTGTAGGCAGCCTCTGACTCAAGAATAACCCTCGACAGACTATCGGGCACCTGTGGATATGCCCGGAGAATATTAGCCACCATGTTCAGGTTATTACTTATTTCCTGATGGATGGGGTCGTTGTTGTGCTCGAATGCCTTTGCCCAGAGCTCAACATTGCTTCTCTCCTGCTCCATGATTTTATTTATCAAAATCTGGTTATATATAAATGAGGCCCCGGCAAGAAGCACAAGAAGAGCAACCAGGATTATTTTGATACGACTTGAGGGAAGTAATGTATTCATCGGAAAAGTTCAAATTGTCATTTGAATAACGAACAGTTACCGGTACTATTTTTCACTTCCTGCCGGCTCAACGTAACAGAATGTTCGTATCAGGCAGATGCTTTCTGCTTCTCGTAAATGGGCGGCGCTTTCTTTTCAACGGTATCCCGCGTAATAATACAACGCTTCACATTTTTCATAGATGGAATAGTAAACATGATTTCGAGCATGGCGTCTTCCAGGATCGAGCGAAGTCCCCTTGCCCCGGTTTTGCGCTCTCTGGCCCTCTCTACAATAGCATCAAGTGCATCATCTTCGAATTCAAGCTCTACATCTTCCATCTCAAAAAGTTTTTTATACTGCTTTGTAATGGCATTTTTAGGCTTAAGCAGTATTTCAATCATGGCCTCGTCGGATAGATGTTCGAGGCCGCAGATTATTGGCAAACGCCCAATCAGTTCGGGAATCAATCCAAATTTCTGAAGATCTTCCGGTTCAACCTTAGTAAATATCTGCGGATCTTCTTTATCAAATTTTACCTGGTCGTCTGACTGAAAACCCATCGAACTTACAGAAAGTCTTTTGGAAATGATCTCTTCAAGCCCGCTGAAGGCACCTCCGCAAATAAACAGAATATCTGAAGTATCTAACTGTATAAAGCTCTGTTCGGGATGTTTTCTCCCGCCCTTTGGCGGAATATTCGCCGTTGTGCCCTCAAGAATTTTTAATAGAGCCTGCTGCACACCTTCACCCGAAACGTCTCGGGTAATAGACGGGTTATCGCTTTTACGGGATACTTTATCAATTTCATCTATGTAAACAATTCCGCGCCGGGCTCTTTCAACATCATAATCGGCGGCCTGTAAAAGATTGCTCAATATGCTTTCAACATCTTCTCCCACGTAGCCGGCTTCTGTCAGCACTGTGGCATCAGCTATCGTAATCGGAACATCAATAACTTTAGCAAGTGTTCTTGCAAGAAGAGTTTTACCACAACCAGTGGGACCAAGAAGTGCGATATTGCTTTTTTCAATGATGGTGTCGTCCACATTGATATCTGATTTTCCGGAAATTCTTTTGTAGTGATTATAAACAGCTACCGAAAGTGCTTTTTTTGCACCATCCTGGCCAATTACATATTCATCAAGCCTGTTTTTAATTTCAAGTGGCTTGAGAAGCGGCTTGTATTGTTTATCTCGACGTTTTGAAAGTGATGATAAATCGCTCTCGATTATGCTTGAAGCATCACCAACGCAGTGATTGCAAATGTACACATCCGGCCCCGCAACCATTGAATTAACTTCCTGGCTGGATCTGCCGCAAAACGAACAGTTTACCTTTTCGCTATCTTTATTTTTACTCATGCACTGATCCGGTCTGTGTAATTATTTAGAATTTTTCTCTCGTCGCATAACATTGTCAATAAGGCCGTACTCTTTGGCTTCATCTGCAGTCATCCATTTATTACGGTCAGAATCAGCAATAACTTTATCAATATCAGTGTCTGAGTGATCGGCAATAATACCGCTCAGCTCTCTTTTGAGCCGGATAATTTCCTGGGCTTCAATTTCTATATCACTTGCCTGTCCCTGTACACCACCGAGCGGCTGGTGAATCATGACACGGGCGTGTGGCAGAGCATTCCTTTTTCCCTTTGTTCCGGCTGTAAGAAGTACGGCACCCATCGATGCAGCCATACCCACACATGTGGTGGCAATGTCGCATTTTACATACTGCATGGTATCATAAATAGCCATTCCGGATGATACCACGCCACCGGGACTGTTAATATAGAGGTTGATATCTTTCTCGGGATCCTGCGATTCAAGAAAAAGCAGCTGAGCCACAATCGAGCTTGCCACAGCATCATTCACCGGGGTACCAAGAATCACGATTCTGTCTTTAAGAAGACGTGAGTAAATATCGTACGCTCTTTCGCCTCTGTTGGTCGTTTCCACAACCATAGGCACCAGGTTGTTTTGTATTTGTGTCATATCTTCCATGCTGGGCATTTCAAAAAGTGGTTGTTTAGTATTCATTACCTTACGCGGTTTTTTTACTTAATTCTTCGTTTTTCTTTTCTCTCTTTTCACGAAATTCATCCTTTGAGAGTTCATTGATCTTCACTTCATCGTTTAGTTTATCAAAAACTTTATTTTCACGAATACTGTTTCTCAGGTTTTCGAGCTGATTTGGGTTCTGTGCATAATAACTTTTCAACTGTTCGGTGGTAGCACCGTGCTGAGCAGCCTGAACTCCTATAAATTCGTCAATATCTTCAGGCTTGATCTCAATATCATCAAATTTTTCCTGAAGTTTTTCATTGATGAACGCCCATTTACCTTCACGAACGGCCTGATCCTTCATGCTTTCTTTATACTCATCAAAATCAAAACCTTCGGGAAGTTCACCGCCGGCTTGCTGCTTTGCATATTCAACGTAAGAGTTGAGAATCTGATCCTGCATCACTTCCGGAATTTCAAAATCATGAGCTTCAGTTAATGCATCAATCGCGTCTTGCTTAAACATGTCGTCGGCAGACTGATCGTAATATTCCTGCATTTTACTTTTAATGAAGCTTCTGAACTCATCAATATTTTTCGCTTCTCCGTTCGACTGCTTCTTGGCAAGCTCATCAGTCAGTTCCGGCTTGTTCATTATTTCCACTTTTTTGATGTGCATCTCAAAACGGTCAGCATCATCTCCTTCCCCGACTTCCATTTTTACTTTGTCGCCCACTTTTTTACCAACCAGGTTATCACGGAATTCATCAGCGGCATCCTGTCGCAGATCCAGCTGCTGGTCTTTATCTACTTCGCCCTCAATCGGGTTGCCGTCCTCATCAAGTGAAACTGCATCAACCGTCACACGATGATTTTCAGTTATCTCACCTTCAACTTCTTCCCAATTACCTTCCCGGTCGAGTGTTCTCTCAATTTCTTCTTCAACTTCTTCATCACTTACATCGTGCACCATTTTATCAACGGAGACTTCTTCAATGTCAGCAAGTTCAAATTCAGGCTTCGCACCTATCTTAAAGGTAACTTCGAGCTTATCATCTTCCCATGACAGATCGAGCATTTTTGTTTCTCCGACCGGCTCATATTCGGGCACTATGTCTTTTTCATAAACTTCCTGAACATAATTATTGATCTCCTCCATCTCGATTTCTTTACCAAATCGTTTTTTTACAATCCCGATTGGCACTTTACCCTGTCTGAAACCGGGCATCTGAATCTGGCTTTGATATTTTTTAAAGGCTTTGTCAAATTTAGTAGAGAGGTCTTCCCTGTTCGCCTTAATTGTAATCTCTTTATCTACGGATGTTAATTCCTGTTCAGAAATTTCCACTTCTTGTTTTTCCTTTTAATTTAGTAATTGTTTTATTGTGTACGAGAGGGGGGACTCGAACCCCCACACTGATTAAAGTACTAGATCCTAAATCTAGCGCGTCTACCAATTCCGCCACTCTCGCAGTAGATTTCTGATATTTAATCAGAGCCTAACAAATTACAGTTTTTTTACTCAGAATTCAACTTTCAGAACATACATCAACCAGAAAAGACCGAATAACATACTAGGGTATTTTAAAATATTAAACGGATGATTTCGTCCTTCATATATACTACATTTTTTAAACTCCAAATTTCTTAAAACCTCGCTTATGTTTAAAAATCTTCGAATCGTTTATATAACAACAAAGAATCGAAAAGAGGCCAGAAAAATCGGAAAAACTCTTGTCCAGGAAAAACTGGCAGCATGCGTAAATATTATCGACAACATGGAGTCTATATATGAGTGGAAGGGCAAAGTTGAAACCGATACAGAGTGCATTCTGATTGCCAAAACCACGTATGGAAATATGTCAGATCTGACAAAAAGGGTGAAAGAACTTCATTCTTATGAAGTTCCCTGTGTTGTCAGTATAAATCTGTCTGAACAGGAGGGAAATGAAGAGTATCTAAACTGGCTTGAAGATACGGTTCGTTCTCCCCTGCCTTCCGACAACGACAATTTCACAACCGAATAATGGCTGTAGAAATTAAGCAGGAGCCTTTTGTCCTCACTGCACGCATAAATCGGCCTAAATCAATGAATGCCATAAATTTTGAGGTGATGGCCCGGCTTGAAGAAATTTTTGATGAACTCGAATCGGACCGTGAAACCCGCCTTTTTATCCTTACAGGAACGGGAAAAAGTTTTATCTCAGGCGGTGATCTCAGAGAATTTCATAAAATCACCTCGGCTGAAGATGCAAAAGCCATGTCGGAACGTATGATTTCAATTTTGAACCGAATTGCCGATCTCCCCTGCTGGTCACTGGCAGCCATCAACGGGCACACTTACGGCGGCGGATGGGAAACCATGCTGAATTTCGACTTCAGAGTTGCGGCATCCAACGCCACATTCGGGTTCACCCAGGGCAAATTTTATCTTCCACCGGGATGGGGCGGTATTACATCACTGATCAACGCTGTTGGCAGAGACAAAGCACTCTACTGGCTTGGCTCACAAAAAATAATTGACGCTGAAACTGCCTGCGAAAGTGGTTTGATCCAGGAAGTATTTCCATCAGAGAGTTATGATGATGAACTTGAGACACTGAAGAAAAATCTAATTCTAAACGACCGCACTTTTATTGAGTATCTGAAAAATTCGGAGCGCAAGTCTGCAGATGATGAGATAGAACCCTTCAGCCGTTTCTGGGAAAATCCAGAGCACCTGAAAAGAGTAGAAACATTCCTGGAGCGAAAAACCAATGACCATTAAGACACTGCACGGTTCTGAAATTTCAGAATATCTGAATGAGCTGGCAAAGCTGAGAATAGAAGTATTTCGAGAATTTCCCTACCTGTATGACGGCTCAATAGATTATGAAATGAGATATCTGCAAACGTATGTCAACACTCCCAACAGCATCGCAATACTTCTGTTTGATGAAGCTGAGCTAACCGGAGCCTCTACCGGTTTACCGTTAAGGGATGAATCTGAAGAGTTCAAAAAACCTTTTCAAATCCATAATTACGATATCAATTCAATTTTTTACTGCGGTGAATCCATCCTGAAAAAGCCATACCGGGGAAGCGGGTTTTATTCAGATTTTTTCAAATTAAGAGAAGAGCATGCTTCATCTAT
>LKMJ01001504.1_pt1 | contig 20654 bp, 20 predicted proteins | sample 643391 | NCBI WGS metagenome assembly LKMJ01 (sample SAMN04112250, study PRJNA286221) | soda lake metagenome | biome: soda lake; feature: Kulunda Steppe; material: water; isolation source: sample PL-Br10 brine of Picturesque Lake | place: Russia: Kulunda steppe | collected 2010-07 | reverse complement strand
GTGGCGGCGCGGCGCGCCCCGGCCCGCTGCCCGCGCCGCCCGCGCAGCGCATCGCGCTCGCCCGCGACGCGGCGTTTTCCTTTACTTATCCGCATCTTCTCGAAGGCTGGCGGGCCCTGGGCGCCGAGATCCTGCCCTTCTCGCCGCTCGCCGATGAGGCCCCGGACCCACGCGCCGAGCTCGCCTGGCTGCCCGGCGGCTATCCCGAGCTGCATGCCGGCGCGCTCGCGGCAGCCGGGAATTTCCGCGCCGGGCTCGCGCGCTTTGCCGAGACGCGGCCGGTGCACGGCGAATGCGGCGGCTACATGGTGCTCGGCGCGGGGCTGATCGACAAGGACGGCGCGCGCCACGAAATGACCGGGCTCCTGGGCCTCGTGACGAGCTATGCGCAGCGCAAGCTGCATCTGGGGTATCGGCGCGCCGAGCTGGCCGCGCCGATGCCAGGCTTTGCCCCCGGCGCCGCCCTGCGCGGGCACGAATTTCACTACTCCACGATCCTCGAGGAACCCGACGCGCCGCTCGCGCATGTCACCGACGCCACCGGCGCCGCGCTGCCCGAGACGGGCTCGCGGCGCGGCAACGTGACGGGGACGTTCTTTCACCTGATCGCCGAGGACGCATGAGCGGGTTCGTCAGCTTCGTCGGATCGGGGCCCGGGGACCCGGAGCTGCTCACCCTCAAGGCGGTGGCGCGGCTGAAGGCCGCCGAAGTGGTGCTGTTCGACGATCTGTCCTCGGGGCCGATCCTCGCCCATGCGGGGGCGGGCGCGGATCTCGTGGCGGTGGGCAAGCGCGCCGGTCGGCCCTCCCCGCGCCAGGACCATGTCAGCCGCCTGCTCGTCGAGTACGCGGCCACCGGCGCGCGGGTGGTGCGGCTGAAATCCGGCGATCCGACGCTGTTCGGCCGGCTCGAGGAGGAGCTCGTGGCCCTGCGCGCCGCCGGGGTGCCGTTCGAAATCGTGCCCGGCGTGACCTCGGCGACGGCGGCGGCGGCGGCGGCCGGGATACCGCTGAGCCGCCGCGTCTCGGCGCGCCGGGTGCAGTTCGTCACCGGGCACGACGTGGCCGGCGCGCTGCCCGAGGATCTCAACCTGCCCGCGCTGGCCGATCCACTCGCAACGACGGTGCTGTTCATGGCGCGGCGCACCTTCCCGAAGCTCGCCGAGCGGCTCTTCGCGCATGGCCTGCCGCGCGACACCGCCGCCCTTCTCGCCGAGAATGTCACACACCCCGATGCCCTTCTGCACCGCGACACTATGGCGGGGCTTGCCGCCACGCTTGGCGCGACGCGCTCGACAGCGGCGGCAATCATCCTTTATGGCCCGCTCGCCGAGGGGGAGGGATGATCGAGCTTGTCCTCGTCGGCATCGGCACCGGCAATCCCGATGACATCACCCTGCGCGCGGTGCACGCACTCAACGCGGCGGATCTCGTGCTGATCCCGCGCAAGGGGCCCGACAAGGACGACCTCGCCGCGCTGCGCCGCCGGATCTGCGACGCGGTGCTGACCGCGCCGGTGCGGATGGTGGAGTTCGACATGCCGGTGCGCGACGCCTCGGGCGACTATCTCGACGGGGTGCGCGACTGGCACGAGGCGATCGCGCGGATCTGGGCCGGGCTGATCGATGCGCATCTGCCGCAAGGCGGGCGCGTGGCGCTGATGGTGTGGGGCGATCCGTCGCTCTATGACAGCTCGCTGCGTATCGCGGGGCGGCTCGAGGCGGCACGGGTGAGCGTGATCCCCGGGGTCACCAGCCTGCAGCTGCTCACCGCCGCGCATGCGATCCCGCTCAACACGCTGGGCGGGCCGGTGCTGCTGACGACGGGGCGACGGCTGCGCGAGGAGGGCTGGGCGGCGGATGTGCCGACCGTCGTTGTGATGCTCGACGGGGAATGCTCGTTCGGCACCGTCGCGCCCGAGGGGGTGCAAATCTACTGGTCCGCCTATCTCGGCCTGCCGCAGGAGATCAGCCTGTCCGGCCCGCTCGCCGAAATCGCGGGCGAGATCGTCACGACACGCCGGCGCGCGCGCGCGGCGCATGGCTGGATCATGGACACCTATCTCATGCGGCACCCCGGCCGGGACTGAGCCGCGCGGGTCATCGGGGACAGCCGCGATGTCGCGGCGCCCAACCGCGCACGGCCGCATCAGACGTTCTGGGCGCCGTTGATCTCGATCTCGGTGCCCGAGACGTAGCTGCTCGACTCGCTGCACAGGAAATAGATCGTTCGCGCGACCTCGTCCGGTTTGCCGAGCCGGCGCATGGGGATCTGCTCGACCAGCTTGTCGGTGTCCGCGCTCAGGATGCTGGTCTCGATCTCTCCGGGCGCGATGGCGTTCACGCGCACGCCGTAGGGGCCGAAATCATGCGCCATCTCGCGCGTCAGCGCGGCGAGCGCGGCCTTCGAGGTGCCATAGGCCGCCCCCGCGAAGGGGTGGACCCGGTTGCCCGCAATCGAGGTGACATTGACGACCGCGCCCCGCGCGGCGACGAGCTCCTCCATCAAACCACGCGCCAGCACGATGGGCGCGAAGAAATTGACGTGAAAGACCTCGCCCCAGCTGCGCAGATCCGTCGAGAGCGTGCTCAGCCGCTCGCCCTGCGCGCCCTTCGGCGAAATCCCGGCATTGTTGACGAGCGCGTCGAGCCGGCCGTCGAGCAGCGCACGGATGCGTTCCACGGCGGCCATGGTCTTGTCGGGACTGCTCAGATCGACGGCGACATGATCATTGTCGCCGCCCGGCCAGGGACAGGCATCGGGAAAGGCATTGCGCGAGCAGGTGATCACCCGCCAGCCGGCCGCGTTGAAATGCTGCACCGTGGCGTGGCCGATGCCACGACTCGCGCCGGTCAGCAGAAGGGTCCTCGTAGGGCTGTCCGACATGCTCTGCTCCCGCTGCGCCAACTTGCCGCAACCTAGGGCGCCATCCGCGTCGCGGCAAGCTCAGCGCAGGCCGCGCACCCGCTCGGACCGGCGCCGCAGCATCTCGACACAGAACAGAAGTATGATCGAGATCAGGATCATGAAGCTCGCCGCCGCCGCGATCGTCGGGTCGAGATTCTCGCGAATGCCGCTGAACATCTGCCGCGGCAGGGTGCGCTGGCCGGGGCCGACGAGGAAGATCGCCACGACGACCTCGTCGAAGGAGGTGGCGAACGCGAACAGCCCGCCCACGATCACCCCCGGCGCGATCACCGGCAGCGTGACCTTGCGAAACGCGAACAGCGGCGGCGCCCCGAGCGAGGCGGCCGCGCGGGGCAGGTTGAAATCGAAGCCCTGCAGCGTGGCCGACACGGTGATCACCACGAAGGGAATGCCGAGCGCGGTATGCGCCACGATCAGCCCGGCGAGCGAGTTCGTCAGCCCCAGCCGCGTGAAGAAGAAGAACATCCCCAGCGCCGTGATCACCAGCGGCACGACCATGGGCGAAATGATCAGCGCCATGATGATCCGGCTGCCCGGCAGCTGCGTGCGTGCCATCGCCAGCGCCGCCATCGTCCCGAGCGCCGTCGCCAGGAGTGCGGCCGATACCCCCACCACCATGGTGTTGTAGATCGACAGCCGCCAGCTCGATGAGGAGAAGAAATCCTCGTACCAGCGCCAGCTCACGCCGGGCATCGGGTATGTCAGGAAGGTCGTGGAGTTGAACGACAGCGGCACGATCGCGATCAGCGGCAGCACCAGGAACCCGAACACCAGCGTGCAGAAGGCGATATAGAGCCAGTATCCGAGGCGTTGCGCCGGGGTGGCATAGGGGGGCAGGCGCATCAGCTCAGCTTCATCCGATCAAGCCCGAAGATATAGTTATAGAGCAGGAACATCGTCAGCACGATCACCATCAGCACCGTCCCCAGCGCCGCCGCGAGACCCCAGTTGACGGTCTCGTTGGCGTAGAAGGCGATGAAATAGCTCAGCATCTGGTCGCCCGAGCCGCCGACGAGCGCGGGCGTGATGTAATAGCCCACCGAGAGCATGAAGACGAGCAGCGTGCCCGCCGCCACGCCCGGCATGGTCTGCGGCATGTAGACCCGCCGGAACGCCGTCGCGAAGGGGGCGCCAAGGCTCTGCGCCGCGCGCATGTTCCAGTGCGAGATGCCGCTCATCACCGCGTAGAGTGGCAGGATCATGAAGGGCAGCAGCACCTGGCTCATCACCACCACGGTGCCGAACCGGTTGTAGATCATGCGGATCGGCTCATAGGTGATCCCCGACCACATCAGGAAAGTGTTCGCGATGCCCTCCGTTTGCAGCACCACGATCCACGCCGCCGTGCGCACCAGAAGCGAGGTCCAGAACGGCAGGAGCACCAGCACCAGAAGCGCGTAGCGCAGCGAGCCCCCGGTATTGGCCAGCAGATACGCCACCGGATAGCCCATCGCGAGACAGACCAGAGTGACCGTCACCGCGATCGTCATGGTGCGCTGGATCAGCCCGAGAAACAGCCGCTCATCCGAATCCTGCAGGCGGATCGCGTCCTCGATATCGCGCTCCATGTCGAGCGCGTAGAGCATGAAGTAATCGGTCAGCGGGTTCACGGCGCGCTGCAGGATCACGAGATGCGCGGGATCGCCCCAGCGCTCATCGGCCTCGATCAGCGTCTCGCGCCAGCTTTCGGGCGGCTCTTCGGGCAGGCCGCGCGCGGTGCCGAAGATGACGGTGCGGTAGCCCGAAAGTTCCTGGTTGAGCCGGCGCGCGGGGCCGGCGAGGGCGCGCTCGGCCTGCCCTTCGACGAGGTCTTCGCCGATGGCGGCGTACACCTCCTCGCCGGGCAGGCCGTCGCGGTCCCATGTGCCGATGACGGCTGCGGTGCGGGGCATGCCCTCGGAGACCGAGCGGTCATAGACCGACACGCCCAGCATCTGCACGATCGGCACCACGAAGAACACCACCAGAAACAGCACCACCGGCGCAACGAGCCCGACCGAGATGAGGGTCGAGCGCCGCCGCGACCGGCGCAGCCGCGCGCGCAGCTCCGGGCCCGTGGTATCGGACCCGGAAACCGTCACGCCGGGATCTGTGGCGCTGTGTGCGATGGCCGCGCCCGCCTCAGCGCGCCGCCCAGCGGTCGAAGCGTTCGTTCAGCGCCTCGATGTTCTCGACCCAGAACTCGGTGTCGAACTCGATGGCGACGTCGAGGTTTTCGGGCGTCGTGGGCAGATGCGGCGCGTCATCCTCGGAGATGTACTCGTCCGCTCCGGCATGGGTCGCGCCGTAGGCGATGTATTCGGGCAGCTGCGCCTGGCGCTCGGGGTGGCTCGCGAAGCTGATGAAGTCATGCGCGAGCTCGACATCGGGCGTGCCCTCGAGGATCACCCAGCTGTCGATGGCATAGATGCTGCCCGGCCAGACGCCGGCGAAGTTTGTGCCCTCCGCGCGGTTCGAGCCGGTCAGCCGGCCGTTATAGACCGAGGTGAGCGCGACTTCGCCGGAGGCGAGCATCTGCAGCGGCTGCGCGCCGGCCTCCCACCAGGTCACGTCATCGCGGATCTCGTCGAGCTTTTCGAAGGCGCGATCGACGCCCTCCTCGGTGCGCAGCTCGTCATAGACCTCGTCGGCGGGAACGCCGTCCGCCATCAGGGCGAATTCGAGGTTGTACTGCGCGCCGCGGCGCAGCCCGCGCTGGCCCGGCCAGGTCTCGAGATCCCAGAAATCCTCCCAGCTTTCGGGGGTATCGCCCTCGATGCGGTCGGCGTCATAGCCGAGCACCTTGGACCACACGATGTTGCCCACACCGCATTCCGTGGCCGCGCCCTCGATGAAGTCGTCCTCGTCGTATTCCAGCAGGTCGTAATCGATGAGCACGAAGAGCCCTTCCTCGCAGCCCAGCGTGAGTTCCTCGGCCTCGACCTGCACGATGTTCCAGTTCGGCGCGCCGCCGGTGACCTGCGCGCGCAGCCCGCCGATGCCGCCGACGAAATCATCCTCGGTGATGCTGATGCCTCGCTCCTCAGCGAAGGGCTCGAAATAGAGCGTGCGCTGCGCATCCTGGTAGGACCCGCCCCAGGACGCGATCGTCAGATCCGCGAGCGCGGGGGTGGCGAGCGCGCCCGCGGCGAGCGCGGTGGTCGCGGCGAGCGCGGAGGTCGTGACTGCCTTACGCATTTTTCTTACTCCCTGTTTGACTTTGGCAATATTTCCGCACGCATACGGGTCCGTCAAGAGCGTTGCCCTATTTTCGGATCGCTCATCGCGCGGCCGCGAGCGTGTCGAGGGCGCGGCCCACGGCGCCGACGATCTCGTCGATCTGCGCCTCGGTGATGATCATCGGCGGGCAGAAGGCCACCGCATCGACCATGTTGCGCGAAATCACGCCCTGCTCGAGCAGCGCGGCGTTCATCGCCGCCCCCGCCGCGCCGGGCGCCGCACCTTCCTGCGGCAAGAGCTCCATCGCCGCGATCAGCCCGACGCCGCGCACCTCGCCCACGCGATCATGCCCGGTGAATTCGCGCAGCCGGCGCTGCATGTAGGCGCCCGTCTCGGCGGCGTTCTCCACCAGCCCGCGCTCGGCGATGATGCGCAGATTTTCCAGCGACACCGCCGCGGCGACCGGATGGCCGCCCGCCGTGTAGCCATGCCCGAGCGTGCCGAGGCGGTTGGTCTCGTCGGCGATCGGCTCGAAGACACGCTCGTTCATCAGCAGCGCCGCGATCGGCTGATAGGAGGAGGAAAGCTGTTTGGAGCTCACGAGCATGTCGGGCTCGATCTCGTAGGTCTGGCTGCCCCAGAGCCGCCCGGTCCGCCCGAGCCCGCAGATCACCTCGTCGGCCACCAGCAGGATGTCGTAGCGGCGCAGCACCGTCTGGATCTTGGCCCAGTAGCCGTCGGGCGGCACCACGACGCCGCCCGCGCCCATCACCGGCTCGCCGAAGAACGCTGCGATGGTCTCGGGTCCCTCGGCGAGGATGAGCTCCTCGAGCTCGCCCGCAAGGCGGGTGGTGAAATCGTCCTCGCTCTCGCCGGGCTGCGCCTCCTTGTAGTAATGCGGGCAGCCCGTGTGCAGCACGCCCGCGATCGGCAGGTCGAAGGAGGCATGGTTGTAGGGCAGCCCCGTCAGGCTCGCCGAGGCGATGGTGACGCCGTGATAGCCGCGCTTGCGTGCGATGATCTTCTTGCGCTCGGGCTCGCCCATGGCGTTGGCGCGGTACCAGATCAACTTCATCGCGGTGTCGTTGGCCTCGGAGCCCGAATTGGTGAAGAACACCTTGCTCATCGGCACCGGCGCAATCTCCACGAGATGCTCGGCAAGGTCGATCAGCGGGCCGTGCGATTTGTGCGAGAAGCTGTGGTAATACGGCAACTTGCGCATCTGCGCCGCTGCCGCCTCGACGAGCCGGGGCTCCGAGAAGCCCACCCCGACGCTCCACAACCCGGCCATCGCCTCGATGTAGCGCCGGCCGTGATTGTCGATCACATGCACGCCCTCGCCGCGCTCGAGGATCAGCGGCCCGGCCTGCTGATGGCGGCGCGCATTGGTGTAGGGGTGCAGGTTGACGCGGATGTCGCGCGCCTCGTCGGAGTTCGGTCTGGTGTCCATTCTGGTTCCGCCGTGCTTGCCAAGGGCGCTTTCACGGCCTTCGGCCATGCGCCCGCGCCACAGCCTAGGCCGGCCGCGCGCGCCCCGCAAGCCGCGCAAGAGATCAGCGGATCCGGTCCGCGTGCAGGAAAAAATACGCCCATCGCAAAAAATTTTGAACCGGGCGGCGAGATTTGGCGTAGTCATTCGGAGGGACGTGTCCCGTTCGGCCGCTGACGCCTGTGCCGGCGGGATCGCGCCCGAGGGATGCCGATGGAGGAGCAAGCGGCATGACGCCCGAAAAACCAGCAGCGAGGACGTGATGGACTTTGGCAAGATCGATTTTAGCAAGATGAGCACCGAAGAAAAGCTCGTCCGGGGGTTCGCAGCCGGCAGTGGTGCGCTCCTGATCCTGTTGTTCGCGGTGCGCGGCTTCGGTGATGGCGTCGAGCGGACAGCCGAGGAACCGGCGCCCCAGGAGACCGAGACCGCCGCCGTCGAGGAGGACGAGGACGAAGAGGAGGCTGCGCCCGAGGAGGAGGACGTCGCCGAAGACGAAGCCGCCGAGGAAGAGCCCGCCGACGAGGACACGCAGGAAGCCCGCGAGGAGGACGCGGTCGAAGAGGACCCCGAAGAGGTCGCCGAGGACGCCGCCGCCGAGGATTTCGAGATCGCCGCCGATGCCGATCTCGCCAATGGCGCCAGCCTGTGGACGCAGTGCTCGGCCTGCCACGTCTATGACAGCGAGCAGAACCGCGCCGGGCCGCACCTGGTCAACATCGTCGGGCGCGATGTCGCCGCGGTCGATGACTGGAGCTATTCGCAGGCCCTTTCCGATTATGAAGGCCCGTGGACGCCGGAAGCGCTCGACGCCTGGCTGGAGGATCCGGATGACTACATTCCGGGCAACCAGATGGCCTATGGCGGCATCTCGGACGCGGATGACCGCTCCGACCTGATCGCCTATCTTTACTCCCAGCGCATGGACTGAGCCGCGCGCCCGCGCGGCGCCATTCGCCTTCAGTCTGCCGCGCGCGCAGGATAGGATCCGCGGGGTCGATCATGGTGATCGGCCCCGTGTCTTGGCTGGCGCACCGCATGATCGACGAACGGGCCTTGCCGTCGCAGGGCGCATGAATGGCCCTTCTCGCGACGATATTGCCGCTCTTCACGCTGATCGCGCTCGGTTTCGCCGCCGTGCGGACGGGGTATGTCGAGCCCGCACATACCCGCCCGCTCGGCGATTTCGTGATGAAAATTGCGCTGCCCACGCTGATCTTCGACGCGGTCACGGGGCTGCCGGCGGGCGAGACGCTCAACTGGCGGTTCATCGGCGCCTATGCAGCGGGCTCGCTGATCGCCTTCGGCGCGGGGCTGTGGATCGCGCGGCGGGTGATGGGCTTCGACATGGCGGCGGGGGCGATGGTCGGGCTCGGCATGGCGGGCTCGAACAGCGGCTTCATGGGCTATCCCATCGCGCTCGGCGTGATCGGCGCGGGGGCCGCGCCGCTGCTGGCGCAGGCGATGGTGGTGGAGAATGTCCTGATGATCCCGCTCGCGCTGGCGCTGTCGGCGCGCGCCGGGGGCGCCGGGCGCGCCGCGGGTCTGCAGGCGCTGCGCAGCGTGTTCGCCAACCCGATCATCCTCGCGCTCATGGCCGGGCTGGCCTTCTCGCTGGCCGGGCTCGGGCTGCCCGCTGTGCTGGCGGGGGCGGTCGACATGCTTGCCGGGGTGGCGCCGCCGATCGCGCTCTTCGTGCTCGGCGCGACCATCGCACAGCTCCCGATGGCCGGGGTCCGCGCCAATGCGGGGGTGATCGTGGCGGGCAAGCTCGTGCTGCACCCGCTCGCCGTGCTCGCGGCACTCGGGCTGACGCCGGGGATCGATGGCTGGGTGCTGCTCGGCGGGGTGATCTTCGCGGCCGCGCCGATGATGTCGGTCTATCCGCTGTTCGGCGCGCGCGCCGGCATCGAGATGCTCAGTGCCACGGCGCTGCTGATCGCGGTGCTGGCGAGCTTCGCGACGCTGAGCCTCTGGATCGCCGGGGTCGGTCGGCTCGCCGGGGTCTGACGGCTCAGCTTTGGCGCGCCTGATCGGCCATGCGCGCCTCCTCGCCCAGAACGGCTTTGAGCAGCGCGAACAGCATCGCGAAGACCAGCACGAAGACCGGCAGCCCCACCACGGTGATGACCTGCTGCAGCGCCACGAGCCCCTCCTGCCCGGCAAGCACGATCAGCATCGCCGCCACCGCCCCTTCCGAGACGCCCCAGAACACCCGCTGGCGGACCGGGCCCGACTCGGGATCGCCGGTGCACAGAAGATCGACCACGAGCGAGGCGGAGTCCGAGGAGGTTGCGAAGAAGATCGCCACGATCACCACGGCGAGCCCCTGGATGAGCTGCGTAGCGGGGAAGTTCTCGAAGAAGGCGAACATCGCGAATTCCGGCCCGCGCCCGACGGCGTCCTCGATCATGCCCGCCTGATCGCCGAGCGCGGCGCGCGCCTGCTCGCCGATGCCGTCGATCTCCATCGCCGACCAGCCGAAGATCGCGAACCAGACCAGCGTGAAGGCCGAGGGCGCGAACAGCACCCCGAGCACGAATTCGCGGATCGTACGCCCCTTCGAGATGCGCGCGACGAAGATGCCGATGAAGGGCGCCCAGGTCACCGTCCAGGCCCAGTACCAGACCGTCCAGCCCCCCTGCCAGCCCCAGCCCGATTCGCTCGTGTACTGGGCGAGCATGTCGTTCCAGAACGCCATCGGGAACAGGTTGGTCGCGTAAATCCCCACCGTCTCGATGATCCCGCGCACCAGAAACAGGGTCGAGCCGGTGAGCAGCACGAACAGCATCAGCGCCGACGCCATCGCGATGTTGATGTTCGACAGAAGCTTCACCCCACGATCGAGCCCGGCCACGATCGACGCCGTCGCGACCGCCGTCAGAAGCGCGATGATCACCACCTTGGAGAACACCGTGTCGGGGAGGCCAAACAGCTCGGACAGGCCGGCATTGATCTGCTGGGTGCCCAGCCCGATCGAGACCGCCACCCCGAAAAGCGTCCCCAGAATCGCGAGCACGTCGATCGCCTTGCCGACGGGGCCATAGATGCCCTCGCCGAGGAAGGGATAGAACACCGCGCTCACCCGCATGGGCAGGTTGTAGCGATAGATGAAGAAGGCGAAGGCCAACCCCGGCAGCGTGAAGATCGCCCAGGTGTGCAGCCCGAGATGATAGAGCGAAAAGCCCATCGCCTCGCGCGCGGCCTGCACGGAATGGGCCTCGGTGTCGGCATAGGGCGGGCTTGCGAAATGCAGGATCGGCTCGGCCACGCCCCAGAACATGAGCACTGTTCCGATGCCGCCGGCGAACAGCATCGTGAACCAGGACAGGTTGGAGTATTCGGGCCGGTCATCCGGGGCGCCGAGGCGCAGCGTGCCGAAGCGGCTGAAGGCAAGCCAGATCAGGAACAGCAGCCAGGTCGTCACCCCGAAGATGAAGAACCAGCCGAGATTGGTGACGATCCAGCCGCGCGCATCGGCAAAGAAGGCCCCGATCGCCTCCGTCGCGATCAGCAGCGCCGCGAGAAAGAGCACCATCAGCCCTGCCGACCAGAAGAAGATCACCGGGTCGGTCCGCAACCCGAGCCGCCGCGCCAGTTCGTTCATGCCGTGCCCCCTTATCGCGGCCCTGTGCCGGCCTTCGAGAGTTGCAGGCATTCGCGCGGCTGACAAGTGCCGGAGCCGTCAGCGCCCGCGCCGCAACAAAACCGCCCGCGAATCGGGCAGCCGTCAGCCCGCTGCGATCAGCCGGGCCATGCGCAGCACGGCGAGCTCGTAGCCCTGCACCCCGCAGCCCGCGATCACCCCGTCGGCGCGCAGGCTGACATAGGAATGATGCCGGAAGCTCTCGCGCTTGTGGATGTTGGAGATATGCACCTCGATCACCGGCCCCTCGAAGGCGTTGAGCGCATCGAGAAGCGCGACCGAGGTGTGCGTGAAGGCGGCCGGGTTGATGACGATGCCCGCCGCCGCTTCGCGCGCCTCATGGATCCAGTCGATAAGCTCGTATTCGCGGTTGGACTGGCGCAGCACGGTCTCGACGCCGTGGCGCTGCCCGAGCTCGGCGCAGGCGCGCGCGACATCGTCGAGCGTCGCGTGGCCGTAGATCTCGGGCTGGCGCTTACCGAGCAGGTTGAGGTTGGGGCCGTTGAGGATCTCGATGCGCTGCATGGCAGGCTCCCTTCAGTGACGCGGCATGCCGGCGGGGCGGAAGGCGCGCTTCTGCGCGGCGATGCGGAAGGGCGCATTGGCCGCACCGTAGCCGCGATAACCGCCGCGCCGCTCGACGATCTCGAAGAAGAAGCCCTCGCCGTAGGTCTGGCTGTAGAGCTGGAAGAATTCGCCGGCATCGTCGCGGTCGTAGAGGAGATGCGCGGCGCGCAGCCGGTCGGTGAAGGCCGGGTCGAGCGCGAAGCGCGCCTCGAGATCGTCGTAGTAGTTGGGCGATATGGCAAGCGGGGCGAAGCCGTTGGCGGCCAGCGCGGCGGCGGTGGCGAAGATGTCGTGGGTGGCCAGCGCGATGTGCTGGACCGAGCTGCCATAGCTTTCAGCGAGGAAATGCCCGGCCATGGTGCGGCTGTTCTCGGCGCCGTTGAGGGTGATGCGAAAGCCGCCATCGGGGGCCTCGATCGCCTGCGAGCGCACGATGCCGGCCGGGTCGATCACATCCACCATGGGCGCCTTTTGCGTCTGCAGAAGCGAGGTGTAGAACAGCACCCAGCTCTGCATTTCCTCGAAGCTCATGGTCTGCGCGACATGGTCGATGCGCGCAAGCCCCGCCGGGACGGGCGCGTTGGCGTCGGGGGCGGCGCGGAAATCCACCTCCCAGAGCCGGTCGAGCCCGCTCGCGGCATCGATGAAGTGCATCAGCCCGCCGCTGGCGCCGCGAATCGCGGGGATCTGCAGCTCGCCGGGATCGGCGGCGCGCGCGAAGGGCTCCGCGCCCAGCGCCGCGGCGCGCGTGGCGGTGGCCTCGGCATCGGCGACGCGCAGCCCCATATCGGCCACCGTGGTGCCGCGCAGCAGGTAGAGCGAATTCGCAAAGCCCTCATCAGCGGTGTTGATCAGGATGTTGATGCCGCCCTGCGCCCAGCGCTCGACGGCCTTGGAGACATGCCGGCCCACCCGCGCGAACCCCATCGCGCGCAACAGCCCCGCAAGGCGCGCGGCCTCATGCGGATCGGTGGCGAACTCGATGAATTCGACGCCCTCGGCGGCGACGCGGTCGGGCATCGCGGGCACCTGGATCGCGATGCGCGGCTCCGTGCGCGCGACGCGGTCCATAAGGTAGCGCAGGCTGCGCTGGCCGTCGGCGGCGATGGTGCGCGGCAGCGCGCCGCGAAACTGGTCGTTGAAGACCTCGAGGCTGAGCGGGCCGTCATAGCCCGTCGCGGCGACGGCGCGCATGAAGCCAGCCACGTCGAAATCCCCCTGCCCCGGCATCGAGCGGAAATGGCGCGACCAGTAGAGCAGGTCCATCTCGATCATCGGCGCATCGGCGAGCTGGACGAAGGCGATACGATCGCCGGGGATGCGGCGGATGCTTTCAATCTCGATGCCCTTCGCCAGCGTGTGAAAGCTGTCGAGCACGAGGCCAACCGCCGGGTGATCGGCGCGGCGCACGATCTCCCAGGCATCGCGGTGGTCGTCGATATGCCGCCCCCAGGCGAGCGCCTCAAAGCCCAGAGTAATGCCGCGCGCGCCCGCCTCGTCGCCGAGCGCGCGCAGATCGTCGGCGGCGCGGTCGATGCCGCCGAGGCTCTCGGGATGGGTGTTCGAGCAGATCAGGATGCGGTCGGCGCCGAGTTCGGCCATCAGGTCGAACTTGCGCCGCGCGCGCTCGAATGCGCGGCCGCGCAGCGGCTCGGGCAGGCCCTCGAAATCGCGAAAGGGCTGAAACAGCGACACCTCGAGCCCGTGATCGCGCACCATCGCGCCCACCTCGCGCGGCGGCGCATCGAAGGCGAGAAAGTCGTTCTCGAAGATCTCGATGCCCTCGAAACCCGCCGCCGCAATGGCGGCGAGCTTCTCGCGCAGATCGCCGGACAGGCAGACCGTGGCGATGGATGTCTTCATCGGATGAATCCCAGAAGTTGCGGCAGGCCGATCACCGTCACCGGCACGAAGGTAATCAGGATCAGCACGGCGAGCTCCACGAAGAAGAAGGGCAGGATCTGCCGGATCAGCCGCGCCATGCCGACATTGGCGACCCCCTCGGCCACGAACAGACACAATCCGAGCGGCGGCGTGATCAGCCCGATCATCAGATTGAAGATCACGATGATGCCGAAATGCACCGGATCGACCCCGAAGCTCACCGCGATCGGGTGCACGATCGGCACCAGCACCAGCATCGCCGCGATCCCCTCGAGAAACAGCCCCACGAACAGGAACAGGATGATGATCATCACGAGGAAGAGGAAGGCGCTGTCGACATTGGCGAGCACCCAGTCGGTCAGCATGTTGGGCACGCGGTTATAGGTCAGCAGCCAGTTCGCCGCCGAAACCGCGCCGATGATGATCATGATGATCGCGCTGTCGCGCATCGCGCGTGCGAAGATGCCCCCGAGCTGCCCCAGCCCGATCTCGCGGTAGAGCACGACACCCACGACGAGCGCATAGGCCACGGCAAAGCTCGCCGCCTCGGTGGGCGTGACCACCCCGAGCACAATCGCGCCCACCACGAAGACCGGCATCAGGAGCGGGATCAGCCCGCCCATCAGCGCGCCGCCCTTCGAGGGGATCGCGTCGAGCGACGCGCGGTCGGTCGGCCCGCCGGTCTTCACGCGCCCCACGACCACCATCACATAGGCCGACAGGAACACCGCGAGCAGCAGGCCCGGCACCACCCCGGCCATGAACAGCGCGGGCACCGACACGCCGCCCACGGTGAGCGCATAGATGATCACCGGGATCGAGGGCGGGATGATCGGCCCGATCACCGAGGACGCCGCCGTGAGCGCGGCGGAAAAGTCGCGCGGGTAGCCGGCCTTTTCCATCTCGGGGACGAAAACGCGCCCGATCGCCGAGGTATCGGCCACGGCCGAGCCCGACAGCCCCGCGAACACCACGCTCGCCCAGATATTGACGAGCGCGAGCCCGGCGCGCAGCCGGCCGACGATGACGATGGCGAAAGCGATGATGCGCCGGGTGATCCCCGAGGCGTTCATCAGCTCGCCGGCGAGCACGAAGAGCGGGATTGCCAGCAGCGGAAAGGAGTTCATGCCGCCGAACATCTCGGTGGCGACGATGCGCGGATGATAGGGCGCTTCGCCCACCGCCATGAAGTAGATCAGCGTCGCGATGATCGCGAAGGCGACGGGCACCCCGATCAGCAGGCTGCCCAGCAGAATGACATAGACCATCGCTCAGACCTCCCCGGCGCGGATGTCGCGGATCCGCTCGGCGCATTTGACGGCCGCGGCGAGCGCCAGCAGCGCCCCGCCGAGCACCAGCGCGAACTGCCACGGCGCCATGCGCCCGAGCGCCGCGATGGCGTCGATGCCGGTCTCGGCGGCAAGCCGGCGCGCGGCGGTGACGATGCCCGAGGCCTCGCGCTCGCCGCGGCTCTCGATCATCATCATGCCGGAGCGCGCCAGCATCACGCCGGTCACGATCACGGCCAGGTCCACGACCACGAACAGCCGCACGCGCACCCATTCGGGAATCGCGTCGGTGAGGATCGTGAAGCGGATATGGCGGTCCTGAAGGTAGGCGAGCGCGATGCCGAACATGATGCCGTAGATGGCGAGGAAGACGGGCATCTGCTCGCCCCAGGGCAGCGACCGGCCGATGGCGTAGCGCTGCACCGAATTGATGAACACGATCAGGAAAACCCCGGCCATGCTGAGCGCGGCGAGCGCTCCGCAAAGCCGGGCCAGACCGGCATTGAACCTGTCGAGCATTGCCCCCTCCTCCCCTGGTTGGCGCGGGCCGGGCCGGCCCGCGCCGATGGGTTCACTGACCCGCGGACTCGACCGCGGCCTGCAGCTCCTCGATCCAGCCGGCCTGATCGCCGAGCTCCTCCTCGAGCCATTCGATCACCGCGGGCTGCGCGAGATCGCGGAACATGCCGATTTCGTCGGCGGTCGGGGCATAGATCTGCATGCCTTCCTCCTCGAGCGCGGTGAGCCCCTCGGCGGAGGTGAATTGCTGGATCGCGCGGCCCATGGTCCCCGCGACCTTCGCGGCGCGGTCCACCACGGCGCGGTCGGTCTCGTCGAGCGACTGGTAGAATTCGTCGTTGATGGCGAGGAAATCGGCCGCGTAGACATGGCCGTTGAGCGTGATGTAATCCTGCATCTCGTAGAGATTGTTGTTGTAGATCACGCCGACGGGGTTTTCCTGGCCGTCCACGACGCCCGTGGCGAGCGCGTTGGGCAGCTCGGTCCAGGGCACCGGCGTCGGCTCGGCCCCGAGCGCGGAGACGAGCTCCACATAGAGCGGCACGTCCTGCACGCGGATGCGCAGCCCCTCCATGTCCTCGGGGGTGCGCACCTCGCGCTCGGAGTTGGTGAAGTGCCGCACGCCCGTCTCGCCGTAGGCGAGGGTGCGCAGACCCGACTCGTCGAGGCAGTGCGCGGCCAGCGCATCGCCGAACTCGCCGTCGAGCACCTCCCAGGCCACGGTCTCGTCGGGGAACATGAAGGGGATGTCGAGCACCTGCGCCGCGCGGCAGACCCGCGCCATCGCGCCCGAAACCATCACCACCTGGGTGAGCCCCTCCTGCGCCTGCTCGACAAGCTCGTTCTCGTCGCCGAGCGATCCTGCGGGGAAGAGATCGACGGTTATGTCGGTTTCGGCCTCGACGATGTTCTTGAACACCTCGGCGGCGGCGCCCTTCTTCGACGAGGTCCAGTCCTCCGGATCGACATGGCCGAAGCGGATCGTCTGGGCGTTTGCCGCGGCACCCATGATGAGCGCGCTCGCGGCGACGCCGCTGATGATGGTGGTGTTGAGGTAACGCATGAGGTCCTCCCTTGGTTGCGTCACGGTGCCGGACGGGCCGGCATGATGGAGCGAGGCGGGTGCCTCACTCGCGAAAACTCTCGAATGTGGCGCGCATGCGCTCGGGATCGGCGCCGCGGCCGGTGAACAGCTCGAAGGCGCGCACGGCCTGGAACACCGCCATGCCGGAGCCCGGCAGCACCGCGCAGCCGCGCGCCCGCGCCGCCGCGAGAAGCGCGGTCTCGAGCGGGAAATAGACGATATCGGCGACCCACAGCCCGGGATGGAGCAGATCGGCGTCGAGTGGCACGCCCGGAAGCTTGGCCATGCCCACCGGGGTGCAGTTGACCGCGCCGTCGAGATCGCCGCGCAGCGCGGTCTGCGCATCCGACACCTGCGCGCGTCCCGGGTAGCTTGCCTCGAGCCGGTCGGCGAGCGCCTCGCCGCGCGCCGTGTCGGTGTCTGCGATCAGGAGCGTGCCCACCCCGCAATCGAGCAGCGCATGCGCCACCGCCACCCCCGCGCCCCCGGCGCCGAGCTGCAGCACGCGATCGCGCCGCGCCGCGTCCATGCCGCGGCGAAAGCTCTCTGCAAAGCCCCAGCGATCGGTATTGTGACCGCGCCGGCGGCCGCCCGCGAAGATCACGGTGTTGACGGCCCCCACGGCGCGCGCCGCGTCGGAAAGCTCGTCGAGGTGATCCATCACCGCGATCTTGTGCGGGAAGGTCACGTTAAGCCCGGCGAAGCCGCACAGCTCGGCGGCGTCGAGGATCTCGCCCACCGGGCGCTCTAGGCGCGGCGTGTCGGTATCGAAGAGCCGGTAGCATAGCCTCAGCCCCTGCGCTTCGGCCTCGGCCTCCTGCATCCGCGGGGTGCGCGACAGCTGGATGCCGCCGCCCACGAGCCCCACCAGCACCGACGGCGCGCAATCGCGCCCCGTCACGCCCCCGGGGGCCAGCCCATCGGCCTGCACATGCTCCATGACGTCCTCCCTGCGGCGACTCCCCTCGCCGACATCTCGCATAATGAACCAATCAGTTAATTCGTCAAGCACAAATGTACTGGCCGGTTAAATCGACATGGTGCATGATCGTCCAAGCCATGCGAGACTGCGCCCATGAACGAGTCGAAAGCCCGTGCACGATGGAAGCAGGATCCCGACGCGGTGCGCGCCGACATCCTGCGTGTGGCCACCGAGGAATTCGCGCGCGCCGGGCTGGAAGGGGCGCGCATGGACGAGATCGCCGCGCGCACCCGCAGCTCCAAGCGCATGATCTACTACTATTTCGGCGACAAGGAATCGCTCTACCGCGCGGTGCTGGAACAGGCTTACCGCGACATGCGCCTCGGCGAGCAGGAACTCGCGCTCGGGGACCGCCCGCCGATGGAGGCGCTGGCCGAGCTGGTGCGCTACTCCTTCGATCATCACGGCCGCAACGCCACCTTCATCCACCTGGTGATGAACGAGAACATGCACGATGCGCGGTATCTGCAGGTGGCGCCCGACATCCGCGCGCTCAACGCCTCCGCGATCGACCGCGTGCGCCGGATCTATGAGCGCGGCGTCGCGGAGGGGGTGTTCCGCCCCGGCCTCGACGCGGTGCAGCTGCACTGGATGATCAGCGGGCTGTGCTTCTTCAACCGCTCGAACCGCGCCACTTTCGCGGCGATCTTCGGCCCCGCCCTCTTCACCGAATCAGGCCAGGACGGGCTGCGCGACGCGGTCGTGGAAATGGTCCTGCGCTATGTGCGCGCCGATCCCGAGGCGTTCAGCCCCGGGCCGTGATGGACTGCCGCTTCGTGACCGCTACAGCCCGGAACCGAACAGCTAGAGCGCGCCGCGTTCATTCGCATTCACGCGACGCGCTCTCACCTTTTGAAGTCGCAGCTCGAGGCGCGGAAAATCGGACCCCACTTTTGCGCAACATGCTCCAAGGTCTTGATTTCATGGTGCTGCCGGGGAGGATCGAACTCCCGGCCTCTCCCTTACCAAGGGAGTGCTCTACCCCTGAGCTACGGCAGCGCCGCGCGGCGTATAGCCCCGATCCGCGCTGGGACGCAAGCCGGAAATGGCCTCACCAGTGCCCTGTATTCTCCATGCTCGCCCAGGGCTCGCGCGGTGGCTGCGCCTCGCCCTTCTGCAACAGCTCCACCGAGATGTTGTCGGGCGAGCGCACGAAGGCCATGCGCCCGTCGCGTGGCGGGCGGTTGATTGTCACGCCGTTGTCGCGCAGATGCGCGCACATCGCATAGATGTCGTCCACCTCGTAGGCGAGGTGGCCGAAATGGCGGCTGTCATCGGGCAGCGCGTCGTCGCCGTCCCAGTTCCAGGTGAGCTCGACCGGGCATTCATGCTGCCCGGGCGGGGCCATGAAGACCAGCGTGAAGCGCCCCTTTTCGCTCTCGTGGCGCCGGGTCTCCTCGAGCCCGAGGAGTTCGAAGAACGCCCTTGTCCTGTCGAGATCCTTGGCCCGGACCATGGTATGCAGATAACGGATGCCCATTTTTGTCTCTCCCTGAATCGTCGTCCCGAGGTGGTCGTGCCCGCGCGCGAATTGTAGGGTCGCCGTACCGGCGAGTCGCGCCGGGCGACGCCATCCGGGGACCAACCTATGCCGCTCACGCCCGAACAAAAGGCCGAAATCGACGCCGCGCGCGCCACGCCGCGCGAAACCCTGCGCGCCACGGCGCCGGGCATGGAGGCGCAGCTCCATGTGGCGCATCCGGTGCTGGACCACGGCTTTGCCCGGGTGGTCGACTACATGGGCGACGACGCGGCCATCGTGCAGGCCGCCCGGGTGAGCTACGGCGCGGGCACCAGGCATGTCTCATCCGATGCCGGGCTGATCCGCTACCTCATGCGGCACTGGCATTCGACGCCCTTCGAGATGTGCGAGCTCAAGCTGCACGTGAAGCTGCCGCTCTTCGTGGCGCGGCAATGGATCCGCCACCGCACCGCGAATGTGAACGAATACTCCGCGCGCTACTCGGTGCTCGACCGCGAGTTCTACATCCCCGCCCCGGAGAACCTCGCCGCGCAGTCCACCACCAATGCCCAGGGGCGCGGGGCGGTCCTTGAGGGCGACGAGGCCGCGCGCGCGCTCGAGATCCTCAAGACTGACGCCGCGCGCGCCTATGACAGCTACGAGGCATTGCTGGGCGGAGAGCAGGGGCTCGCGCGCGAACTCGCCCGGATGACGTTGCCCGCAAATATTTACACCCAGTGGTACTGGAAGACGGATCTTCATAATCTCTTTCATTTCCTGCGCTTGCGCGCCGACTCTCACGCGCAGTACGAGATTCGGGCCTATGCCGAAACCATCCACGGACTCGTGCGCGACTGGGTGCCCGAGGCCACGCGCGCCTTCGAGGATTACCGCATGGGCGGCGCGCAACTCTCGGCGCAGGCGCTCGACTGCCTGCGCCGAATGCTCAATGGCGAGGACGTCACGCAGGAGAGTTCGGGAATGAGCGCGCGCGAATGGCGGGAATTCTCGGAGCTTTTCGGGCCATCGCGCTGAGGCGTCCCGGCGGCACTCTGCCGTCGCGCGCGGGCTCGGTTGTGCAGCGCCGGACCAGCAAGCAGGGTGGGCGCAAGATCACGACGAAAGGACGCGACATGCAGATCCAGGTGAACACCGACAACAACATCGAGGGGCGCGAGGAGGTCATCCGGTCGGTCGAAGAGCGCGCGCGCTCGAAGCTCGCCGCCGTGGCACGCCACATCACCCGCGTCGAGATCCATGTCGGCGACGTGAACGCGCCCAAGGGCGGCCCCGACGACATCCGCTGTATGGCCGAGGCCCGGCCCGAGAACCGCGGCCCCATCGCCGTGACGCATCACGACGAAACCTTGACCAAAGCCGTGGGGGGTGCGCTCGACAAGCTGCGCGCCGCGCTGGACAGCGACCTGGGCAAGCGCGCCGCGCGCGGCTCCTAGAGCGTGTCGCGGTTAATCGGCCTCATAGCCTGCCGCCTTGAAGAAGTTGTAGCACTCCTCGTCTGAGTGCCCGACTCGAAACTCAGTCAGGCCTGGCAATGCCTTGCGAGGCGGCGGGTGGTGAGGCGGATATGGGAGACGTCGATCCATGCCACGGCGGAGGCGATGGTTTTCTCCCAGTCCTTGGCCAGC
>LKMJ01001503.1_pt1 | contig 20675 bp, 28 predicted proteins | sample 643391 | NCBI WGS metagenome assembly LKMJ01 (sample SAMN04112250, study PRJNA286221) | soda lake metagenome | biome: soda lake; feature: Kulunda Steppe; material: water; isolation source: sample PL-Br10 brine of Picturesque Lake | place: Russia: Kulunda steppe | collected 2010-07 | reverse complement strand
TAGGAATTCTCAATAACTGGCCCTCCAATACTCAGGGCTCAGTAAAGTATCTCCAACCAACAACTGCCTGATCTCAAACACACAGTCTCAGACACCAATTCGGCAAAGACACAATATGGCGTGACAGTGACAAACTTGTGACACCTTTGAAGGGTCTACAAGAAAAGGCCTGCAGTCAAAGTGTAACTTATGAATTCTTTGAAAGAATAATGAGAGGGAAATTAGAGCTGGTTGTTGTTCTGGTTCAGAGAATTAGGTACATCGTGGGAACCTGGGGGGGAAACAAGGATTACGAGGAGAAGACGTTCCCAGCTAAGTTTCCCTTTGGCAGGTGCAGCTTTGTAACCGAACTATGGCATTCAGTCAAGAAGTGCGGCTGCTAGTGGGGGAAAGCAGATAACTTATCATAAGTTATATGATATAAGCATAATTCCTGCTAAGAGGAAGCATCTGGGTAAGGTTGCAGACGAAAAGGGCATGTTGCTCATCTTGGAGGATGTTTAGCATCGCACAGGCCACAGGTAGGTAAAAGGAAAGAGAAGGAAAAAGATAAGGTAGGTAAGGTGTTGTGGCCGTGGCCCATTACCAATTTTCAACTGGAAGATAACTGGAAGAAGGAAAGGTACAGCTGTGTGACCATTTGATGATCAAACCAACAGGAAAAAGGCCTGACTGACTGACAATGGTGGAGGGCAGCTTTTTTCTTCAAGTCACAAGTTGTGATGGTCATGCCCATTGATCTTCAAGTTGGTCGTTTTATTGCGGACTTCAAGGAGAGGCACTTGCATTATAGGGCATCTTATTCTAATACGCATCCACGAGAGCGCACCAGCAAACACTTCGCTCATCATCAATGGTGCGCCCTCCCTCCTTAGAGGGCCCTGGTCACACATTCGCCATACATCCTTCCCAGACCCATATTCCTTGACCTTCCTCATGACATTATTCGCAGCATGGCACGCTTCAGACTTAGTGCCCACACCCTACAAATTGAAACAGTAACCTGGTCTCGCAATGCCTTCCCTACTTGTTGCTTGCGCAATGCTAATGCCCGGCATGTATGTGCCACACAAGATGAGCAACACGTCCTTTTCCACTGCACCCATCCAAACGCGGTCTCTCTCCTCAGGGCTTATGCGTCTTTGTGGACTCTGGGAAAGATAAACAATAAGCTTCATTTCTTCTTTCATGCACTAATAGCTTTTCACAAACCTCTGCCAACTCATTTACATACTGCCCTCCAAAAATGGGCTCTAGTAACTCAGGAAAAAATGGCCTCCCCGCTAGACTTCGACCCTAGCTACCACCATTACTGGAGCGCAGACTCACTAGATGCACTCTTTGGTGCCCACCTTGACTCCCTCTTGTCCCAATTCGATGGTTTCTCAGTGTGCCATCCCATCTGTAACGACCATACCATGAATCTTAGCCTTAGGCATGCCATCTACTCAGCCATCCTCAGTACTGAGGCAACTGCCACTTTCATGTTCCTTGTATCTTGGAATGCATCCATGATCACCAACCCTTACTCAAGTCTCCTGACAGCCTATCCCCACTTGTGTGATAAACTTGGTACGATCCCAGCTAAGGAGATTGCCTACACTTTTCCTCAAACGTTAGTCAAGAGACTCCCTTACCCCAGGCCTCTTGAAATCTCCATATCATAGCAGTCTGGAATACAGCTGCACGGCTCCACCTTAATAAAAACAATCCTACATGGCTGGAAAATCTTGCTTGTGACATCCATGAAGAAAATCGGCAAAATCGGCACCTCGACAACATTGCTAGCCATCCCATATATAATGCTTGGCGTTCTGAGACAACGCCTGCCAGTGGTCGCAAGAAACTTGAGAAACATCACTCAGAGAAAATGCAAACTACCACGTGCTCCCACAGACCTGCTTTGGGCGAAGTGGCCCCCCTCTCCCATCACTCCAACAGGGACTCACACTTAGAATTACTAACTGGAAATCCTGGACCTACACGGATGGTAGTTGCCATACCCAAGAAGGTAGAACAGTTATTGGGGCAGGGGTCTACCAGCTTGGGCAACTCTAACTTGGTTGAACCAAATGGTGCTGGTATTACCAACACGATAGGGAGAGCAGAACTGCCCCCCTCTCCCATCACTCACGACCATATTCATATTGCCACAGACGGCCATACCTCACTCCACCAAATTAGGAAACAACTGTTGTACCCAAAGAAGCATCGCCACCCGGTGGGCCATGTCCAAGGAGACCTCCTCAAAATTCTTTCTTATACGATCCGAAACTCTCAATCCCACATCTTCCTTTATAAAGTAAAATCTCATGCCGGAATTGCCGGGAATGAATGTGCAAATGCCCTTGCAAAATACCAAGCATGCCATGGAAACAGCCTCCCAGCTGAAATAATCATCCGCACCGCAGACCCTGGTGGCAATCCCTTATTTGACATTAGCTGGTTAGCTGTTGAAGAAGTAAATCAACAAGGATCTGGTACTGAAGCTCCCCAACACGGCCCTAGATTGACTTGCCTTCCAAATCTCCAAGCCACACTAAAATCACACATGCACTCGAACCATAAACTGGGTTATGCATTCTCAACAGGTACTGCTCATATTACCAGAGTCCATTTCCACACGTCCACAAAGGCATTTGCAACGCTTTTTGGAGCATGTCCAAACTTTCTTTTCATATAAAGCGCAATATCTTCCACTATCGCACAGGCACCCTTCTCGATCAGAAACAAGCTGTCCGCTTTGAAATATCCACCAGCCTTCAGTGTCCGCTCTGTCAGCAAGCAGATAGTGCTCTCCATGTTTTTGCAGGGTGTCAACATACAATCATCTTGGGTATGATCACTGAACGCCATAACGCTGCCTGCAGGCTCTTAATGAAAGCCATCAGCAAAGGCTCTCTGGCAGGTTGTTTGGTCCATTTGGATTTGAGCAGCAATAACCTTTTGCCCCAACAAAATCTTCAAATTCCTGAGAGTGCTACTACAGCTTAGAAAAGAAAGGGAAAAACTATGCAGGCAGTGAAATCACTACCTACATCAATTGAGGAAAAGGAGACACATTGGCCGCCAGGCGGCCCGAAGAGCCGTTAGTCTCCTCCACCAGGTAATAAAGAACTTGTAAGAATCTCACAATACCTCTCCTACTTGTGACTTGTGTAATGCGCATTACAGGATGAGCAGCACGTCCTTTTCCACTGCACCCATTCACACATGGTCTCTCTCCGAAGGGCTTATGCTTCCCTTTTTTCTTCCGCAGGCTTAAACAATGTGTCTGCTTTTCTGGGCCAGGAAGACAATAGGCTGTATTTCTCCCTACATGAACTGATAGTTTTTTATAAGCAGGCTAGCAGTCGCACTTCTTGACTGAAGGCCTCTTTCTTGTGACCCCTTGCAAGAATCTGGAGAGTGACAAACCGTCCCCTGCTCCAGACCAAGACCTTGAGGGCAATTGGACCCTTCAAGAGCGCGCCTCATTGTTGTCAATTTGTGTACATAGAGCACAGTATGCCAATGCTCAGTGAGCATGTAAGTTGAGGGCGGTCTTATGGGCTTGTTGTGCTATGATTGCAATTCTACTTGAGGTTGAAACCTCAGGGTCTCTGCCCTCTCCTCAACAAATGGCAGATACAGCTATGTAACCTAAGTGTGGCACGTTTCAGGTTACATTCCCATGCGCTGAGAGTTGAGACAAGAAGCTGGGAACATCATGATGGTACCTGTGATAAATGTGGCTTGCAGGCTATTCAAGATGAAAAACACGCTCTTTTCTTGTGCCGTTGCACGCAAATGTGTTTGCTGAGGCTTCAATACGCAGACTTATTTCACGATTTCCCTATGGCTCACAAAATTACAGTCAATCAGACTGGAGCTTTTTATTTCTCTCAAACTTGTTCTGAAGATGTCTTCAATTTTTTCCAGAAACAAACTAATGATTCCTATCGTTTTATTTCAGAGCTTATGGATGTTTACTTGATGGCTGGTGTTCAGCAGCAACCTGATCAGTCAAACTACCTGGCTGAAGGTCAAACTTAAACTTGTAAACTTGTAACCTGACCTGACCTCTCCTCAACAAACGCTAGCTGCCCTTGTTCAGCAGGTGCAGCTGAGACCTAACCTAGGTTTGGTTTAGGTTGCAGGCTTTTCAGGCTTCAGCTAAACTGCCCTCTTTCTGCAGATTCAGCTATGTAAGGAGACCTACGCTGCTCTCCCTTTCCTTCCTATTCTTTTCTGAGGAATGTGCATTCATCCTGAGGGTACTGCTCAGTTCGCCTGTGGGTGTAGTCCTCCTGCATGCGTTCTTTGCCCAATGAAGTAAGGATTGTGTTTGCTGGCATAGTTGTCTTTCCTCATGCCTTCCTGTACAAGTTCCCAGCACTCATGCGTCCAACCGACAGCTGCTTGCACTAGTTTAAACATAACACTCGCGTTAAAATGCAGGGAGGGAGATATCTTGGTTGAGCATGAATGAGCAATTAGAGGCATTCGACATGGAGCACTTGCACAACACGCCTTAAACTGCTACTGACCTGCAACATCGCATAACTCAGCCACTAAGCACACAGCTCGTCTTTGAGCAGTGGTCCGAAAAATGCCTAGAATGAAATATACATGTGTTTAGCCTATATACACTGATACCCGTGTAATAGTGGTACAGACTTCAGCTTATGAGTACACCACAAGCAATGTCGACATATACCTCTGACATGAGCACTTCATTATTCCAGAGCACCATGAAAGTGGCAACAACTCTGCCATGAGTAACAAGACATAAAACCCAACATGGTTGTGTTCATCAAGTACTTCATTCCAATCAAATTGCCTCGCCCATTCACCGATACACCGACGTGTCAATCACCCCTGTGCCAATGGCAAGGCCCAAGATGAGGAAGGGAAACAGGATGGCTGCCACACCAATTATGGCCAGTGGATCCTGCATTGCAAAGCATGGCAATGACCAGGGCTGTTGTTTTGCATGCTTGGGGCCGTCTGAAGCTTGCACCTAAGCAGACTCAGCCGCAGCGCAAGACCAATGGTATTTCCGCCAGGGATCTGGAGACGGAGGACTTAAAAGGAGTCACTTTCCTATTAAAGTAGGCGCCCACAAGTATGTGAGTCGATGCTGATGCCAGTCTGATGATGAGTTTGACGAGAGCGGCAACTCAGGTCAACTGATGTCGTGTTCATCGTCTTGATCACAGACAGAAACCAAGTTACTATTTGTGAAAAAGATCAAAATTTCCCTTGCTTGTCACTGGCTGTATTGCACGTGCTTTTGGCCAAAAACCATTTATTAGATGACAAACAAGAGCAGCTCTGATCTTCATGACAAATGTGACAATCACTACTATACAATTAGGCAGGCATAAACACTCTGCGTGTGCACAATCGGCAAATGCTGCTCGAAAATTCATTAACTAATTTGACAAATGTATCACTCAAGCAATCTGTATTGCTCCGGAGCATCTCAGCCAGTACACAACTCTTCCTTGTAACACAGGGAAGAAGCATTGCACGTTGACCATCTATCAACTAGTGAAGCCCGAAAAAAATCAGATCCAAGAATAAGCTCACAAGTACACACAGGGGGCTTTTAGGTCCCCTGGAGCTTGAGCCGCGTCATCCTTTCACCCAGAGCCCTGTTTGATCCTCACCTTCATGGGGTTGGCCCCCTTTCTTTCTCCCGGTGGTGACCAGTATCTGCACATGTGTTCAGCATTTCACACTGGCTTACTTGCACTGCCTGCTCTCCTTAAGCTGAGCAAAATTGTTGGCACACATGGCTGCCACCTTGCTTAACTTGATGCATTATCATGCTGCACTCACTGATCGGGCTCTGCCTCTCGCTTCAGGGTCTTGTTGCCAGTGTCTGCCTCCCCATTCTTGGGCCCTGAGCACAAGCCAGCCACAGGGGATGATGGTTAAGCAGAGTGTTTTCCAGGCTAGCCTCACGATTACTCCCTCACTCGGCAGGAATACATGTGAGCACAGCCAACAGTGCGTGTGTGCACGCGTGTGGCGAGCATGACTCAAGAGCAGCAGCTGACCACGCCGCTAGACGCAAGTAAGAGAAGATAAGAGGCCAGCAATGTCTCGCTTGGGAACCCAGCACCCTCACCCACCTGGCTCGGCACGACACAGCAGAGCCGCCCTTCTGGAATGGTGCTGCTGAGGCAGCGCAGGCGAGCACCTGCTGGCGCAGCGTCGAGAGCTTGAGAGAGGTGTGCTGCTTTGCAGCGCGAAGGAGCGAAGACTTGACATATTGCAAAAAAAAACGTGTTTAATTTGTATAGAATTAATGTGCTCTTCGGGATTGGGAATTACCAAAAACTTCGCACCACAGGGCAATAGAAAAAAACCAGGTGTTTAAAAATATTAAATGTTCCTATCTTCCTGATGTCCAACGATTAGCCGGTAATAAGGGTACGTTCTTCTCGAAGTAATATCATGAATTATGATATGAAATGTCAATCTTTCTTCCTTCTGAGCTGCCCGGAGCCGTTGGGCAGCCTTGCACGCATCTCTGTCAGCCTATCCCCTGCTGCACTTGCAGCATCAGCTAAATCCGATGCCAAGTTTTTGTGTCAGTATTTGAGGCCCAATGTGGCTGACGCGTGTGAGAAGGTGCAGGCGGCACAGCTCGGCGGCAGCTTTGTTTGCTGGCAATGTCCTGGGGACAGCTCCATTCATCTGGCTTGCCACAAGGTAACACCCTCCGAGCGTGGCGATTTGAATTTCAAACGCCATTGCCAGCTGCATTGCATTCTGACAGCCGCGCAGCTTTCCATGTCCTGCGCTGACACTACTCAGAACGCCTTGCACAGTTTTAGGCTGCAATAGCTGAGTTAAATTGCACCGTAGACTACGTTGCAATCAGCAGCAGCACTCAGAATGATCCAGCTCTGATTGTCAACAGATCTATCTAAATACCTGTTGACACTGGCGGCCACCAGCCCTGGGGGCCTGCAGCTTGGAGCAAATGCAAGAGGGATGGGGGGCACTAAAGCAGCTGCCGCTGCTGCCGCTGCTGCTGCATTGTCAAATTTTAGGTAGTCAAACCTCACTCACAAAAGCAGGCATTTGTACGTGAGGTCCACAACGTGCTAATAGTACCATATGCTGCATTATAAGCTGGTTCCTCTAATCCGATCTCCAAGATAGCTTTGCAGTGGCACATATGAATCAGTTTTAACTGTGTCAATGCAGGCTGCGGTGGGCAGAGTCTTCAAAGCGCTGTATGAACAACAAGCAGCCCTGGGAATCAAATTGAAGCCAGACATTAAAGTTGCAGCCACGCTGAAGCCCATGGAGGGAGATCTTCTGGCTGAGGCAACTGCAGCAGTCGTCGGTAGAAGCTTGCAGGTGAGGGGCTCAGCCCTTACAATGAAATGAATGTCGAAGGAACAAGCACATCACACAGGATGCGAGTGCCAGCATGCGCCCTTCCACATTGAAAAAAACAAACCTTACCTTGGTACAGCCACATCCACATAAAGTGCAGGCAGGCGGCGGTTGGCAGGCGCAGGCTTGAGCGCCTAGAGCATGTCCAGGGAGACAAAATGTATGAAATTCAAGAAGGTTCTGGATTAACGCCAGAATGGAATTGCATCAAAAAGCTCAAAAATAGAAACTTGACAAAACGAAGAAATTCTAAGGCATCCAAAGAGGCTGAAGGGAGATGACCATGAGTGTTTTTTGCAACTATCAGGGCCGTCTTGAAGCTTGCACCGGAATTGGCTCTGTTGCAGCATGGACCTTGCAGCCCTCACCACCATTGCAGGCTTGGGTATTTGGAGCATGCCCAGAGGCTGCCCCGAGGCTACCTCGGAGGGTATTGCACCTAGCTGGCAAGCAGGAGCACGTGCGCCCCAGCAGCTGGCCTGCAGGATGCTACCAGGCTTTGAAGCAGAAAGTGTTCTTGGGTCCGCGTGGCTGTGCACGTGGCTGTACCGAGGTTTGAACAATAGTCCACCACCACTTGCACTCCCTGTAGCCCGCAAGCAGAAGGCTGATCCATGATACGTTCTCCGAGAGAGCCACCTTGCTTCTATACCACTTCTCAGATCCTGGGTGTCCATGCGCTCGCGCTCGATGCCCTCCAAACACAAAGGAGCAGCGAGCTCAAGAACAAGTTCTCCAGCTTGTCCCCGGCAAATCTGTGCAGGCATGCATGCATGTGCACTTACATGTAGTACTGGATGACTGGGGCATACAGCATGTTGTGCTGTCCCATGATTCACTGAGCGGGAGCGATCATGAATGCGAATCTGGTGGCCTATGTTTCATTGCTGTAGCAGCTGTGTAGCAGGGCAGTTTTTGTGGCCAGAAAGTTCATGGCCACTGCCAGCCACTCCCACAAGGCATTGATCTGCTTGCCAGGCACACCCCTTGGTGGCCACAGCAGGCAAGGCCAGATCAGTCTATGTTGTGCTTGGCGAGCATGCTGGCGTACTGGGGATGAGCGGTCAGAGGTGGTCTGAGCAGGGATTCACTTTACTTTATGTGCACTGCATGAAATCCACACGCAGCCTGCATCTTTATGTTGCATGCTGCTAGCTTCTTGAGAGAAAACCATACTTAACACAGACATTTCTTGTGTGTCTGAATTATGCTGTGCACGAGGCATGCTCTCATGTTTTGTGGGCACAGCACGCACGCTGCTGGCCATCCACAGAATGTGCAGGGGCATGAAAGCGTGTGATTGAAGTGGCAAAACAGGTCATTTGCACTGAGGCATGCTGCTGGACATCCCTAGATTATGCAGAGGCATGGAATGGTTCAGCAAGTGCCTGCGCATCAGTGCCCACGTTTGGCCGCACGCAGGCAGTCTCTAAGTGCGCATGAGAGGGGTGTGTTTTTCCTCAATCAAGCTCCCCTCTGCCTCTGCACGGCCATGGGTGTCCCAACAGGCCCGCAGCCAGCAATCCCTGCACTGCAGCCAGCAATCCCTGCACTGCAGCCAGCAATCCCCGCACTGCAGCCAGTTGTCCCTGCACTGCAGCCAGCAATCCCTGCACAGCAGCCAGCAATCCCTGCACTGCAGCCAGCAATCCCTGCACTGCAACCAGCAAGCCCCGCACAGCAGCCAGCAATCCCTGCACTGCAGCCAGCAATCCCTGCACTGCAGCCAGTAATCCCTGCACAGCAGCCAGCAATCCCTGCACTGCAGCCAGCAATCCCTGCACTGTAACCAGCAATCCCTACACTGCAGCCAGCAATCCCTGCACTGCAGCCAGCAATCCCTGCACTGCAGCCAGCAATCCCTGCACTGCAGCCAGCAAGCCCCGCACTGCAGCCAGAAATCCTTGCAATGCAGCCAGCAATCCCTGCACTACAGCCAGCAAGCCCCGCACTGCAGCCAGCAGTCCCTGCATTGCAGCCAGCAATCCCTGTACTGCAGCCAGCAATCCCTGCACTGCCGCCAGCAATCCTTGCACCGCAGCCAGCAATCCCTGCACCGCAGCCAGAAATGTCAGCACTGCAGCCAGCTGGCTGCCAGCCTCACCCTTTTGATCACGACTCACTGCACGCACGCGTACCTGTCAGGCCTGCGGCTGGCGGCCCCTGCGACGCGGCGTGTGGCTGCGCGCTGACTTCCTGGCGGCGCCGCCAGGGGTGCGCAGCCGCACCCTACAGGCGTGCTTCCGGCTGGCAGTGCCTCAGGCGGCGGCGGCCCCTCCCGCAGGCGCAAGCGCCCTGGGCTCCCTGTTGTGCCTGGAGCTCCGCAGGGCAGGCGAGTGCAGTGCACACGCACATACACACATGTACACATATTTCTTTGTGGGGAGGGGACCGGGTAGAGCCGCAGGCGACCTGTCCTGCTTGCAGGCACAGGGACGGTGTGGGTCTCCTGTTGTGTACCTTTTTGTAAGCCTCTCGGCAGTGAACGCGCAGTGTGCACGCAATCTCCTTACAAGGACTGTTAACCAACACTGGAGTGTAGATCATCGCTGTCAGCCTGCGTGCCCACATCCAGGGAGGCATGCGCAGAGGTCTGTGGCTGTTTGGATTTCCGGGGCCCACACTGCGCGAGCGCACTCCTGAGTCTAGCCAGCCTGTGTGCCAGAGGGAGGCATGCACGGGGTGTGTGTCATGCCCTATGAGCAGGGTGAGTGTCACGCCCCTTGCACAGGGTGCGTGCCACACCTCATGCACTGGGTGTGTGTCACGCCCTATGAGCAGGGTGTGTGTCACGCCTCTTGCACAGGGTGTGTGTCACGCCCTATGAGCAGGGTGTGTGTCACGCCTCTTGCACAGGGTGTGTGTGTCGCGCCCTATGAGCAGGGTGTGTGTCACGCCCTTTGAACAGGGTGTGCGTCACGCCTTATGAGCAGGGTGTGTGTCACGCCCCTTGCACAGGGTGTGTGTCACGCCTCTTGCTCAGGGTGCTTGTCACGCCTCTTGCACTGGGCGTGTGTCACGCCTCTTGATGGCCTGCTCCAGACCAGATCAAAGCTCAGATGGGAAGGGCCATGCTGCTGGCATGCTGTTTTGGGTCACCGGCACTTTTGGTCAGGGGAGGGGAGGGTCAAGGGCAAGCTCATGGCTGGCAGGTGAGCCTTGAGCTGATTAGATTGCGTATGGCCGCTGAAAGGGTCAGGCCAGCAGTCCATGGGTTACATTCACATGCATGCAGTGCCTGCAAAGGCCGACCACCATGTGCGTGCAGCGCCAGCCACTACATGTATGCATTTCAGGCTGCTGCATGCATATGGGGCCTGCCAAGGCCAGCCAACATCAGCCAACGCTGACGTGGGCCTGCTATGCAGGATTCGTGTCCGGAAGGACTCTTGCAACCTGTCTGTGATGGTGTTTGCTGAGATAGGGTGAGGAGGCGGTGTTTACACAGGCGTGGGAGCCTGCACACCTGGAATCTTCATGGTTATGAACCTGCCTGTGGCCACAGCCCTTTTGCTTGGAGTGCACAATCGGAGTGCCGCCTGTCACCTGCCAATCTCTACATGCATGCCGACAGCCCTTGCTCGGAGTGCCGCCTGTCGCCTGCCAACCTCTACATGCACGCTGACAACCCTTGGTCAGAGTGCCGTTTGTCGCCTGTCAATCTCTACATGCACACTGACAGCCAAATTCCCATGTGTGTGTGCAGGGCACGCGCACTTCACGCCCTTTTCTGCTGCACGCCATCTGGGCCTGCTCCCCAGCTCCGCTGCCCAAGATCGCCACGAGCGCGAGCAACCCCTAGGCCTACCAACACAGCCATGCCGTGGATGTGAGGGCGCTGCCCATGCACCAAATGCAGCCCTGGCTGGCGCAAGAGCCGGCACAGCAGGGGAGCGTGCCAGTGCACCTGGGCCCTCCCCCACCAGTATCAGGGTCGGCACAGAAGCCCCTGAGCATCAGGGCACCCATAGCCTAGAGGCGGAGCTGCAGCTCCTGCAGGTGAGCAGAGGGAGTCGCGGCGCCCAGGCTGGCGCGCAGCGCACCGGAGACAGGGTTGCTTGGGGTACGGAGGAGCGGCGGCGTGTTCGACCTGCGCATCCTCCGCCTAGCTTGTGCTGAGGTGGGACAGAGTGCCCTGAGCAATGTACGGGTTAGGGTGACGCGGCCCGCAAAGCCACAAAAAAAAATGCCCAAGAACATGGCAGCCAAGCTCAAACAGGCCGCGACCAAGGTAGAACATGATTACTCCCAAGGTAGAACATAATTACTCCCAACAGGCAGCATGCATATGCAAGGATTGGACCACCTGTACAGCTTGTAGGGTGCCCAAGGAGCCCAAGTCTCGCCATCTAGGTCTTAGGCTGCCAAAGGGCCCAAGGCCACTTAGCCCATAGGCTACCAAGGAGCCCACAAGGATCAAAAGGATGGAGCTTCAGAATATTTGGGGCGACATGGGCCTGGAGGCTGCCAGCCTTGTGCTTGGCTGCCAGCGCCAGCTGGAGTCTCCGCACCACGAGCAGCGACCCCCCAAATCCAGCTGCCGTTGATTCACCCGCATTTCTGATCATGCCTTGTTTGCACCAAAGAGGCTAGAAGTGAGGAGGCCAGGTGACCTTCAAATTTGTGCATCACCGGCATCGCTGACATTGTGGCCACCCACTGTGTGCCTGTACTGGGTCATGGAACACCCGAATCTGTGTGTGCAGGCCCACGTGTTCAGCTCCACAGAAGCACTCCGGCGTGCCTGCCGGGTCTTGTACAACACCCCATGTTCAGTGCTCCCTCACTGCGTGTGAGTTGCACTTTGGGTGGAAGGACGTAGTCATGACAAAATGGAAGCCGCATGTACTGTGTGCTATCATAGTCATGCCATATTGAAAACAGCAATCACAGCCATGCCAAGTAGCAACCAGCGCCATGCCGCAATGGAAAGCGAAATGGACTGTGTGCAAGTACTTGCTCAAACCGCTGTAAAGGGGTGGGGGGAGCTTAAGCAGGGGTGAGTTTCGGATCAGGTGGTGTGCCCAAGCAGCATCTTAACAGAAATTGACCTGGAAAGGGAGTATCTGCAGAAGCCTTTTCCCCCTGGTTCGACTAGTTGGGTAGGCAGTATGCATATGCCAAAGCACACGAGGCTGTCAAAGCACACGAGGCTATCAAAGCACATGAGGCAGTGTACATATGTCAAAGCACAAGAGGCTGCTCGTATGCTTAAGTAGCACGAGCATGGGCCGAAGGTGAGTGGCACTGCCCCTGCTTTGTTTGCTGCACGGCATGTGAATGCCGGTTCCTCGTGTCACGCCCATGCAGGACCGCCTTCATAAAAGGTATTAAAAGTTCTGTGGAGGATGAAGCACAAATCAGATCTTGGTGGCGTACTGAGGCACCAGCAATGTGCCTGCCAGCCTCCCTGCCGCCCCTCTACTTTGAGGTGTCACAGGTATTTGCTATTTGTGCTTCATTTGCGTGTCCACTGCTGCTGTTTGTGCTTCATTTGCGTGTCCACTGCTTTGCCCATGTGCTAGCAAGCATGCACATCCAAACAGGTGCTTGCGCAACCCTTATTGCGCAACTGTTTTCATGCACTAGAGCCTCAAAGCTCTGAATTGAGGCAGTTCAGTGCAACAAAAGAGCTACAATTATCCCCCTTAAAGCTAATCTCCCCCACGACACTGGCCACTTAAATCAAAAAGCAAGGTATGTGCTTCTCCAGTGTTGGTTTGTTTTTTTTTCACATTCCAACATCCAGGAAAAGCGAGTATGGGCAGGTGCCCCTTCCTCTTGCCCCATCCCTGTGCTAGATATTCAACAACTGTTTGGCTGAATGCACAAAAAAGGTAGCAGCCTTTCATTCAATTCATTGAGTCAGGAGGTGCCTGCTCAGGAGTTAAACTCATCCAGAGTTGGAACCTGGATGAGGAGGCTTACAATTCAAGCGAAAGACTGCGTCAAAGTGGTGTGCACCATGCATGAGCTGAGTGATGGCGTGTTTTGTCTACCTCTGCGTGTGCCACCGCCTGCAGAGCCTGGATGCTGATTCTGGGGAGCCTGGCGTGTGGGAGGTGCCCGCATGCTGCGTGTGGGAGCACCCTGGTTTGGTGTGCACGAGCCAAGCCGCAGGGTCTCCAGCATTCGCACACGTGATCAGCCAGGTGGGTTGGCAGGTGCCCGCCTGCTATGGAGGGCAGCATCCGAGCCTGTGGTATGCAACATCTGGGAGCATCCGTGTCTGTGGTACGCAAGCACACACACACAGGTGGTTGCCTGGTTGGTGGATTGGTAGGCTAAATCATGTGCCCCTCTATCTCACCTGACTGATCTGACATCACACACATGTGCGCACACGCACGCACATAGGCACACACATGCACACAAAACCAGGCCTGACCTTGCATCCTCTTGCTGTTGCTGGGCGCCCACTCGCGCCACACCCCAGCACCTTGGTCCTTCCTGCATTGCCCTCCCACAGCTGCAAGCAGACCTGACCTCCGCAGCTTGTGCCCAGAGCTTTGGCATGTGGGGACCAGGGAAGCCGTTCCAAGTGCCCCAGACCCCTCATCCCCCAGCATTCCTGGAATGGCTCCAGAAGCACAGCTCTGAGGCAGGCAGCCGGGGGGGGGGCGGCCATGAGCTCAGTAAGAACAACGCAGCCCCCACAGCCACGCCTTCCCAGCCATGCGCTGCCGCAAGTGACGCAATAAAGGGCGTGCACGTGGTGGCTGGAGCGACGCACGTGGCAGCGGGGCGGGCTGCGTGGGGGACTGCTGCACCGCCAGAGGCCGGTGAAGTGGCGGTCGCTGGGACAACGGCAGCGGCAGCTGGGGCGGCAGCTGATGCTCCAGGCGGCACGCCCTGGATGGTGGCTAGCCAATGCCTGCTCACCCCTGATAGGGGCAGCACTTGGGGCTGGGAGCAGAAGGCTGCGGTGCTGGCGGCTCCTACTGCACGCCCTCCCACGGCGCATCCTGATGCGCACATTCCCTCAGCAGCGTCTGTCTTGGCAGGGGCTGCCATGCCCGCAGCTCCTGCGGCGTCAGCCACCATCATACAGCACCATCTGGGCCTGATGGGGGCGCCGCCACCGCTTGCTGGCAGCCTCACCACGCCCGGTAAGAGGAGGGTCATGGGTGTGTGTCAAGGCTGCTCACACCTTTCATGCAGCAAGAGTCATCAACAGTTGGTATACGCAGTATTTCTGCAATGTAAGTCTCAATGTTTCAGTGTGTTGCAATGTTACATTTGCTCATTTGCACACAGGCATGTGTGCACTTTTCAAGGATTCAGCAATCCTTTCCATGCATGCGACAAGCTGTCTTTGGTTCTGGGGCAGTGGATGTGCAAGGGTAGTGGAGTGGAGATAATGCAAGTGTACGAGGCAGGGATTTTGAGGTGGAACAGATTTTGTGTGGGTAAAAATGTAGCAGTGTATACTCGCGTGTTTGTACATGTGTGTGTATGTGTGCATTTCAATGTGCTCAAAAGGACATGTCCTGAAGTCTGCTATGATGATCTGCTCCATAAAAGATTGGGCCGCATAATCCAAGTACCCTGGCACGCACTGTAGGCAGCACCTTAAAACCGGCCGTGATTTGCTCCATGAAGATCACTGCACGCCCCGGCAAATCACAAAAGCGCACCTGAGTTGCAGCCACACATTGGCGCGCAATGCAGGCAGCGCCCGCAAGCAGACGTCTAGTGCCACAGGGTGCAGCAACACGAGCAAGACAGCCGCGCATGGCGCGCCCACGCAGCACAGCGCGCGCGCTCTGGCGCCCTCAGCAGCAGGCATCCAGCTGCATCCATTGCACCAACCGCACAGGTGTGCTCACCCAGGTGTCCTGTCAGCTGAGCTGCAGCGGCAAGCCAGCGTTAATGCCCCTGTGCTTCAGGAAAGGCCCTGCGTCCGTATGGATGCATGCGTTAATGCCCCTGTGCTTCAGAAAAGGCCCTGCGTCCATATGGATGCATGCGTTGATGCCCTGTGCTTCAGAAAAGGCCCTGCGTCCATATGGATGCATGCGTTAATGCCCCTGTGCTTCAGGAAAGGCCCTGCGTCCATATGGATGCATGCGTTAATGCCCCTGTGCTTCAGAAAAGGCCCTGCGTCCATATGGATGCATGCGCAGCTTAGAGTCTGGGTCCTGTGAGCGTGAATGCTGCACGCAGCATACCAGCACTCCATTCAATGCCAGACCTGGCTGTCTCCCGTCATATCTGTGCTGTGCTTTTGACTGGTGATTGGGCTGTATAGAGCGTGATGAGGCATGATCTGGGCAGGACTCTCAACTTCCTTCTGTCCGCTGCATGCCATATGTCTGGAGGAGCTCTTTGTCCAAGCCGACACACGCTCATGCTCCAGACAAGATTCATTGATTGGGCATCAGCCCCAGAGCTGCAGCCGCAGAGCACTATTGCCGCAGAGCACTATTGCTGTAGAGCACTGTTGCTGCAGAGCACTATTGCCCCAGAGCAGCAGCCGCAGAGCACCATTGCTGCAGAGCACTATTGCCGCAGAGCACTGTTGCTGCAGAGCACTATTGCCGCCAAGCACTATTGCCGCAGAGCACTATTGCTGTAGAGCACTATTGCAGCAGAGCACTGTTGCTGCAGAGCACTATTGCCGCCAAGCACTATTGCCGCAGAGCACTATTGCTGTAGAGCACTATTGCAGCAGAGCACTGTTGCTGCGGAGCACTATTGCCGCCAAGTACTACTGCTGCAGAGCACTGTTGCTGCAGAGCACTATTGCCGCCAAGCACTATTGCTGCAGAGCACTATTGCTGCAGAGCACTATTGCCGCAGAGCAGCAGCAGCAGAGCACTATTGCCGCCAAGCACTGGCCACATAGCAGCAGCTACAGAGCACTTTTGCCGCCAAGCACTGGCCACAAAGCAGCAGCTATGGAGCACTGTCGCTGCAGAGAACAAGATGTGCAAGCCCTTTTGGGTGGCGGGCAGGATGCACAGGCCAGTACGTACTGGAGAGAGTACACTGAAGCATGCATAGGGCAGGGTGCACTGCTGCAAGGACAGTGTGCATAGGACAGTACATGCATAGGGCAGCGCGCACTACACAGGACAGTGTGTGCAGGGCAGTGTGCGCAGGGAAACGTGCACTGTGCAGGACAGTATGAATGGGACGGTGTGCATACGACAGCGTGCACTGCATGGGGCAGTGTGCACAGGACAGAGTACATAGGGCAGCGTGCAGTGCGCAGGATGGTGCGCATACAAGGCTGTGCACTGCAGCATGCATAGGACATTGCACACCGGGCAGCTGGTGCAGAATCCATGGGGCAACGTGCACTGCCCAGGACAGTGTGCATAAAAGAGTGCATAAAAGGGTGTGCATAGAAGAGTGTACGTAAAAGAGTGTGCATAGCAGCATGCATAGGACATTGTGCACTGGGCAGCTGGTGGTGCGGAATCCATGGGGCGTGCACCGCCCTGGACAGTGTGCATAAAAGAGTGTGCACAGCAGCATGCATGTGACATTGCACACCGGCAGTTGGCCCAGTTGATGCAGTATCTACGGGAAATTGTGCACTATTTAGCGCGCGCCGCAGCCATGGGCGCTCAAACGGGGAGCGGGATGCAAAGAGGGTGGCTATATCACTAGACGCTGCACACTGAAACTTCAAAATCAGCATGCTGATTCCCTGCGCAGGGAACAGAAAGGAAAAGGTCGGGGCCTGATCTGAAACGTGCTAGGCTGAGACTGAAGAAGGGCATGTGCATGCTGGCTGTCCCTGCATGCACATGCGCATGCTGGCTGGCTGCGGGCGTGTGCATGCTGGCTGGCTGCAGGCATGCACAAGCTCAATGCAGGCATGCGCATGCTGGCTGCAGACAAACATGCACATCTGGCTCAAAAAGACACTGCATGCTGTGGGTGCAGGGGCATGCGCATGCTAGCTGCAGGGTCATGCTGGCTTTGCTTTATGTTTCCTTGCTGCCCTCTCTTCTACAAATCAAGCAAGCTCAAGTGACTGCAGGAATCCTGACCTTTAAGTTCTCCCTTATGCCTACAAGCCTCCGTTACTCTCCTCTTCACCTTTGCTGCTCTTTGTTGTTACCTTGCTTTGCTAAAGTGGCCATGGCTTTGGCTTGTTTTGTAAAAAGTTACATGATTTCCAACTTATTTGTCCTTCTTTGTACACGAGTTACGTAGCTCCAGGATGCAGGACGCGGCCGCTTGGCAGGACATGCAGGGCTATGGGGAGCATGCAGGCGCCTGCAGTCCTACTCATGATGGTGAAGAGGATGATCCCCGTGCGGCACAGATCCGAGCCAGGTATGTGTACATGCACTGCACATGCACATTCCACTACACGCGCGCTTGTGATGGTGACAAGCTTGGCCTTAAGGATGATCCCCGCGCGGCTCAGATCCAAGCCAGGTATGTGGACATGCACGGCACATGCACATTCCACTACACGTGCGCTTGTGATGGTGACAAGCTTGGCCTTAAGGATGATCCCCGCGCGGCTCAGATCCGAGCCAGGTATGTGAACATGCACGGCACATGCATGCTCTCATACACATACCCAAGCAGCCCTGATGATGATGGTGGCAAACACAATCTGTGCCAAGCACAAAGGTGGTGCACACGCAAGCGCGCACAGATGCGCATGAGCACATGCAGGCGCATAAAAAGGTACATTCTTGCAAGAATTCAAGATCAACTGACCCTGGCCTTTCCTGATCCAAGCCATGCACGTACGCAGTACTCATACGCACACATTCACCTCTCCCCATTCTAAATCACAAGTACAAGCTCATGTGCTTGTGCTTGAGCACGCACATGGAGCTATGTGCACATGCATTTCATGTATACTCACTAGTGCTTTCACGCACACACACACACACACGCAAGCACACACGCACGCACTCAACCATCAGGAAGAGAGCATGTGTCATGTCTTACATCCAGTGCTCACCCATGAAGCTCCACCAGTAGATACCATTGTTACAAACGTTATCGCTGATTGTGTCATTAAAGTTGTGTGTGCTTGCGTCACACAGTCGCACGTATTTGCACATGAGTTGTGTGTGCTCCTACCCATCCCAATGTTCTGCTGATTGGCCTGCCCAAATGATGTGAGCGTTTGGCATGCACCTGTGCTTGCTCTTTCGTTGCAATATTGCGGCTTGTGCTGTTCTCGCCTTCCTGGTGGCCTGCTTGGAATGGCCGGCGCTGGGGCATTCCATGTGCCAAAATGTTTGGTCCAAAAATGCAGGAGGGAGGAGGCTAGGAGGAGGGAGAGAGCCCACAACCTCGAGCTGCAAAGGCTGCTGCAGACTCTGCAGGTCAGCAGTATAAACACTCATGCAGGGGCACACAACGCCTGCGCGGGGGCGCAACAAGAACATAGGGGCATGTCTTAGTTGCAAGCACTGGGGCAAAGTGCATGACCGGCTTCCCATCTCAAGGGCATGCTGACTGTGTGGCTGTTTGCGCCCTGCCACATCTCCCTGCTGATACGCAAGCGCGCCCCAGTGCATTGGTTGGGCACAGCCTACCAGGGGGATGCTCTTGTAATCTTGTTTTTGCAATTTACTGGGTCGTTTTACGTGGACTTCAGGGTTTGTTGTTGTTGTTGTTGTTGTTGTTGTTGTTGGTGGTGGTGGTGGTGGTGGCGGCGTTGGTGGTGGTTTAAGGTCTTCTGCAGTGTACAATCAAAAAGTCTGCTGCACAGCCTGCCAAGAGGACACTGCTCTTGCTGAGGAGCGTAAACAAAAAGCAGCCGTGCATGAACCAATCTGTATGTTGATGGATGCAGAAAAGTGAATACCTGCAAGCAACAAGGTGCACACCTGGTATAAGACACATCCTATGTCAAAGTGGTTTTGATGTCATGGCTGAATGAATCATCGGGTTTCAGGTGTCTTGATTCTTGCTTGCAAGCCATGCGCCGTCTTAAGATGCGTTGTGGATACGGCCACTGCTCAGGCACAAGACTGCATTCTCAAGACTGCATTTGAGAGACGCACTTGCGAAGTGCACAGCATGTGGAGCTGCCGCACGCCGTTGCATGCAACGCAAATCTCATTGTGTGCTGGGCATGCACAGCTGCAGCATGCATGCATGTGCTGAGCCTGCAGCATGCAGCTCCACATGTGCAACACGGATCTCCACAAGTGCTGGGCATGCAGCTGCCGCGCCGGTACGCACTTGGATGGGAACAAATCCATCCTCAACACGACTCCCAAACAGGTGACATAACTGAGCCCGCTTGCGCACACACAACCTGCACAGGCAAAGAACCCAGCAATCTTTGGTGGCCAGCGGCTGCCTAGACAGGCGGCCCCCAGACACTCCTCCTCCCAGATCTGTGCGGCCCCCCCTGCAGCAGAGGGCACAGCGTGCGCTGCAGGGGCTGCTGCGGGTGCAGCAGCAGCAGCAGCCACGGCAGGTGGTGCAGCAGCATCTAAGGGGGCACCTGCGATGCCTGTCCTGAAGCGAAGGTGGGGATGGTTGGCGTACTAGAAAAGGCGGATGTGTGTGCTGGTGGGGCATTGCACTGGCTGGTAATGAGGGTGACATGGGGAAGGAGGGTAGCATGAAGATGGGGGTTGGCATGAGATAGTGGAGTGAGTGAAGCAAGGGGCTCTTTGTTCCAGCAGGGATGCTGGGTGCAGGAAGGAGCAGTCTTAGGCTAGGGTTAAAGGTCAGGGTTTGGAGATTGGGATGGTGTGGGATGTGGGTTAGGGATCTCTTACAATTGCCACTTACCAAGGCATGCATTTACATCCTCTAACTCAATGATCGTTTGGAGGAATCCCTCAAATGAGTCCTTACACCTCCGAAATATCCTTGAGTTCAAGGGTGTATCAGAATGTGTATGGATATTGGGTGTTGTTGCTGCATGTCATTGCCTGCGCATGTGATTGCCTGGGTTTGAAATCTGAAACTCTAAGTTGGGTCCACCGCACTAATGTGCGTATGCATGTGCTGCTGCTTGCAGCAACTGCCCCACACTGACCCAGCCCACCCAGACCCATTTTGCATGCTCACAATTCTTCCACTCTGGGTCCCCTGTTCTTCTTCGCGTGCACACACCACCACTCCACTTTTCTGTCCATGCCTACCCAGCCGTGCTTCTCTGCATGTGCATCTTAATCCACAAAAGGGGAATCCTTCGTAGACACCAGAGCCCCCCTACGTGCTATTGCATTCCAAATCATCCGAGAGAGAGGGAAGACTGCCACGTGGCAAGGCTTGTCCCTCTTTTGCACCAGACCCCACCCAACACTTGATCGTGTGTCTACCAC
>LKMJ01001502.1_pt1 | contig 20680 bp, 30 predicted proteins | sample 643391 | NCBI WGS metagenome assembly LKMJ01 (sample SAMN04112250, study PRJNA286221) | soda lake metagenome | biome: soda lake; feature: Kulunda Steppe; material: water; isolation source: sample PL-Br10 brine of Picturesque Lake | place: Russia: Kulunda steppe | collected 2010-07 | reverse complement strand
GCAGCGTTGCAGGATGGCAGCACCGCAGCGTTGCAGGATGGCAGCACTGCAGCGTTGCAGGATGGCAGCACCGCAGCGTTGCAGGATGGCAGCACTGCAGCGTTGCAGGATGGCAGCACTGCAGCGTTGCAGGATGGTAGCACCGCAGCGTTGCAGGATGGCAGCACCGCAGCGTTGCAGGATGGCAGCACCGCAGCGTTGCAGGATGGCAGCACTGCAGCGTTGCAGGATGGCAGCACCGCAGCGTTGCAGGATGGCAGCACTGCAGCGTTGCAGGATGGCAGCACCGCGGCGGCTCCAGGGCACAGGGATAGCCCTCACACGCGCTGCCGCGAGTGCGTGCCTCAAATATTCCTGCCTCCAATGTCCTGCCGCGCGTGTGCCTCAGCCATCCGTCCTCTCAACCTGCGTGGTTGCTGGCCTGGCCTTGCACCCTTGCACACTCAAACGGGAGTTCCCTGCATGCATATGTGCACGAGCTGCGCAGCCACATCGCATGCAGTTGCACCCCCAATGCTCGCGTGTGTGTGCACGCATGTACGCATCTGTCCTTGCGAGCACCCCCGCACGCATCTGTGCGCGAGCATGAGTGCTTCCGTGTGTGCGTACATGCTTTCATGTGTGCGTGCGTGAAGGAAATGGGGCTCTTGTGCGCGTGCGCATGCGCCCACATGCATGTGCAGGGTGCTCGGCCAAAAGCGCGCGCCGCCCCACCTGCGGGCAGGCCGCACAGGTGCAGCAGGTAGGCGGTCTCTAAGAGGCCATGGTCCCTGAGCTCCAGCAAATGGTCCATCAGCGTATCCACGTGAAGCCCCATGAAGTCCTGCGGCGGGTCGGCACCATAGAGCGTCGGCTTGGGTGCGGCTGATTCAAGGTGATGGCTCCAACAGATAGAACACCAGCGTGTCCGCTTGCAGACCACATGCAGTGCTACGGCGTGCTGGCTTTGGGGTGTTGGCACCACACGCTGAGAGTGATTATTGAGAGCGCGTCAGTCTGCATGCAGGAAAAAGGCCCATGATGTGCTGCTTTGGTGGGGAGGCTGTCCCGCGGGGCTGTGCAGCCAGGATGGGTTTGCACCAGGCTTAACTTTTGGAAAGAGTCCACAAGCGTCCCCTGCGGTGCAGACCCAGCTGTTTTGAGCAGCCATCACGTATACACGCCGCTCACACTTATACACACACGCACACACCACACAGCCTGCACCCGTCGGGCACTGGGACGCACAGCCACACGTGCCAGAGCTCGCACAAGCAGCCTGCGCTTGTGGTCACACACTGCTCTCATCACCTGCGCCTGTGGCCACATGCTCACGCGGTCTGCTCGCGCCTGTGGCCACATGCTCACGCGGTCTGCTCGCGCCTGTGGCCACACACCCGTACACCCCGCCGCTTGCCCCACTGATCACTCACAGGCCCTGGCTGCCCGCCCACCTGCAGTTCCTCAATACTCTGGAACGGGTCCGTCCGGCTGTCCCGCAATATCTCCAGCAGCCCCTCTGCCGCGTTGGACAGCACGCGCACTGCCGGGTACCACACCAGGTTGCGCGGGGCCGAAGCAGCGGGCGCAGCGCCGCTGCCAGGCTCTTGCGGCGTACCCGCCCCCCTTCCCCTCCTGCCCCGCCGCCTCGACGCCCCTGAGACGCTGCCATCGCTATCGGCCACCTCGCCTGGGCCCTGCAGCCGCTCTGGCGAGCCACCACGGCTGTCCTCTCCTGCCCTGCCCCCCTCCCCCGCCGGACCAGGTTGCTGCTGTGGCAGCTCCTGCGGCGGCTGCACGGCGGCAGGTGGCGCTGCGGTGGTGGCGCAGCCATGCGGGCCTGTCTCCTTTGGCCTGCCTCCCCGTCCCCTCCTGCTCCTGCTGCTGGGCACAGGCGTGGCAGACACCCCAGCCGCGGCGCCCGCTGATGCTGGCAGGCCCACCTGCGTGGCATCGGTATGCCTGCCTGACTGGCTGTCCGTGTCAGCTTCAGGGCCAGGGGGTTTGTGCGCCACAGCAGGGGCGGCGGTGGCAGCATGGGCGCGACGCCCAGCTGCGGGAGCAGGCTGCCCTTGAGCGGGCTGCCCGCCACCCTGCATTCCCTGGCTTAATGGAACCGCCTGCTCGCGCGCTTGGCCGCTGCGCTGCTGCGCACCAGGCCAGGCATCAGGCACCTGGGGCTGCTGTGCTGCGCCTGCAGGCCCACGCACATCACCCTGAGTGGGTGCACCGGGGGGCTGGAGGGAGGGTGGGGGGTGGGGTGGCAGGTCAGCTGATTCCAGCGCACCTCGATCGGCGTGCAAACCTGGGGTAGGAGTGTTCTGTAAGATTTGCTGAGGTGGGGCGTGCGTGAGTGGCAGGCTGCTGTTGCGCTCAGCAGCAGGCGCCACGAGGCGCAGGACATGACGGCGCCTTGTTCGGGGGCCTGCTGAGCTTTGGTGTAGCCTGCTGCTGCTGTCACCGCCGCCCCTTCTGTCATTGCCTGTGGCTGGAGGAGAGCCTTGGGGTGTACCAGCAATGGCGGTCGTGCTGCTGCTGCTGCTGCTTGCAGGCGCTCTGCCCAATGCGCTCACAAAGCTCACGAAGCCGGAGGCGTAGTGAGGCTGAGAAGCCAGTCGTGACTGCATGGAGAGCGCGCGCTGGACAACGCAGGCTGGAGACAGGCTTGGAAGGACAGGGGCTGGGCTTTGAGGAGTTGCGCTCAGGCAGAGGGATGTAGGGCCCAGAGGCAGGAGGCTGCTCTTGTTCAGTGCCAGCATCATGATCAGCCTGTTGAAGCGCTGGTTCTGGGTCACGAGCAGCAGGGTATAGCCCTGCATGCTATGCGGACTGAACCCAGTCAAGAGGGCTTGGGCCTGGTTGACTGCAATTTCCCAGCACAGGAGATGCACACATCATTTGTTTTGGATCAAACGAAACTGCAGAAAATCACACAGGCTCCAAATTTGTAAGATCGACCTACTCTGTATAAATCTTGGTAGTGGGGAAGTAGTGGGAAAGTGATAAAATCAAAGGAGAGCTTTTTGTGTGTCCAAGAAAGGTAAGGCTCATCTGTCAAGTTCGGGGGCTCCCAAGCAACCGTCCGTGTCCCCGTCTTGCCCTTGTTGCTGTCCCTGAGCGACATGTGTGTACGCAACTGACACTCGTGCGCCCCTCCGCTCTTCCGCGTCGTTGCGCTGCCGGGAGGATTGCGTGCGAGTGGGAAGGAATGGGCATGCACGTCCAATCAACTGGAACCGTGGATGCCTTGCTTTGCCTTTCTGCACGTCTGCTTGCCTTCCTACCAAGGTTGATCGCTTTGACCCCTGTGCAGGCCCTCAGGCACACGAGCAATTCAGCTGTAGCAGTAGCAGCGGCAGCAGCATCCAGAGCAGCCATGCCCTCAACCCCTGACAGGCCAGTGTATGTGGTGAGTACTGCTGGCTGGCAGCATGATCCTGTGGATGCACGTACGTGCACAGCTATGAGCATGCATGCCCTCCTCATATGAAGCGCCTACTACATTGCAAACATGGACAGCGTGCATGAGCTGCACTGACGCACGATTGCCCTTTTCACAATGTTGTATGCAGGGGAACTTTGAGTATGAGGTGAGGCCTGTCTCATGACTGCCAGTGCGGCTCCAGATGCTTATTGCTTATGTTATCTGTCCATTGCCAAACAGCCTGCAGGGCCCACGCACAGCAGAATTTTGCCATGATGTCAAGGTCTTGTCATGAGCTGTGCTCCTGCAAGGCATGCAATATAACGGGGGCCTTTTAACAGCACATGTTACCCATCTCATGCAGCGACGTATGTGCTGTTTGCGAACAGAGTGGCGCACTGTCATTCTGCGCCGATCCCACATGCGCAACGTTGATTCTGGCTCTGTTCCTGCCTTGGGGTTGCCATCAGTTGGGCCTTGCGCATGTGCACACATGCATGCACTCTCAGGTTGCCTGACTCACACCTTGGCCATGTGTCACATTCTGCGCACACAAGCATCATTAAAACTTGAACCTCGACTGTTTGTGCCTGTGGTCAGGCCGAGGAATGGGAGATCAGGAAGCTCATGGAAAAGTATGGGGATGTGGAGCGCATAGACATGAAGGTGAGGGTGCTGAAGGCAAGACCCAGCCTGCACAACACACGTGTACCTCTCTGTGCAGCTGCACGATGAGGGGTGTGGCACGCAGGCAGTGAGCATGACAAGGCCCATTTTACAAGTGGGGCTGGAGGATGCCTCTGCTTCACAATGGGGGCTGCAACAGCTGGAGCCGCAGCCCTCGCATCGAGTGTGTGGATGAGGGCACCGGGGTGGAGCCTGGATGTTTAGAGGGTGCCTGCTGCCATCAAGGTGGCCGCCTTTGGGGCATGCCTTGTGCTTTTGCCTGCGCCCCTTGTGCCAACTTTGACCCCTCTCTCTAGATGTACATCCTCATATGTGTGACGAGACTTGTGGCCCGTGTTTGCAGCGCCTGCGTAGCAGTGTCCAACCACCCGCCCGGCTGTGTGCTACCCACCTGACACCTGACCCTGCTCAACCCGACTGCTGACCCTGCTCAACCCTCCTGACTGTGACCAACCCCGCCGCCAAAAGCATGTGGCCGCGCGTCCACCCGACCACACGCACGAACCGAAAGAATGAACGCATGTACACCCCGCCCGCCTCGCGCGTACACCCGGCTGCGGCCGGTCCACCCATGCACACGCGCGCCGGGCCGCGCGCGCCCCCCGCACCCCCTGCCAAACCTGCCGGCATCAAGTCAGTCGTACCTGGCAAGGCACCCCGCCCACCACGCCTCTGTGCATTCGGGCCGAGGCCGACCCGGCAGCTCTTGCGTGCCGTCGTTGACACCTTTCCCGGGAGGCTACTGCAGCCTGCTGACCGCCCCTGCTGTCCACCCAGCCTCCGGCCAACATGCGCAGGCACCGGCAGGCGCCCACTGAAGTGCGCACGCGTGTGCCTGTGTGCTGTTGGAGCATGCGTGTGAGGGGGGGGTGTTGAGCAGGGCGGCTGGTTTGCATCCGCGCGGACGCCCCTGCTGCCGCATGCCTGGCACAGGTCGCTTGTGCGCGTGTGTCGTGTGCGCACGTGCATGTGCGCTCCTGTCTGAACTGCCCCGTGTGCGCCACTGCAAAAGCACGCGCTGCTGGCCACACGCACGGGTCAGTGCGCGCGTGCTGCGAGTCATGTGCTTAACCTGGTTGGTTTATGCACACGCATCAGGACCTCAGGCAGAAGGCGCGATGCGTGTGCAGGGTCAGGGGCGAGCGTGTCCAATATGGACTGTGTGCAAGTACGCGCGCTGTCGTGCGCTGCGGCCCCCTTGTACATTGCCCTGGCGCGAGCCACATGCACGTGCATGCGCGCCGCGCCTGCTTGTGCCTGCAGCAAGGCTACGCATTCGTGTACATGCGCTATGAGGAGGACGGTGACTACGCGATCAAGAAGCTGGATGGCATGGAGTGGGGCTACAAGAAGCGCCCCCTGCGCCTGCAATGGAGTAAGGTGTGTGAGCGTGCGCCTGCCTGGCCTGCTTCGCGCCTGCCCACAGAGGCACCGTGTGCGCATGTACTGCCTGTGACCATTGCCTGCGTGGGTACGCCTGCGTGCATGCGTGCGTGCCATGTGTGCAAGCCTGTGCCATTGCGCATTAGGGTGCATGCACGTGTGCGCGCATGCGCTCCAAAAGCAGCGCGTGCACGTGTGCGTGCATCCTGGAGGGCTGGACCCTCCGCTAAGCAATGGCGGGTCGTGCCAGGCACCCGCAGGCAGAGCAGGGGCTCTCCTTGTGCACGCGCAGCTCAGCACAGGGCCCTGTTTTGCACACCAGGAGGTGCTCGCAAGCCATGCGCAGACTAAGGCAGAGCAGGGGGGGGCATATGCCGCTTTGTGGCCGCTTTGTGCCTGTGAGGGACTCTCTCTGGCCTGCGGCACGCCCGCCCCTAAGCGTGCTGCGCGCATGGTGAGGAGTGTGCTGTTCCTTGCGCACGGCGGGTGCAGATGAAGGAGGCGGACCGCCAGCGCCACGTGCGCCCCACCACCACGCTGTTTGTCGTTAACTTTGGTGAGTGCTGCACGGGGGGGACTTGGGGGGGAAAGGGGAGGCAGGGAAAGGGTGTATCGCAGCGGGAAGGTGCAGTGTTTCGGCCTCCAAGGCAGGCCGCCACGCTGGCCTTTGTTGACTGTAGTGGGCTCCGTCTTAGAGGCTGGGGGGAGTGCGGTGGCAGGCAAGGGGCTGGTGGTGGGACGGTGCAGTGTGTTGACTTCCAAAGCAGACCGCCAGCGCCGCGCGCAGCCACCCTTCCCCACGCTTTAAGTCGTCGGAACTGTGGCAATGCGCAAGTGAGGCACCCTAGATGAGGCGGTGTAGGACTGTGCTTAGGGCAGTGCGCACGCCTGGTCGTGCGTGTGCTTGGCGCAAGTGCCCACTTCTGTGCATGCGCATGGACATGGGTTGAGTGGGCACCTTGCGCGCAAGTGGGTGCCAGCAGGCCCTCGTTTTGTGTGGCACTCTGCCGCACGCCGCACTGCCATATGCCGCACTGCCATGAATGCTGCCCGCCCGCAGACCCCATGCGCACACGTGAGCGGGACCTTGAGCGCGCGTTCGACAGATATGGTGAGTGTGGGTACGTGAGGACAGCCGTGAGTGTGGCAGTGCGAGGACCGCCTCTGGACCCTGCATGTTGACCCACCCCATGTCCCCAACAGGGTAGCTGTTGTTCATGATCATTCTTGCAGCCCCCCACTCTGCCCCTGCCGCGCGCAAACCCAGAACTTTCTGTGAAGGCCCCAAAAGAGTCTGGCGCCTGCCTAGCAGCACCCACCATGTGCCTTTTTGTCTCATCAACCCTGTTCTGCTCTTCCTTGTTGACAGAGCCCGTGCTGGCGCTCCCCCAGCGCCCTCCATCTTTGGCACGGCTATGTTGAGCTCCTTTCACGCCCACCCCACCTCACCGCTCATGCTGCCTGGGCAGCATTGCGCGCGCCTCCTGCTTAACACCTGCTTTGGCTTGTGTGTGCGCGCTGTGGTGCTCGCAGGCCCCTTGAAACGCGTGGAGGTGGGTGCACCTGCGGCGGCCTCTGGCCCCTCCCCTCCCCGGGGAGTCACGATTTCGCTGTGTAGGCCCCAGAGCCTTGGCTTCTCCTCAGACAGCACATTCATACTCAGTGCTTGTAATGGCCTGCCCCATCCATGCCATGCATGCAGCACTCGCATCACCATCAGCCATCAGAGGCCAACCCTATAGCCGCAGCCGCGTTGCTACCACACACTCTGCCGCGCTGTCTTGCTGCAAGACTGTTGCATGTGTCGTGCCGCCTCTGCTCGGATTGCACCGTGGCTGTGATGAGCTCTCTGTCCCTCCTCTGTCTCCCAGCCTTCCTTGAACTGACCCACCCCACGCTGTGTGCTTCCTTGAACCCACTGTATTTCCTTGAACCCACCCTACGCTGTGTGCTTCCTTGACCCACCCCATGCTGTGTACTTCCTTGAACTGACCCACCCCACGCTGTGCCCCTTGCCTGCATCCAGATCAAGAAGAACTACGCTTTCATCCAGGTGGGCGTGCAAGCCTCCAAGGGGCATATGACTATGCTGGCTGCAGGTGTAACTGGCATGCACGGACGCAGTAGCACCCGTGTACATGCCCCATTGGACTAGCTGACTGACTGCACACGTCCGCACGCGCACTCGCGCTCCCAGCTCCACTTGCTTGTTTGCCGCTTGCTGCTCGTCACATGCCAAAAGTAGCTGCTTCACCTGCCATGTGTGAAGGGGTTCGGGAGGGGGGCCAGCGTGCGTGCGTGCGTGCGATGGGGGGTGGCTGGCGCCACGCAGGCACTGAGCACGCAGGTCTGTGGAAGGAGCAGTGTTTGAAGGGTGTCGCATGAATGAGCATAGAGCTGTACTCACTGTGTGGGTGTCACGGCGATTTAACGCGTGCAGTATGAGACCCTGGATGATGCTGAGTACGCTTTGAAGAAGACCAACGCTACACAGATGAACGGGCGCACAATCACAGTGGAGTTCTGCCAGAATGAGGTGTGTGTGTGTGTGCACGCATCTTCTCGTGACACGACACAGGTGTTCAGTTTGAAGGAGGCAGTGACAGCGCCTTGCCATACGGACAGGCAAGTATGAGTGAACCTTGCAACACTCGTTGCCTATCCCATGCAATCTAGTGCCTTGTTGGGCTGTGCTCTTGCTGTGCCTCTGTTTTGCATCGGGGCGGCCTCCTGCCTGCGCGGCCGAGACCCGCACTCAGCAGGGTATGGTGGGACCCGCACTCAGCAGGGTACACCATGCATGTGCGTACGGTGGGACCCGCACTCAGCAATGTACACCATGTGTGTGTGGCCTGCCTGCGTGGCCAAGACCCGCACTCAGCAGGGTACACCATGCATGTGCGTACGGTGGGAGGAGGAGAGGAGGGTGGCACGTGCGTGAACACTGGCCGGAAGCACATACCACCTGCGTGTGCACATGTTGATTCGTGCGCTGGCAGCGAGCATGCCCTTCCTTTCCCCCCCCCTTGTGCTCGCTCGCAGGCGCCCGGCAGCAGGGGGGGCCGCTCTCGCAGCCGCTCCCCTGTGGGCCGCCGCGGCCGCTCCCTGAGCCGCTCCAGGTCCCCCGTGCGCGGCCGCTCGCCCTCGCGCTCTCGCTCTCCGGTGCCAAAGCGCAGGCGCTCGCCCACGCCATCACGCTCGCCCGTGCGCAGCCGCTCCCTGAGCCGCTCACCGCGCCGCAGGTGCGCACGGACACTCCCAGACTTGCAGTGTGCTCGGGGGAGTTTGCGCACATCTCATAGCTTTGGGTTTAGGCTAAGGGTAATGGCAGACACTTGCCCGCGCACTAGCCTGAGCCGCTCACCGCCCCGCAGGCGTGCACGGAACTTACCTCGTGCGCGTGGGCAAGCTTGCTATGCTTGTCCTCAAAGCAATTGTGCCGACAAGCTCCAATCCCCAGGATTCCATGGAGCGCTAAGCTTGCTCCAGCGCGTAAGAGACATGCATCGGCTGGATTGGCACGCTCCGGATCAGCCCACCCTTGCACGCGCGCCAAGCGCACCAAGCACTGTTCGTGCACGCGTGCGCACGCTGAGCATATGATTGGAGCAGCAGTCCAACAAGGCACGTCCAGGCCTGCACGCAAGCACAGGCATTGAGTGCACGGGCACGCACAGCACAATGCAGGGGGGGGGTGCATATCCATTGGTGGGTCAGGGGTTTGAGGTCGGGGCCTCCCTTTGAGCAACTCCAGCTTGGAACATGTCACCTCTGCTTCCTGCTTTGCGACCTTTCGCCCGCGCCTTACTGCAGAGTCTGAGGCGTGCCTGCTACTTGTTCGCAACAAATTCATCAAAGCAGCTGGCCACCACCGGCAGCACTTGCCGCTGCTTGGGACTCGCTTGTGGCGGCCTCTGGCTTCCGGGTCAGCACTTGCGTCACATGCCCTGACAATTAGATCAACTCCAGGATAGGAGGAGGACAGGCACAGACTGGGAAAAGGTCGCAAGGCAGAGGCATCCTCCAGGCGCCTGGCCCGGAAGTGAGCATGCAACGGCCCATGCATGTGCACGCAGCTTTGATGTGTGACGCACGGCCTACAATCGAACACACGCACACACCCTGCAACGCCCTGCCCCTGCAACATGCCTGCAGCCGCAGCCGCTCCATTTCCCGCTCGCCTGTGGGCAGGAAGGCCTCCGTCAGCCGCAGCCCCTCCCGCTCTCGCTCACCACCTCCACGGGCCCGCAGTGCCAGCCGCAGCCTCAGCCGGTGAGCACGCGGCAGCGCAAGAGAATGCAGGCCCAGCCATTTGTTTGCCGGGCGCAAGAGGGCGCAGACCCAGCCATTTGTGTGCCGCGCGCAAGAGGGCGCAGGCCCAGCCATTTGTGTGCCGGGCGCAAGAGGGCGCAGCAGCTAAGGAGATGGCGCTTGAGGCTGCAGCCTGCCCAGCAGCTGCCTGGGCCCCCGCCCACCTGCTGCGCGCGCCTGTCCATCAAGCACATGTGCGCGTGCCAGCCCCTGGTCTGGGGTGTGCACTCTCATCCCGTGCTGCGCTGCCGACCCGTGCGACCACTGCCTGCTGCCGCTCGCCTGTGGGACCTTCCCACTGCGCCGCTACACCGCGGCAGCTGCTCCTATTTTGAGCCCCCCTGGCATGCATTTGGAGGGTGAGAGGCTGGGTTGCCCTCTTCAAGAAGCTGGGCTTGCTGGGCAAGGAGCGAACGGGAGAGGCTGATCTGCAAGCAGGCGTGTGCTGTGCGTGTGGCTGACCCACAGATTGGGGAGGGGGGCAGACATTGACGGAGAACAAGCCAAATTCGTCTGAAGCACGTTCCTCTGTGAAGGTCCCCTGTCTGCGACATGCTGCAAAAATGCAAAAAATGGTCATAGTGGGTGATGCGTAATGACGGGACTGTTGCTGAGTGTGTTCCTCGGCAGGGGGCAGCAGGCTGCATGACTTGCTGACGTATGTGACTGATGGCTCTGGGCTGGGATACCAACTGTTGATGCCCTCCTCGGGGGGGTAGCGCGGTTTCTGCTCAAGAGGCAGCCAATCGAAGGCTATCATCATTAAGTGCTCCCAGGCAGGGCAACAGTGTTGTGCTGCACTGAGGCTTACCAGAGGCGGTTTCAGAAAAGAAAGCGAGTGACGACCTGACCTTTTCCTTCTGTTTTTTGTTTAGACAATTGCTTGGCCCATCCGCGTATCCACTGTCTTTAGAACTGGGGGGCCTGCTGGGACTGGACCTTATAATTGACTGGCATAATTCATTTCTGGAGCTCCTGCCTCTCATCTGCAGCATGCTGCTAGGACGCGTTGTCTGTAAGTACTGGATATTGTTTTGTAGCCATGATGGAAGGTACGGACATCATGTTTTGTGCCCTTCTTTATTACAAGAAGGATGCCTCCAGGGCTTCAGGGTCTGGCCCATGGGATATGAAGTTAGAGAGCACAGCCTTAAATCAGGGGCAAGACAGGGTTAATCGCCAGCCTGGTTGTTAGTTAAGGGGTTGACCGCCAGCCAGGTCGTCAGGCTGATTGGTTTGTTGCTGGTCTTCGCCAGCCAAAAAATAGTCCATAATGTCCGAAATGAAATGGCAGAGTCTATTGTGCCGTTGAGAAAGACTGTGCTGAAGAGGAAGAAAAAAAGGAAAGAGAGATCACACCAACAAGGTAACCCCTGTTTACGTGAATTAAGGAAGAAATTTACATCTGGTGCAAGCACCAGGCAAACCTCCTCCATCAAACTAGGAAGGTCATTAGTGGGGGTCGGGAGGGTTCTGAAAAGAGCCATATTTTTTTCCTTGATGTTCTTCAACCTCCTACTTGTATTTGTGATCTTTGTTGTGTATTGAATAGAATGAGTGTTTAGATCAAGAGTAAGTTTTCTTGCTCTTGGTCAAGCTTACTGAGGGGTAGATCAGTATGACATTTATAGATGGTTCCCATCACCCCAATCAGGATGGTATGTAGGCTTACTTTGTGGCATTGCTGTGCAAGGGCGTGTTTCAATCCATTATGCTGTTCAGTTGCTCTTGCTAATTGTTGCTCTGGTCGTGTATCATCACAATATTTTACTTCAATGCGGTGTACATCCCAGCGCGAAGGGTGTACAGCCTGTATGTCTCTTCGATGGCCATTATTCGTTCCAACTGGTAGTATGCAAATAGCATCTGGCCTTGAGCAGGATCGAAGTTCCTCTGCTGAAAGGTTTGGTAGAAGCCATTGTGGTAAAGTCCTGTTGGCTACATGTGCCGGCAAGACCAGGCATTGTTGAGCCATCCTTGTTTCACTTCCAATATCTGTGAAAATGATGTTTCCTCCCAAATCGCCTAAGCTCGAGGTTTTGATGATGAGCCTGGAAGCAATGTTATCATAACATGATGTCTTTCAGTCACAATGTTTTGAATTGAAGCGTTCTGACAGCCAGAAAGCATATGGATTTGGCTGTCTGGTTGAAGACATAATAGACAAGATGAATTAGTGGCTCTGCCGTAGAGGTGGGCCATTTTCTGAGTGTAAAGAGTACCCGTTCTAAATTTCAGGACATTCCTTTTCTGCGATACATTGATTCTTGTATTGCTCCAAAAGGAGTTGCTAGTTGTAAGATTCACGGAGGTGAGCAGTCTCTTCCAATAGTTATGGTATCCTGAGTTGGTATTAGCATCTCCAAGTCTGTGATGCTTGCTCATGCGGGCTTTTAGTTTGTCCTTAATGTTTTGCAGTGGTGCAAGGTTGATTTTAGTGGTAGTGTGAGTAGTCTCATTGTTCTCTTCTGCAAGCCAGTATAAATGGGCAAAAGGATTACCGTCAGGTGATGGTGGTGGGAATGCTTCGTCGTGCCCATGGTTATGGAGAGCAGCATGTTTAGCTACAGCATTGGCAAATTCATTTCCAATCACTCCAATGTGGGCTTTTACTTTGTAAACGTTGATGGGAGTATCTGAATCGTTAATCATGGAGACAATTTGTTCCAAAAGTGGATTGTTCCAAAAGTGGAATCGCATTTTTATGCTTATCTTTTTAAACATTTGAGTTTTCCCAGGATATCGGCACTACCAAATTCCCCTGGGTAAATGCCTATGATCCGCACCTCCCGCCGGGGCCTCCAAACCCTCCTAGCGCAGTTTTGGCATTTCAGGGGGGGGGGGACAATGGTTCAGAACCAGTTTTTGCACCAGTTTTTTCCACCATGTGAAAAAATCATGCTTTTGCAAACTGGTAAAAGAAAACTGGTGTTGTAAGCACGCCGTAAGGCGGTTGATTTGCTACTAGACACAACACAGCTTAAAGACACCTTGCAGAAGACTTCATTGGCAGGATGGGCACTGAGTGTTTGGGTCACGTGGCTCGCACAATTGAGCACAATGTAACCAGTTGCATCTTAAGACAGCCCGCACCTACATTCCTACTGCAATGCTTCAATCATCATCCGTCTCACAAAAACACACCTGCAAAATACATGATTGGCCCAGCAGTCCGACACTCAAGGTGCCTTTTTGTGGCGCTGCTTGGAGGTAAGCATTACCCAGGCCAAGTCCCACATTAAACGTGAGCACACTGGCCATACTCCCTTCATTCTTGCCATACAATCCCGCATAATCCTATGCTCTGCTTCAGCTCCCTCAGGCAACCTTCTAGATGTAGTCCTTCCACCGATACCGGCAGCTGACACAGTTAAAGTACAGCGTCATGCCCTTCTCTGTGGACTCTGAGATAAACACTGCCTCGTTATGGTGGCAACTGAGAGCGCAAGGATTCCAGGCAACCAAAGCAGGAGTTAGCAGGAGCTAGGTGTGCTGCGACAAGCAAGTCAGGTTGCAGGTCAAGGAAGCAATGGCCCTCCTTGACTTGGTCCAGATCAATACGCTGCCTACATTGCTCAGGTGCAGAGTGAGTGCACTTCAATACCCTGCTCAAAAGTGCAAGGAAACAGGCAGCTAGAGGTAGATGAGTCAAACCAGGAAGACGACTAACAGAGCAGGTAACGGTTGCAATATCTCTTGGCGCAATTTTCAGCAGTTCTTATTTTGATGTCTGATGTCAAAAACACCACTATAATGTATGGTTGGGTGGTGCAGGACCATCCAGAGGCACCAGCTGGCTGGGGTGAGCCAAGCTTGGCCCCCCTCCCCGAGCTGCTTAAGCCCTCTTGACCTGCTTGCCATCTGATGCATTGCAGATGTTGCCTAGGGAGAATCGGGGAGAAGGCGCTTGATGGCGCTTGTTCCTTGAGCTTACTCATACGTGTGTGAGTTTCCTCAGGTCAAATTTGAGTCCCTGAACGAAAAAATACCACCATTGTCTACGATTTCCCACCGTCATCCACAGATTTACCGTAATTTAGGGTGTGTGACGTCTGAAGGCGTAAATTGCGGTGCCAAATCTCAATTACGCCAAAAACGCCAGCACTGTATAGAGTGCACCCCGCAAAAAATAGACAACCACCATCCATGAAAGCAAGGTTGGGTGATGCGTATTTTATTGCATTTTATGCTTTGCAGGGTTGGGTGATGGGTACATTTGCCCAGACCAATGCGCATATGATATAAACAATGCGCGTATTTTACGTCAATGCGTCCGCATTCAGGGGTTATTTTTGATGGTAGAGGTTGGGGGGTTGGGGGGGGCCTGTGGGTTAGTTATTTATCAACTGCCCCCCCCAGCTACCTGTTACCACCACAATGCATTATTAAAAGTACATATACATTCAAAGTGCAAAGAAAAGGGGGGAAAGTGTGTTCATGCCAAGATCATTGATCTGAAAGACTAGTCCCATGCACCAGCATGCTGTGCGCACAAGTAATACAAGCTCGTCCTGCATCAGAAAGCACTTCCTGCTCACTAATCCAGCTTGAGGGTAAGCGCACAGCGGATGAAACAGTCCTGGAGCCTGTCCTGGATGAGATGAGAGCCCAGGCTGGATGAGGCGAGAGCCTGGGCCCGTCGATGCTCAGCAAGGCAGCAGCAGTGCAGCGCAGCTCCAGCTCGACAGCACAACATCAGCAACTGCACGCAACGCCTCGCCATTGGCAAGGAGTGCTCCACTGAGCAAGGTTTCAGCGTAATACAGAAAATGCCTGGGGGGCGGGAGGGGGCGCATTGGACGTGAGGATTTTTCAATTCTCGCGAATTTCAGGCAATTTCATCAATGCTTAAAATGCAATAAAATACGCATGATCCAACCCTGACGCATTGCTAAAAATGCCTAAAATTCTTGCGTTGACAACCCCTTACGCGTTAGATGCGCAACCCCCCGCCCCCCGGGCATTTCCCTTGTTCCTGCTCAGCCTTGCTCAGCAGAGCACTCCCCTGCACTCCTTGGCGGTGGTGAGCTGTTGCACGCAATTGCTGCTGTATTTCTGTTGAGCTGGCACTGCGCTGCTGCTGCTGCCTTGCTCTGAGCATCGATGGGCCCAGGCTCTCATCTCATCCAGGGCAGGCTGCTGGACTGCTTAATCTGCTGTGCACTTTACGTCCCCACAAGCTGGATTAACGTGCAGGATGTGCTTCCTGATGTCCAGGAAGCACCAGCTAGAAAGACAAGCTTGCAATACTTGTGCTGGTGCAACATGTCTTTCAGCTCAATGATATTGACATGAACCCCCTCTTTCCCCTATTTCTTGGCACTTTCAATATACATGTACATGTAAAAATTCATAGGGGTGGTAACAGTTAGCTGGGGGGGGCAGTTGAGGGCCGTCCCTAAGCCCCCCAAGCTTCACGCTCAAAAATGACCGTATACGTGGACGAATCAACGTTAGATACCCGCATTGTTTGTAATATACGCCTTGGTCTAGGCAAATGGACGCATGACCCAACCCTGTATGTAATGCAAATAAACGTGTGTGTGCATGCATGCTTCTGTGTGCGCGCGCAACTGTGCATGTGTGTGTTGTGTGTGCATGCGAGCTCGCGAGCACATGCACGCGTGTTCACATGCAAGCTCGATTCTCCAAATCTATCAGCGACATCTAGGCCAGAGTGCAAGACATGCAATGCCGTGGCGACGTAAGCTTTTGCTGCCAATGTTGCAGCTTTTTCCAGCTGATGGGCCGTGATGGCTTGCCAGACACAGCCCTTGCCCAGCCCCTGGGCACACATTGAACTCGCATGCATGCCCGCGAAGCTGGACTCCACACTGAAAGACCACCTTGAAATCAGCAGCATGCATGTGCTAGAATCTGTGTTGTGCTGTCCAGAGGTGAAGTGCCCCCAGTGCCTTGAGGAGGCAGGGTTTGACCGTTGGTGGCTACCATGAGCAGCCAACTCACTTGGGGCAGTTCACGTCCTTCGTGCGAGGCAAGGTAGGGTCAGCAATCACATCCTGCGCATGAGCACGTTGTGACAAATGAACAAGGAATGATAAGACATCTCACCACCATGTTCATGCTAGGTTCTGGCAGCCTCAAATGCCACGTGCCTTAGCAATGCAGGATGCTGTTCCTCAACATGGGCGAACTGCTGGAACAATGCTGTGCCTGGCAAAGAACCTCACATGGACAATGACGGTCTTGTCTTTGCTGCTGAATGTTGTCTCGGAGATGTACACACACCACTCGCGGCGGTCTGCATCTTCCACATAATCGCAGTTTTTGCAGTAGTATTCTAACTTCCGGAACTCCTGCATGACACAGAGCAGAGGGCCAGCAGGGCCTTGCTATGTGCGCAGAAGTGCTTTGAATTTCCGAAAACTGAGCAGCCCCAATTTCCAGAATCTCTGACCACTTATCCAGCATGCATCTCTTTCCATCACGGGCAAAGGTGCACAATTGATCCTTGCCCATCCACGCACAACTTGACACGGGAGGTACCAACTTGCGGGACCATGCATGCATGTAACAGTGAGCTGTTACATGCGCACATGCGAGCAAGTGCGCACAGGCGCCCGCATGCACATGCACACACGCACAGAGTGTCCTTTTCCGTGTTGCACAGTAGCATCAGAGCATGCATATGATCAGATGCTTCCTTTGCCAAACAATTCTATGCTCCTCAACAGCCAGACCTTATTTTCCCTTGGATACAGGAGGTCATTGGTCTCCGGGCAGAATTTGAGGCCTCGTCCAGGCTGATGATTGGCCATGACCCCTTCTCACAACATGATCGTTTTTGGAAATAGTACGCTCAAAACTAAAATTGCGTTGGTTGAGCATGGAAATAACAAAACCCTCACCAGGCATTAACTTTTATTTCGGCCTTCACGAACAAGTGTTCATTGATTGCAGGTGCACAATTTCAAATTCGGAGGAGAGGGGCCTAGTAGCAGTCGCGCACGCGTAGACTCGCGCAGGTGCCCGTCCTCCTCTTGTCCGGCCCCCCCTCCTAGACTTAGCCAATAAGCATGAGTTCAGCAGGTGCAGGCCCATCTACCAGCGCGGCTGCGATGCCGGCAGGTGCCGCAGGTGAGAAATGCGCCCTGCAGCTCTTCCCTGAAGGCTGACAGCTGCATTTCTGTGGAACTTTGAAGATCCTCAGAGCTTGAATACGTTATAAACCTGTCTCACCTGACAGTCAGAGGGTCTGAGCACGAACATTGTGCGCTCCACTGTTTCTGACACGAGCCTCGCGCACTTTGTGCACCAGGCTTTCAACGCATGCATGTTACTTGTGCGTGCTTGAATGAAACTGAATCAATGAGCAAGCACAAGTACCATGCACGCACCGTGAGCCTTCTGCATGCACGCAAGCTTCATGAACTGGTTGCGTGCGTTAAACTGCCTCGTCGCTCTGCTCTTAACCCTGGCTTCTGTATCTCGTGCACATGGTCAGTCAACCGGGAGAAGCATCCCTCTGGCATCATCCCCGTCCTCCAGAACGTGGTATCCACAGTGAACTTGGGCTGCAAGCTAGACCTGAAGGAGATCGCTTTGCATGCGCGCAATGCCGAGTACAACCCCAAGGTGCGGGGGAAAAAGACGCGCTTGTGCATCTACTTATTGCAGTCGTAGATAGTAGAGTCCCATGTCTTGGATGGCATGCTTGTCTGAAACACATTGCTCCATGGATAACATTGCCCTAGTGCTGATCACCCAACCTGTGCCGGGCCCCCCTTGCACCTACCGTACCTTCCAGCGCTTTGCTGCCGTCATCATGCGCATCCGGGAGCCCAAGACAACTGCCCTCATCTTTGCCTCAGGGAAAATGGTGTGTGCTAGGGCACGTCTGCCTTGTGCACTGGTGCACAGCCGTCTCCTTGCCTGGTCATCGTTCAGCAGGGTGCAGTCATTCAGCAGACCGATGGCGTAGAAGTGTCTCTGTGTCTGCAGGCATGTGCTATCTATTTCTTGCAGCTGGACTCTTTTTGCAGCTGCTTATCCTTCCCTGCAGCTATTTTTGAAGGCCAAATCAACAAACAATGAAATGCAGGCACACTGCATGTTTAAAGACTTTTGATGCACAAGCTGCGCCCCATTGTGTGTGCCGCGTGTGGTGCATGTGCCATGAAAGCCCATTGCATACCACCTGGCTGTCCTTGTCTACAGGTCTGCACGGGTGCCAAGTCCGAGGAGGATGCGCGCACAGCTGCCCGCAAGGTGTGTAAGTGTGTTTATGGGGGCGCGCACAGCGCATTTGGGTGACCTACCTTGTGCCTCTTAGCCCACGTATTTGCATGCCAGACGCCAAATTAGAGTCTGACTTGCTTCTGGAGATGCACAGGTCAAGTTGGAAGTGGGGTGGGAGACGGGCCTGCATGCTCTGACCACGTGGAGAAAGCCTTCTGCATTTCCTGGTGCATGCTGCCTTTGGATGCAAGCTGTCTGCAATACATTGCTCGATGCATGGGAGCTGTCAGATCGGCACGCGCCTAAAGCTGTGTGTGCAAGCATGCACGAGGATGAGGGCGCATGGACACATACACGACTGGCCAGCATTCCCATTTGTTCATATGGTTGAGCTATACATACATGAGAGCAACTGCTCTTCTGCATGCACGTATGCGAAAGCACAAGGCACACGCACTTGAGAGTTTGCACATGCGCACACACACAACACACATGTGCGTGCACTTGTACCCGCAGTACGCCAAGATTGTGCAGAAGCTGGGCTTCCCGGCCACATTCAAGGAGTTCAAGGTGCAAAACATCGTGGGCTCCTGCGATGTGCGCTTCCCCATCCGCCTGGAGGGCCTAGCGTTCGGGCACCAGCTGTTCTCCAACGTGCGTGGGTGCGCTCTGGCTCTGTGTGATATGTATCGAGGCTACCCCCAAGCAGCATTTCTGGGTTTGGTAATAGCTGTATGCGCGCACACACGCACATGCCTGCACGCACCCCTGGAATCATGCTGTGGCCATGGGTGAAAGTTGTCAGGAGGTGCAGAGGGGCCTGCACTTGAAAAAGCATGCATATACCCTTGGCTGTCCAATGTGTGTGTGTGTGTGTGCGTGCGTGCACGCACGCGTGTGCGCGTGTGTATGCGTGCGTATGTGTATACGCGCATGTGTGTATGTGTGCGTATGCGTGTACGCGCATGTGTGTATGTGTGCGTATGCGTGTACGCGCATGTGTGTTTGTGTGCGTGTGCGCGCGTGGGGATGTGTGAGTGATGTGGCTGTGCGGCGTGTGCACACACTGGTGTGCCAGAGCAGTGCTCCGTGGTGTTGCGTTTGAGGGCTGGAGGCTGCTCTGTGTTGGAAGGCCGCGCCAGCATATGTACACCCTCTGTACACATTGTGTAGAGAGGGCGCAGCGGCATTAAACCTCCCAAGTTTGCCATGAGCCCTCCGGGCATTTGTGCTTCATCATGTTTCTCATGGTGCATGCATCATCCCGTTCCTCAATACGTACAATCTCATGATTTCCACGACTGTGCTACCCTCTGCTGAGCATCCTCCCAATCTCCGCCACTCAAGCCCCCCCTCCACTTTGTCTGGGGGCAAAGACCCCACCTGTCTACCTGCGCCGTCTAACTGTGCTATCTACCTGTGCTGGCCTTAAGCAGGGGGTGCTTGACTGGCAATGGCCAACCGCCCCTGTGCTGAAGCTGCATGTCCGCCCTGCGTGGTCGGCTCGCTGCGCCCTTGACTCACAGGCTTGTTCTTCTCGGGCTTCGTCACACATCACAACGCACACACGCATGTTTGCAGTATGAGCCGGAGCTGTTCCCAGGCCTCATCTACCGCATGCAGCTTCCCAAAGTGGTGCTGCTTATCTTCGTTTCGGGCAAGGTGGTGCTGACAGGTGAGAGGGGTGGCTGCCGGGGTGGGTGGGTGTGCACCCGTCATCATGGACAGGGGGACAAAAGGGGCGACCTGGGCGCTGGCAAGGCAACAGTCACATTGTGCACTGCGGCGGAGCTCTTTTTCAAGACGTTGGACACGCTTGGGAAGATAGTTTGGCCGCAGGTGCCTCACAGCGTTCACGCAGTGGTCAAGAGGGGAGGGAGGGCTGGGATGGTGAGGGAGAGGATTGCAGGCAGTGAGATCCAGAGTCGGGCTGGAGGACTGTCTGGGGGGGCTGTGCTTTCAGGCAGGGTGGCAAGCTCAAGGCATGTAAGTGTGTGCAAGGAGGGCAGGCGCGCGGCCAGCCGGGCGTGCGGTGGGAGGGAGGGCCCCGGCAGTGGGGCAGCAGCAGGGCAGGCGGGGGGACACTGGCCGCCGCTCCTGAGCTGCTGTGCCACGTGTGCTTTGGTTGCCGCACGCGCTGTGGCGCTTCCTGACCGACTGCGCGCGCAGAGCAGCGTGTAAGCTTGCGCACGGGACAGAGGTGGACCCAAGACCTAGGCCACGGAGGCGCCTGACCAGGGGGGCGCGACGAGCCCGCCACCTTGCGCGCTGGCTGTGTGCTCCTACGACAGCCGCCTGTGGCTAGCTAGCTCCCTCGCACATATGTCAGCATATGCACTGATACCTCCAGAGGTCCAGAGGTCCCACCTGCGCGTGCGCCGCCTGCCTCGGCCCATGTCTGCCCCTCCGCACACAGGCGCCAAGTTCCGGGATGATATCTACACTGCATTTGAGAACATCTACCCCATCCTCCAGAGCTTTCGCAAGGGCGACGCCGCCAACCCCGTGCCTGCGCCGCTCATGCCACCCCCCCCTGCGCCCGCCATGCTGGAGGCCGGGCCCTCCCAGCAGCAGCAGCAGCCGCAGGGGGCAGGACCGTCGCGCCAGGCATCCCTGGCGAGGGCCCCGCAGCTGCCACCCCCCACCCCCCACCACCCCAACCTCCCCCCGCCCACGCCCCTGCACCATACGCACCTC
>LKMJ01001501.1_pt1 | contig 20683 bp, 20 predicted proteins | sample 643391 | NCBI WGS metagenome assembly LKMJ01 (sample SAMN04112250, study PRJNA286221) | soda lake metagenome | biome: soda lake; feature: Kulunda Steppe; material: water; isolation source: sample PL-Br10 brine of Picturesque Lake | place: Russia: Kulunda steppe | collected 2010-07 | reverse complement strand
TAATGATTCCTATCGTTTTATTTCAAAGCTTATGGATGTTTATATGATGGCTGGTGTTCACCAGCAACCTGATCAGTCAAACTACCTGGCTGAAGGTCAAATTTAAACTTGTAAACTTGTAAACTTTTACCCTGTAAACCATGTAACTTGAATCATGCTGGGAAAGAGCGACGAGCCCAGCACTTCACCCGTCAGCCAGACGGACTAAGCACCTATGTGAACTTGACTGGGCAGATAGCAATCTCAGTCGACCTTGCAAGCCGAACCACCCCATCTGGTTTTCCAAAATTAGCCCATGTGACAAAACTTTAATATGATCAGGTAGACATTCAATGGTTGGGAGTACAAAGTTTATAGTAAAGTACCGGATATTTCTCCAAATCAGCTTGGGAAAATGGGAAGAACATCTCCAGATAAACTTTCTTAAGGCCGTGCAAACAGAGGTCAGAGGATGACGTATGTCCATCAACAGCAACGGACCATCACAATGAATCCATTAAACGTCCAATATTTTGGCAAAAGTAGCGCTGATCAATCAAATGCAGCCCCCTTGTATAATACATCAAGTCAGGCCTTTTAAGCAAAACCAGGGCACTGCACCTGATGCAGCATCCATCCCAAGAAGGGACACCTCAAAATCCTATCCCTGCTTTTCTAAAACAGTGCTCATGCATGCATCGTGCAAGGGTTTAAATACAGCCCCAGCCTTTCTGCGGAGCACCCACACGTCAAGTATCAAAATAATTACAAACGGTCAAAAAAAGATGCTGGCCCATCGAGGGTGGGCTTCAAGGGCTACAACCAACCCATAACACACGTGCGATCATCCTGCGGGCTATGGCATGCTCACACTGCCGAAAACCTATCTATCGTCACTGTTCAACCATGGGTCAATGCTTGCAACCAGATTATTGATCATGAAAACCTACATAATCAATCATTCAAGTCTGGTCTGTAAGATATGATCAGCGCCAGCTGCCAACCTGCTACGGGGGGTCACAAAGCGAACATCCTGCCCAGAAAGCACATCCTGCCTTTAGCTAAAAAAATTGCCTATTTAATGAAGTGCACTCCTGCAACTAAATGCATGCATGCAAAGGGCAAGGAACCCTGTGAATCAGCATGCTTTTGCCTGGGCAGCGCTGCGAGTCAGGCGCCTGTCACCGCCAGCTTGCTGCTGCATTCCTTTTTTTCTCAGCTGACCAACATCGGCCGCCTTCGGCTTGACGGCCCGGAAAGCAGCTGCAGCTGAGGCCTGGCGCACATTTCAGCAAGGCTAGTGTAAGTAAAGCAACTTGGCAATGCGCAAAGAAGGCACTGTGCAATGATAAGCATTAGGAGCATGTTATGTGCCGGCCTGCAAGCCTCATAGACAAGCCAGCAAAGCCAGTGTGGCTCATAGATCCACATACATGCAGGGAAGCATAGTGTCGTGCGGTGAAATATAAAAAACGTGTGCAAGTTATGATGGAGCATGGAAGATAATCCAAAACCCAACCAGCACCTGGCAGGGGACGGTTTTCCAATTGCAGCTTTTGCATCAGACCCATGGCATATGCAGCAAAGCTAGGCTTGATCCAAGCCTGATGTTCACACTCACCGAGGGGCGCCCGCGCTTCCGTGCAGGGTGAGCCACTTGTGTTGGCGTGGTAGCCCTTTCTGCCATGCGCTCATCCTGTTGCTGCATGTCGTTGTCCTTGGACCCCTCACCGGCAGACCTCAGGGGCGCCTCAAGTTGCACCGGGGCTGTTCCTGCTGCAGGTTCAATGCTGTCACTGGTTGAAGCGAGAGCTGCCGGGGTTTCAAGCGCCTCGCTATCTTGAGTGTCACGGGCAGCACCATTGCCCTTCACTTCAGGCTGCTCTTGCTGCTGCTCCTGTGGAACCATCCACTTGCCCCAGGGAAACTTGGCTTTTCGGGCCTGAATTTCTTCGAAGGTCTCACCTATGAAGCACGAAATGGGGTGCCAGCGGAAAGCTGCTCCTGAAGTTGCCAAAGCACTGTCACATTTACTCAATGAAAGAAGCAAGGCAGCCATATTCCAGCTCTTCAGGCCCATAACGACACACTTGGCAGCATGAGACATCGGATCCTGGGTCAGCAATTCACAGCCAATCAGCTGCTCATGCAGTTGTCTATTCATGAAAGCAAGGCACATTTGCTGCACATTTTCCAGTGCTGTACCTGTGACGGTGTGCACAAGGTAGTCATGGACGTTGCCGAATCCCTGGGACCTGGCAAACTGGACTATCTGGCGAGTGGGCTCCAGGTTCAGCTGCATTTGTTTTTCATCAAAATAGCATGTCTTGAAACATTCAAAATGCATGTTACTTATTATTAGAAGCCCTTGAGCAACCTTGAGGCAAACTTAAGCTAATAGGATCCTATCTTAGTCTCTTTTAAGGCAATTAATTTGGGGCAGAAGAATTACTCATTGCCACCCAGTGCACATCCGCACTAAATGCATTAACTGCAGCTAAAATGAGGATTAGAGGAAGAGAGCATGTGCAGACAAGCGCATGCAAATGCTCTAAAGCACACGTGCCCAAATGCCACCGTCGACATTGCCCCAGGCATAAGCAAGCACGCAAATGCATATACAAACAACAAAGCTGACACACCTTCCTCCGGCATGGACCGCAGTTGCAGCAAGATACACAGCCGGGTCCACAGGTGCCTCTGCATGGGGGGCACACCCACTCGCCACTCTCTACAGCCTGGGCATAGTCTTCGCCATGCCTGTTTGCCAGGCAGGCAGCACTGGAGGTGCGAGCAAAACAAACCACAACAGAAAGCAAGCAGTAAGTGGCCGCTGCTCATAGTGATTGCGCTGTAGTCAAAATAAAGCCATGCGCCAGCTGCTGTGCCATTTGATGGGAAGGTGACATACAGGGACACATCTTCTCTTGAAACATCCAATCAAGTGTGTTGGATTGGGTTGGCTTTCTGGCTAAGCGAGGCGTCAGAGGCTGGCTTCCAGCCCTAATTACCAGCTTATCAGTGTCACTGTACACGAATCGTGCACAGAGCATGGGTCACATCTGATCAGTTCTAGGGAAGAAGGATTCATCCTCTGAACTAGTGTGCTGTGGGTGGTAAGCATTGCTGAGTGTTTCCCTGGCCACTTTCTGTGGACAGGGAGACGCGCAGTACGTCTTTCAGACGTGCCATGCTTAGTTGGTGCCGCGGCTGCGCAAAACTGGGCGTGCACGCCCCAAACGTGACCTGGGTCCTGGTGACAAAATGACTACATTGTGCCCAGCCCCAAGCACCCCCGGCATCCACTGACTCATGCAATAGATAATTTGATAAATTCATTTTCAGGTTGGCCTGCTGTTTTAGCAGCCGTCAAGGGGGTTAAAGAGGCAACCTGCCTGGTTGCTGGCCCAATGAGTGCCAAGGCTGTGCGGTGATATTGACACAAGTCCTCACCGACCGGCTTTGGCCACCCCTCCTCGCCCCCCAGATCCCTTCTTTTCTGACCCTTTGTTCTCATCTATGGCTGCTGGTCTGCTGGGCTGGGGGCCAACATCCTGAGAATCATATTTTGGCTGGAGCTGGCCTGCCCTCGCAACCCTGCAACCTAGGCACCCCCCTGTACAGCAAGTGGATGCAGGGTCACTTGGCTGCGGCCGCTCTTAAAACACAACTACTCATTTGCAGATGTGGAGCAGGCTGTTGCTTAATTGTTTTGAAAAGGGTAAGCTAGCTTGACCATGAGTATGACATGCGCTCACCAGAAGGTGACGGGCAGCCTTGTTCCGCCTCCGCACTCTGGGTGTGTGCATGTGACATGGTTGTCAAGAGTCTTTTGACGGCACCTGCTCAGGTTGATGCGTGAGCAGCTTCAGGGTGTGAAAGTTTGACCTCAAAGGGCAGGCAGGGACACATAAGCCGACAGAATTCAGCAGGGTGCTTGCCAGTGGCAACAATCTATCTCATGAGCACAGCCTTAGGGAGACAGCGTGCTGAGATGCTGACACGCCCCAACACAGCCAGTGTTGCAGAGTGACCAGGCACGAGCTAGCCCCTAGTCTGGATGCTGCCTCACAAGCTACAGCCCTCTGCTTACAGAGCTTTTTAAGTTCACAGGCTGCCGCACACAGACGTACCAGTGGCAAGTAATTCCATGCCGCGAGTCGTACACACGCCCGCCTTGGATTCGCACACCTCGTCCGCTGTCAACAGGCTTGCGGCTGCCACGGGCTGCAATCAGGGCCTGAACAACAGCCTCCTGAACCTCATGTCCGCCTGCACAAACCAAATCCAGAGACATTTGGCACAAAACCTAAGGCTTTGGTATTAAAATACAAAGTCCTTGCTAATCGCCAACATGAATTGTAATCGCATCCACCCTCAACATGCACCCCAGCACAACTACAAATGTACAGACACAAATGCACACATATGTGCCCCCCCCCCTTCACACACACAAAAACCACTTGCACATGCACACGCTCCTCACGAGTACCTGTGCTCAACCACACATTCACCCATACATGCACATATGCGCGCATGCATGTATACAGCATACACACTCAGCATTCACTGTCACAGTCACACACAAGCAGAGGAGAGCTTGTTTTGTCTCCAGCTCCAAGCACACACCTTCCCTTCCTTCCTCATATGCCTGCATGGCTTGGACTCCATGCACCTTACGAATCTGGTCCACCTGTAAATGCAGCGCACATTGATGACCACAGAATTCTGGGCATGCCACAGCGCTGCTTAGTCACAACTTGTCTTTGTATGGTCTCGTGTAACAGTTGCGCGGAAAAGTATATAAATCATTACAGGATCATCATTCCCCCTCTGCGAAGGTGCAAAAACAGTGAATTTGGATTTCCTTTTGAGGCTTTTTGAGGGTTTAGATGGACAAGTTTTGCACACAACCCAGAATTGTGACATTCCTGCCACATCATTCTACATAAGAAAGCCAAGGCAGCAGCATGGGAGGGATGGTCATTTCCTGCGGAGGAGAAGGAAATGCATGTGGTCCATTCGATAAGCTGGCTGCATGAGGTTCCCCTTATTCATTGAGCTTATGCTCTACAAGAGATATTGAAGAAAAAAGCAGGATGTGAGGCAACAAGCGCATGCGGACAACTTCACACATGCTGGTGATCCAATCACATTTGAACAGTACAGAGCTTTGTACTGGGCAAGAGCATAAGGGGCTTACACCATACTCAATTGCATGTTTTCAGGGCAAAAGTTACCGGCAAGAACGCATGCAAAAAATTGAAAGCAATACCAACATCAAGTAGGAGCCTGCAGATGCAAAATCAAGGTTATGCAAGGAGTGTCATGGGCTCCTGCATGCTTTTTGTCTTTTTAGCATTACTCACATGCATGAAGTGCACTGCACGCAGCAACCAGAAAATGTGAACTTGCATCCTCAACTTTCCCATGCTTCCCATGCAAGGGCTTTCCGCTCTTGTTCATTTGATGAGCCTGATGCAGTTTAGCACATGGGTTTCAAATCTGGCTGCGACTGTACCTGCTCTGGTGTGAGCTTGCGCAGGTAAGTGTTGGCAATGCGTGGGCCCTGGGTGAGCATCACTGTGCTTTCATCATCAAGCGCCTTGAAGAAGTTGTCCTCCTGCGTGCCCAAGGCCATTCCCATTGCGTTGTTAACGAATGCCTTTTGCCTCGACATTATGCTTGCAGTCCCAGAAAATAAATCTTCTGATGTTTGGAGGCTAGCAATGCCAAAGGAGTGTTACCAGCAGCAGAATGCAGATGAGGCGACGTGCTTACAAGGTGCCTGTACTCAGGTCATGACATACAGTTGAACTCGACTTGCCTGTACGTGCACTTCTTGGGAGCAACTACTTTGACTGGCTGTTTGACACGGAGGAGTTTGAAAGGGGGGGAGTTCGAAAGGGAAGGGCATCTGACGGGACACCATCTGTCACCACGTCCCTGCGAGGGAAATTGAGCACACACCTGGTAGCAGATCTTCCCGTTTTGGACACGGCTAGAACGGCGCCTCTCGGTGTGCAGGAGGGACGCCTTGGGCACTCTCGGGCGTGGGGCCAGGCGAGGAACTGGAGGGGTAGGGGCCTGGGCCGCAGCGAGCTCGCGGGCCGCATCAGCGACGCCCAGAGACTGTATGGCAAAAGAATAAGTCATGAAGAGACGCGGTTATAAAGGACAGCAATCTGCGGGGGAGGGTGACAGACACGATCCCGAGAATTTGAAATTCAAACGGGGGTGGTTCAATGATTTGGATCATCATCTGTCTTGTATCATTCTTGTGTAGCCGGCTCATGTGCATAGGTCAAAAAGCACATCGATGGCTGCCCTGCACAACCAAGCTGAGGATGGGGGGCAGAAGGCAGAGAGGCCTGATTGGGCCCTGCTCGAGCTGCTTGTACACCCACCTCCAGCACACGCTTGTTTTCTGCAATCCTGCGCGCCCTTTCCTCTTCGTAAGCATTCGCGTTTGATGATTCTAAAGAGGGCATCGCAGAAGCAGTCCTTGTGCCTGGAAGGAGAAGGGGTAGTGCTGGATTTGAAATGAGACCAGGGCCAAGCCACTTGACTTGCATGCACCATTTTCACGCTGGGACCAGTGGGCAAGTCCAAATGAGAGTGGGGAGAGGGTGAAACGGGGGCAGACGGAAAGCCTTATCAAAAGCACGTAAGCAACGGTTGCTCACCTCCGGCGCCGCAGTTCGTCAAGAAATAAAAAATATTACTATGTGGGATGAGGAGGATGAAAATCGATCATGCTTAACCGAAAGCAGTTAATGACAAAGGAAGAGTGTCGTAAGTAAAAGTTGGAAATTGGATTGGGCGATCAAGACGCAAGCAAGCAAGGAGAGCCGTTACGCGAGCAAGGAGAGCACGCACGCAACCATGCAACCACGCACGCACGCACACACCCACGCACGCACGCACGCACGCACGCACGCACACACACACACACACACACACACATACATACACACACACACACGCATCGCGCATCGCGCATCCATGCGCATGCGCACAAACATGCCCACGTATTATCATAAAAAGTGGTCGCAAGCACTTGCCTAAACAAAATGAGAAAAATTGGGAAAATGTCAACGTGCTAGTTCCTCACATTGCTGCTCTCTTCAAACTGCTCATCGCAAAAGCCGACATCCCCACGTCTTGGTAAGAGGGGAAGCTCACTCCCATCCATATAAAGTGGCCATTGACGCAGCCAGGGAACTACAGAATGATTGTGATAAGCGGAACACTTTATAGACTTTACGCAAACCTGCTACACTCCATGATTCAGGACTGGTGCATCCAACACAACAAGATTCCGGACACACAATACATTTATTACCCGGGCGGAAGCAACTTGCAACCCCTCTTCATTCTACGACACTTAAAGCATGCTGCACAGAAATGCAAAAGCGGCCTGCTTTAACTGGATTATCACGGTTGTATGCCAGTCAGTGAGGATCAGGAAGGTTGCGCGCAGACAAGCCAGCAAACCTTTCCTGATTAGTTTGAAGGTGAGGAGAATGCTCAAGAGAATGTCTGACCTGTACAAGCTTTTGAGCATAGTGCACAGAATGAGCGTGAAGCTTGAGAGCGAGTTTCTTGACTCTTTGTGAATCAAGGCCGAGACTCTTCAGAGGAACCAAAGTGTGAGGAATGTTAATAACACCCCTACACCTAGGAGAATGACATGAAGAACATGGTCTCCTGCAATGCTGCGTCTAAGGCGACTATGCTGAGCATGGGCAGCTTGGAGCTGCTATACATCCTTCTCAGATACATGTTTCTTGACCTTCCTCAGATTGTTATCCGCAGCATGGCACGCTTCAGACTTCGCCCACACCCTACGAGTTGAAACAGTGACCTGAACTCACTGTCATGCCAGACAAGTGCAGTGCCAATTTTAGGGCTGCATTGTGACCCGAAGGTTGGTTGAATCGTTTGGCAGAGTATTTGATCCCATTGTCAGTTCAGCTATAGCTGTATTTGAGCATGTCAAAGACGAACTCGCAGTAATACCATGTTTGCTCCTAGCAACCTTGTTACCCGAAGATGTACACCAGAGAGTAGACCCTTCTAGCCCTTGGGGGGCAACAGGCGTGGCAGCGCCCTCAAGTCCAGCCCAGCTCAAGTCCAGTGTGAGAACGTCCGACAGTAGCTGCATGCAGCGTTGACCTCAATTGCAGGCTGGAGGGAGAAAGAGAGTAGGGAAGGATAAGAGTGTCAGAGACTCCTCAGTCTCATCGCGGGCAACCTGTTGTCTGCTTGGTGTACGCTGTCGCTGTCCACAGCCAGTCCTCACACCACATTATGTTATGGCCATGCTTCGAGTCTATTCGGTGTGCAGCAGTCTCTCGGCATGACAGGGGGCCCACCTTCCATCAAAAATGCATACTCATCCAATACTGGCATACACACACTGGCATGCGCGGACAGGCAGTCAGGGGGCGCGCCATCAAGAATTCCTACCCCTTCTTCATTGCGTCAGGGGTCGTGCCCTTACATAAACAATGTCCACACGGTGTTTCAATCTGCTGTGCTGTCCAGTTGCTTTTGCTCATTGTTGCTCTGGTCTTGTGATGTCACAAAATAACTTCACCAAGGTGTACATCCCAGCGCGAAAAAGTTTAATTTATTTTGTCTTGCAAGGTACTTATCTCCAATGACCTCTTATGTTACAATGTGCTAAAAGTAATAGGCATCAAAAGCAATAAATCAGATCCATCTTAAAAGCTTTGGAAGGCGCAATGAAAATGACAGGAGCAGCTTAGGGGCATTCTTTGTTTTAATGCAACGTGATGAGCATGCCTGTTGGCCTGCAACTAGTTTGTTCGAAATGAAATAGAGTACAAAATCCCTCGTATGGTACAAAATCATTTACCCTAAGACCTATGCTGGCCCTCTACACAGAGTCACCATGTCCTACATCGCTTGTGAGGGAATACCTATGCCACCATGAACGAGTCCGATTCTAGGTGCGTATTTACTGCTCAGCTGGGGAAACAGGAGCTTCAAGTGGGAACCAAGCAATTCACGGACTGCAGAGCTTGCTATGAGGAACAAACCCCAGCAGCAGGCCCTGGACTCAAGTCGCTCTCATAATTCCCAGGGCTAAGACGCTTGGAGTCCATGCCCAACCCACAGACAGTGAGCGTGAAGCCCTTAAATACCTCTAAGTAGTCCTGCGCAGACATCCAAAAGATGTTGCAGGCGCTCACAAGTGGGGGAAAATGACTGCTAGGTATGAGCAAAGAGGTCTCCATCGGGCGTGGCTACAATTGTGGGCACACTGCAACTGCCATGGTCAACCATGCCCCACTGGTGTTGGTGGGCATCCTCCCCTTGCCTGGGCCTTGGCAAACATACACATGGGGATTGTGAAATAAAGCATAAAGCAAATCCAGTATGCACCTCTTGCACAGAGGGCACAACTGAATCACTGTGTGACAAGCGCTGTGAACGTTTGCGTGCACCAGTCTGGGCAGTGATCACCTGTTCACATGTGTTTACAAGGGCTGCTTCAAAAGGTTGCATTGGACTCAGGGTAGCAAAGGCCTAACAGGAAGGCTTGCAGGGCTGGGAAGGTATGCATGTGGCCCACGCTCGATAACAAGCTATCCCTACCAACCTGTAAGCATCTCTGTTTACCCTGGCCGCACTCACCACTACATCTAAGTACTCGAGCAGCCATAAGTCATACTCCTGGCGCCGCCATCTATCACTCAGCACTGCACAGGCCAATTGAAATAGGATCATCAGATCAGACCAGGGTAAGGGCTTGGGTATTCAGACACACACAGTTGGGCTGGCATTGGCAATGCGCTTCACTTACCTTCGTAGGCTCCTTCAGGGGCAGAGTCACAGGAGAGGGGGGAGGAAGACAGAGAGGTAGGAAAGAGAGTGATGAGGGCAGCTAGGAATGGACGGGAGATGGCGAAACAAGAGCAACAGCTGACCTCAGGTGAGAAGAGGGGCTCTACGGGCCTAGAAGACTTACCTTGCACAGCCTGAAATTCCTGCTTTGCTTTTTCGTCACCCTTGTGCCGGTCTGGGTGGCATAGCTGCGGCGTGCACGGGCAAAGCCAGGCCAAGTTGAGTCTGTGGCCCAGACACAGGTAACACACTGGTGCAGTGTGCAGTTGTTCAGAGTGCTCACACGTGGAGCCAGGCAAACAGCATCTCCCCGGCCCTAGTTGATTGTGAACACAAATGGTAAGCCCTGCCTTGCCTTCCAGCTCGGCAGCGTCACCCTTAGGCCCTGAGGGCCAGCAATCTCGCAGCTCCCCCCCACGCTCACCCTCGCTAGGCGTCTGTAGTTCCGGCGTATGGACTCCGGAGTGGCCTGCATCACCGGAGGCGCACGCTGAGGAGTCAGCAAAGCGCGTTTTTGCGTCCGCAATCAATCAGTTTAGGGGGTCGAAAGAAACCCATGCCCTGCCCCCCGGGCATTGCATAATTTGCAGCAAACAGTGACGCTCTCGCGCTCTACGATTAACGGACGCACGCACGCTGCGTGCTGTTGGGCCACATCCTGAGCTGGCGCAAGTCCTCACCGTGTATAGGTCGACGCCCAACACCTGGTAGAAGTTGCGCGAGTGTGCCTGCACACCACTGCACGGATAGCGAAAGCAGGGTGCCAAGGTCCGGGGGGGAGGATGCTTTTGTGAGCGCATGTCAGCAGGGTAACCCATCGTGCCGGGAACCGGGCATGGTACAAGACTTAATCGGACAAGCTTAACATGCGTAAATTAAATTTCCATTAACAGGTGGGGGATCCTGGGAGATAAAAAGTAATGTGTTGATTATGCCTCCCAGTCCCTTGACAGAGGACGGATGGGATGAAGATTTCTCACCGATTCTGGGCAGCAGGCAGAGAGTGGAAGGCAGTAGTGTGCATCTCCACAGTGAGCAGCCTGGGCAGGAGCAGCAGCATCAGCACAAGCAGGAGCAGCAGCAGCAGCAGCCTGAGCTGAAGCAGCAGCAACAGGAGCAGCAGCAGCAGCTCGAAGAAGGGGAAGGGGGTGAGCTGGGGTGCAGGCGGGGAGACGAGGGCTCCGGCAAGCAGGCTCCCTCCTTCATTTCGCACAAGGTGTACACACTAGCTGGTTGCCTGTCTCTGATATGCAGCTGGTAATGATGTCAAAGAAGGGCATGCTGCTGTATGCTCCAGCCAGGGCCACCTGCCTCGGGCTGAAGGATGCAAAGCTTTTAAACCTGTGTGTGCAGGTTTCGAGCAAGGACACCCTAGCAGGCATTGCCATAAAGTACAACGTGTCGGTGAGTTCCACAGTTGCTCAGCCACATCGAAGGCACGCAACTCGTCGTCGGGTTTCCCCTGCTCACCGCTTTGTAGAGCCACACTGACTTCACAGCCCTCTCGTCCTTCCTCCAGGTCGCGGACATTAAGCGTTTCAACGGTCTGCTCTCAGACACCGCCTTGTACGCCAGAGACACGGTGCTTGTGCCAACTAAGCTATACCCCGTCGGGTGAGCAGCTCCTCGAGTGAATAGGCATCGGTGCCAGTTGTAATCTCAGGCAGGACCTGATGGCAGGTCTTGTGCTATTGAGCCCCCCTCAGCACTTGTCTTGAGCAAACAAGACGCCTTTGGACTGAACAGCCAGACACCTTGGTACATTCATTGCTGGAGCCAGGTCCAAGACACCCAACCGGTGCTGATGTTGCGTCACTTCCAGCACATCCAGCCTGAATACCTTAGCCAAGCACGTCAATGCAGCCATGCTCCATTAAGCAAGAGTGGTTGCACTGGATGGGTGCATCTATGAGCGCACTAAGCGAATGCGAGCGCGTGTGCACGCATGCACGCACGTTTGCACGCACGCACGCTCGCATGCGCGCGCACACACGCGCACACACACACACACGCACGCACGTACGCACGCACGCGCACACACACACACGCACGCACACGTACACATGCATGCACACGCATGCACACTTGCATTTTGCGCATGTATCACCTTATGCACATGGGCATACACGCACACGCACATGCAGGCATAAGCAACTGTGTGCGGGCATACGCACAAGCGCACACACATGCATGTGCTCACGCGCGTGCGTGCTCATGCACGCACATATATACAGGTAGACAAACAAGAAGGCTCACACGCACACACGCATGCACATGCATGAACTCACTGACGCTATGACATGCTTGTACACATGCTGTGCTTACTTGTGCTTACCATTTTTATGGAAGGCCCCATCCCCCTATGCATGGCGCATGAATGACTAAATGCCCGCAAACATGCCGCATGCAGGGAGGAGCTGCAAGTGATATTTGCACAAGTGGCCTCTGGCTTTGGAAGGGATCCCATCCTCAATGCTGATGCACATTTAAGCCCCGCTTCCTCTGCTGTGACTCGTGTTGCTCGTACTCTTCAACTTGATGACGCAGTCCAGTTCCCTCTGCAAGGAGGTAAGCACTGATAGGTGTCTGTGTCAAACTCTTAAGTCTGCAGGGGGACAGACTGATGTGGACGCAGTCTTCATCACGGGAACCTCATTTTCAATTGCTGCAAGGAGTAGATGGATCATTAGACAAAAAGCAAGTAACAACCAACCCATGTCAAGAACTGGGCAGTTTTAGTGTCAGAAGATCTGCCCCAAAACCCAACTCATGCAAGCATAATCGTACAAGAAGCTTGAAGTTGAAGTCACAAAACAGCTTGTCAAGCATCAGGTTGAAGTAAGGAATTTGCCACAGCTAGCACCCTTGCCTGTGTACACTGTGGAATGCAAGCCTTAAATTCAACAGATGCTGGCTTTGCTGCCTTCCTTTTCAATCTGTGATTCATTGTGGGTAAAGAATGGTTGATTCATGTCACAGTCTGCAATTCTGCGCTCCAGCTTCCTTGGTGACCTGATGGGATGCAGAGGAATCAACCCTTGCAAGGCCATGCAATCCCTCACTGCGCAATCCTCCTCAACGTCTGCTTGGACCAAAGCCTCCTCAGGCAAACAAATACGCGGCTCTTTGCTGCTTTGCGGGCGCCATTGGCAATGGAAGCTCTGCACGTGCTGGCCCCGGAGATGTTCAGTAAGCTTTGGCCTATGGCTCCAGCGCGGGCCAAAGCTGGCCTGAGTTGATTGGCATTTTCCCTGCTTCCCTTACTACATGAAGATTTAAAATTGAACTCTGGGCAATTTTCACAGAGAATTTGAGCCCACAGGGGGAGGAGGCTACTGGAGGGGGGAAGGATCCAAGAGGGAAGGGAAAGGGAGAGGGAAGCATGAGCACAGACTTACCTTTATTTGAGCTTGATTGCTGCTACACCTACATTACCCAGTTGGAGTGCAGGCTGACGCGTAGGTAGATGCAAGTGTGCATACATATGCAAACACGCGCGAACACAAACACATACGCGCACACACACGCGCACGGGTCTTTTCTGAAGTGCAGAAAGTGTTTTAAAAAGTGCAGAAAGCTGATTGTTTGCTGCATCTGGCAATGTCAAGCGGGCGGGGAGGGAATTACAAGTGGGCCAGGATGCAGGCAGGAAGGAGATGATGGACAGAGCATCATCTCGCACACACACCTCCAAATCGGGCATTCTTCGTCCTCAAAATCTCAAGCGCTTTCCCCTGCATGTCAAATATTCTTTTGTAGCAAGGCAAGCAAGGGGCCCCGGAGAGCCTGTAGGGAGAGACGGGGATGCCCCCGCCAAAACCCACACAGGCCACCAATTGGCCTGGTTGCTTCTTATTACAAACATAGATATCCCAGATGCGTGCACATGATTTGCTGGCTTGCGGTTGAGCAGTGGCAAGGCATCAGCCGAATGATCACTCACTGAGCGTCCAGTAGGGTCAGCTGTCTGCACTATCAGTAGGCTGTTCGACCATCCTCCCATGCAGCAGCCTCTTTCCAACGTCCAGAATAGCTCTATTTTGGACAACAGATGTGATGGAACGCAAGCATCTGTCCGCAGGCAGTTTGACTAGAGTCACTCTTTGAGGACAGCTTCGCCTTACATGCCCTCCGTACTGGATATTTCTGTCTGAATAATAGAAAATAGCTTAGGTTTGCTCATTCGCGCAAAAACAGCTTAATCCGGGAATCCAGGGATTCCATTGGGCGAGCAAGCACCAGCAGGCTGGGACCCGTGCCTCAGGGACGGCCCCTGAGGTGCCCTCCCCCCCCTGGCTGCTCAGAACACGAGGAGCGGCGCTGGAAAGCTTAGTGAGACGGTTTTGGGGGGCTGATCATGGGGATGACCTTATTCATTTCCTTCAGATTTTTATTCTACTTTTCAGCAGTATTCTACTTTTCAGCAGCTGCTGTCTAATGGTTCATCCCAGATTCATATTATTTAATGAAATACAGCAGAAACACGCTGAATACGGCCCTCATATTCAAGCACTGCTTTTTTGAGGTATTTTAGAAGGGAGGCATAGCATGGGGCGCTCATACCTGCAAGTCATGCATGAGGTAGGTAGGACAGATGCTCTTAAAAGGAGATGTTTTTCTGGGGGGTTGTCGCTAGCATAAGGAATTTTAAGTGCGTACTTGGACATATTTGGCAATGAGACCCAGCAGCACGCTGAGCAGATCATAAGACAGCTTAACGTACTGCTAATCAGCATTTTGGGACTCAAAGCTGTGAGCTGCTTAATGTGAGGATGAAGGTTGGCAGGGAGTTTAGGGAGCTTTGACATTATGCGTTACTCACCCCATCAAAACGGGCCAACATTATTTTTTTGTGTTGTCATGAACACTCACGTTTAAGTTGCTTTGTATGTCTAACAATCAAATCATTTAGACAAGAAATTTCGTGGACAAGGTATTCAAGGCAGATTAATCCCAAATGGCCCTTACCAAACTTTTAGCTGTTTGCCTCACTCTCTAATGCCCCAAGCTACTCAGGAAGCAACAGCATGAAGACCAGCAGCACCACTAGCAAATACTTTGCCCGAAACTGTCCTTGAGATTAGAATGTTCAAACGTACTCTAAACTTCTGGCCAAGGCAGGGCAAACAGGAGCTCTTAGAAAAACAATGTGGCCCTGAAGTAAACTGAAAATGAATACACTGTGAAAAACACTAAGATCTCAATTCTGGCCAAGGCTGGGCAAAACTCTTCAAATTATTATGTGGCCCTGACAAATGAGAAAATTAGATACAAACACAATAAGCCTGCAAACCCTTGATGCACTTATCGCAAAGATACAGTAATTAGCAGGAGTGGGTCATGCAAATTTAATGGCATTTTATGCAAGCTAAAAATATCTGACATTTGCGCATTGAAAACCCCAATTTCCAATGCAGATCCTCCCCCCCTGCCTTTCCCATGTTCCTGCCCAGCCATGTTCATAAACAGTGATCACTGCTCCCCTGCACTCCTTGGCGATGCCGATTCGGTGCTCACAGTCACTTAAGTACTTCCGTCAAGCTGGCGCTGCGCTCCTGCTGCTGCTGCTGCTGCTGCTCCGCCTTGCTCTGAGCATCAACGTGCCCTAAACTCATCCAGGACAGGCTGCCGAACTGCTTGATCTACTGTGCACTTTACTATCCCACAAGCTGGTTTTATGTGCAGGAAGTGCCCCCCTGATCCAGGAAGCACCAGCTATAGAGCATGTTTGCAGTACTTGCACTCCACCTTGTGCTGGTGCGACCTGTCTTTCAACTCAATGATCTTGACATGGTCCCAATCCCACCCCTTTTCTCTTAGCATTTTTAATACCATATCTGTACATAGGTAAATGTTAAAAAATAAGAATGTATTGGGGTAACAGGGAGCTGGAGGGGCAGTTGGGGCCCCCAGGCCCCCTCTTGCCCCCCCTCTACACCCTCAAAATCTCACCCTAAATGCAGCAAATTGACGTTTAGTGTGCGTACTATTAGTATCATTTGCGCATTGTTCTGGGCAAAAAGACGCATGTCCTGACCCTGGTAATTAGACACTGCAAAAATTATGGGATTTTTTTTTGCAATTTCTAATTTAGCCACCATGGTGCCGTTTGGGCCTTGCTTGCATGCAAGATTTCCAGCTTCAACTAGCTTCTGAACCCTCCTATGTCTTAGCCACGCCGCTCCTTGCCGAACTCTTCCAAAAGTTTACTGCTTCAGTGCGCAAAGGATGGGTATGCCTCACAAGTCTTGGAAGAGGAAGGCCCGTAAGTCTGGAACATACCTCCCTCCAAACAACCACAGTGACACCCATCTGGTGCCTTTCCAACTCAATTGCAGACGCTTCCTTTTGCTGCGAGCTGATGGAAGATGCTCCGCTCTGTGGATACAAGTCAGGATCGTCGAGTGGCAAAGGTCATTTTGAGCCTGGGGAGGTGGAGCTCATGGAGAGGAGTCCTGACGGAACCATGTTCCTGCTACCTAGCACCTCAGGTGAGGCAGATTCTGGCAGCTTTGGGCACAGAGAGCTTGCAACTGCGCTGCAAGTTTGCAAGGATGCCCAAACTGAATGCTGGCGCATGTGACTGCTGAGCAGGCAAATGATCTGCCATGAGCAAAATTGTACACGGTGAACTTGCACACGCACACATACACAAAGATACGCCTGCATGCATGCACACATATGCTCACATGGACACACACACATACACACACACACAAACATACACATGCACAAAATCACGTACACACGCATAGGCACACGTGCACATGCACACACACACACACACACACACAACCACTGCTACTACCTCCTCCTTCAATATCCTGCTTCAACATCCTTTTTATAGGGGGTGGCCCAACTCGATTACATGATCCAATGCGGAGACGGCGGCATGGTGGCACAAGTCTGGACAATGGTGCTGCGTCCGAATCGTTATCTTCCAGCAGTCTTCCCAATTCAGTGCAGCCCAGAGCACAGGGCCCCCATGGGCAACCTTTGTCTGCCACAAGCAATGGAAGGCTTCCCCCTCGAAGTCCATTAAGGTACGTATTGGCTTGTTTTGGGCAATTGTGTGTGTGCGCATGTGTGTGTATGCGCGCGCACGTGCGTGCGTGCGTTCGAGCGCATGTGCGCATGCACTTGGGAAGGTGCATGCTCACTATGCACATGGACATGCAAGGGCAACATGAGTAGATGGCTTAATGAGCATGGCGAGCATGTCTCTGAATGCGCCTGTCCCTTTTGGGGATACGCATCCCCAACCACTGGTCATGTGTGCTGACAGCATTAACATACAAACGAGTAGGTTTGAGAAAGCACGGATGCGTATGGTGGCGCAGGTAAGGTAGGTGCTAAGACTAGGAATGGCACAAAATAATTGGCCAAAAAACTATCAAGTTCTTGGTAAGGTTGTCTTAGCTCAGCAGGCCTCCCCCCTTGATGCCCTGAGAAGCGCAATATTGCTCATGCGCGCCCACATGTACACATACATGCACACACAAGACGCACTCCCACTCAGGTGCATTCACACACACACACACACACACACACACACAAATATGCACACATTGTCGCACCGGCACACACATATGCGCATGTACATTCATGCATGATACGCCGCAGAGCTTCATCCGGACCTGTCGATAGTAACCAGCCGCACCAAGGCATGTTTAACCTGAAGCAGCTAGGCAAGGCCATTGGCGACTCCGCATGGGTGCAGCGCATAAAGGCGGCTGCCAACCAGCCAGCCCTTGCCAACGGGCGCATGTCCAGCCTGACCCAGACAGCTGAAGGTGTACTGTCGTCGCTCAGGCAGGGCACACAATTGGGTGGGGCAGGGGAGGGTGGCAAAGGCGGCAGCAGCATGCGGCGCTCGTCCAGTGCCCAAGCGCACATGGGTGGACTTGGGGTCAGGGCATCACATAGTAGCGGCTACAGTGGTGGTCAAACGCCAGGCACTAAGAGCAGGGGCAACAACTTGCACTCAGCACCTCTACACAGTCGGTCCGGAAGCAGTGGGAGTAAAGTACCAGACAAAAGTGATTAGGTAAAAGTGATCAGGTGTGCCCTGAAAGAGGTGTAGGATAGCCATGTTTTGTTGCCAGTGTTGTGCTTAGGTGAGCTCTTTCGATCAGCCAAGCACCTGTCAGCTAGGTACATGCCTAGCACCATTGGTCAGTTGCATGGAGGGGAAGCAAATGGAGAACAAGAAGTGCAATGTGACCCAAGTATGAAGACTTGTCTATAATCAAATAATGGCAATGTTCTTGCCCTCTTCCCTTGGATTGATGCAGCACAAGACTATTATATCTTTCAACTTGCGCCTGTTTGTGTGGCAACGCTTTGGGCTTAGACTCCATGTAAATTATGGCAAAAAATTTAAGCTACCAGTCATGGGTTTAGTTAGACCTTCAGGCAGATGGGTTGACTGCTGGGCTTGCTGGGCACTGCCAGCCAGACAAAAAAGTATTCATACCTCAGAAATGAACAGAAGTGATTTGTACGTCTGCTTAAAGAGAAATAATTTCACATCCTTCGCACTGATGTTGTCGAAGTCAAGGGGTTAACCGCAAGCCAGGTCGGTAGGCTGATTGTTTTGTTGCTGGTCTTCGCCAGCCAAAAAATAGTCCGTAATGTCGAAATGAAATGGCAGAGTCTATTGTGCCGTTTAGAAAGAAAATCAAAGACAGTCTGACTAGGCAAGGCATGTGGAATACAAGGGGCCTCTACAGAAAAGGATTGGCAGAAAGGGAAGAAAAGGAAAGAGTACCCCTCTCTGAGAGAGCACACAGACAAGTCTTGACAGTGAAAAAGAACATGCACCTCATTTTGGACAGCAGCACAGTGTCTCGCCGAGAGACTGCCAGTTGTGCTGCATCCAAACTAGACTCAACAGCAAATGTGGTGTGTGGACTGGCTGCGGACAGCGACAGTGTACACCAAGCAGACAACAGGTTGCCCGCGATGAGACTGAAGAGCCTCTGATACCCTTATCCTTCCCTACACATTCTCTCTCTTGCTTCAGCCTGCAAACAGGCAAGGTCAGCGCTGCATGCAGCTGCTGTCGGATGCACTCACACTGGACGGACTGGACTGGACTGGACTGGACTTGGCGCTGCCACGCCTGTGTGCCCCCCAAGGGCCTGAGGGGTCTACTCCCTGGTGTTCATGTTACAAGGTCGCTAAGAGCAAACAAGGTATAACTGCGAGTTCGTCTTTGACGTGCTCAAATACAGCTGTAGCTGAACTGACAATGGGATCAAATACTCCTCCAACTGACTCAACCGACCTCTGGGTCACAATGCAGCATAAATCTGGCACTGCATAAATCTGGCGTGACAACAGGAACACTTGTCACAGTGGCCATTTCCACCGCGCCAAGTTGAGGATTCCACCGCGAGAGTATGTGCTCGCAAGTGAAACCTGCTCACATTCCTCATAACATGCTTAGGGAGATCAAGGTGCAGATAGCGAGGAGGCATCAGGGGGGCACCCCCATTCCGCACCTGTGTGCGTGAATTAGCTTGAAAATCTAAGAGGGGACAGGCAAACCAAGAATGGTAAGTCAACAGTTTGTTGTTGCTTTCCAGAGGGTTTATGTCAGCAATGTCCCTCCACACTTTCTCATCCTAAACCTCAGGTCAGCAGTGAAATCCGAGTAACAAATAGGGAGCCCCTGCAAGAAAGCTTGTGTATAAGTGTCACAGCTTTGCAATCCCTCAAAGGCGCGCAAAATATCCGAAGATGTTTTAGCCTGAGGCACCAGCTTCAGGTCTGCATGAAGGGTCTGCTTAAGAGTGGCACTGTTAGAGGATAACAACCCGTTGTAAAACTTAATGACTGCTCTAAACCAATAAATTTGCAGAGGTTCATGCGCACACTCACGTATTTCAGCCCAATCAGGCGCAGGCCGCTTCACACCTAGGGTGCCCTTTAAGAAATTCGAATGCAATGTCTGGAAGGTAGGTCTAAATACATCACCTTTGCGCAAAAATCCTGAACCCCTGACAGCCATGTATACCAGCAGGCACTGCATATGCCTTAGCTAGCCAAAGGGAAGCAAAAGGTCTGTCACACAGGGCAGTGTCACGTACAAACCCACGTATTCGATAAGCTGCTGCAAGCATTGGTATAGCTGCACACTCAGACGAGGCTGTCATGTTGAGTGTTCGGTGATACATCATGCCAAGGTACTTAAACGAGTCAAAGCACTTCAAAGCAGCGCCGGCTAACATAAAAGTGGGCACCTGAGCACCGCGCTTTGTGTTGAACGGATCACCTCTGATTTTGCAGTGTTGATGGTCAGGTGTTTGGAGTGCGCATAGACCACAAGCCTATTTAGCATGATTTGCATGGCATCAGGGGCATTCGCTAGAAGGGTCAGGTCATCTGCATACAACATGTGCGTGACCCGCACATCGTCTGTCCCAGTAACTGCTCCTTGCACTCACTCAGCAATTAAACCAATGTTATTGATGAACAACAAAAAGATCAGAGGAGACAAAGGCCACCCTTGTTTCACACCCACAGTAGGCTTAATCCATGCAGCTTTATGCCCGTCTTGGAGGTGGTTCTGGTCACCACCATACAGGCTTTGAAGAGCAGAAAGGAGAATTGCAGGCATGCGTATGCAACGGAAATGTGACCAAAGAGCCTGTCTGGGGATAGTGTCATAGGCTTGTTTAAAATCAATGAAAGCATTGTGCAGCCTGGAAGAGTTGCTTGGCTTAATGGTGCGGGCAGCGTGCTGCAGGTGCCTGAGGATGAACATGGGCTGTAGTGTATTCCGGCCTGGGTAGAAACCAAACTGTGTGTCCGGTATTTTGCT